>Ga0209911_100068_pt1 | contig 107510 bp, 94 predicted proteins | sample FECB21metaG_FD_188301 | JGI IMG/M metagenome (GOLD analysis project Ga0209911, IMG submission 188301) | Cyanobacterial communities from the Joint Genome Institute, California, USA - FECB-21 (SPAdes) (version 2) | ecosystem: Environmental > Aquatic > Thermal springs > Hot (42-90C) > Microbial...
ATCGTGGTTTCTCCGGTGATGGTTAGGTCTGCAAACTCAACCTTAGCCAAGAACCACGATGGCCTTCCTCTTACGCCTGACGGCGCTTTGGGTAGACCTCAGTTACACCACTTCCAGGGACACGATCCTGCCGCGTAGGCAGCTCAGAAAAGACGGTCAATGTAACGGGCGAGGTGTCGCGGCTTCACTGCCGCGTAGGCAGCTCAGAAATGGGAGCTATACCTCGTCAACTGGGCCGATCTCTTCACTGCCGCGTAGGCAGCTCAGAAACTGGACGGTGCGGAGGGTGTCCATCAGTAGTGCTTCACTGCCGCGTAGGCAGCACCTGGCGGGCTGTTCGCTTCGCTCCTGAGCCCGCCCTACGGTTTCCGGTTTCCGGTGTCCGGTGTCCGGTGTCCGGTGTCCGCCATCGTAGTTCGTCATTGAATCTGTAGCTTTGGCCGAACGAAGCGATACCCGGGGCAGCGTTCCTGGGTTTCGCGATGCTCAACCCTGGCTATTCATTCGCTCAGGTCACGCGTCGGCGCGGCTTGCTGCCACACGCCCCTCAATCAACCAGGCGACGAAACATCACATGGCAATCCACAAGTCCAAGCCGGGCATGGCGATAGGCCTTGGGCAAGGTGCCGACGATCTCGAAGCCGTGCTTCTGCCAGAGCGCCACGGCCACGGTATTGGTGGCCACCACGCTGTTGAACTGCATGGCGCTGAAGCCCAGCTCGCGCGCCACCTCCAGCGAATGGAGGCAGAGCCGGCCGGCGATGCCTCGGCCACGGGCGGCCGGGGCTGTCATGTAGCCGCAGTTGCACACATGATCGCCCGGCCCGGCCGCGTTGGCCTTGATGTAGTAGGTGCCGAGAATCTGCCCGGCCTCTTCGGCAACGAAGGTGGCGCGCGGCAGTTCGACCCAGAGCTTCCAGGCCATGTCGCGATTCATGCTCGGATCGAAGGCATAGGTTTCCTGCGCCTGCACAACGCCTTCGATGATCGGCCAGACCTGATCGAAGTCGGCCGCCTCGATGGGGCGGATGATCAGTTCATCGCTCACTGGTCATACCCCTCGGCCAGGTGCAGTTCCTTGAGCTTCACGTAGTTGCCCGCCGTATAGCTGAAGAAGCTGCGTTCCTTGTCGGTCAGCGGGCGCGCCTGTTTCACCGGGCTGCCGACGTACAGGTAGCCGCTCTCCAAACGCTTGCCAGGCGGCACCAGCGAGCCGGCGCCAATGATCACCTCATCCTCGACCACCGCGCCGTCCATGACGATGCTGCCCATGCCGACCAGGATGCGGCTGCCCAGGGTGCAGCCGTGCAGGGTGACCTTGTGCCCGACTGTCACTTCGTCACCGATGATCAGCGGGTAGCCATCAGGGTTGAACGGCCCGGCGTGGGTGATGTGCAGCACACTGCCGTCCTGCACGCTGGTGCGCGCGCCGATGCGGATGCGGTGCATGTCGCCGCGAATCACGGTCATCGGCCAGACCGAGCTGTCCTCGCCCAGGGCGACGTCGCCGATGACCACGGCAGAAGCGTCGACGAATACGCGCGCGCCCAGTTGTGGAACGTGCTGCTGGTATTTGCGAATCGCCACGATAGAAGCTCCTGAGCTGCGGGAAAGCTTGATTCTAATTAAGATGGCCCCCATGTCGGTTGCTATCGCGCCAGAATTATTGCCGCTCTGCGCCGCAACCCCACATTCATTCGCCACAGGTGCCTCGTCGTGACCGCGAACAACCCCCTGCTGCAAGACTTCGACCTGCCGCCCTACTCGCAGATCAAACCGGAGCACGTCGAGCCCGCCGTCGACCAGATCCTGGCCGACAGCCGCGCCGCCATCGCCAAGTTGCTCGAGCAGCAGCATACCAATCCGAGCTGGGACGGCCTGGTGCAGGCGCTGGACGAACTGGGGGCGCGCCTGGGCCGCGCCTGGAGCCCGGTGAGCCACCTCAACGCCGTGTGCAACAGCACCGAACTGCGCGCTGCCTACGAGGCCTGCCTGCCCAAGCTGTCGGAATACTGGACGGAGATGGGCCAGAACAAGCCGCTGTTCGAGGCCTACGATGCGCTGGCCAAGAGCCCAGCCGCAGCCAACTTCGATGTGGCGCAGAAGACCATTCTCGAGCATGCCCTGCGTGATTTCCGCCTGAGTGGTATCGACCTGCCGGCCGAGCAACAGAAGCGCTACGGCGAAATCCAGATGCGCCTGTCCGAGCTGACCAGCAAGTTCTCCAACCAGTTGCTCGACGCCACCCAGGCCTGGACCAAGCAGGTTACCGACGAAGCCGTACTGAGCGGCCTGACCGACTCGGCCAAGGCGCAGATGAAGCAGGCTGCCGAGGCCAAGGGCCTGGACGGCTGGCTGATCACCCTGGAATTCCCCAGCTACTACGCGGTGATGACCTACGCCGACGACCGCGCCCTGCGCGAAGAGGTGTACGCCGCCTATTGCACCCGCGCTTCCGACCAGGGCCCGAATGCCGGGCAGAACGACAACGGCCCGCTGATGAGCGAGATTCTCGACCTGCGCCAGGAAGAGGCACGCCTGCTCGGCTTCGCCAACTACAGCGAGCTGAGCCTGGCCAGCAAGATGGCCGAGAACACCGATCAGGTACTGAGCTTCCTGCGCGACCTGGCCGTGCGCAGCAAGCCGTTCGCCGAGCAGGATCTGGCCGAGCTCAAGGCCTTCGCCGCCGAGCAGGGTCTGAGCGATCTGCAGAGCTGGGACGTCGGCTACTACAGCGAGCGCCTGCGCCAGCAGCGCTACAGCATCTCCCAGGAAGAAGTGCGCGCCTGGTTCCCGGTGGACAAGGTGCTCACCGGCCTGTTCGCCATCGTGCAGAAGCTCTACGGCATCGAGATTCGCGAGCTGCAAGACTTCGATACCTGGCACCCGGACGTGCGCCTGTTCGAGATCACTGAGAACGGCCAGCACGTCGGGCGCTTCTTCTTCGACCTCTACGCCCGCGCCAACAAGCGTGGCGGCGCCTGGATGGACGGCGCCCGCGACAAGCGCCGCACTGCCGATGGCAAGCTGATCGCCCCGGTGGCCAACCTGGTGTGCAACTTCACCCCGCCAGTTGGCGGCAAGCCGGCGCTGCTGACCCACGACGAGGTCACCACCCTGTTCCACGAGTTCGGCCATGGCCTGCACCACCTGCTGACTCGCGTCGAACATGCCGGGGCCTCGGGCATCAACGGCGTGGCCTGGGATGCGGTCGAGCTGCCGAGCCAGTTCATGGAGAACTGGTGCTGGGAGCCGGAAGGCCTGGCGCTGATCTCCGGCCATTACCAGACCGGCGAGGCGCTGCCGCAGGCCATGCTGGACAAGATGCTGGCGGCGAAGAACTTCCAGTCCGGCCTGATGATGGTGCGCCAGCTGGAATTTTCCCTGTTCGACTTCGAGCTGCACGCCACCCACGGTGACGGCCGCAGCGTGCTGGACGTGATCGAGGCGATCCGCAGTGAAGTCTCGGTGCTGCGCCCGCCGGCCTACAACCGCTTCGCCAACGGCTTCGCGCACATCTTCGCTGGCGGCTATGCGGCCGGTTATTACAGCTACAAGTGGGCCGAGGTGCTCAGCGCCGATGCCTTCTCGAAGTTCGAGGAAGAAGGCGTGTTCAACGCCGATACCGGCCGCGCCTTCCGCGAAGCCATCCTCGCCCGTGGCGGTTCGCAGGAGCCGATGGTGCTGTTCGTCGACTTCCGCGGTCGTGAGCCGAGCATCGATGCGCTGCTGCGCCACCTTGGCCTGAGCCAGGAGGCGGCATGAGCGACACACCCGTAAATGCCACCCCGAAACGCTTCATCGCCGGCGCCGTGTGCCCGGCGTGCAGCGAAACCGACAGCATCAAGATGTGGAACGTCGACGGCGTGCCGCACCGCGAATGCGTCAAGTGCGGCTATGCCGACACCCTGGACGCACGCGGCAACTCGGTGCCCAAGGAGATCCCCACACGGGTCAACGTCAGCGGCCTGAAGCCCAAGGCAGCCGACCCCAATGTGCAGGCCGTGCAGTTCTTCCCCAATCCCAAGCTGAAAAAGCCCAGCGAGTAACGTGCGACCTGACGTAGCCCGGATGCAATCCGGGGAAATCTGGCAGGAAAGCTCCCGGATTGCATCCGGGCTACCAGCGCTCCTGCCCTACGGGCTTCGCGGCTGAAGCCGCTCCTACAAAACCGCCCTACTCGCGAAAGAACTCACCCGGCGTCGCGCCGAACTGGCGGCGAAAGGCGGCGATAAAGGCCGATAGCGAGTCATAGCCGCAGGCCAGCGCCACATCGGTGACGCGTTCGCCCTGCTCCAGTGGGGCCAGCGCATCGAGCAGGCGTTGGCGCTGGCGCCAGACGCGAAAACTCAGGCCCGTCTCACGCAGGAACAGCCGGCTCAGGGTCTTTTCCGAGACGCCCAGGCGCTCGCCCCATTCGCCCAGGCCAAGCTGGCGCAGCGTCGCATCCTCCAGCCCCTGGCACACCTCGCGCAGCCGCGCGTCTTGCGGCAGCGGCAGCATCAACTCGACGTCTGGCGCAGCCCGCAGTTCGTCCAGCAACACTGCCGCCAATCTACCCGGCGCGCCCTGCTCGTCGTACTCCGCCGGCAAAGCGCTAAAGCCGCGAATCAGCTCGCGCAGCAGCGGGCTGACCGCCAGCACCCGGCACTCGGCCGGCCCCCAGGGCACTGCACTGCCATCGATGTACAGGCTGCGCATCTCGGTACGCGGCGAGCTGAAAACCTGGTGCTCGACACCCGCAGGCACCCACACCGCTCGCTGCGGCGGGGCGACGAAGCGGGCGCCAGCAGTCTGCACCTCGAGTACTCCGGCGATGGCGTACGACAGCTGCACCCAGGGATGGGTATGCCGGAACGTCAGCGCACGGTTGGCCAGCGATTCGGTCCGGCCATAGAGCGGCCGAGGCAGGCTGGGCAACTCGGGCAGGCTGCGATGCAGGGCGGCGGAATGTCTGTTTGGCGACACTTGCTGGCTCTTTGGCGTTAGCCGGAAATTTTCGACGACGATAGTCTGGCGCCCTCCTGTATCGCAAGTCCGAGATTCGCCATGTTCCTGCGCCGCCTGCTGCCCGACAATTTCACCCTGACTCTGCTCGCCGTGGTGCTCGCCGCCACGCTGCTACCCGCCAGCGGCCAGGTCGCGACGATCTTCGAGTGGATCACCAACCTGGCCATCGCCCTGCTGTTCTTCATGCACGGCGCCAAGCTGTCGCGTCAGGCGATTCTTGCCGGTGCCGGGCACTGGCGTCTGCACCTGCTGGTATTCGCCTGCACCTTCATCCTCTTTCCGCTGCTCGGCCTGGCGCTCAGGCCGGCACTTGAGCCGCTGCTGGGCAAAGAACTGTACCTGGGCATGCTCTACCTGTGTGCGCTGCCGGCCACGGTGCAATCGGCCATCGCCTTCACCTCGCTGGCACGCGGCAATATCCCGGCGGCGATCTGCAGCGCGGCGGCCTCCAGCCTGCTCGGTATCTTCGTCACGCCGCTGCTGGTGGCCTTGCTGATGGGCGTGCAGGGCGACAATGGCTCGACCCTCGATGCCATCGGCAAGATCAGCCTGCAGCTGCTGCTGCCGTTCGTTCTCGGCCAGATCGCTCAGCGCTGGATCGGCGGCTGGGTCAACCAGAACAAGAGCTGGCTGAAATACGTCGACCAGAGCTCGATCCTGCTGGTGGTCTACACCGCCTTCAGCGCCGCGGTGATTGGCGGCCTGTGGCAGCAGGTGCCGCTGGTCACCCTGCTGCTGGTGATTGGCGCCTGCTGCGTGTTGCTGGCCCTGGCCCTGGTGCTGACCCACCTGCTCGGCAAATGGCTGGGTTTCAGCCTGGAGGACCGCATCACCATTCTCTTCTGCGGCTCGAAGAAGAGCCTGGCCACCGGCGTGCCGATGGCCCAGGTGCTGTTCGCTGGCAGCACCATCGGCGTACTGATCCTGCCGCTGATGCTGTTCCACCAGATCCAACTGATGGTCTGCGCGGTATTGGCGCAGCGCTACTCGCGTCGCCAGGAAGACGTCGCCAGCCTGCAGAGCGCTTCCTAAGCGCTTCGGCGATGAGTTAGCGTGGGCAACCCTCGCTCACAAGGATGTCCATGCGCCCTCTTGCCTACCTGATCGGCGCGGCCCTGCTCGGTGCCGCGCCCGCCGCCAGCGCTACAGAGTTCGGCCCGTTGATCTACGCCGGGATGAACGCCCGCTTCGATACCGCCACGACGCCGCCCTATCAGGATCTTGAACCCGAGCTGCGCATCTTGCTGCAGTCGAAAAAGGCCTACAGCACCCGCAACCACTTCTGCATCGTCGGTTACCGCTGGCCGGACGGTCATTCCTTTGCCTCCGTGCACTGGCGCGAAGGCGGGCTGATCCTCCGCTGGTATGGCGGCACGAGCTGGGCGGACGATGAGTTCGAGTGGTACTTCAACAAGGCCGTCAACCTGCAGACCGGCGTGATCGATGCCGATGATCCGCAGGGCAGCACCTTCCTGGTCACCCTTCGCCAGGCAAACGGCACGCTGGAAGACTGCCGCCGCTACGGCCGCCAGCACGTGGTCGAGCCCTTTACCCCACCGCCACCACCACCGGTCGAAGAGGACTATTGACCGGCGCGTAGCACTGGCGCGGATCGGACAACCCATATACTGTTCATACATACAGTATATGGAGTATTTCACATGTCCCTGAATCTGCCGCCGCGCGGTCGCGGCACCGCCAGCAACCCGCACAACCGCTACGCGCCGACCCGTTCGGAGCAGGAAGACGACGGCTGGTATCAGGACGAAACGCCGCTGAGCCGCGCCACCGAAGTGCGCAAGGAGCAGGCGAAGACGGCGATCACCCGCAACAACTCCCCGGACGTCGGCTTCGACCGTTCGGTGAATCCTTACCGTGGCTGTGAGCATGGCTGCATCTACTGTTTCGCCAGGCCGACTCACGCCTACTGGGACATGTCGCCGGGCATCGACTTCGAAACCCGCCTGATCGCCAAGACCAACCTGGCCGAGCGCCTCGAAGAGCAGCTGCAGAAACCAGGTTACGTGCCGCAGCCCATCGCCCTGGGCATCAACACCGACGCCTACCAGCCCATCGAACGCGAACAGCGCCTGACCCGCCAGGCCCTGGAAATCCTTCTGCGCCACAAGCACCCGCTGCACATCATCACCAAGGGCTCGCTGATCCTGCGTGACCTCGACCTGCTCAGAGAGCTGGCCAGTCACAACCTGGTCAGCGTGGCCTTCAGCCTGACCACCCTGGATGACAACCTGAAACGCATCATGGAGCCGCGTACCGCCGCCCCAGCGGCGCGCCTGCGCGCCATGCGCACCCTGCACGAGGCTGGCGTGCCAGTCAGCGCCATCTGCGCACCGATGATTCCGCAGATCAACGACATGGAGCTGGAGGCACTGCTCGAAGCCGCCCGTGATGCCGGCGCCCGCTCGGCCGGCTACGTGCTGCTGCGCCTGCCGCTGGAGATCGCCGGCTTGTTCGAGGAATGGCTGCAAGTGCACTTTCCGGATCGAGCCGCCCACGTGATGAGCCTGATTCGCCAGAGCCGTGGCGGCAAGAACTACGACAGCCGCTTCGGCAGCCGCATGCGTGGCGAGGGACTGTTCGCCGATCTGCTGGAGCAGCGTTTTCGTCTGGCGCGGCGCAAGCTCGGCCTGGATCAGCGCGGTAGCGTGGTGCTGGACTGCTCGCAGTTCTGCCCGCCGGGTGCGCAATTGAGCCTGCTCTGACTTGGCAGCACGTCTCGATATGTTAAAACGTGAGCAACCGAGGCTTTGACCGGCACTGCCCATGACCCGCACATCTCGCGTAGCCGACCCGTCCTACGAGCTGATGGACGACCACGAAGGCCATTCGCTGATCTACCGCCAGCACGGCTTTCCCTCGCCGCTGGTGCGCTGGCACTTCCACAAGGAATACGAGTTGCACCTGATCGTCGCCAGCTCCGGCAAGGTATTCATCGGCGACTACATCGGTAATTTCTCCCCCTATACCCTGTTCCTCACCGGCCCAGGCCTGCCGCACAACTGGATCAGCCAGGTCGAGGAAGGCGAGGTGGTGGAGACCCGCGACATGCTGGTCAACTTCACCGACGAGGTGCTGGAAAGCGGCACTGCGGTGTTTGCAGAGTTGAAGAGCCTGCAGCCGTTGCTGGCCCGCGCGCAGTTCGGTATCGAGTTCCGCGACCCGCAGCTGATTCGCGAAGCTGGCCGGCTGATGGGCAAGATCGCCAGCAGTCGTGGCATCACCCGCCTGGGGCATTTCTTCATCCTCATGGAACTGCTCGCCGGCAGCGAGGATTACCAGTTGCTCTCGGCCGTCACCTCCTCTGAGTTGGGCGACGAGCAGCATGTCGAACGCATCAACCGGGCGGTGGACTACATCTTCCAGCACTACGCACAGGGCATCAGCCAGGAGGAAGTCGCCGAGCACCTGGGCATGACCACCACCTACTTTTCGCGCTTCTTCAAGCAGGCCACCGGGCGTGGCTTCGTCGAGTTCGTCAATCGCCTGCGGGTGAGCAAATCCTGCGAGCTGCTGAGCAAGAGCGACAAGCCGGTGACCGACGTGTGCTTCGAGTCCGGCTTCAGCAACATTTCCAACTTCAACCGCCGCTTCCAGCAGCTCAAGGGCATGACGCCATCGGGTTATCGCAAGCTGGCGGTGCAGCGCCTGACCGAGCAAAACCTGTACTGAATCGGCAGCCATCCTCTACCCCGACCTCCTCTACACCCCTCATGCCAGAGAGTTAAACCCCTTACTCAGCCGGTTTCTCGCTGCCTAACTGGTGCAAAAAAGTATCAATCACTGTGCGCTCAAGGATTTGTCCGTGCACGCCTACGGGGGTGTAATCCGGCCCGAGCTAAACAAAAACAATAACGTTCTTCCGTAGCCGTAAAGGCGCGGAAGAGGAGTTCACAGACATGAACAACTCGATCAAAGCCCTCGTTGCAGCCTCTTGCCTGTCCCTCACCGTGGTCGCCCAGGGCGCCGAAACCCTGACCATTGCCACGGTCAACAACAGCGACATGATCCGCATGCAGCGGCTCGCCAAGACCTTCGAAGAACAGAATCCCGACATCCGCCTGAAGTGGGTGGTGCTCGAGGAAAACGTGCTGCGCCAGCGCCTGACCACCGATATCGCCACCCAGGGCGGCCAGTTCGACGTGCTCACCATTGGCATGTACGAAGCGGCGCTGTGGGGCGAAAAAGGCTGGCTGGAGCCGATGACCGAACTGCCGGCTGACTATGACCTCGACGACGTCTTCCCTTCGGTGCGTGAAGGCCTGTCCGTCAAGGGCACGCTGTACGCCCTGCCGTTCTATGCCGAAGCCTCGATCACCTATTACCGCAAGGATCTGTTCGAGCAGGCCGGTCTGGAAATGCCCGAGCAACCGACCTGGGAGCAGATGGCCGAATTCGCCAGCAAACTGCACCAGCCAGACAAGGGCCAGTACGGCCTGTGCCTGCGCGGCAAGGCCGGCTGGGGCGAGAACATGGCGCTGATCACCACCCTGGCAAACGCCCATGGCGCGCGCTGGTTCAATGAGCAGTGGCAGCCGGAATTCACCGGCAGCGAGTGGAAGAACGCCCTCAATTTCTACGTCGACAACATGAAGAAGTACGGCCCGCCCGGCGCCTCCAGTAACGGCTTCAACGAGAACCTGGCGCTGTTCAACAGCGGCAAGTGCGCGTTGTGGGTCGATGCCAGCGTTGCCGCTTCCTTCGTTACCGACACCTCGCAGAGCAAGGTCGCCGATGCCGTCGGCTTCACCTTCGCGCCGACCCAGGTCACCGACAAGGGCGCCTCCTGGCTGTATTCCTGGGCGCTGGCGATTCCCACCAGTTCCAAATCCAAGGACGCCGCCAAGACCTTCAGCGCCTGGGCCACCTCCAAGGCCTATGCCGAACTGGTCGCCGAGCGCGATGGCGTGGCCAACGTGCCGCCGGGCACCCGCGCCTCGACCTACAGCGATGCCTACATGCAGGCCGCGCCGTTCGCCAAGGTCACCCTGGACTCGCTGAAGAAGGCCGACCCGGCCGACCCCAGCGCCAAGCCGGTGCCTTACGTGGGCATCCAGTTGGTGACCATCCCCGAGTTCCAGGCCATCGGTACCAGCGTCGGCAAGCTGTTCACCGCCGCCCTGACCGGGCAGATGCAACCGGAGCAGGCCCTGCAGGCCGCACAGCAGAGCACCGAGCGGGAAATGAAGCGCGCCGGGTATCCGAAGTAGCCATCTTGCGGTCCCGTAGGGTGGGCTTTAGCCCACCACGAACTCACGGTGAACCGGTGGGCTGAAGCCCACCCTACGGGCTAAAGCGGAACGCCGCCCGGCCCACCCTACCGGCCGCCACTCGCGTTACGCCACCCCCATTCCGCCCTCGGAGGCATGATGAATTCTCCGGCCATCGACTCACCCGCCACGCCGGCCAGCACACCGGCACCGCTTAAATCGCGGCGCCTGGCGCCGGGCTGGTTCCTGGTCAGCCCCTCGGTGGCCCTGCTGCTGATCTGGATGATCGTGCCGCTGGGCATGACCGTCTATTTCTCGCTGATCCGCTACAACCTGCTGTACCCCGGCGAGAACGACTTCGTCGGCCTGGAGAACTTCGAGTACTTCGTCACCGACGCCGCCTTCCTCTCCGGCGCCGGCAATACCGTGCTGCTGGTGGGCAGCGTGCTGCTGATCAGCGTGGTGTTCGGCGTGCTGATCTCGGCGCTGCTGGAAGCCAGCGAGTTCTTCGGCCGTGGCATCGTGCGGGTGCTGCTGATCTCGCCGTTCTTCATCATGCCCACGGTCAGCGCACTGCTGTGGAAGAACCTGATATTCCATCCGGTATCGGGGATTCTCGCCGCCATCTGGCAGTTCTTCGGCGCCCAGCCGGTGGACTGGCTGGCGCACCACCCGCTGTTCTCGATCATCATGATCGTGTCCTGGCAGTGGCTGCCGTTCGCCATCCTCATCCTGATGACCGCCATGCAGTCGCTGGACCAGGAGCAGAAGGAAGCCGCGCGCCTCGACGGCGCCGGCCCCATCGCCATCTTCTGGCATCTGACCCTGCCGCACCTGGCACGGCCGATCGCCGTGGTGGTGATGATCGAGACCATCTTCCTGCTCTCGGTATTCGCCGAGATCTACACCACTACCAGCGGCGGCCCCGGCTACGAGTCGACCAACCTCGCCTACCTGATCTACACCCAGGCGCTGCTGCAGTTCGATGTCGGCATGGCTTCGGCCGGCGGGCTGATCGCAGTGGTCATTGCCAACATTGCCGCCATCGTGCTGATCCGCATGATCGGCAAGAACCTGACCGACAAGCAGTGAGTGCAGACCCTCATGCTGACGCTGAAACAATCCCGTCGCCTGCAGAGCCTGATCATCGGTGCCCTGGCCTGGGCGATTGCCGCGGTGATCTTCTTCCCGATCTTCTGGATGGTGCTGACCAGCCTGAAGACCGAGATCGACGCCTTCGCCACGCCGCCGCAGTTCATCTTCACCCCGACGCTGGAGAACTACCTGCACATCAACGAGCGCAGCGACTACTTCGCCTTCGCCTGGAACTCGGTGCTGATCTCCCTCTCGGCGACGCTGCTGTGCATGCTCCTGGCGGTGCCGGCCGCCTACTCCATGGCCTTCTTCGAGACGCGCCACACCAAACGCACGCTGCTGTGGATGCTGTCGACCAAGATGCTGCCGCCGGTGGGCGTGCTGGTGCCGATCTACCTGCTGGCCAAGCAGTTCGGCCTGCTCGATTCACGCCTGGCGCTGATCATCATCTACACCCTGATCAACCTGCCGATCATCGTGTGGATGGTTTACACCTACTTCAAGGACATTCCCGTGGACATCCTCGAAGCGGCGCGCCTGGATGGCGCCACCACCTGGCAGGAGATCGTCCGCGTACTGCTGCCGATCGCTCGCGGTGGCCTGGCCTCGACCATGCTGCTGTCGCTGATCCTGTGCTGGAACGAGGCGTTCTGGTCGCTCAACCTGACCAGCTCCGCCGCCGCGCCGCTGACCGCCCTGGTCGCCTCCTACTCCAGCCCCGAGGGCCTGTTCTGGGCCAAGCTCTCCGCCGTTTCGACCCTGGCCTGCGCGCCCATCCTGATCTTCGGCTGGATCAGCCAAAAACAACTTGTACGCGGCCTGTCCTTCGGCGCGGTGAAATAACGGGAGACTTTCGACATGGCTGATCTGAAGATTCGTAATCTGAGAAAAGGCTTCGACGGCACGGCGATCATCCAGGGCGTCGACCTAGACATCCGCGACCGCGAGTTCGTGGTATTCGTCGGCCCCTCGGGCTGTGGCAAATCCACCCTGCTGCGTCTGATCGCCGGGCTCGAAGAGGTCAGCAGCGGCCATATCGAACTCGATGGCCAGGACATCACCGACACTGTACCGGCCAAACGCGACCTGGCCATGGTGTTCCAGACCTATGCACTGTACCCGCACATGACCGTGCGCAAGAACCTGTCCTTCGCCCTCGACCTGGCCCGGGTGTGCAAGCAGGAGATCGAGACCAAGGTCGCTAACGCCGCGCGCATCTTGCAGCTCGAGGCGCTGCTCGAACGCAAGCCCAAGCAGCTCTCCGGTGGCCAGCGCCAACGCGTGGCCATCGGCCGCGCCATCGTGCGCAACCCGAAGATCTTCCTGTTCGACGAGCCGCTGTCCAACCTCGACGCCGCCCTGCGCGTGCAGACCCGCCTGGAGCTGGCGCGGCTGCACAAGGACCTGCAGGCCACCATGATCTACGTGACCCACGATCAGGTCGAAGCAATGACCCTCGCCGACAAGGTGGTGGTGCTCAACGGCGGCCGTGTCGAGCAGGTCGGCTCGCCGCTGGAGCTGTATCACCACCCGGCCAACCTGTTCGTCGCTGGCTTTCTCGGCACGCCGAAGATGGGCTTTTTGCGCGGCACCCTGAGCAGCGTCGCGGCCGGCAACTGCGACGTGCAGCTGGAGTGCGGCACGCACCTGACGCTGCCGCAGTCCGCCGCCGGCCTCAGCGTCGGCAGCACGGTGACCCTGGGCGTGCGCCCAGAACACCTCAATGTGGTCAGCACCGACGCGGGGCGCATGCAGGTGACCGCCGACGTCAGCGAGCGCCTGGGCAGCGACACCTTCTGCCACGTGCGCTGCACCTCAGGCGAGATGCTCACGGTGCGCGTACGCGGCGACTTCGCGCCGCGTTATGGCGAGGCCCTGACCCTGGATTTCGACACGGCGCACTGCCACCTCTTCGACGCCGATGGCCAGGCCGTCGCCAAACCACTGCAGCAGGCCGCCTGACGCCGCTCCATCACGGGATGTTCCAGATGAAACTCAATCGCCAGCAGCTTTCCCGGCTTGGCGGCGCCGTCGCGCTGCCCGGCTACACCGCAGAGATGATCCGCACCGGCATCGCCCATTTTGGCGTCGGCGGCTTTCACCGCGCCCACCAGGCGGTTTACACCGACGCCCTGATGAACCAGGGCCTGGCGCTGGACTGGGCTATCTGCGGGGTCGGCGTGCGCAGTGAGGACCGCGCCATGCGCGATGCCCTGGCCAGCCAGGATTACCTCTACACCCTGGTCGAGCTGGGCGACGAGCCGAACCTGCCGGTGCGGGTGATCGGTGCGATCAACGACATGCTGCTGGCCGAAGAATCACCGCAGGCACTGATCGACAAGCTGGCCGACCCGGCGATTCGTATCGTCTCGCTGACCATCACCGAAGGTGGTTACTGCATCGACGACAGCACGGGGGAGTTTCTCGCCGACCTGCCGGCCATCGCCCACGACCTGCGTCACCCCGAGTCACCGCAGAGCGTGTTCGGCTTTCTCTGCGCCGCTCTGGCCAAACGTCGCGCCGCCGGCATTCCGGCCTTCACCCTGATGTCCTGCGATAACCTGCCGCACAACGGCGATGTCACGCGAAAGGCGCTGCTGGCCTTCGCCCACCTGGCCGACCATGATCTGGCCACCTGGATCGACCATCACGTGAGCTTCCCCAACGCCATGGTCGACCGCATCACGCCGATGACCAGCGCTGCCCATCGCCAGCAACTGGCCGAGCAGCATGGCGTCGACGACGCCTGGCCGGTGGTCTGCGAACCCTTCGTGCAATGGGTGCTGGAGGACAAGTTCGTCAGCGGCCGCCCGGCCTGGGAAGAGGTCGGCGTGCAGTTCACCGACGACGTCACGCCCTACGAGGAGATGAAGATCAAGCTGCTCAATGGCAGCCACCTGGCGCTGACCTACCTGGGCTTTCTCAAGGGCTATCGCTTCGTCCACGAGACCCTGAACGATCCGCTGCTGCGCCGCTACGTGCGCGCATTCATGGATCTGGACGTGACCCCGCAGCTGGCGCCGGTGCCGGGCATCGACCTGAGCACCTACAAGGACACGCTGATCGAACGCTTTTCCAACCAGGCCATCGCCGATCAGCTGGAGCGGGTCTGCTCGGATGGTTCGTCGAAGTTTCCCAAATTCATCGTGCCCACCCTCAACCGCCTGATCGAGGACGGCCGGCCCCTGGAGCGCGTGGCCCTGGTGGTCGCAGCCTGGGCGCTGTACCTCAAGGGCGTCGACGAGAACGGCACGCACTATCGCATCCCCGATCCGCGCGCTGAGTTCTGCCAGGCACTGGTGGCCGATGACGACCAGGTGTGCGAGCGGGTACTGGGCGTCGAGGCGATCTTCGGCACGACCATCCCGCAGTCAGAAGCCTTCGTCGCAGCCTTCGAGCTCTGTTACGACAGCCTGCGCAAGCTCGGCGTTACCCGCACCCTGCAGACCCTGCTGGGTAACTGAGCATGTACCTCGGTATCGATTGCGGCACCCAGGGTACCAAGGCGCTGGTGCTGGACGCAGGCAGCGGCCAGGTGCTCGGCGCCGGCAGCGCCAGCCATACGCTGCAGAGCGGCGCCAATGGCCGCCGCGAGCAACAGCCGCAGCAATGGCTGGACGCCTTCGAACAGGCGACCCGCCAGGCGCTGGCGGCTGCCGGCATCAGCGGCGAGCAGATTCTCGGCATCGGCGTCTCCGGCCAGCAGCACGGTCTGGTGCTGCTCAATGAACAGGGCGCGGTGCTGCGCCCGGCCAAGCTCTGGTGCGACACCGAGTCGACCGCGGAGAACCAGCGCCTGCTCGATCATCTCGGTGGTGAGGTCGGTTCGCTGCAACGCCTGGGCGTGGCCATCGCGCCGGGCTACACGGTGTCCAAGCTGCTCTGGACCAAGGAGCAGCACCCGGATGTATTCGCCCGCATCGCCCATATTCTGTTGCCGCACGACTACCTCAACCACTGGCTTACCGGCCGTGCCTGCAGCGAATACGGCGATGCCTCCGGCACGGGTTATTTCAACGTGCGCACGCGCAGCTGGGATCGCGAACGGCTGAATTTCATCGACCCAAGCGGGCGCCTTTGCAACGCGCTGCCAGAGCTGATCGAGTCGGACCAGTCGGTGGGCCGCATCCGCCCGCAGATCGCCCGGCAACTGGGCCTGAACCCGAATGCTGTGGTGGCCAGCGGCGGTGGCGACAACATGATGGGCGCCATCGGCACCGGCAATATCCGCTCCGGGGCGATCACCATGAGCCTGGGCACCTCCGGCACCCTCTACGCCTACAGCGATCAACCGATGATCAGCCCGCATGCGCAGGTGGCGACCTTCTGCTCATCAAGCGGCGGCTGGCTACCGCTGATCTGCACCATGAACCTGACCAGCGCCACCGGGCTGATCCAGCAATTGCTGGAGCTGGATATCCAAAGCTTCGGCGAGTTGGTCGAGCAATCGCCCATCGGCGCCGAGGGCCTGCTGATGCTGCCGTTCTTCAACGGCGAACGGGTGCCGGCCCTGCCCAGCTCGCGCGCCAGCCTGTTGGGCATGGACAGCGACAACCTGACCCGCGCCAATCTGTGCCGGGCGGTAGTCGAGGGCACCAGTTTCGGCCTGCGCTACGGCCTCGACCTGCTGCGCGCCAGCGGCCTGCAAAGCCAGACCATCCGCCTGATCGGCGGTGCGGCGAAGAGCCCGGTGTGGCGCCAGGTGATCGCCGACATCATGGGCACGCCACTGGTCTGCCCGCAGCACACCGAAGCCGCCGCGCTGGGCGCCGCGATCCAGGCCGCCTGGTGCCTGACGCCGGGAGCAGATCGCCAGGCGCAGCTGGCAGCGCTGTGCGAGCGTTGCGTGCAGCTCGACGCCAGCACGCACACGCAGCCAGACCCGGCGCGCACGGCGCAGTACGAAATGGTCTATCAACGCTACCGCGAGCAGGTCAGCCTGCTTGCCGAGAGCAAACCGGCGTGAGAGCGCCTTAAAGACACCTCCAAGAACCAAGGCAAGGCAGATATTGCCGATGAGATAAGGCGATCAAAGTAGCTTTCGTAGGAGCCCCGCCTCGGGGCGAAGCCTCTCGAGTCCGCACCGCCCAGATTCGCGGCGGGGCGCCGCTCCTGCGAACTCCCCGCGTTGACGCTTATCTGATTGGCATCAGGCGAAGCAGGTGGTTTTTAGAAGTGCCCGTAAACCGATACGGAGAAGAACATGTACCTGGTCTGTGGCGAAGCACTGTTCGACGTGTTCATTCAGAGCGACGGCGCACGTGGCAATGAGCTGGCCTTCAAGGCCATAGCCGGTGGCTCGCCGTTCAACGTGGCGCTGGGCCTGCGGCGTATGGGTGCCGACTCGGCACTGTTCAGCGGAATTTCCTCGGACAGCCTCGGCCAGCGCCTGCGCCAGGTGCTGCGTGACGAGGGCGTCAGCGATGCCTACCTGATCGCCAGCGATGCGCCGACCACCCTGGCGATGGTCGGTCTGGACGCTGCCGGCTCGCCGCAGTATTCCTTCCGTGGCGAAGGCTGCGCCGACCGCCAGCTGCTCGCCGAGCACCTGCCGACACTGGATGCCCAGGTGCGCGGCCTGCATGTCGGCTCCTTCTCGCTGGTGGTGGAGCCGGTGGCCAACACGCTGCTGCAGCTGGTGCAACGTGAACACCAGCAGCGCCTGATCAGCCTCGACCCCAACGTGCGCCTCGGCCCGGCGCCGGATATCGCCCACTGGCGCGAGCGCGTCGAGACCTTCGCCGGCTACGCGCATCTGATCAAAGTCAGCGAAGAGGATCTGCAGCTGCTATACCCCGAGCGCGACCCGCAGCAGGTCGCGGCGAGCTGGCTCAATGAGCGCTGCCAACTGGTGTTTCTCACCCATGGCAGCAAAGGCGCCAGCGTCCACAGCCGCCACGGGCACTGGTCAGTACCGGCGGTGGAGGTGCACACCCGTGACACCGTTGGCGCTGGCGATACCTTCCAGGCCGCGCTGCTCAGTTACCTGGCACGGCACGATCTGGACAACCCCGAGGCGCTGGCGAGCCTGAACCGCGAGCAGATCGACGCCATGTTGCACCTGGCCATCGAGGCTGCCGCACTGACCTGCGCACGGGTCGGCCCCGACCTGCCCTACCTGCATGAACTGGAGCGGCAAAGCGCGCGCTGAACGATCTAAACGCTGCTCCGTCCAACGCCTGTATATCGCTGTACGCTCGGCCGCACGGCCCTACAGGTTGTCGCGCTCCTCGATGAAGGCGACACTTGGGTGTGACTCTTGCCCAGCAGCGACTGTCGTTCTAGCAGCGTATTTTCAGATAACCCAGAGGTTCAGGGCATGCCTTACAAACATCAGGTGATTCCGCTTCAGGCCCACGAGGGCAACGAAACCGCCGAGCAGGCGCTGCACAGCATCGTCGATGGCTTCAAGCGCTTTCGCAACGAGGTCTTTCCGCAGCAGGAAGAACTGTTCAAGAAGCTCGCCACCGCCCAGAACCCTCGCGCCATGTTCATCACCTGCGCCGACTCGCGCGTGGTGCCGGAGCTGATCACCCAGAGCTCGCCCGGCGACCTGTTCGTCAACCGCAACGTCGGCAACGTGGTACCCGCCTACGGGCAGATGATGGGCGGCGTCTCCACCGCCATCGAATACGCGGTGATGGCCCTGGGCGTGCAGCACATCGTCATCTGCGGCCATTCCGACTGCGGCGCGATGAAGGCCGTGCTCAATCCGGCGTCGCTGGAAACCATGCCCACGGTCAAAGCCTGGCTGCGCCATGCCGAAGTGGCGCGCACGGTGGTAGCGGAGAACTGCAACTGCGGCAGCGACCAGGAAGCCCTGGCCGTGCTCACCGAAGAGAACGTGGTAGCCCAGCTCGACCACCTGCGCACCCACCCCTCAGTGGCGGCCAAGCTGGCGCGCGGTCAGCTGTTCATCCACGGCTGGGTGTATGACATCGAAACCAGTCAGATCAAGGCCTACGACGCCGAGCTGGGCAGCTTCCTGCCGCTCGATGGCGACAAGATTCCGATGGCTACGCCGCGCGCACGCTTTCCACAAAGCTGATACACAGGCTCGCGGCTAAAGCCTCTCCCACAAAACGCACCGTGAACGTGGGAGGGGCTTTAGCCGCGATGCTCTTCCCAGCGTTTCACGGCCCAGGCGGCTCCGCCCCCTGATGCGCCTCAGAACTTCTCCCCACGCAACACTTCCACCTGCGCCAGGTAGCAGACCATGGCGAAGTGATCGTAATAGCGCACCTGCAGATGCTCGGCGATGCGCTCGGCCAGCTCGCGGTTGCAGATGATTTCCAGGCGGATATTGCCTTCGGTGTCCCAGCCGGCGCTGCGCACGCCGCGGTGTCCACGGCCACGGGCGTCGGATATGGTCCAGCCGGGTGCACCGAGCGTTTCCAGGTCGGCCAGCAAACGCTTTTCCAGTGCCGCCTCGCAAATCACGGTGAGCAGGGTACGGGTATGCACGTTCATCTCAGAGCCCCCAAGCGATCAGTCGTTCGGCCAGCGCCAGGTACAGCGGAATACCGATCAGGATATTGAAAGGAAAGGTAATGCCCAGCGAGGCCGTCAGTGACAGCGACGGATTGGCCTCGGGCAGGGCCAGGCGCATGGCTGCCGGTACGGCGATATAGGAGGCCGACGCGGCCAGCGTGGCGAGCATCGCCGTGCCGCCCAGACTAAGGCCCATGAAGCGCGCCAGCAATGCACCGATCAGCGCACCGAGCAGTGGCATCAACAGGGCGAAGGACGCCAGGCGCACACCGAACTGCTTCAACGCGCCGAGCTGGCCGGAAGCGATCAAGCCCATTTCCAGCAGGAAGAACGCCAGCACCGGCTTGAACATGCTGGTGTACAAGGGCTCCAGCGGCTTGATCGCCTCCTTGCCGGCAATGGCGCCAATCACCAGGCCACCGAGCAGCAGCATGATGCTCTTGCCGAGGAAGATCTCGCGGCCCAGTTCGCCCCAATGGGTATCGCGCGAAATTCCCTTGGCCAGGATGATGCCGATGAGAATCGCGGGGATTTCCAGAATCGCCACGAACAGCGGCATGTAGCTCTCGAACTCGACCCCCTTGGCCAGCAGATAAGCCACCACCACCGCAAAGGTGCCGGCACTGACCGAGCCGTAGTGCGCCGCCACTGCCGCCGCATTGATACGGTCGAAACGCAGGCCGCGCAACAGGACGAACGCCAGGATAGGCAGCAGCACGCCGAGCGCCAACACCAGTGCCGACTGACCGAGCAGTTGCAGGCTGGCCTGCTGCGCCAGCTCCACGCCGCCGTGCAGACCGATGGCCAGCAAAAGAATGATCGACAGCGTCTCGTACAGCGCAGCCGGCAGCTTCAGCTCACTCTTGAGCAGGCCGGCGACCAGGCCGAAGACGAAGAACAGCACCACCGGATCCAGACCCACTTGGACGTACCTCCATCTGTTGCGTTAGCGCGTAGTACACAGGACGCTCAGATTGACGCGCGATTCTAGCGTTTAGCCACTGCACACGCGAAGGAAAGGGCCATGCCCCGGCACAGGGCGGTGCTGATCGACCTGCTTTGCCTCGCCCGAAAGCGCTGCACCGGAGCATGGCCGGAAACGCGGATAGCGCCGGCACCTGCCTGCAAAGAAAAGGCGCCTGGCGGCCTGTTAAGCGTCGACGCTGCGCATGCGTAGGAGCGGCGCCCCGCCGCGAACCGGGGCGATGCTCAACTGACAAGCTTCGCCCCGGGGCGGGGCTCCTACGAAAAGCCTGTGTGGCACACCTTATCTGATCGGCATTAGCCTGGTGGCTCTCCCTATGGCGCCTCATGCGAGACGCCAGCGAATAAAAAAAGGAGCCCGGGTTATACGCCCCGTCAAACTTGCCCATCCAACAGGCCGGGCTCCATAGAGGTCAACCTTCGATTTCCACCAGCACTTCGCCCGGATTGACGCGATCGCCCTTGGCCACATGCACGGCCTTGACGGTGCCGGCAATCGGCGCCTGCACTTCGGTTTCCATCTTCATCGCTTCGGTGATCAGCACCGCCTGACCGGCCTTGACGCTGTCACCTTCCTTGACCAGCACATCGACGATGTTGCCCGGCATGGTGGTGGACACATCGCCCGGTGCGCCGGCCTGCTTGCGCTTGCCGCCAGCACCCGCGACGTATTCATTGAGCGCCTCGAACACCACTTCTTCCGGCATGCCGTCGATGGACAGGTAGAAGTGGCGCTTGCCGTCACCCTTGACGCCGACACCGGTGATGTCCACACGGTAGCTTTCGCCATGCACGTCGACCACGAACTCGGTCGGTACGCCTTCGCCGCCCACCGGCGCAGAACCCTGACCGTTGGGCACGGGCAGTAGCGCTTCCGGCTTGAGCGTGCCGGCCGCGCGCTCTTCGAGGAATTTGCGCCCGATATCGGGGAACATGGCGAAGGTCAGCACGTCCTCTTCGGATTTGGCCAGGCTGCCGATCTCTTCGCGCAGGCGCGCCAGCTCGGGCTTGAGCAGGTCGGCCGGGCGCACGTCGATCACTTCTTCGCTGCCGATGGCCTGCTTGCGCAGTTGCTCATCGACCTTACCCGGCGCCTTGCCGTAGCGGCCTTGCAGGTACAGCTTCACCTCGTTGGTGATGGTCTTGTAGCGCTCGCCGGCCAGCACGTTGAAGAACGCCTGGGTGCCGACGATCTGCGAGGTCGGCGTCACCAGCGGCGGGAAGCCGAGGTCGGCACGCACGCGCGGAATCTCTTCCAGCACTTCGTTCATGCGGTTCAGCGCGCCCTGCTCCTTGAGCTGGTTGGCCAGGTTGGAAATCATCCCGCCCGGCACCTGGTTGACCTGCACGCGAGTGTCCACGCCGGTGAACTCGCTCTCGAACTGGTGGTACTTCTTGCGCACGGCATGGAAGTACATGCCGATTTCCTGGATCAGTTCCAGGTCGAGGCCGGTATCGAATTCGCTGCCCTTGAGCGCGGCGACCATCGACTCGGTACCCGGATGGCTGGTGCCCCAGGCCAGGCTGGAGATGGCGGTATCGATATGGTCGGCGCCGGCTTCGATGGCCTTGAGCTGGCACATCGAACCGAGACCGGCGGTGTCGTGGCTGTGGATGAATACCGGCAGATCGACTTCGCTTTTCAGCGCCTTTACCAGCGCGAAGGTGGCATAAGGCGTGAGCAGGCCGGCCATGTCCTTGATGGCGATGGAGTCGATGCCCATCGCCTGCATGGCCTTGGCCTGGGCGACGAAGGCCTCGGTGGTGTGCACCGGGCTGGTGGTGTAGGCGATGGTGCCCTGGGCGTGCTTGCCGGCAGCCTTCACTGCCTCGATGGCCACGCGCAGGTTACGCACGTCGTTCATCGCATCGAAGATGCGGAACACGTCGATGCCGTTGACCGCCGCCTTGGCGACGAAGGCCTTGACCACGTCATCGCTGTAGTGGCGGTAGCCGAGCAGGTTCTGCCCGCGCAGGAGCATCTGCAGGCGGGTGTTGGGCAACGCAGCCTTGAGCTGGCGCAGGCGCTCCCACGGGTCTTCCTTGAGAAAGCGCACGCACGCGTCGAAGGTGGCGCCGCCCCAGACTTCCAGCGACCAGTAACCGACGCGGTCGAGCTTGTCGCAGATCGGCAGCATGTCCTCGGTGCGCATGCGCGTGGCCAGCAGTGACTGGTGGGCATCGCGCAGGACGGTATCGGTAACGGTGATCTTCTTGTTCATCTTTGTCTCCTGTAGCCCGGATGCAATCCGGGGCCGCAGCATCCCGGATTTCATCCGGGCTACGAATCGTTAGAGTCCCGCGTGGGCGGCGATGGCCGTAGCGATGGCGATGGCCAGGTGCGACGGGTTGCGCTTGATCGAGTACTGGGTCAGTTCCGGGTGGCTTTCGACGAAGCTGGTATTGAACTGGCCGCTGCGAAATTCCGGATTGCGCAGGATTTCCTGGTAATAGGGCGCGGTGGTGCGCACGCCCTGCACGCGCATGTCGTCCAGCGCACGCAGGCCACGGTCCATCGCCTCTTCCCAGGTCAGCGCCCAGACGATCAGCTTCAGGCACATCGAGTCGTAATAGGGCGGAATGGTGTAGCCGGTGTAGATCGCCGTGTCGGTGCGCACGCCAGGGCCGCCGGGCGCGTAGTAACGGGTGATCTTGCCGAACGAGGGCAGGAAGTTGTTCTTCGGGTCCTCGGCATTGATGCGGAACTGCAGGGCATAACCACGATGGATGATGTCTTCCTGCTTGACTGACAGTGGCAGGCCGCTGGCGATACGGATCTGCTCACGAACGACGTCGATGCCGGTGATTTCCTCGGTGATGGTGTGCTCCACCTGCACCCGGGTGTTCATCTCCATGAAATACACCTCGCCTTCGGCGAGCAGGAACTCCACGGTGCCGGCGTTCTCGTAACCCACGGCTTGCGCGGCGCGCACCGCCAGGTCGCCGATATAGGCGCGCTGCTCGGGGGTGAGCTGCGGGCTGGGGGCGATTTCGATGAGTTTCTGGTTGCGGCGCTGGATCGAGCAATCGCGCTCGTACAGGTGCACGGTATTGCCGAAGCTGTCGGCGAGAATCTGCGCCTCGATATGCTTGGGATTGACGATGCACTTTTCCAGGAAGACTTCGGCACTGCCGAAGGCCTTGGTCGCCTCGGAAATGACGCGCGGGTAGGCCTGCTCCAGCTCCTCGCGGCTGTTGCATCGGCGGATACCACGACCGCCACCACCGGAGGTGGCCTTGAGCATCACCGGGTAACCGATGCGCTCGGCCTCGCGCAGGGCCTCGGCCAGGTCGGCGACATTGCCTTCGGTGCCGGGGGTGCAAGGCACGCCAGCGGCCATCATGCTGCGGCGCGCTTCGGTCTTGTCGCCCATGCGGCGGATCACTTCCGCGCTCGGGCCTATGAATTTAATTCCACGTTCGGCGCAGATCTCTGCAAGCTCGGCATTTTCGGACAGAAAACCGTAGCCGGGATGGAGGGCGTCGCAGCCGGTTTCCACGGCCAGATTGACCAGCTTGCGCGGGTTCAGATAGCCGGCCAGCGGATCTTCGCCAATGCTGTGCGCCTCGTCGGCACGCTTGACGTGCAGGGCATGACGGTCCGCATCGGAGTAGATCGCCACCGAGCGGATACCCATCTCGGCGCAGGCCCGCACGATGCGGACAGCGATCTCACCACGGTTGGCGATCAGTATTTTTCTTATCACGATCCAATCCTCAGCGCAGAGCTGCAAGGGCCGCTGCAACAGTTGGTTGCAAAGGTGGTGAAACCCTATCCGGCTATACGAATTAACAAAAATGAATAATTATTTGATCATGCATAAGTAATTACTTATGCACTGATCGAACGAGGATAAAAACGTGCGTAAAACCCTGCTGCGCATGACGCTGCGCCAGCTCCAGGTGTTCCGTGCAGTGTGCGAGCACGGCTCCTACAGCCGCGCAGCCGAGGAAATGGCGCTGACCCAACCGGCCGTGAGCCTGCAGATTCGTCAGCTGGAAGAGCTGGTCGGCCAGCCGCTGTTCGAGTATGTCGGCAAAAAGCTCTACCTCACCGAAGCCGCCGAAGCCCTGCGCCGTGCCAGCAGCGATATCTTCGGCCGCCTGGAAAGCCTGGACATGCAGCTGTCCGACCTGCAGGGTTCGCTGCAGGGGCAGCTCAACCTGTGCGTGGAATCCAGCGCGAAATACTTCATACCGCACTTGTTCGCCGAATTTCGCCGCCGATACCCGGAAGTCAGCCTCAACCTCACGGTGGTCAATCACGCCCTGGTGGTGCGCCGCCTGACCCTGAGCCGTGACGACCTGATGATCATGAGCCAGGTGCCGCCGGACATGGCGCTGGACTTCATGCCCTTTCTCGAAAACCCGATCATCGCCGTGGCACCGCCGGATCATCCATTGTGCGAGCGCGCACCTCTGCAACTTCAGGATCTGACCGCCTACCCGCTGCTGATTCGCGAAAGCGGCTCGGGCACGCGCCGCGCCTGCGAGGAGTACTGCCACCAGAAACGTGCACACTTCCCGCAGACCCTGGAGATCGGCTCGCTGGAATCGCAGCGCGAAGCGGTACTGGCCGGCCTCGGCATCGCCCTGTTGCCGCGCCATGCCGTGCGCCTGGAATTGCAGCATGGCCTGCTGCACGAACTGCCGGTGGCCGAACTGCCGCTGCAGCGCAGCTGGTGCGTGGTGAATATTCGCGGCAGGCGCCTGTCACCGGTGGCGCAGGCTTTCGTCGACTTCATCCGCACCGAGCGCGCCGCCATCGTCAAACTGGCCGAGCGTTTTCAGGCCAACCACGCAGGATCGGGCAAGAATCTCGCAGGATCGGCCTAACCCTTCTTAACTGGCATACGGGACATTGGCAGCCTGGGATCACTCCACCAAAACCTGCCTGGGAGACACCTATGCTGTCGGGAATCAGCGCCCTGCTCGACGCCATCAGCGCGCTCGAACGCGATAACGGCCAGGCCGTGCTCGCCACCGTGGTCAAGGTCGAAGGCTCGGCCTACCGCCGCCCCGGCGCGCGCATGCTGATTCCGCTCTATGGCAGCACCGTGGGCACCATCAGCGGCGGCTGCCTGGAATCGGAAGTGGCGAAGAAGGCCTGGTGGCTGACCGACAGCGGCGAAGCCGTGATCCGCCGTTACAGCACCGCCACCCAGGATGATGATGACGACCAGGACGCCGCACTGACCTTCGGCCTCGGCTGCAACGGCACCGTGCACGTGTTGCTCGAACGCCACAGTGCGGAGAAACCACTGGCCGTGCTCGACCTGCTGCGTCAGGTACGCGAAAGCGGCCAGCCGGCGGCAGTCGCCACGGTGATCGGCAGCTACCGCAATGCCCGCGTGCGCGTGGGTGAGCGCCTGTTCCTGCATCCATCGCTGACCGACAGCGGCCGCCTGCTCGACCCGGCACTCGACGCCGAGGTGCGCGCCGACCTGCAACGAACCCTGGCCACGGGTCGCTCCTCACTGCGCAGCTACCGCGATGCGCGCGGCGAGATCGAGGTGTTCTGCGAATATCTGGCGCCGCAGCGGCGCCTGGTGATCTTCGGCGCCGGCCATGACGCGCAGCCCCTGACGCATATGGCCAAACTGCTGGACTGGCACGTCACCGTGATCGATGGGCGCGCGCATTTCGCCCGCGCCGAGCGCTTTCCCGACGCAGACACGGTGCTGCAGGTCGATGCACGCCCACCCTATGACCTGCACACGCTCACCGACGGCGCCATGGTGGCGATCATGAGCCACAGCTATAGCCAGGATCGCCATTGGCTGGGCAGCGTGCTGCAGGGCGCGCCGGCCTATATCGGCCAACTGGGACCGCGCGACCGCACCGAGCGTCTGCTGGACGAGATCCGCCAACACAGCACGCACTTGCCGGCACTGGAACGCCTGCACTACCCCATCGGCCTGGACATTGGCGGCGACACGCCGGAAAGCGTGGCCACGGCGATTCTCGCCGAGATGACCGCCGCCATTAACCAGCGCTCAGGCGGCATGCTCAAACATCGCCAGGCGTCGATCCATACGCCAACACCGCTGGACTGCAGCGATATCGAGACCGCGGCCAGACTGACCGCCTCCTGAGCGAAGCCCGGATTGCATCCGGGCTACTGCCCGCCACCTTCCGTAGGAGCGGCTTCAGCCGCGATCGATCGCAAAAGCTCGCCGCTGCGACTGCATGGATACAGGAGGTAGAGCGAAGCAGGATGCCAGAGCCGAAAGCGGCTCCTACACAAGCCGCAATCCCTCGAACTCAAATTACATCCACGCCACCGCCGGACTCAGTCCTGTGGGAGGGGCTTTAGCCGCGAGAGGCCGAAGCGCCTTCCGCAAACCAAAACGCCCGGGCACATGCCCGGGCGTCGTGTTTACCGCATCTTGCCTCAGGCCTTGATCTGCGCCGGGAACGGCAGCTTGCGCAGACGCACACCAGTGGCCGCAAACAGTGCATTGGCCAGCGCTGGCGCCAGCGGCGGCACACCGGGCTCTCCGACACCGGTCGGGTTCACCGCCGACGGCACGATATGCACCTCGACCTTGGGCATCTGGTTCATGCGCAGCACCTGGAAGTCATGGAAATTCGATTGCTCGACGCGCCCCTCCTTCAGGGTGATCGCACCGTGCAACGCCGCCGCCAGGCCAAACCCGATGCCGCCCTCCATCTGTGCCTTGATCACATCCGGATTGATGGCGATACCGCAGTCCACGGCGCACACCACACGATCCAGACGGTAACTACCATCAGCCTTCACCGTGACCTCTGCGACCTGCGCCACGAAGGAGCCAAAGGATTCGTGCACGGCAATGCCACGCCCGCGCTTTTCGCCATCGGCGCCAGCGGCCAGTGGCTTGTCCCAGCCAGCCTGTTTGGCGGCCAGCTCCAGCACACCGCGATGCCGGGGGTGACTCTCCAGCAGCGCATGCCGGAAGGCATAAGGATCCTGGCCAGCGGCTACGGCAGCCTCGTCGATCATGGTTTCGGCGACATAACCGGTGTGGGTATGGCCGACCGAACGCCACCAGAGCACCGGCACCTTGATATTGGTCGGCGTGCTCAGCTCCACCTGCAGGTTGGGCACCGCATAGGACAGGTTGGAAACCCCCTCCACCGAGGTGTGGTCGATCCCGTCCTTGACCAGGAACGGCTCCATCGAGGTACCGGCAATGATCGACTGGCCGACGATACGGTTGTGCCAGGCCTGCAGCTTGCCGCTCTGGTCCAGGCCGATGCGCACGCGGTGCAGGTACAACGGCCGGAAGTAACCGCCTCGGGTGTCGTCCTCGCGCGTCCAGACCATTTTCACCGGCGCATCCACGCCCTTGTCGCGGGCGGCCTTGCTGATCGCAACGGCCTCCAGCAGATAGTCCGACACCGAACTGGCGCGACGACCAAAGCTGCCGCCGGCATATAGCTGATTCAGCGAAACCTGCTCGGGCGTGAGACCCAGGTAGCCGCCGATGATGGCCTGATCGACGGTCTGGAACTGCTCGCCGTTCCAGATCTCGCAGCGCTCGTCGGACAGCTTGACCAGGCAATTCATCGGCTCCATCGCCGCATGCGCCAGGTAGGGAAATTCGTACTCGGCCTCGATGGTTTTCGCTGCAGTGGTCAATGCCGCATCGGCGTCGCCCTTGCTCGCCGCTGGCAGGCCTGGCTTACCCGCACTCTCGCGGTACTGGGTGAAAATCTCCTCGCTGCCGAGGGTAAAGGCCTGGCTCTCGTCCCAGTCGATCACCAGCGCATCGCGCCCCTGACGCGCCGCCCAGGTGTTCTTCGCCAGCACGGCGACACCGGAACGACCGTGGGGCAGATCGCGAAACTCCACCACCTCGATCACATCGCGCACGGCCTTGGCCTTGCTGCTGTCGACCGAGCGCGGCACGCCGCCGAAGCGCGGCGGATAGGCAACCATGGCCACCAGCATGCCCGGCAGCTTGAAGTCTTGGGTGAAGATGGCGCTACCGTCGGTCTTGTCGGTGCTGTCCTTGCGCCGCAGATCGAGCTTACCAATCAGCTTGAAGTCCTTGGGCTCCTTGAGTTGTACCTGCTCCGGCACCGGCAGTTGCGCGGCGGCCTCGACCAGCTCGCCAAAGCCGGCGCTGCGGCCGGAGCCAGCGTGGCTGAGCACACCCTGGCTGACGCTGATCTCGCTGGCCGGTACGCTCCAGCGCTGCGCGGCCGCAGCCACCAGCATGGCCTTGGCGGTAGCGCCGGCGTTGCGCATCTGCTCCCAGGAGTTGGCCATGGCGGTGCTGCCGCCGGTGCCCTGCATGGGGCCGAAAGCGAGATTGTTGTAGCGTTTCACATCGGCCGGCGCACCTTCGACGCGTACTTTGTCCCAGTCAGCATCCAGCTCTTCGGCCAGCAAGGTGGCCAGGCCGGTGTAGCTGCCCTGGCCCATTTCCAGGTGTTTGGCCAGGACGGTCACCGTGCCGTCGAGGTCGATACGCACGAAGGCGTTCGGCTCCAGCGGGCCACCTGCTGCCAGCGCGTCCATACCGCGCAACAGCGGCGCGAAGAAGATGCCCAGCGCCAGGCCGCCGGCGCCCTTGAGCAGGCTGCGACGGCTGACATTGAGAATGCCGCGAGTGGCGCTATCGGGGGTTTCGATCTTGCCCATGTCTATGCGCCTCCTCAGGCCAGCTTGCCGGCAGCTTCGTGAATGGCGGCGCGAATGCGCACGTAGGTGGCGCAGCGGCAGATGTTGCTGCTCATGGCCGCATCGATATCGGCATCGCTCGGCGCCTTGTTGCTGCTCAGCAGCGCCGTCGCGGCCATGATCTGCCCGGACTGGCAGTAGCCGCACTGCACCACGTCGAGCTGGCGCCAGGCTTGCTGCACCACCTTGCCCACGGCGTCTTCGCCGACCGCCTCGATGGTGCTGATGCGCTTGCCGGCCACTGCCGATACGGGCGTCACGCAAGAACGGGTCGGCTGCCCCTCGACGTTCACCGTGCAGGCGCCGCACAGGGCCATGCCACAGCCGTACTTGGCGCCGGTGAGGTTGGCGACGTCGCGCAATGCCCAGAGCAGCGGCATGTCATCGGCCACGTCCAGCTCATGGTCCTTGCCATTGAGATTCAGGGTAATCATGGTCTGCCCACCTTGTTCTGATGGTGTCTGATGGTTCCGGCATGGTGTGCCGGTGGTCACGGTAACCCCGCACACAGGGGGCCAGGCCATCACTGTAGTGGGCGCAAAACCTGCTGTCGCCGCCGATCAGTGAGAACGGCAGAACCGGGCAATAAGTTCGTAGAATCGGGCAAGCTCACTGCCCTGCCCGCAGGCAGGGCAACAAGAAATTCAGGCGGCGCGGCGCGAAGCAGGTTCGGCGTGCTGGAGGTAGCTGGCGGAAACCAGCTCGGGGAAGTCGGCAAGCTCGCGTTGCAGCTGGCACTGCTCGGCGTAGTGCTCGATGGCCCGGCGATAGGCCATGCGGCGCTGGTCTTGCAGTTTGCGCCGGGTCTTGGCGTCGGGTTGGTCGTGCAGTTGCGCGTCATCGAAGATACGAGGCATCTCGGTTCTCCCGGAACGAGGACTGGAGCACCCAGCTTCGCTCGGGAAGATGACGTTTTGACGGCGAGAAGATGAACAGGCGGTGAACCCGCTCTCTCAATCCTCGGTGTTACGCAGCGACTTCGGCGACAAACGCAGACTGCGCAGGCTGCGTTTGACGCTCTTGAGGTGGTTGACCAGGCTCGGCCCGCGCGCCATGGCCACGCCCATGGCCAGCACGTCGATCACCACCAGGTGGGCGATGCGCGAGGTCAGCGGGGTGTAGATCTCGGTGTCTTCCTGCACGTCGATGGCCAGATTGACGGTCGACAGCTCCGCCAGTGGCGTCTGGCTCGGGCACAGGGTGATCAGGCTGGCGCCCGACTCACGCACCAGGTTGGCGGTGATCAGCAAGTCCTTGGATCGGCCGGACTGAGAGATGCACACCGCCACGTCGCCCGGCTGCAGAGTCACTGCGCTCATCGCCTGCATGTGCGGGTCGGAATAGGCGGCGGCGTTGAGCAGCAGGCGGAAGAATTTGTGCTGGGCATCGGCCGCCACCGCACCAGATGCACCGAAACCATAGAACTCCACGCGCTGCGCCTTCGAGCAGGCGGCGATGGCACGCTGCAGCGCCTCGGGGTCAAGCTTTTCGCGCACTTCAATCAGCGTATGCAGGGTGGTATCGAAGATCTTCAGGCTGAAGTCGGCGACCGAGTCGTCCTCGTGAATCGCGAACTGACCGAAGCTGGCCCCGGCGGCCAGGCTCTGCGCCAGCTTCAATTTGAGGTCCTGGAAGCCGCTGCAACCGATGGCGCGGCAGAAGCGCACGATGGTCGGCTCGCTGATACCGACGCTGTGCGCCAGCTCGGCCATGGAGCTGTGCATCACCGATGCAGGATCGAGCAAGACGTGATCGGCCACCTTGAGCTCGGACTTGCGCAGCAGGTGGCGCGACTGGGCGATGTGTTGCAACAGATTCACTGAGATAGGCTCTATGCAGAAAAGGGTCTACCGCGGCACTCGACGGTTCATAGCTCGGTTATGATCGCCGGTCGGCGGTTGTAGTGACCTTGTAGTTATACTACATAGCTCGCGCCCGCGCACAGCCAGGCGGCTGCCAAATAGCTGAACGAATATTTCAGAAATCGTGATACGCCGGAGAAAACTGGCATCTTCGAGGTGATTTTCACTGTCTCTTTCCTGCAAGCGCAGGTAGTTTGCAACGGCCTGCCAACACAAGTCGGAGTGTTTTCCTTGAGTATTCCCTGCGACATGCTGGTCTTCGGTGGTACGGGCGACCTGGCCCTGCACAAGCTGCTACCGGCGCTGTATCACCTGCACCGCGAAGGGCGCCTGCACGCCGATATGCGCATCCTCGCCCTGGCCCGCAGCAGCCACAGCCGCGAGTCTTACCAGGCCCTGGCCGAGCGTCACTGCCGTGCCCAGGTCGCGCGCGCCGACTTCGCCAACGACACCTGGGCCAGCTTCGCCGCGCGCCTCGACTACTTCGCCATGGACGCTGCACAAAGCGCCGATTTCGGCCGCCTGGCCAAACGCCTGGGGCGTGATGACGAGCGCGTGCGGGTCTACTATCTGGCCACCGCGCCCAGCCTGTTCGAAGCCATCGCCGCCCACCTGGCCAACGCTGGCCTGGCTGGTCCGGCGGCGCGTATCGTGTTGGAAAAGCCCATCGGCCACTCGCTGGAATCGGCCCGCGCGATCAACGCCGCCATCGGCGCCGTGTTTGACGAGGCACGGGTGTTTCGCATCGATCACTACCTGGGCAAGGAAACCGTGCAGAACCTGATGGCGCTGCGCTTCGCCAACGCCCTGTTCGAGCCGGTATGGCGCGCCGGGCATATCGATCACGTACAGATCAGCGTCTGCGAAACCCTTGGCGTGGAAAATCGCGGCAGCTACTACGACAAAGCCGGCGCAATGCGCGACATGATCCAGAATCACCTGCTGCAGCTGCTGTGCCTGGTGGCCATGGAGGCGCCAGTACGCTTCGACGCCGAAGCGGTGCGCAACGAAAAGGTGAAGATTCTCGAAGCGCTGAAACCCATCTCCGGGCTCGACGTGCAGGACAAGACCGTGCGCGGCCAATACACCGCCGGCAAGATCGGCGGCCACGACGTACCCGCCTACTACTTCGAGAAGAACGTCGACAACGACAGCGACACCGAAACCTTCGTCGCCGTGCAGGTGGAGATCGACAACTGGCGCTGGGCCGGCGTGCCGTTCTACCTGCGCACCGGCAAGCGCCTGGCGAAGAAAACCTCGGAAATTCTCATCCAGTTCAAGCCGGTGCCGCACCGCCTGTTCCACGAGGGCGAAGCCAACCAGTTGCTGATCCGCCTGCAGCCGGAAGAGCGCATCAGCCTGCAGCTGATGGCCAAGAACCCCGGCAAGGGCATGCACCTCAAACCCGTGGAGCTGGACCTCAACCTGGCCAACGCCTTCAGCCAGCAGCGCCGCTGGGACGCCTACGAGCGCCTGCTGCTCGACGTGATCGACGGTGACTCGACACTGTTCATGCGCCGCGATGAAGTGGAGGCAGCGTGGCAATGGGTCGACCCCATCCTGCAGGGCTGGCACCAGCACTACCAGAGCCCGCGCCCCTACCCGGCCGGCAGCGATGGGCCGGAGCAACTGCAGCACTTGCTGGAGCGTCACGGCCGGCACTGGGCATAAAGGCGTAGCCCGGATGCAATCCGGGGGGCTTTCTCAGCACCGCCCCGGCTTGCTTCCGGGCTACTGGCTTCAGGCTTGCCGCTTGAGGCTGCCTTTGTGCAGCAACACTACCCCCAACACCAGTACGCCCAGCACTCCGGCGCCGACGAACAACCCCTCGTACCCCAGCGACTTGGCCAGCATGCCGCTGCTTGCACCAACGGCATTGGTCAACAACACCTGCGCCGAAGCCTGCAGGGTGAAGTCGGCGCCTTCGTGTTCGGGGCGGCACATGCACATCATCGCGGCGAACAGGGCGACGGTGGACATGCCGTCGGCCAGCTGTTCGAACAGGGTCACGGCGTACACCAGCCCGACATTGCTGCCCTGCCCCACCAGCAGGGCCAGTGCGGCGATGCCGATGGCTTGCAGGGCGCCGAACAGGATCAGCGCGCGCAGCACGCCAATGCGGGCGTAGAGCAGGCCGCCGAGCAAGGCGCCGCCAATGCCGGCCAGGCTGCTGATCAACGTCAGTTGGCCAAGCTCTCCGGTACTCCAGCCCTGATCCACCAGCATCGGCTTGATCATCGGCGAGCCGAGCGAGTCGCCGAGCTTGAAGGTCAGCACCACCGCCAACCACAGCAGCATGCCGGGCTGCGCCAGCAGGCCGCGATAGTGGTTCAACAGCAGGCGCGGGCCGAGGGCAGTTTCCGCCAGAGCGGGCTGGAAGGGCAGCACGCGGCGTTCGGGAAACAGCCAGATCGGCACGGTCATCAGCAGGATCAATCCGACTAGCAGGCCAAGCGCCAGGTTCCAGCCCAGCGGGTCGATCACCAGCAACAGGCCGCTGCCGCTGACGATCATGCCGACTTTATAACCGCCCACCTGCAGGCTGTTGCCCAGGCCGCGCCAGCGTTCGGGCAACAGGCGCACAGTGAGGCCATCGGTGGCGATGTCCTGGGTCGATGCCAGCAGGTTGATCAGCAGCAGCAAGCCGAGCAACAGCCACAGGCCGGAGCCGAACAGCGTCTGCGGGGCGAGCAGCGCCAGCGCGGCGACACAGACAATCACGCCGCTTTGTAGCGGCAGGATCCAGCCACGGTGGTGACCCAGACGCCTTGATGCCAGGCGGTCGATCCAGGGCGCCCAGAACACCTTGAGCAACCAGGGCAGCGCCAGCAGCTTGAGCAGGCCGATCAGCGCCAGGTCGACGCCATGCTGGCGCAACAGAACTGGCAGCGAATGGGCAATCAGCCCTGAGGGCAAGCCCTGCGCGCAATAGAGCGAGGCCAGCAGCACCAATGTGGCGTTGGACGGGCGAGAGGCAGTGGGCGACATGGCGGGCGCTCGCGGGAAAAGCGCAAGCCTAGTAGTTTGCGCCTGCGGGCGGCAACGCGGCGGTGGTTACAGTTCGTAGCTCGGCTCGTCGCGGCTGAAGCCCTTCCCACGGGGCAGGACGTTCGACTAGTTGTAGCCCGGATGCAATCCGGGGCCGTTGCCATCGCTCCCGGATTGCATCCGGGCTACGTGAAAAACGTTTATGGCACCAAAGGTCTTACAGGCTATTCAGGCACTCGCTCAGGCCGCCGGCCAGGTTTTCCAGCAGTTGTTCGTAGCCAGTGGCATCGACCGGCAGGGCGCCGCCGAGGGCATCGAGCTCCGCCAGCTTGACTGGCAAACCGGCACTGAGTGTTTCGGCCAGGCGCGGGCGCAGCGGCGGTTCGCTGAACACGCAGCTCGGACCGGCCTGTTGCAGCGTCTTGCGCATGGCAGCGACATGGCGCGCGCCGGGCTGTACTTCAGTCAGCACGCTGAACACGCCGGCGTGCTTGAGGCCATAGGCGGCTTCGAAATAATCGAAGGCCTCGTGGAAAACGAAATAAGGCTTGCCTTGCAAGGCGGCCAATTGCGGGCGAATGCGGCCATCGAGCGCATCCAGGCGCGCCTCGAAAGCTTGCAGGTTGGCGGCGTAGCGCGCGGCGTTGGCGGTATCCAGCTTGGCCAGGTCGGCGGCCATGCGGGCGGCGATGACCTTGGCGTTGTCCGCAGCCAGCCACAGATGCGCATCCAGACTGCCCGGACGATGATCATGGTCATGGCCCAGGTCGTTCCCCGCAGGCTCGTGCTCGTGCTCATGCTCATGCTCATGCTCATGACCGTGATCGTGATCGTGATCGTGATCGTGATCGTCATGACTATGGCTATCGCCGAAATGGCGCAGGGTCATGCCGGGCAGATCCTGCACCGCCACCTGAGGCTTGTCGCGGCTGCTCAGTACACGCGGCAGAAAGGCTTCCATATCCGGTCCGATCCAGTACAGCAGGTCGGCATCGCGCACACGGCGCACGTCGGACGGGCGCAGCGCATAGTGGTGCGGCGAGGCGCCGGGCGGCAGCAGCACCTCGGGTTCACCGACGCCGTCCTGCACCGCCGCGGCGATCAGTTGCAGTGGTTTGATACTGGTCAGGACACGCACCTCGGCCTGGGCGCTGGCGACGAAAAGCAGGGTAAAGAGACAGAAAAGACGCAACACGGGGCATACTCGGATTGGATTGAAGGGCACCTCTAAAAACGTAGGCGAGGCAGTCAGCGCAAGGCAAAAACAGGCGAAACGACCAACGGGAGTAACAGCCGAAGGCTGGCCCGTAGGGCGAACGCAGTGAGTCAAAAGCGCAGTTTACGAGCTGTAAATGAGCATTTGATTCGCTTCGCTCACCCCTTCGGGGCCGCGCTGAAGCGCGTTCAACCTTCGGTTGTGAGTCTGTTTTTAACGCAGCGATGGCAACGCAGGTAGTTTTTAGAGGCGCCCTGAACGGGTAACATAATAACGTCTCTTCCCAGCGCCGTCCTTGCCCATGACCGACACCCCCCTGGCTGCACGCCCTCACGACCACTCCCGCTGCGTCAGCCATGCACTGGCCGAGGCCGAAGCCATCTGCGCCCGCCAAGGCCTGCGCCTGACCGCCCTGCGCAAACGCGTGCTGGAACTGGTCTGGGCCAGCCACAAGCCACTCGGCGCCTATGACATCCTCGGCGTGCTGAGTGACGAAGACGGTCGCCGTGCCGCGCCGCCAACCGTCTACCGTGCGCTGGATTTCCTGTTGGAAAACGGCCTGGTGCACCGCATCGCTTCGCTCAACGCCTTCGTCGGCTGCAGCCACCCCGAGCACGCACATCAGGGCCAGTTCCTGATCTGCCGCGCATGCCATGCAGCGACCGAACTGGAGCAACCGGCCATCAGCCAGGCCATCGTCGATGGCGCGGCTGGCGTCGGTTTCGTCGTCGAAAGCCAGACGGTGGAAGTGGTCGGCCTCTGCGCAGGCTGCAAGGCCAAGGCATGAGCGAAGCGCTGATCCGTCTCGACGGGGTCGCTGTCAGCTTCAACGGCCAGCCGGTGCTGGACGATGTGCAGCTGAGCGTACAACCCGGCGAGATCGTCACCCTGATCGGCCCCAATGGCGCCGGCAAGACCACCCTGGTGCGCGTGGTGCTTGGCCTGCTGCAACCAGAACGGGGCAACGTGCGTCGGGCACCACGCCTGCGCATTGGCTACATGCCGCAAAAACTCCACGTCGACGCCACCCTGCCGCTGTCGGTGCTGCGTTTCCTGCGCCTGGTGCCGGGGGTGGATCGCAAGCGCGCTCAGGCAGCGTTGGCCGAGGTCGGCGCCGAACAGGTGATCGACAGCCCGCTGCAGAGCATTTCCGGGGGCGAGATGCAGCGCGTGCTGCTGGCCCGCGCCCTGCTGCGCGAGCCGCAACTGCTGGTGCTCGACGAGCCGGTGCAGGGCGTCGATGTCGCCGGCCAGGCCGAGCTGTACCGGCTGATCTCGCGGCTGCGCGAGCGCCACGGTTGCGGCGTGCTGATGGTGTCGCACGATCTGCACCTGGTGATGAGCGCCACCGACCAGGTGGTCTGCCTGAACCGCCATGTGTGCTGCTCCGGCCACCCGGAACAGGTCAGTGGCGACCCGGCGTTCATTGAACTGTTCGGCCAGGACGCCAAGAGCCTGGCCGTCTACCACCACCATCATGACCACGCGCACGACCTGCATGGCGGCGTGGTTCAGCCAGGGCTGACCATCCACGGCCCGGCTCACGTTCACGGTCCTGGTTGCAAACACTGATGCCCGATTTCCTGCTCAACGCCCTGCTCGCCGGCATCACCCTGGCCCTGGTGGCCGGCCCGCTCGGCTCCTTCGTGGTGTGGCGGCGCATGGCCTATTTTGGCGACACCCTGTCCCACGCCGCCCTGCTCGGCGTGGCGCTGGGGCTGATGCTGGACGTCAGCCCGACCCTGACGGTGACCGTCGGCTGCGTGCTGCTCGCGGTGCTGCTGGTCACCCTGCAACAGCGCCAGCCGCTCGCCTCCGACACCCTGCTCGGCATCCTCGCCCACAGCACCCTGTCGCTGGGTCTGGTGGCGCTGAGCTTCATGCATGACGTACGCATCGACCTGATGAGCTACCTGTTCGGCGACCTGCTCGCCGTAGGACCTACCGATCTGGCCTGGATCATGGGCGGCAGCGCCCTGGTGCTGGTGCTGCTGGCCTGGCTGTGGCGACCGCTGCTGGCGATCACCGTGCATGAGGAACTGGCACGGGTCGAAGGCCTGCCGGTGGCAGCGATCCGCCTGGCGCTGATGCTGCTGATCGCCGTGGTGATTGCCGTGGCGATGAAGATCGTCGGCGTACTGCTGATCACCTCGCTGCTGATCATCCCCGCCGCCGCCGCCCAGCGCCACGCGCGCACGCCGGAGCAGATGGCCGTGGGCGCCAGCCTGCTCGGCCTGCTGGCGGTGTGCTGTGGTCTGGCGCTGTCCTGGTACCAGGACACGCCAGCCGGGCCGTCCATCGTGGTCAGCGCCGCCACGCTGTTCTTGGCCAGTTTCGCATTGCCCAAGCGCAACGGCTGACAGCGCACTCAGCGTAGCCCGGAGGCAATCCGGGGCAGCTGCGCCACGTTGTTCCCGGATTGCATCCGGGCTACGGCTCTTCATGCATCGACGCGTTTTGCGTAGGGTGGGTTAGCCGCTTGTCCCTTGTGTCGAACCATTCGCCATACCCGGCGCGGCGTAACCCACCATCGGTGCAACGCGATCCATTGCCTGGCGGGTTACGCGGCGCACTCCCTTCGCACGTGATTGCCAGATAGGCTTTCCGCGCCCTGGCCGAAACCTCGCCACCCAGGTCCCAGGTTGCATGGAACCATGGCCCTGGCGAGCGGCGTGAAATCGGCGCGGCAACCCTGTATGATTGCGCGTTTTTTGCACAACTCGAGACGCGTAGTTATGAAGTCGTTCGCTTTTCGTGGTCTTCCGCTTTTTCTGGTTCTACTCCTGGCCGGTTGCCAGAGCAGCCAGCAGCACAGCCTCCCGCCGGTCGACGAGCTGGTCGTCGCCTTCCGTCAGCTCGACCTGAGCCTGGCCGAGGAACGCCTCGACGACGCGCGCAGCCAGCTCAGCACGCTGCAGCAACGCGCCAGCCGCGACACGCGTCTGGAGCAGTACCAACGCCAGCTGGCCGAGGCCTATATGGAGCAGGGCCGCGAAGCGCTGCAACAGGGCGATCTGGACCGCGCCGCGCAGGCACTGGGCCAGGCCCGCAGCCTGATGCCGCAGGCGCCGGCCCTGAGTCACGACCTCAACCAGGCCATCGACAGTGCACGCACGGCACGCCTGGCAGCTGCCGAGCAACAGGCACGCGACGCCGCCGCCAAGCTCGATGCCGAGCGTCAGGAGCGCCTGACCAGTGAACGCCAGGCCAAAGCGGCGGCCGCCACAACCCCGACGACCCAGATGGCCCCCGTAGTGGAGAGCCAGCCCAAAGCCCGCCTGATCGATCCGAGCGCCGCAACCAGCGCCGTGGCCATGCCCATGCTGGACAATCAAGACAACGAAAACCTGCGCCGCCTGCTCGACAGCGTGGCGGCGGATGTCGTGACCTTTCGCTGCGCCGTGCGCATCGAAGTACGCGAAGCCAAGGATTATCCCTGGGTCGCGGCGCTGCTCTCGGCACGCATCAAGAAGCTCGACCCGAGCTTCCGTCCGCAGTTGAGCCAGAAGATCGCTCCGCAACAGGTGCCACGCCTGCTGTTGAGCCCTAAGCGCAGCTGAAGTCGGCCGCTGATCGGTAATGCCATTTTGTAATAACCATAGGCCAACAAAGATTTTCTCGGCCTAAACACCGCCGGGTAAACTAGCGCCCTTTTGCGCCCCACCCGGCGCCCGATGGCCGGCCCCTTCCACCTGGGGGCCCGCCCTTGAACACACCCAAAAGGTCGTTCGCGTGATCCAGTTTCAATCCGTCCACAAAGCCTACCGCGTCGCCGGACGCGAGATTCCGGCGCTGCAGCCCACCACGCTGCAGATCGGCAGCGGTCAGGTTTTCGGCATCATCGGCCACTCCGGCGCCGGCAAGAGCACTCTGCTGCGCCTGATCAACCGCCTGGAAGAGCCTTCCGGCGGACGCATCGAGATCGACGGCGTCGATGTCACCGCCCTCGATGCCAACGGCCTGCGCCGCTTCCGCCAACAGGTCGGGATGATCTTCCAGCACTTCAATCTGCTGTCGTCGAAGACCGTTGCCGACAACATCGCCATGCCGCTACGCCTGGCCGGCGAGCTGAGCCGCGCCGAGATCGACGCCCGCGTCGCCGAACTGCTGGTCCGCGTCGGCCTGCAGGATCACGCCAACAAATACCCGGCGCAGCTCTCCGGCGGGCAGAAACAGCGTGTCGGCATCGCCCGCGCACTGAGCACCCGGCCGAAGATCCTGCTGTGCGACGAGGCCACCAGTGCCCTCGATCCGCAGACCACCACCGCCGTGCTGCAGCTGCTGGCAGAGATCAACCGCGAACTGGGCCTGACCATCGTGCTGATCACCCACGAGATGGACGTGATCCGCCGCGTCTGCGACCGCGTGGCGGTGATGGATGCCGGCATCATCGTCGAAGAAGGCCCGGTGGCCGAGGTGTTCCTGCACCCGCAGCACCCGACCACGAAGCGTTTCGTACAGGAGTCCGAGCATGTCGACGAAGCCGAGCAGCGTGACGACTTCGCCCATGTCGAAGGCCGCATCCTGCGCCTGACCTTCCAGGGCGACGCCACCTACGCACCGCTTCTGGGCACTGTGGCCCGCGAAACCGGGGTGGATTACAGCATCCTTGCCGGGCGCATCGACCGCATCAAGGACACCCCCTACGGCCAGCTCACCCTGGCCCTGACCGGTGGCGACATCGACGCCGCGCTGGCGCGCTTCGAAGCCGCCGACGTGCATCTGGAGGTACTGCGCTGATGCTCGAACAACTGCTACCCAACGTATTCTGGCCGGAAATCTGGCAGGCCAGCCTCGATACGCTTTACATGATTGCCGGCACCATGCCGTTCATCGTGCTGCTCGGTCTTCCACTTGGCGTGCTGTTGTTTCTAATAGGCCCGAGACAAATGTTCGAGCATAAGCCGCTCTATGCAGCAGTGGCCGCAATAGTGAACATTGTCCGCTCGATCCCTTTTGTGATCCTACTGATACTGCTGATTCCGACCACGGTGCTGCTTACCGGCACCTCCCTGGGCGTCGTCGGAGCCATTCCGCCGCTGGTAGTTGGCGCCACGCCGTTCTTCGCGCGTCTGGTGGAAACTGCTCTGCGCGAGGTCGATCGCGGAATCATCGAAGCGACCCAGGCGATGGGCGCCAGCCCCCGACAGATCATCTTCAACGCCATTTTGCCCGAGGCACTTCCGGGCATCATAGCGGCCACCACTGTTACGGTAATCACCCTGGTCGGCTACACCGCCATGACCGGCCTGATCGGCGGCGGCGGCCTCGGCGATCTGGCGGTGCGTTACGGCTACCAGCGTTACCAAACAGACGTGATGTTCGTGACCGTGGCGCTGCTGGTGATCCTGGTTCAGGTGCTGCAGATGGTCGGGGATCGCCTGGTCATACATTTTTCTCGTAAGTAATCACGACAAGCGGCGACTCGCCACCCGCGAGACCCGCGCCAACCTTCCCAAAAGGAACCTTGAAATGAAGAAACTGCTGACTGCCCTGGCCGCCTGCGCGGCCTTCTCGGCCCAGGCCGAAACCCTCAACGTCGCCGCGACCCCGGTACCGCACGCGGAGATCCTCGAAGTGGTCAAGCCGCTGCTGGCCAAAGAAGGCGTGGAGCTGAAGGTGCGTGTGTTCACCGACTACGTGCAGCCCAACCTGCAGGTGCAACAGAAGAACCTCGACGCCAACTTCTTCCAGCACCAGCCGTACCTGGACGAGTTCAACGCCAGCCGCAAGACCGAGCTGGTCAGCGTTGCCGGCGTACACGTCGAGCCCTTCGGCGCCTACTCAAGCAAGATCAAGAACCTCAGCGAGCTGCCGCAAGGCGCCACCGTGGCCATCCCCAACGACGCCACCAACGGCGGCCGCGCCCTGCTGCTGCTGCAGAAGGCTGGCGTGATCACCCTCAAGCCGGAAGCCGGCATCCTCGCCACGCCGAAGGACATCGTCGAGAACCCCAAGGCGATCAAGGTGCGTGAGCTGGAAGCGGCCACCCTGCCGCGCGTGCTGAGCCAGGTCGACCTCGCCCTGATCAACACCAACTACGCCCTGGAAGCCAAGCTGAACCCGACCCAGGACGCCCTGGCCATCGAAGGCAGCGACTCGCCGTATGTGAACATCCTGGTCACCCGCGCCGACAACAAGGACAGCGACGCCGTACAGAAGCTGGTCAAGGCCCTGCACAGCGCCGAGGTGAAGCAGTTCATCGAAGAGAAGTACCAAGGCGCCGTCGTCCCGGCGTTCTGATCGCCTGCATCGTAGGGCGTACCGGGAGTAGGGCGTACTCGGCTTAGGCTTCCTGCGTCGCTCTACCTCCTGCATCCATGCAGTCGTCGCGAAGCAGTACGCCGCTGACGGGAATACTGGGCGTGAGTTGTGGTGCCGGACTAGGGATGGCCCGGCGGACTGTTCGCTGGCGCTCCTGAGTCCGCCCTACACGCTGACGCTGTACCCGATGCCGCGCCGCTGCAAAGCCGCGCGGCATTTTTATGCGTGGAATTTGTCGGCGACCGGTAGGGTGCGCGGTGCGCACCGGGGGCAATATGGCCACCGCCCCCGGATTGCATCCGGGCTACGACACTGGCAGGCGCATCGAGACGGTCGTAGTCGCGGCTGAAGCCCCTCCCACCGAGCTCACTAACCTGCCTTGGGCTTTTCCGGCCGAGTCCAGATGAACAGTGCGCCGCAGCTCATGCCGGCAGCGGCGAACAGCACGGAAGGCAGATGATTGACGGTCAGCAGCAGGATGCTTAGCGCCAGCAGCATGCTGCCACTGGCTACCCACTTGGTACGCCGGGCGATCAGGCCACCGTTTTTCCAGTCACGCAGCAGCGGGCCGAACACCCGGTGATTCTCCAGCCAGGCGGCCAGGCGCGGCGAACTGCGCGAGGCCGCCCAGGCCGCCAGGAGGACGAACTCGGTGGTGGGCAGGCCCGGCAGTATCACCCCGAGCATGGCCATGCCGATGCTCAGGTAGGCCAGCAGCAGCCACAGCCAGCGCTGCCAGGCCGAACGCGCCAGCGTGGTTTCAGGCAAAACAGCGTTCCAGGTGCACGGTGAAACGCTCGAAAGCGGCGATGGCCGCCGCCTCGGCCAGACGCTCCTGCTCGGCATCCAGTTCGACGCTGTCGAGCACGGCGGTAAACGCCTTCCAGCCCTGCGCGCGGCCACCTTCCGGCTCGCCCAGGTGACGCGCGCCAAAGGTTTCGCTCAGGCCCAGCGCCGGCATGCGCTTGAGCAGGAAGGCGGCGCCCAGCTTGGAACCTTCGGAAACGAACAACCAGGCCAGCGCTTCACCGGTACCCATGGCCTTGTTGCGGATGCTGTCATCGCCCTCAGGCAGCGCCCGCTGCAGATCGGCCAGGTCCAGCACGGCCTGCTCGACGCGGCAGCGCTGCGGCAGATCAGGCACCAGCTTGATCAACTCCGGGTCGTTATAGAGTTTTTCCAGGTCACGCTGGAACAGATACTGGGCGGCCACGAAATGGGAAAATCGCTCCGGACTGCCGAACGGATCGTGGCTCTTGACCAGGTTGTCGAGGTGGCTGTGCGGCTCGTGGGTAATCTGGTTCAGGCGCTGCGAACGCAGCGGATGGGACAGTTGCGAAGAGGCGGTCATGGAAAGCTCGCTGATGACTGACATGAAGTAAGGCAGCCCCTCCCCTGCACCGCTCGATGAAGCGCGCAGGACGTTCGACCGCCACTGCCTTATAAAGACGAACGAACCTGCCAAGCTCCGTAAAAATAACGCGAAACACGGGGATATGGCGCTGAAGGCAGGCTTCCTGCACACGCTTGCTAGCCGACCTTATTAAAAGTGATTATTATTCACGACGTAGTCGGCGAACCAGGCTTGCCAGTGACCATCTCCAATCTAGACAGCGTATTCATCAGCCAGCGCACCCCGCTGCTGCGCACGCTGGTGAAAATCGTGAAGAACGCCAGCATCGCCGAGGAGCTGGTCCAGGAAACCTATCTGCGGGTAGCCCGTAGCCTGCGCGACAAACCGGTCGATCACCTCGAACCCTTTCTCTTCCAGACGGGCCGCAATCTGGCACTCGACCACTTGCGCCGCGAGCGCATGCAGTCGCGCACCATACTCGACGACGTGCCGGACGAAATCATGCAGGCCGTTCCCGCTCCGGGTTCATCCAGCGAAGACAGCCTGCACGCCGAGCGCGTCCTGCAACGCCTGGGCAACGCTCTGGAGCAGTTGAGCGAACGCCAGCAGCGCATCTTCATCCTCAGCCGTCTGCATGGCCAGGGTTACGCAGAGATCGCTGCAGAGCTCGGTGTATCGACCAGCACGGTACAGAAAGAACTGAAACTGATCATGACCCTGTGCATGACCCTGATCGAGCGCCTCGCGCCTCCGACATGAGCGACTATCGCTCACCCACACCTTCGGCCAGAATATTGCCCCCCGGTTTCGAGAACAGCCCGATGCACCAGCAGCAGGGAACCCCCACCGACAGCGACGCATCGCTGAGCCAGGCGCTGGACTGGCTGCTTCTGCTGGAAGATGCGGACGATGATTGCCGGGCGCGATTCGCCGAATGGCTGGCCGCCTCCCCTGCCAATGCCGAGGCGTTCGAGCGCGCGCAGCAGTGCTGGCAATCATCCACACTGGTCAGCGCAGCCGCGCGCCTGCAGCAGCGCAGGCAACCGACGCCGAGGCGATCGCGGCGTATCGCCAGAACGCTGGCGATCGCCGCCTCGCTGTTGTTGGTGGTCGGCATCACCCTGCACAGCGATCTGCTGCTGCGCCTGCGCGCCGATCATGTCACCGCCGTTGGTCAACGCCAGAGCCTGGACCTGGCCGATGGCTCGCACGTACTGCTCAATACCGGCAGCGCGTTCTCCAGCCAGATCGACGAGCGTCAGCGTGTCACGCAGTTGCTCAGAGGCGAAGCCTATTTCGATGTCGCCAAGGACAGCAGTCGCCCCTTTCAGGTTGCCGCTGGTCCCGTTCTGATATCGGTACGCGGCACGGCATTCTCCGTGCGCTATCTCGACGATACCGCCGAAGTCAGCGTCGAACGGGGCGAGATCGAGGTGCATGCCCGCGGCAACGACACGCGCATCTACCTGGCCAGCGGCGACAGTATCCGCGTCGGCCCGGACGGTGTCGGCAAGCGCATCCATGGCGCTACAGCCAGCCAACTCGCGTGGGTTCAGGGCCGCCTGATCTTCGATGACCGCCCTTTGCACGAAGTGCTGGCAGAACTGCGCCGCTACTACCCCGGCTGGATCATCAACCGCAACGCCGAGCTGGATGAGCTGCGCATCACCGGCAACTATCGCCTGAGCGACCCTGCCGACATCATGCGCTCGCTGGCGCAGGTGACCTCGGCGCAGCTTCAAGAGTATCCATCGCTGCTGATTCTCAACTGAGAAAAGAATTTTTACGCTCAATGAGGGTTTCGTTCGTCCCGTCATAACAATGCAAACAATTCGCATTAACTGACCTTCCGACGACACCCGCAGAGAGCACAACGATGCCCCTTCACACCAGGCGCCCGCATTTCCCGCGACTGTCCACCGCCAGCCTGTCGCTGCTGGCACTCTCCATCGCCTGCGCCAGCCTGCCACTGGCCCATGCTGCCGAGCCTTCACCGGCGGTGCAGCAGGCCCAGGGCGGTTACAGCTTCGCCATCGAGCGCCAGCCACTGGTCTCGGCGCTGAACGCGTTTAGCGACGTCACGGGGTGGCAGATAGGCCTGCCGGCACAATTGGCCGACGGCGTCGACTCGCCGGGAACCAGCGGCCGCCAGTCACCTGAGCTGGCCCTGGCGCGCCTGCTCGAAGGCACCGGCCTGAGCTACCGCAGCGTTGGGGAACGCAGCGTGGTGCTGGTCAAAAACCCTGCGCAATCGCTCGCACTGCAGCCGACGACGGTCACTGCCACGCGCCATGAGCAAAGCGTTAATGACGTTCCCGTTTCGGTCAGCGTGCTCGGTCGCGAGCAACTGGACCAGCAGAACGTCAACAGCATCAAGGACCTGGTGCGTAACGAACCGGGCGTTTCCGTGGGTGGCGCCGGCCAACGAGCCGGCATCACTGGCTACAACATCCGTGGTATCGATGGTGACCGCATCCTGACCCAAGTAGATGGCGTTGAGATTCCCGCCAGTTTCTATGCCGGCCCCTACGCCAATACGCACCGCAACTATGTGGATCCGGAAATCGTCAAACGCGTGGAGATTCTGCGCGGCCCGGCTTCGGCCCTGTACGGCAGCAATGCCATTGGTGGTGCGGTCAGCTACTTCACCCTCAATGCTGACGACATCATCAAGGAAGGCCGCAACAGCGGTGCCCGCCTGAAGACCGGCTATAGCTCCGCCGACGAGAGCTGGCTGAACTCGGCCACCGTCGCCGGTCGCCATCAGGACTTCGATGCGCTGCTGCACCTGTCACAGCGCAACGGCCACGAAACCGAGTCCTATGGCACTCATGGCGGCACCGGTTTGAACCGCACAGCAGCCAACCCGGAAGAGACACGCGCTACCAATACCCTGGCCAAACTGGGCTGGAACTACACCGATAGCGACCGCTTGCAGCTGACCTACGAAAAGTACAAGGACGATCGCGATACCAACCAGCTCAGCGCTGTCGGCGGCCCGTTCAACACTCAGGCCGTCGGCGGCGCGCAAAATCTTGTCCGCGGACGTAGCGGCAACGACACCATCACCCGCGAGCGTTTCGGCCTCGAGCACAGCCTGGCGCTGGACAGCCTGCTGGCCGACCATTTGAAGTGGAGCCTGAACTACCAGTTGGCCAAGACCGATCAGAGCACGGCGGAAAATTACGTGACCGGCACGCGCAATGTCATGCGCTACCGCGAGACCTACTACAAGGATCGCCAATGGGTGCTGGACATGCAGCTGGACAAGGCCTTCGCCCTCGGCGAAACCGACCATTTGCTGACCTATGGCTTCAACCTCAAGCGGCAGAACGTCACCGGCCTGCGCAGCGGCGGCTGCGTGGCCAACTCCGGAGTCTGTCAGGCCGCCGATGGCCTGGTGACGCAGAGTGACTTCCCCGACCCGACCGTCGATGTCTACGGCGTCTTCCTGCAGGATGAAGTCCGTTGGAACCAATGGACTTTCCTCCCTGGCCTGCGCTACGACCGTACCCGTCTCGAGCCCGACATGACCGACGAATACCTGGTCAGCCTGGGTAACAGCGCTTTCAATCCCGGCGACAGCACCAAGACCTGGCAACGCGTCTCGCCCAAACTCGGCGTCACTTACGCCTTCGACGAGCACTACACCTGGTTCGGCCAGTATGCCGAAGGTTTCCGCACCCCAATGGCCAAGGACATGTATGGCCGCTTCCAGAACACCACCCTGCGCTACATTCAGGAGCCCAACCCCAACCTCGACCCGGAAACCAGCCGCGGCCTGGAAACCGGCCTGCGCGGCAACTTCGACGAAGGTAGCTTCGACGTGGCGCTGTTCTACAACCGTTACAAAGACTTCCTCGACAACGAAATCGTGGGCAGTAGCGGCGGCATGGCCATCTACCAGAACAGAAACATCGGCCGCGCCAGCATTCGCGGTGTGGAAGCCAAGGGCCGCCTGAACCTGGACAGCTTTGGCGCACTGCCGGGCCTGTACGCGCAGGGCTCGGTCGCTTATGCCCGCGGACGCGATGATGACAGCGGTCAACCGCTGGGCAGCATTAGTCCGTTAACCGGCGTATTCGGTCTGGGCTACGAGCAGGCGCGCTTTGGCGGCCAGTTGAACTGGACGCTGGTCAAGCGCAAAACCCGCGTGGATGACAGCAAAACCCTGACCGTCGATGGTACCAACACACAGTACCGCTCTCCGGGCTTCGGCATTCTCGACCTGACCGGCTACTACAAGCTTACCGATGACCTGACCATCAACGCCGGTCTGTATAACCTGACCGACAAGAAGTATTGGCTGTGGGACGACGTGCGCGGCTACGCCTCCGGCACTGGCTTCTACAACACCTTCACCGGCACCCTGATCGGCGAAGCGACCGTGACCGCCCCGGCCAATCTCGACCGCCTGAGCCAACCGGGCCGCAACTTCTCGATCAACCTGGTCTGGGACATCTGAGCCCAACCACTGGAGGCGGCCGCAATGGCCGTCTCCAGGTCTTTGCTAGCTCTGTTCCGTGACGAAGTATCCCGCCAGCCGGCTCAAGTCCGCCTCGCCCATCAACCCGCTCAGATAACGCAACTGCAACCAGGCACGCAGATAACCGTGGCGCGCCTCGGCCAGGTCGCGCCGCGCGCCATGCAGTTGCTGCTCGGCGTCGAGCACATCGAGGTTGACCCGCTCGCCACCGGCCACGCTCTTGCGCGTCGCCTGCACCAGCGTCTCGGCAGCGCTCACGGCCAGACGATAGGCACGCACCCGTGCGGCGGCGCTGTTGCACAGGTTGAACTGCTGACGCAGACGGGTGAGCAGCTCGGCAGTTTGCGCGTCCAGCTCGAAGCCGGCCTGCACATGCGCGGCGCTGGCCTGACGGGTTGCCGCACTCACTCCGCCACCGGCGAACAGCGGCACGCTGAGCTGGATGCCGATGCTGTCGGTGTCGTACTGCTGGTTGTAGGCGCTTTCCGAGTCGGAGCTGGTCAGGCGGCTGCTGGCCACCAGGCTCAGGGTCGGCAGATGGCCGGCGCGCTGTTTCTCGATGCCCTGGGCCGCCACCTCGACGGCACGGCGTTGCGCCGCCAGCTCGGCATTGCCGGCCACGGCCAGGTCGCGCCAGGCCTCGAAGCGCGCCGGCTGCGGCGGCTGGATCGGGAAATCGTCGAGCAACGGCTGCAGGTCGCTGCGCGCCAAAGGCTCGCCGACGATGGCCTCCAGCGCGCGTAGGGCGATGTCCAGATCGTCCTGCGCCTGGATCAGCTCGGCCTCGGCCAGGGCCAGGCGCGCCTCGGTTTCCAGCTCGTCGGTGCGGGTGCCCTCGCCGGCCCGCACCAAGCGTTGATTGAGCTGCAGACGCTCGACCAGGGCACGACGCTGGGCGCGCGCCAGAGCGATGCGTTCGTCACTCAGCAGCGCCTGGCTGTAGGCCTCGAACAGGCGCACCGCCAGCTCCTGGCTGCGCCCGCGAAAGCGCTCGTCGGCCAGCAGCGTGCGCGCCACACCCTGACGGTAGTCGGCCCAGACAGCGTAGTCGAACAGCGGCTGCTGCAGGCTGAGCACCGAGGCATAGCTGCGGTAGTCGCGGTCGACGCGCTGCCCGCCCGCCGTCACCTGCGAGTCGTTGCGCTGGTTGCTGTAGCTCCACGACAGCCGTGGCAGCAGCCCCGCGCGGCCGATGGCCTGGCTCTCCAGCCCGGCGTCGCGCTCGGCGATGGCGGCCTGGAAGCTCGGGTCGTTGCGCAGGGCCAGGGCGTAGGCATCGAGCAGACCGAGTGCGTATGCGGGCGAGGCGAAATACAGGAGCAAGCCGAAACAAAGCGCACGCATGGTCAGTCTTCCGCCAGGGCCAGGTGAGTTCGATCGAGCAACGGCTTGAACAGGTAGTTGAGCAGCGAGCGCTCGCCGGTACTGATAAACGCCTCCACCGGCATGCCGGGGCGAATACGCAGGCCGGCCAGGTGCTGCATGGCGTCCTCACCCACACGAATGCGGATGGCGTAATACGCCTCGCCGCTGCGCTCGTCCTGCAGGCGGTCGGCGGAAACCAGCTCCAGGGTGCCGGCGACCCGCGGCGTGGTGCGCTGCTCGAAGGCGGTGAACAGCAATTCCACCGGCAGACCGGGGTGCACCTTGTCCACCAGCGAGGGGCTCAGCCGACCCTCGACCAGCAGTGGCTGATCCTGCGGGACGATTTCCAGCAGCGCCTGACCGGGGGCGACCACGCCGCCCTCGGTGAACACGCTGAGCCCGACCACCAGGCCGCTGGCGGGTGCCCGCAACAGCGTACGCTGCAACTCGGCCTCGACCCCGGCCATGCGATGGTGCAGCTCTTCGCTGCGGATCTGCGTCTCGGCCAACTGGCTGCGCACCTGTTCCTGAAACTGCTCGTGGCGCTGTGCGGCGCTCAGACGCAGCTCGGCGATCTGCCGCTGTAACTGGCCGATGCGGCCGGCGTCATCGGCGAGCAGGCCGATCAGCTCGGCACGCTGACGCTCGACATCGAGCAGGCGATTGCGCGGGATGTAGTTGTCCGCCGCCAGCTCGCGCAGGCCCAGCAATTGTTCGTCGAGCACGCGCAACTGGGCTTGCTTGCTGCTGTGCAGCGCACGCAGGCCACCCAGTTGCGCCTCGTTGCCGGCCAGGTTCTGCGCCAGGCCGTCTAGCTCCAGGGCCAGGGCCTGACGTCGGCTGGCGAACAGTTGCCGCTGCAGCTCCAGACTGGCGACCGCCAGGGGATCCTCCGCGCGTGCCAGCAGCCAGGGGTCGAAGTCGATGCTCGTCGCACCGTCACGCTCGGCGGCCAGGCGCGCGGCGCTGGCACGGCTGCCGATCAGTTGCGCACGCAGGCCATCGGCCTGCGCCTGCAAGGCCTGGTCGTCCAGCTCCAGCAAGGGCTGGCCGGCCTGCACCGCATCACCATCACGGGCGAGGATGCGTCGCACCGTGCCCCCCGTGGGGTGCTGCAGCGCCTGGCGATTACCGCTGACCATCACCGTGCCGCTCACCGGCACGCCCTTGTCCAGCGGCGCCAGTGCGGCCCAGGCCAGAAAGCCGCCGAAGCCGGCCAGCAGCAGCCACCAGCCGAGCCGCGTCGGTGCCCCCACATCGACGGCGTGCAGAGGCTGAAGCGGGGCCGGCGCGCTCATTGCTGAGCTCCCGGCATGGCGCCGTAGCTCATGCTCAGGCTCGGCGCGACACGCCGCAGCGGCGCGTTCTGCGCTGCCGGGCGGGCGGCCTGCTGCAACTCCTGCAGCACACGACTGGCCGGGCCGAAGGCCTGCATCTGCCCACCACGCAGTAGCAACAGTTGATCGGCGCCCTTGAGCAGCGCCGGGCGATGGCTGACCAGCACCAGGGTGCGGCCTTGTTCGCGCAGGCGCTCGAGCGCGGCCAGCAGCGCCTGCTCGCCGGCCTCGTCGAGGTTGGCGTCGGGCTCGTCGAGCACGATCAGTGCCGGCAGACCGTAGACCGCGCGGGCCAGTCCGATGCGTTGCTTCTGCCCGCCGGAGAGCCCGGCGCCGCCCTCGCCCAGGCGCGTGTCGTAGCCCTGCGGCAGGCGCAGGATCAGTTCGTGCACACCGGCCATCTGCGCGGCGGCGATGACCTTGTCTGCCTCGACGTCGGCGAAGCGGGCGATATTCTCGGCGATGCTGCCGGCGAACAGTTGCACGTCCTGTGGCAGGTAGCCGAGGTGCGGGCCGAGCGCGTCCTTGTCCCACTGCTGCAGGTCGGCACCGTCCAGGCGCACCTTGCCCGCCAGCGGGGTCTGCGCCGCCACCAGCAGGCGCGCCAGGCTGGACTTGCCGCAACCGGACGGCCCCAGCACCACCAGGCGCTGCCCCGCCTCCAGGGCGAAGCTGACATCCGCCAGCACCGGCGTGCGCGAGCCCGGTGCGCAGGCCGACAGTTGCTCCACGCGCAATACGCCGCGTGGCGCTGGCAGGCTCATGCCGCTGGCACGCGGCGGTTGCGCCCGCAGCAGGTCGCACAGGCGCTGGTAGGCCTGCTGCGCGCCGCTCCACTGCTTCCAGGCATTGATCAGTTGGTCCAGCGGGGCGAGCACGCGCCCGGCGAGGATGGAGCCGGCGATCATCATGCCGGGAGTGATCTGCCCGTCCACGGCCAGCAGCGCGCCGAGGCCGAGCATCAAGGACTGCAGCGCCAGACGCACGCCCTTGGCCGCCGCGCTGAACGCCGCGCCCTGCTCGCTGGCGTGGTTCTGCAGCTGCAGGAAGCGGCCGTGCTCGCCCTGCCAGCGCTGACGCAGGCGCGCCAGCATGCCCATGGCCTCGGTCGCCTCGGCGTTGCGCAGGTGTGATCCAGCCGCCTGGGTCGCCTGGATCGCCAGTTGCCCGGCCTCGGCCAGCGGCGCGCGGCTCAGCCACTGGTTGGCCCAGGTCAGCGCCAGCAGCACTGCCGCACCGCCCAGCGCCAGCCAGCCGAGCCAGGGGTGGAAGAGAAACAGCACGGCCAGGTAGAGGGGGAACCAGGGCGCGTCGAACAGCGCGAACAGGGCATTGCCGGTAGCGAACTGGCGCAGGCTGGTCAGGTCGTTCAGCGGTTGGGCGCTGCTGCCACGGCCGACGCGCAGGCTGGCATCGAAGGTGGCGTCGTAGATGCGTGCGCCAAGCTGCTGGTCGATCTGCGCGCCAAGGCGGATGAGCACCAGGCTGCGCACCCACTCCAGCAGGCCCATGAAGGCGTACAGGCCGAGCACCATCAGGGTCAGCATGGCCAGGGTCATGTGGTTGCCCGAAGCCAGCACACGGTCGTAGACCTGCAGCATGTAAAGCGCCGGGGCCAGCATCAGCAGGTTGATCACCGCGCTGAAGGCGCCGACGCTGACGAAGCCGCGCCGGCAAGCCGCCAGTGCAGCGAGGATTTCGTTGGAAGGTTGCATGCTGTTGCGCCCCAGAAGCGCCGCCTGCGGCGATTGACGCAGCAGGCAGCACTTGTCGAGAATTCGTGCGACCACCGTGGCGCGAGTTGTTCAGGCCAGCACCACGGCGGTCGTTGCCGGCGGCCGGGAGAGCGATCTCCCCGCCGCCTTTTTCATCACCCGAAGATCAGGCCGCCAGGGCCAGGTCGTCGACCAGCTCCGGCACACCGACCAGCTCCGCAGAACCGGTGCTCAGCGGGCCGGCGGCCAGGGCAGCGGCGACCACGTCGAAGGTATCGTCGGTGGAGACGCCATAGGCGGCGAACAGATCGTCCAGCACCGACTCCAGTGCATCGGTATTGCCCTGCATCAGGGCGTAGATGGTGTTATGCACATCGCTGCCACTCAGGCCCAGTCCATCGAAGGTCACCTGGTCGTCGAACAGGTGGTAGCCACTGACATCCTTGTACAGATAACCACCCAGATTGACGCCATCCAGGTCACCGGACAGCACGTGCGTGGTGATGTTGTAGCTCAGGGTGCCGTCGGCGACGAAGGCGCCGGTGCTCTCATATCCGGAGATGGCGTACTGCGTGCCGCTCAGGTAGCCCGGATAGAAACCGCCGGTATTGCTGCCCTCATTGACGTTGCCACTGGTGTGGTTGTTGTCGGCGAAGGTCAACTCCCAAGCCGAGAGGTAGCTGCTGATCGAGTTGCTGGCATAGGTGGCGCTGTAGGAAATGGAAAGACTCATGGGTTGATCTCCTATCGGTGTCATTCACGGCCCGCCAACGAGCCGCGATTCGCTCGGGATGAGCAAATTCTCAGAACTGGTACTCGACGCTGCCGGTCAGGGTTCTGCCGCGACTGAGGGTGAAGGCATACACGTCCCCCAGCGGCACCAGGTAGGCGCGGTCGAAGGCGTTCTCCAGGGACAGGCTGAGCCGGGTCTGCGGCGTGGCCTGGTAGCCGGCGAAGAAGTCGTAGACGACATAGGACGCCCAGTCCGCAGGGTAGATGGCCTCGAGGTTGCGCTCGGCGTAGGACTCGGTGTAGCCCTCGCTGTAACGGATACGCGTGCCCACATCCAGCCTTCGATCCAGCCAGCGGGTACCCAGCACCAGCGAGCCGCGATCCATCGGCATGTACTCGGAACTGCCCATCAGGCCGCCACAACTGACCAGCGAGTTGGCATAGTCATCCGGGATCGAACCAATGCCGACGCCCGGTATGAAGCCGAATCGCTCAGCGCCGCCCAACCAGGCATTCTTCGAGCAGTACTCGTTCTTGCCGATCATGTGGGTGTAGGTGAGGTCGGCGTAGAAGCGCCCGTTGTCGTAGTTGGCCTGGTACTCGACGCCGCGAAAGCGTGTCGAGGTCAAATCATTGACATGCGCCACCGTGCCCAGGGTCGCTCCAGTACCAAATCCTGGAATCTGCCGGTTGATCGCCATATAGGTGAAGTTGTCCACCCGCGTATCGAAGTAGGCGACCTTAATGCCCAGGCTGTCGTCCGCCTGCAACAACCCCTGGCGAAAGACGTTGAAACCGACTTCCCAGGCGCTGGAACGCTCAGGTTCGAGGTAGGGGTTGGGGTACATCCACTCGCCACCGCCGCCATGCGGTCGCCCGTAGATGAGCGTTTCGGTCACCGCGGGCGGGCGCCAGCCCTTGCCGTAACTGGCGAAGAACTGCAGCCAGTCCAACCCCGGCTTGATCGCCAGGCCAAAGGTCGGCGAAAAGCGCCCTTGCTCACGATCTACGTCGAAGGTCAGCGCTTCCTGGGTAAAGGTCGCAGGAGGCCTGAACCGGCGAATGGTCATACCGGTTTCGCCCTGCAGCCGATAGCGGTCGTAGCGCAGACCGGCGCTAGCCGTCAGCCAGTCGTCATAGTGCAAGCGCAGTTCGCCGAACATACTGGCCATGCCACGCTTGCCAGACGGCGTCATGCCTTCGACGTAGGGAAAGGCAACGGCCGCGCTCTCGGCCTGCTGATCCGAGCTGGGCCTGACCTTGTCTTGGAACAGCTCCGCACCGTAATTGAAATCCAGGCTACTGAGTTGCCCGAGCGCGAAGGTGGAGGTGTTCTCCAGTTGCAGGCCGACGGTGCGGGTACGGTATTCGATCTGGTAGGCCGGCGAACTGCCGCGCGCCAGATTGTCCTGCTCGTTGCGATTCTCGACGAGGTACAGCTTGCCTTTGAAATCGATCAGTGGATTTTCCGGGTCGTAGCTGTAGTCGAGAGCCAGGTTCTGCGAGGTCACGTCGCTACTACCGAGCTTCTCCCAAAGCCGATCACCACTGACGCTCATCAGGTTGGCATCGTCATAGGAGACCTCGGTGCGCAGATAGCTCAACTGCACACGCTGCGTCTCGTCGAGATTCAAGCCAAACTTGGCGAGGAAAGAGCGCATCTCGTTGGCCGAATAATCGACCGTGGAGTTCTTCAGGCGCTCGGTCGCATCATTGGCGGTACCCGCCTGGGTACGGATTTCGCCAATACGGCCATGGGAGCCCGGCTCATAGTTGCCCAGATTGCGTTCACTGCCCGCCAACAGGACATCCCAGGCATCATTGCCAAAAGCGAACACGCCGCTGCCGATGAAGTGAGTGCCGTTACCCAGGCCACCCAGGCCGCTGGTCGCCCGGAGCCGGCCACCGACCTCCTTGCCATCACGCAGAAAGTCGCTCGCCTCCACGGTACGGAACTCAGCCACGCCACCGATCACCCCCGCGCCGCCCAGCCCGGAGCTGGCGCCCTTGCTGATCACCACGCCGGACAGCAGTTCGGGATCGATATACATGGTGCCGTTGCGTTGCTGATGCCCACTCTGCTGGTAGTTCTGACGCATGCCATCGATGTTCATGTTGACCCGACCGTAGTCCTGCAGCCCGCGGATGTTCACCGACAGCCCCGGGTCCTGCTGGCTCACGGCGGTATACACACCCGCCGACTGCTCGAGCAGGTCGGCAGCATGATGAGGCGGCGTGCGGTCGATCTGCTCCCGATCGATCACCGCTACCGAGCGCGGTTGCAGGTAGGTCTCCTGGCGTTCGCTGAGCCGTTGACCCTGCACGGTGGTGGACTGCAGTTGCAGCGTCTGCTCGTCGGCGCGGGCACGACGGGTCAGGGTGACTTGCCGTGCGTCGTCGAAGCGGTAGTCCACCGGCGCCATGCCGAGCAAACGGCGGAGGCCCTCATCGAGGGAGTAGCGGCCTTTCAGTGCGGTGCTGGCAAATCCCTGCAGCCGTGCGCTGTCGAAGAACACCTGCACACCGGCCTGCTCGGCGAAGGCCAGAGCAGCGCGATCCAGGGGCTGGGCAGCGATATCGAACTCCACCACCTGACGCTGGGCGAGCGCCGTTTCGCCTGTCGGCTCAGCAGCAACGACGCTGCTGAGGGCCATGGCCACGCCCAGCGCGACACCGCCAAGCAGCGGCGCAGGGCCGTAGCGACGAAGAATGGGTGGTACTACGGGGCGACGATGACTCACGACTGGCTCCAGGCTGTTTTGTTGGTAATGAAAATCACTAACAACAAAGACGCCTGACCAAGAGAAAGTCAGTAAATCGATGGGAAACTTTTTTCGCAGCTCGCGAAAGGGCTCAGTAGATCAGGCTGACGCCCATCAATTCGCGGTGCTGCAACTGCATCTCGCGGGTCAGCGTGGCCAGGGCATCGTCCAGCCCGTCGAGGCGAAACACGCCACTGACTTCGCGCTGCGCAATCGCGTCGCTACCAACCAGGATGTAGCCCGGTCGGTAGCGGTTGAGCTGCTCGATCACCTGGCCCAGCGGCTGGCGGTCGAACACCAGCAGCCCACGCTGCCAACTGGTGGCGCGCTGCAGATCGAGCACTGCGTCATGCAGGCCGGCGGCGTCATAGCGCAGGCTGTCGCCTTCCTGCAGACGGCGCTGCTGGTCTGCCGCCGTTACCTGCACGGCATGTTCGAGCACACCGACCAAGGCCCCTGCGCCCGCTTCACGCTGAACCACAAAGCGCGTGCCCAACGCCTGGGTGCTGCCGCCGGCCGCCTCGACGACGAAAGGCCGGTCAGCCTGCGGCGCAACCTGGAAGATCGCCGCGCCGGCAAGCAGTTCGATCCGCCGCTGACCCGCCGAGTAGTCCAGGCGGATGGCACTGGCGCTATCGAGCGTCACTTCACTGCCATCGGCCAGGGTCAGGCTGCGCACTTCGCCACTGGCCGTACGATGGTCGGCCAGCAACGGCAGCAGCAGGCGTTCGCTCTGGTTCAGGCCAAGGCCGCCGAGCAGCAGCGCCAGGCAGGCGGCTGCCCCCCAGCGGCGCAAACGGGCATGCCGCCGAGGATGGCGGGCCAGCTCAGGGGCGACGGGCAGCGCCCGACGGCGCGCCGGTTTAGCCGCCGGCAAGTTGCCCAGCGCCGACCAGGTACGCCGGGCGAACGCCAACGCCTCGGCATGCCTGGCATCCGCTTGCAGCCACTGCTGCAGCGCCTGCTGCTGGCCGTCATCGAGTGCGTCATCGGCGAGCAATACCGCCCATTCGGCGGCCGCCTCGCGGATGCTCCGCTGCTGCGGTTCTTGGCTAATCAGGCTCACTCTTGGTTCTCGTTATAGGTCGTTGCAGGCCAGGCGGCTCACGCCCGTCTTAAGTAATGACGCGCGGCGACGAATTTTACCGTAATGCCCTCTCATGCCTGCTCGCCCGCCTCGACCAGGCGCTCCATCACATGCGCCAGGGCGCGAGCCAGGTGCTTCTGCACCGAACTGTCGGAAATACCCAGTTCGCGCGCCACCTGGGCGTGGGTCAGGCCTTCGATACGGTTGAGGCGGAAGATTTCCTGAGTGCGTGGCGGCAGTTCGGCGATGGCTTGCTGCAGGCGCTCGACACTCTGGCGAGCAGCGGTGATTTCATCCAGCGAGCTGCCACCGGCCTCGACCTCGAACAGCACATCCTCACCGAGCAGATCGGTCTTGCGCCGGATCTGCTGGCGCTGGTGGTCGATCAGCAGATTGCTGGCCGTGCGAAAGAGGTAGGCTGGCGAATTGTCGATGCGCTCGCCCCCACGCTGCTCGGCGAGGCGCAGAAAGCTTTCCTGAGTGAGATCGGCGGCCAGTTGCGGGTCGCGGCTCTTGCGCAGCAGAAAGCTGTGCAAGGCCTTGGCGTGCTTCTGGAACAGGCCTTTGAGATCCAAGTCCGACAAGCGTGCATCCCTGGTCTTGGGCAAGAAGAAGCGAGCATCTTATTTTTATTGAGAACCATTTTCAATTAATTGAGTCGGGCAACTCTTCTTCGCCGCCGGCTGGCGGCGTACCTTCGGGTGCAGAGTCTCCCTGCAGGCGCTCTGGCAGAAAATCGCGCAGCGTCTCGTTGGCCTCCAGCAGGAGTGGTAGCAGGTCATGCAACACGTCCGACTCGAGATGTACACAGACGTCCACCTGGCGTGGCAGGGGCAGGCCGGAGAGCACGCGGGCAGCAATCGCGACGTTGTCGTCGGCGGCGGCCGCCTCGGTGAGTTTGCACAGGTAGCCGGTGGAGAAAGTGCGCAGACTCTGCACGATCAGCTCGATATCGACGATATGCCGGGCGATCTGCAGCACGTGATCGGCGTCGTTGATGCCATAGATCAGCATCTTCACTTGCCTGGGCGAGAGGCATTCGGCGTAACGCGCGGCGGTGGCGAAGGCGCCGATCACGCAAAGCTGGCGCGCCACCTGCAGATGGAGATCGTCCGGCAGGGCCAGGTAGGTGGCGAGGATCAGACGCGGATCGAGATGCGTGGTGATCTGGGCGAGAAAATCGATGGGCAGTTCCAGAATCAGCTCGCGCAGTTGCGCCGGCGGTATGTGCGGCGACAGCTGCGCCGCCTGCTCGGGACCGAGTTTCTGCACCAGCGCCGCCTTCACCGCCACGGGCGCCATGCTCTGCGAGGCCAGCAACAGACGCTGGGCCATGCTCAGGGATGGAGCTTTGGCCATCGGAAATACTCCTTGTCACGACCGGGGCCTGCAGCATCCGGTAGTGCCCCATGGCGACGCAGCCATCTTTGCGCCAGTTACGTCGCTGCTGCGCAGATCGCGCTGGGTAGAGAGGAAACGCCGCTCAGTTCAATGGGTTGTCGCGCTGCGCGCGCAGCAGCTCGGCGAAGGCGCTGGCCTCCACTGGGCGGCTGATCAGAAAGCCCTGGATCTCGTCGCAGTTCTGGCCCTTGAGAAAATCCATCTGCGCCTGGGTTTCCACGCCCTCGGCCACCACTTTCAGCTCCAGGCTGTGGGCCATGGCGATGATCGCGCGGGTGATCGCCGCATCCTCGCCACCGGGCGAGAGATCACGGATGAAGGTCTGGTCGATCTTCACGTAATGCACCGGGAAGCGCTTGAGGTAGCTGAGCGAGGAATAGCCGGTGCCGAAGTCGTCGATGGCCAGTTTGACCCCCAGCTCGCGCAGTTGGCGGAAGGTGGCGATGACGCTGTCGACGTTGTCCAGCAGTTGGCTTTCGGTCAGCTCCAGCTCCAGGTACTGCGGCGCCAGGCCGGTTTCTTCGAGCACCTGGCGCACCAGGCTGGTGAGGTTGCCCTGGCGCAACTGGTACACCGAGATGTTCACCGACACCCGTATCTGCGCCAGCCCTTGCTCCTGCCACTGGCGCGCCTGGCGGCAGGCCTGACGCAGCACGAACTCGCCAATCGGTGCGATCAGCCCGGTCTCTTCGGCCAGGCCGATGAACTCGCCAGGCGCCACCATGCCCTGTTGCGGATGGCGCCAGCGCACCAGCGCCTCGGCGGCGTTGAGCTGGTCGTCGGCGAGGGTCAGCTTGGGCTGATAGAACACCTCCAGTTGGCCTTCGTCGATGGCCTTGCGCAGCTGGTTCTCCAGTTGCAGGCGCTCCAGAGTGCAGGCCTGCAGGTTGTCGGTGAAGAACTGGAAGGTGTTGCCGCCCAGGTGCTTGGCATGTTGCACGGCCATGTTGGCCTGGCTGATCAGCGCACTGATCTCGCGGGCGTAGTCCGGCAGCAGGCTGATGCCCAACGAGGCGCTGATCACCAACTCGTGCCCGCCGACGGTCATCGGCACACGCAACTTGGCCAGCAGCCGGCTGGCCACCCGCGCCAGGCTGGAGAGGCTGCCATAGGCATCGAGGATGATGGCGAATTCGTCACCCGAGAGCCGCGCGATGCAGTCGGCCTCCGGTACGGTCTGGGTCAGGCGACGGCTCATCTGCCGCAGCAACTGGTCCGCCACTTCATGGCCGAGGCTGTCGTTGAGCAGCTTGAAACGGTCCAGGTCGATATGCACCAGGGCGATGCTGCGCCCGCTCTGCCGCGCGCGCTGGCTGGCATCGTGCAGACGCTCCTTGAACAGGCTGCGGTTGGCCAGGCCGGTCAGGTCATCGTAGTGCGACAGGTAGCGCAGGCGCTCCTCGGCCTCGCGGCGCGCCGTCAGATCGGCGAAGAAGCCGACGATATGGCTGGGTCGACCGGCCTCATCGCGCACCAGATTGAGCTGTAGCCACTGCGGGTAGAGCTCACCGCTCTTGCGCGTTTCGATCAGCTCGCCCTGCCAAGTGCCGGTGTTGTCCAGCTCCTGGCGGATCATCTGGTATTGCCGGCGCATCTCGCGGCTGCCGAACAGACGGGTCACGGTGCGCCCGACCACCTCCTCGCGGCTGTAGCCGGTCATCGCACTGAAGGCACGGTTGACCGCCAGCACGCGGTAATCGGGGTCGAGAATGAAGATGCCTTCGCTGGCCGCCTCGAACACCGTCGCCGCCAGGCGCTGCTGCTGCTCCTGCTGACGCCGCGCGCTGACGTCGCGCCGCGTGCCGAGCATGCGCCGTACACGGCCGGCGGCATCGCGCTCGACCGCACGGCCACGGTCCTCGACCCAGACCCAGTGGCCATCGACATGGCGCACGCGGTATTCGATCTGGTAATCCTCGCTGCGCCCCTTGAGGTGCCGGACCAGCGCCCTGCGCAGCCCCGGCAGGTCATCCGGGTGCAGGCGCGGGGTCAGGTCACGCAACATCACCTGCACCTGTCCCGGCTCCAGACCGAACAGCTCATTCAAGTGCGAGTGATGCACCTGATCGCTTTCCAGATCCCAGTCCCACAACCCCAGCTCGCTGGCCTCCAGGGCCAGGGCCAGGCGCGCCTGGCTCTTGCCCAGGGCATGGGTCGCTTCATCCAGCTCCAGGGTGCGCTCGGCCACGCGCATTTCCAGCGCGCCATGGGCGCCGCGCAATTCGCGCTCGGCGCGGCGACGCTGCTCTACCTCACGCGCCAGCTCTTCGTTGAGCCCTTCAGCGCGCTGCTTGGCGTGTTCCAGATTGCTGATCAGCGCCAGGTTGTGAAAACGCTGCAGCAGGCTGCGCTGTACCAGGCGATTGACCTGCCAGGCCACCACCAAAAGGGCGAGCAGCAGGATCACACCAAGCAGCCCCCAGCCGCGCTGCAGGCTGTTATCCGCCAACAGCAGAAAGCCGGCTGACGGCAGCAGGCAGGGCAAGGCAAAGGTGAGAAAAGCCGAGAGGCTGACGGCATAGGCCACACTGGCCGAGAGAATCGCCGTGGCGATCAGGCCATAGACCAGCGCCTGCTGGTAGAACACATCGGCGGGCACCAGCACGATCACGGCAAAGGCGAGGGTCAGACCGGAGGCTCCGGCGCCGAAGAGAAAGATGCGGCGCCAGTAGGGCTCGGCCTGCTGGCGGGGCAACGCCTCGTTGAAGGCATTTACCTGGGTCAAGCGCAGCAACACCAGCAACAGCACCCAGCCCAACCAGGCAGCGAGCAACGGCGCAGTGTGCTGGCTCCACAACAATAAGCTGCTGGCCAGACCGACCAGCAACATGAGCAACGTGGGCAGACGCGAGCCCTGAAACAACAGACGGGTGCGCTCGACGGCAATGTTCGTGGCGAACTGACGTTCAGCCTGGTGCGGGTCCGGCGTCACCTCTTGAACTACGGCGCTAGTCGTGACGGTCATAGGCGATTTTCTTGTAATGGTTGCCTAAGGGTCTGCGGTACTTTCTTCAGCACCCGCAGCCCTGACGTCGCGGGAGAATACCCGAGACAGACGCTGTGCCCAACAAAGATGTGGGCAATTTCACAGCCTGGCGGCCAACTTGCGGCGCAATGATGGCCTTTCGCCTGCCAAGGACTGCCCTTTGCGAGCTGACCCGCCGGTCGTCGGCTGCTCGGACGCATTTTCCGACAGCCCCCACACGGCCCCCGCGAGACGCTTGCGGCGCCCCCACAACAGCTCCTAGGATGAGCACCCTCCGCACTCAGGGAAGCACGGCCCAACGCCCATGGATGACTTGCAACAACGCTGGCTCTTTGCCCTCTCCGCACCGATGGTGGCGATCAACGCCAACTCGGGCGCGCAATACGCGCTGCCTGATTTCTACCCGGACAACGAGTTCGTCGACCTCAACGAGTCCTGGGGTATCGCTGATCGCCCCGCCCTGCTGGCGATGATCCACCGCATGACCGACGACGGCCATGCGCGCGATCTGAGCGTCGCCTACTGGGATAACGCGCGTCTGCTGCCGAGCGAATGGCAGGCACTGGTCGACAGCCTCGACGAAGGCCAGCAGGTGGCCTATCGCTACGTTGCCGACACCATCCTGGTCTGCGGCTCCGGTGGCATTCGCGCCTGGGACCTGGGGCGCATGAGCTTTCTCGCCCGCATCGGCCAGCTGAACGGCTGGTTGAGCCTCGAAGAGAACCTCTGGTTGCACACTCGCCTGAGCCTGCGGGCGCGCTACTACTACCAGGGCTGGCACAGCTACCTGGCCGGTTTCCTCATCGGTCGCTGCTACTGGAACTGCCTGGGCCACGAGCAACCGAGCGAGCAGGCGCTGTGCATCAGCCGTCAGGGCAGTGACCCGACGCATCGGGCCCTGGTGCGCGAACTGACGCTGAGCCCGGCCGCCGGATTCGAAGAACTGCCCTGGGACATGGAACTGGATCTGCCGGAAAAACCGGCATCGCTGGAGGCGTTCGACTGGTCATGAGTTGCTGGGAACACCTCGGCATAGAGCCGACTGACGATCAGAACAGCATCCGCAGCGCCTACCGCGCACGCCTGCCCGACGTACACCCGGAGCGCGATCCCGAGGGTTTCCAGGCCCTGCGCGGCGCCTACGAGGACGCCCTGCGTCAGGCCCGTGGCGAAGCCCCCGCGGCAAGCGCACAGAGCGCACCGCCCAGCGTCAGCGAACAGGCCGTGCAACAGTTCGTCGAACTGCTGCAGGACGGCGGCCGGCGCTTTCGACCCGAAGCCTGGCAGGACTACTGTCGGATGCTCGACCAGTTGCCGCTGGACGTGCTGGAAGGCGTCGACGGCTCGCTGCGCGGTCTGCTGCTGAGCAACGGGCCGCTGTCGCACCGCTGCGTGAACCTGCTCACCGAGCGCATGGCCTGGGCCAAGCGCCTGATGCAGATGCCCTTCGAGGAAGCCGAGGCGCTGGATCAACTGCTCCAGCGCATCGCCGAACCCGACCCGTTCGACCTCGTCAGCCTGTCCGAGTGGCCGACCGTCGCGCAGGTGGAAACCCTCTGGTACGTGCGCACCCTCGATCATCTGTTCAGAAACCGGCCACTGCAGGAATTTCGCGGCTGGTGCTCGCTGCACCTGTGCCTGCCAATGCCGGCCGACCCGGACTACTATCCGCGCCTGTATCGCCAGTGCACCCTGGCCGGGGTAGCGCTGGGCGGCGCTCTGGAGCACTACCAGGCACTGCATGCCCAGACACCCGACGACCTCGACATCCAGTACCTGCTGGCGCTGCAGAAGCAGCACCATGACCAGGACGCCCTCGACCTGTGGACGCGTCTTTGGCACGAGCGCGAGATGCCCGAGGCGGCCGCCTGGATGCTGGCCTGGTGCGCTCATCACTCGCCTGAACGCCTGCCGCTGCTGATTCTGGCATTCAACCGCAGCCAGATCGAGCTTGGTCATGAGCATCCGCTCGAGGCCTATCAGTTGGCCGATGGCGAGCCGGCCCAGACGCCGCAAACCCTGGCACGCTGGCAGCGCGCCGCCCTCAGCGAACTGCCATCACTGGCGCGCACCTTCGTCGCCTGGCAGATGGGAGACAGCGAGTGGCCATTTCTCGCCGAGCTGCTCGGCGCTGCGGACACCCCACTCACGCTGCTCTATCGTCAGGCCTGGCTGCTGCTGCGCGGCGACGAGGCCGACCTTGAGCCACTGCTGAGCCTGGACCTGCACGACCACCCTCTCGATAGCATCCTGGTGCAGGGCTTTGCCCACCATGCCCGGCAACATCTGCAATGGTTGCGCGAATCTCCCATCGTGGAGGTGCTGCAACAGAAACTGAATACACCTGGCTCCGCCTTGCCCAGCGCGCTGCGAGACAACACCGCCGCCCGCGCGCAGATGCTGAGTTGGCTGCGGCGCCTGCGCCACCATGCACCTGAAGCCCTGGAACGCCTGCATCATCTGCTGGCGCCACTGCCGACCTGGCTATTGCCCAGCAGCTTGAACCTGCAACTCGGACTCCAGCGGGCAGGGCGCTACCTGCCGCCATTGCCCACGACAGCGGACGCTCGCTGGCAGCTGCAACGTCAGACCCTGTGGCTCACCGGCCTGCTGGAGCAACCCCAGCAGTTGCTGGAAAAGCTGAAAGAGCGTGTCGGCCGTCTGCCCACCACTGCCGACCATCCAGCCGATGCCGTGCAGGCGCTCTGGCTCGGAGCCAACAGCCATCCCCGGCAATGGCTGCTCGGCCTCGACGAGCGTGATCCACTGCAAGGGTTGATAGCCGCCGAACTGGTCAGCCCGGAGTTCCTCCTGGGGAGCCGCCGCCTACCCTCGGTCGCCCGCCTCGAGGCCTGCGCCCAGCACCACGCCGACGAACTGGCTGGCAATCCACTCGGGCAGATGATCCTCGACGCCCTGCTCTACCATGATCCCGATCTACAACGCGAACGGCGCGACCAGGCCTTGCAGAGGCTGCAAGGCTTCACTGGCCCGAGCCCGTGGTTCGATGCATTCCGTGAAGGCCTGGTCAAAGGTCAGCCGCAAGCGCTGGCGCAATCGGTGTGCAGGGACAACGGCCTGCTCTTCACCACCATGCAGTCGCTCTTCGAGGCGATGCGCGAGCTATACCATCCGTCCAGGCCCCAGGTTCCCGCTTCCGGCCTGCTGCGCTCTCTGCAGCAAGCCAAGGACAGTGCCGTAACACCGCGCGCAGTGCGCCTGGCCATTTCCCTGCTGCTGTCGCGCTGCGAGCGCCTGATGCCTCGACACGAGCCCAGTACCTGGCGCGCGCAATGGCGATTCTGGCGTTTGGGCAAGCGCCTGAATCGGGTCAACTTCACCTTGCAGGCGCTGGGGCTGATCGGCACGGGGCTGCCATTGAGCGTGCTCGCCAACAAACTGAGCGGGGAGCTGGCTCTCGCGGTGCTGGGGGTGACCCTGCTGGGACTGATCACCTGCCTACTGCGCCGCCTGCACGACATGAGCCGTGGCGTCGGCACGCTGCTGATGCTGCTGGCTGGCAGTTTCTTCATGCCGTACATGTCGGTGGTGCTGGTCTTCTGGCCAGGCGACCCACTGCCTAACCGCTATGGCCCGCCCAGCGGCAGCCGCACCCAGGTTGAGCAAGGGCTGCAGGCGCGGCTGCGGCAGTTGAACGGGTTCACGGAACCGGCAAGCTAGAAGCGCAGCGCGTCCAGCTCCTGCTCCAGACGCTGACGCGCGGCTGTGATCGGCTGCTCCTGCTGGGCGCCGAGCACGCTCTGAAACTCGTCCAGCCACTGGCCGATCTGCTCGCGCTCAGCACCCAGGGTCTGCATCCAGGCGCGCTCCAGGCGGGCCAGCAGGGTGCGGTTGTGCAACGTGTCACGCGGATGGATCTTCAACCCGGCCAGGCGCGCCTGGCTGGCGGCACGCGCCTCGGCACTCAGCCCGGTGGGGCTGCGATCGATCACGTGGCCGTGGCGCTGACCACTTTCCAGGGTCACATCCACCTCCAGCAGGCCGTTGATGTCGTAGCTGAAACGCACATCCAGCGCCTGGATCTGCCCGGTCTGGGCCAGCTTGATGTCGAAGGCATCGACGAAGATGTTGTCGCGTACCCAGGGGCGCTCGCCCTGATAGACCTCGATGCGGATGTGCTCCTGCTGCGCATGGGTGGTGTAGTAGCGCTGCACGCGCGACGCCGGGATCACCGTGTTGCGCTCGATGATCGGCGAGAAGGCGCCCGGCTGCTCGTCGCTGCGTCGCGAGGCAATACCCAGCGTGTAGGGGCAGACGTCGGTGAGGATGATTTCCTCGATGGCCCGGTCGCGCGCCTTGCACGCCGCCTGCGCGGCGGCGCCGAGGGCAACGATGGTGTCCGGGTCGAGGTGACGATAGGGCAGGCGGCCGAACAGGGTGGCGACCAGTTGTTGCACCACGCTCATGCGCGTGGCGCCGCCGACCAGCACCAGGCTGTCCAGGTCACGTGGGTTGAGCCGCGCATCGCGCAGCGCCTGCTCGATGGGCTGGCGCAGACGCGCCAGCAGCGGCGTCCAGATCTGCTGCGCACGCGCCTCGTCCAGCTGCCACTGGCGGCCATTCCACTCGAGCGTCTGCGGCCCTTCGGCGAGACGCCGTTTGAGCTGCTCCAGCGCGTCCTCGAGGCTGGCCAGGGCCTGACCGTCCAGCTCGCTGCGCGACAGCCCCCAATCGTCCAGGCAGGCCTTGAGCAAGGCTTCGGTGAAATCCTCACCACCGAGGAAGTTGTCACCGGTGGAAGCATGTACCTCGATCAACGGCAAGGCGTATTCCAGTACGGTGACATCGAAGGTGCCACCGCCCAGGTCGAAGATCAGCGTGCGCTCGAACTGCTGCTCGTGCAGCCCATACGCCATGGCCGCAGCGGTGGGTTCGTTGATCAGGCGCTCGACGCGCAGCCCGGCCAGCTCGGCAGCGAATACCGTGCGCTTGCGCTGTTCGTCACTGAAATAGGCCGGTACCGAGATCACCGCTGTGCTCACCGGCACGCCGAGGTGGGCCTCGGCATCCGCCTTGAGCGAGCCCAGCACCAGCGCCGACAGCTCTTCCGGGGTGAACTGGCGATCACCCAGGGTGAAGCGCTTGTCACTGCCCATGAAACGTTTGAAGGCGGCCACACTGCGTAGCGGATGAGTGGTCAGGCGCGCCCGGGCGGCGGCGCCGACCAGAATGCTACCGTCCTCGTCCAGACTCACCGCCGAGGGGGTCAGCACATCGCCGAGTGCATTGGGGATCAATTCGGCTCGCCCTTCACGCCAGACGGCGATCAGGCTGTTGGTGGTGCCCAGGTCAATGCCCAGCAGCGGGCTGTCACCAGTCGACATTGCTATTGCGACTCCCTCAAATCCATTGAAGGGCGCAGTCTACCCCGCACACAGGTCCCGGCAAACTGCCTCGTCGCTGGCGTTTGCCCTACCCTGCAGCGCCCCCTAGAATGCCGCGATGCAAAACGACCTCGATCACAGACTCACCACCCTCAATCCCGCCCAGCACCACGCGGTCACCACGCCGCCTGGTCATCAGTTGGTGCTGGCCGGTGCCGGCTCGGGCAAGACCCGCGTGCTGGTGCATCGCATCGCCTTCCTGATCCAGCGCCTGGACGTGTCGCCGCACAGCATTCTGTCGGTGACCTTCACCAACAAGGCGGCTGCCGAGATGCGCCATCGCATCGAAGACGTGCTGGGCCACGCTCCTGCCGGCATGTGGGTCGGCACCTTCCATGGTCTGGCCCACCGTCTGCTGCGCGCGCATTGGCAGGAGGCGAAGCTGGCCGAGAACTTCCAGATTCTCGACTCCGACGATCAACAGCGCCTGATCAAGCGGGTAATCCGCGACCTCGGCCTGGATGAACAGCGCTGGCCGGCCAAGCAGGCGCAATGGTTCATCAACGGGCAGAAGGACGAGGGCATCCGCCCGCAAGGCATTCAGGCCAGCGGCGACCTGTTCCTGGCCACCATGCGCGGCATCTATGAAGCCTACGAGGCGGCGTGCGCGCGCACCGGCGTCATCGACTTCGCCGAACTGCTGCTGCGTGCCCTCGATCTGTGGCGCGACAACGCCGGCCTGCTGGAGCACTACCAGCGCCGCTTCCGCCATATCCTGGTCGACGAGTTCCAGGACACCAACGCCGTGCAGTACGCCTGGCTGCGCTTTCTGGCCAAGGGCGGCGAAAGCCTGATGGTGGTGGGTGACGACGACCAGTCGATCTACGGCTGGCGCGGCGCGAAGATCGAGAACATCCAGCAGTTCGACAGCGACTTCGCCGATGCCGAGATCATCCGTCTGGAGCAGAACTACCGCTCCACGGCGAACATCCTCAATGCCGCCAACGCGCTGATCGCCAACAACCAGGGCCGCCTCGGCAAGGAGCTGCGCACCGACGTCGGCGATGGCGAGCCGCTGGCCCTGTACGCCGCCTTCAATGAGCACGACGAAGCGCGTTACGTGGTGGAAACCATCGAGGATGCCCTACGCAAGGACGGCCTCAAACGCAGCGAGATCGCCATTCTCTATCGCTCCAACGCCCAGTCGCGGGTGCTGGAGGAAGCGCTGCTGCGCGAGAAGATCCCCTATCGCATCTACGGCGGCCAGCGCTTCTTCGAACGCGCCGAGATCAAGAACGCCATGGCCTACCTGCGCCTGCTCGACGGGCGCGGCAACGATGCGGCGCTGGAGCGCATCATCAACGTGCCGGCGCGCGGCATCGGCGAGAAGACCATCGAGACCATCCGCGAGTACGCCCGCGCCCATGACGTGCATATGTGGGAGGCGATTCGCCTGATGCTGGCGGTCAAAGCCCTGCCCGCCCGCGCCTCGAGCGCCCTGGCCGGCTTCATCGAGCTGATCGACGGCCTGGCCGAGCAGGTGCTGGCCATGCCCCTGCACCAGATGACCCAGGTGGTCATCGAAAAGAGCGGCCTGCTCGCCTATCACGAGGCGGAAAAGGGCGAGAAGGGCCAGGCCCGGGTGGAAAACCTGGAGGAACTGGTCAGCGCTGCGCGCGCCTTCGAGAACGATGAAGACGACGAGCTGACCCCGCTGCAGGCCTTCCTTACCCACGCCTCGCTGGAAGCCGGGGACACCCAGGCCGCCGAGAACGAAGACAGCATTCAATTGATGACCCTGCACAGTGCCAAGGGCCTGGAATTCCCTCTGGTGTTCCTGGTGGGCATGGAAGAGGGTCTGTTCCCCCACAAGATGAGCCTGGAAGAACCGGGCCGACTGGAAGAAGAACGCCGCCTGGCCTATGTCGGCATTACCCGTGCCATGCAGAAGCTGGTGATCAGCTACGCCGAAACCCGGCGTCTCTACGGTAGCGAGACCTATAACAAGGTGTCGCGCTTTGTCCGCGAAATCCCCGCACCGCTGATTCAGGAAGTACGCCTTTCCAACAGCGTCAGCCGCCCGGTGAGCACTAGCTCGATGGGTGGCGGCAGCCTGTTCGCCGGCAGTGCCATACCGCAAACGCCCTTCAACCTGGGCCAGCGCGTACGTCACAGCCTGTTCGGCGAGGGCACCATCCTCAATTTCGAGGGTTCTGGTGCCCAGGCGCGGGTCCAAGTGAATTTCGAAAACGAAGGCAGTAAATGGCTGATGCTGGCGTACGCCAAGCTTGAAGCCTATTAGCACACCGTATCTGGAGATAATCGATGAATCGCCGCAATCTGTTCGGCGCCGCTGTGGCACTGATCGCCGCCATCGGCCTGGTTGGCTGTAAAGAAGAAAAGGCTGCCAGCGAGCAAGCCGCTGCCAAGCCGGCAGAAACCGTCCACTGGAAGATGGTCACTTCCTGGCCGAAGAACTTCCCCGGCCTGGGCACCGCCGCCGAGCGCCTGGCCGAGCGCATCAACGCCATGAGCGCCGGGCGCCTGACCGTCAAGGTCTACGCTGCCGGTGAGCTGGTGCCGGCGCTGGAAGTGTTCGATGCCGTCTCGCGCGGCACCGCCGAGATGGGCCACGGCACGCCGTACTATTGGAAAGGCAAGGTGCCAGCTGCGCAGTTCTTCAGCAGCGTGCCGTTCGGCCTCTCCACCCTGGAAATGAACGCCTGGCTGAGCAAGGGCGGCGGCCAGGCGCTGTGGGATGAAACCTACGCACCGTTCGGCGTGAAGCCGCTGGCGGCCGGTAACACCACCATGCAGATGGGCGGCTGGTTCAACAAGGAAATCAACAGCCTGGATGACATCAAAGGCCTGAAGATCCGCATGCCGGGCCTCGGTGGCGAAGTCTGGAGCAAGCTCGGCGCGATCACCGTCAACCTGCCGGGCGGCGAGATCTTCACCTCCCTGCAGACTAGTGCCATCGATGCAACCGACTGGGTCGGCCCCTACAACGACCTGGCCTTCGGCCTGCACAAGGCAGCCAAGTACTACTACTTCCCGGGCTGGCAGGAACCGCAGGCCGTGGTCGAATCCATGGTCAACCAGAAAGCCTTCGACGCGCTGCCGGCCGACCTGCAGGCCATCGTCGTCGAAGCTGCACGCGCCGCGACCCTGGACATGATGGACGACTACGTGTTCAACAACGCCAAGGCGCTGCAAAGCCTGAAGAACGAAGGCGTGCAGTTCAAGCGTCTGCCGGATGAAGTGCTGCAAGCCATGCGCGAGCAATCCGACGTAGTGCTCGAGTCCCTGGCCGCCGAGAACGACCTCAACGGTCGCATCTGGGCCTCGCAGAAAGCCTTCCTCGAAGAGGCCAGCGCCATGCAGACGCTGACCGAGAAAGAGCTGTACAACTGGCGTTGAGCCAACTGAACGGGGCTGAAAAGCCCCGTTTTTCTTAGGGATTCTGCCCATGCGTCTTCACTCGCTGCTTTTACTGCCCCTGCTCGCCTTCGGCCTGATCGGCTGCAAGGACGATTCCGCGCCGGCCAACCAGGCCACCGCGCCCGCACAGACCTTCCACTGGAAGATGGTTACCACTTGGCCGAAGAACGCACCCGGCACCGGCACTGCGGCCGAACGCCTGGCCGAGCGCGTCAATGCCATGAGCGCCGGGCGCCTGACCATCAAGGTCTATGCCGCTGGCGAGCTGGTGCCGGCGCTGGAGGTGTTCGACGCGGTGTCGCGCGGCACCGCCGAACTCGGCCACGGCACGCCCTATTACTGGAAGGGCAAGGTGCCAGCGGCACAGTTCTTCGGCGCAGTGCCCTTCGGCCTGTCCACCCTGGAAATGAACGCCTGGCTGAACAAGGGCGGCGGCCAGGCGCTGTGGGACGAGGCCTATGCGCCGTTCGGCCTCAAGCCACTGACGGCGGGCAACAGCACCATGCAGATGGGCGGCTGGTTCAACAAGGAAATCAACAGCCTGGCTGACATCAAGGGCCTGAAGATCCGCATGCCGGGCCTCGGCGGCGAAGTCTGGAGCCGTCTCGGTGCGACCACCGTGGTGATGCCGGGTGGCGAAATCTTCACCGCTCTGCAGACTGGCGCCATCGACGCCACCGACTGGGTCAGCCCCTACAACGACCTGGCCTTCGGCCTGCAGAAAGCCGCCAGGTATTACTACTACCCCGGCTGGCAGGAGCCGCAGTCGGTGCTCGAGCTGCTGATCAATCAGAAGGCCTTCGATGCGCTGCCGGGCGACCTGCAAGCCATCGTCACCGAAGCAGCGCGCGCGGCGACCCAGGACATGATGGACGACTACGTCTACCACAACGCCCTGGCGCTGGACGAGCTGAAGAAGAGCGGCACCCTGCTCAAGCGCTTCCCCGACGAGGTGCTGCAGGCCATGCAACACGAGAGCGAGCAGGTGCTCGGCGAGCTGGCCGCGCAGAGCGAGCTCAACGGGCGGATCTGGGCGTCGATGCAGGCCTTCCAGGCGCTGGCCACCTCGATGCAGGCGCTGTCGGAGAAGGAGCTGTACGACTGGCGCTGAGCCGCTCGGGGTTATCAGGCTGTTGAAAAACTACCTCGGCTTTGGCTTCCTGCGTCGCTCTACCTCCTGCATCCATGCAGTCGTGCGTTGCCATTGCTGCGTTAAAAACAGGCTCGTGCGCGAGTCCGATCAAAATGCTCATTTACAGCTCGCAAAGTCGAGCGCGACTCCGACCGTTTTTCGCCTGTTTTTGTGGGGCCGCCATCGGTATTGCACTGGCTGCCTCGGCTCGGGCTTCCTGCTTCGCTCTACCTCCTGCATCCATGCAGTCGTCGCCTACGTTTTTCAACGGCCTGTTATAGCCCTTACCTTTGTGGGAGCCCCGCCCCGGGGCGAAGCTTTCATTAACCCAGCTTCGCGGCGGGGCGCCGCTCCTACCCGTTCGGCGTGACGGCGCCTGACTGACGGCGTCGGTCTGCAGTCTCCGTTTGTCGTGCCAGGCTGCGCCTTATGCCCTGGCGGCCATACTTCGGGGATGAAGAACAAGCCGACCGACCCCGCCCAGATCCTCGATAGCGCCCTGCAACTGGCCGACATCTGCGGCTGGGAGCGCCTGCACCTGTTCGACGTCGCCACCGCACTCGACATTGGCCTGGACGATATCGCCCGTCATTACCGCGACAAGGATGACCTGGTGGAGGCCTGGTTCGACCGCGCCGACCAGGCCATGCTCGGCCATGCGAGAAATCCTGACCTGCAGGGCCTGAACGCCGAACAACGCCTGGAAAGTTGCCTGCTGGCCTGGCTTGATAGCCTCTCCGCCCACCGGGCCGTCACCGGACAGATGCTGCTGTACAAGCTCGAACCCGGGCATATCCACCTGCAAGTGCTCGGCCTGATGCGCATCAGCCGCACCGTGCAATGGTGGCGCGAAGCCGCTGGCCGGCAAAGCCTGCACCTGCGCCGCATCGCCGAAGAAACCCTGCTCACCAGCGCCTACCTGCGCAGCTTCGTGCACTGGCTGCGCCATCCCGAAGAAGCGCCTGTCGACTTCCGTGCGTACCTGCGCCGCCAACTGCGCTGCGGCCCGCTGCCCTTACTGCTGCATCGCACGTAGCCCGAATGCAATCCGGGAAGGCCCGCAATCATGGTCCCGGATTGCATCCGGGCTACACAGACAAAGCGTAGGGTGCTCGCCCTTACAGGCAAAAGCCGGAAACATTCTGTCACTGGTCATGCCCCCCCATGACGGGCAAGATGCCGACCAAGCTTTTCCACAAGAGAGAAAACCGTGATGCAGCGTTTCCTCAGTATCGCCATGGTTCTATGCCTGGCGCTGACTTTCAGCTTCGAAGCCCACGCCAAGCGTTTTGGCGGTGGCAAATCCTTCGGCTCCGCCCCTAGCCACCAGACCCGTCAGGCCACCCCGCCAGCCCAGTCGGCTGCCCAGGCGCCTGGCCGTCAGCAACCTGCCGCTGCCGCCAGCGGTGCTTCGCGCTGGCTCGGCCCGCTGGCCGGTCTGGCCGCCGGTGGCCTGCTGGCCTCGATGTTCATGGGTGATGGTTTCGAAGGCCTGCAGATCATGGACTTCCTGATCTTCGGCCTGATCGCCTTCCTGCTGTTCCGTTTCCTCGCCGCCCGTCGCGCTCGCCAACAGCCGCAAATGGCCGCTGCCGGTGCGCCCTACCAGCGTGAAATGCCGAACGCCGAAAACGCTACGGCCGCTGGCAGCAACATCTTCGGCGGTCGCCTGGCTACGGCCGCTCCGGTGATCAACGCCCCGGCCTGGTTCAACGAGCAGAGCTTCATCGCCGCCGGTCGTGAGCACTTTATGAACCTGCAGCAGCACTGGGACGCCGACGAGATGGACAAGATCGCCGAGTTCGTCACCCCGCAGTTGCTGGAGTTCCTCAAGCGCGAGCGCGCCGAGCTGGGTGACGGCTTCCAGTCCACTTACGTAGATAACCTCGACGTGCAACTCGATGGTGTCGACGATAACGCCGAGAAGACCATTGCCACCCTGACCTTCAGCGGTGTGTCGAAGACTTCGCGCTTCGACCAGGGCGAGCCGTTCAGCGAAAGCTGGCGCCTGGAGCGTGCCCAGGGCGACAACCAGCCCTGGCTGATCGCTGGCATCCGCCAGAACTGATCGCTACGACGCACAAAAACCCGGGCTTGCCCGGGTTTTTCATTTCGGCATTCGCCTGCTATCGCGGCTGAAGCCGCTCCTACAGCCCATCACGACAGATCCGTAGCCGCCCGGCGCATACCGATATGCGGAATGTCGTCCTCCAGATACACCTCGGTCACCGCCTCGAAGCCATAACGCCCGTAGTAGCCCTGCAGATGCGCCTGTGCCGACAAATAGACCGGCACACCCGGCCAGCGCTGGCTGCACTCGGCCAGCGCCTGCTCCATCAGCCGGTGGCCCAGGCCAGTGCCACGCGCCCGCTCGGCGATCACCACCCGACCGATCACCACCTCGCCTGCCATGCGCTGCGGATCGAGCAGGCGCAGATAGCCCACCAGCCCCGACTCGTCACGCGCCAGCAAGTGGCAGGTATCGCCGATCAGGTCCTGGCCATCGGTTTCCAGATAGGGGCAGTTCTGCTCCACCACGAACACCTGGGTGCGCAGGGCGAGGATGGCGTACAGCTCATGGACGTCGAGTTCGCTGTGGTGCTTGCTGTTCCAACTGATGGTCACGACGCTCTCCAGAAAAACACTAAGATACGACACGCTCGCCGCCTGGCCCGCGCAGACAGCGCCAGAACATGACACCGAGTATCAGCACCAGCCAGAGCAAAGGCAGCAGAAAAAGCACCAGGGTACTGGCTGCATGACGGCCAACCTCCGTGTGGTAGACCAGTCGCACTCCGCCTTCCTGCCGCTCGGCCGCGATCAGCACGGCATTCTGCAACTTGCTCAGCGTACCGATTTCCGGCACCGAAACCGGGAGCTGGCGCAAGGCCTGCAAAAGGCCGTTCCAGGCCGTGGCACTGTTCTCAATAGGCCAATAGAAATCCGACCGGCTAGAGCTTGAATAGCTGGGCGCCTGGTCAGTCAAGGTCAGACTGTGCGCCTGCGCCTCGGCATAGACCGCAACGATAGCAGCTACGCGCGCCTCCAGCTGAGCGCGCACGTCCCCGGCAAGCACGGCTATCGCTTCGTCGCGCGACGCAGAGGGAGTGGCTTTATAAGCCTGCAGCAACTGCTCGGGTTGAGCGTGGAGCGAATCCCGAAAATCAACCCAGCGCTCATAGCCCAGCAACTGCATGATGGCCTGCTTGCCGGCCTGGCAATCGACATCGGCAGGGCATAGCAGGTCGAACTCGGCCATCGCCGTCGGAAATAGCTGAAACCCCGTGAGGGTGAAGAAATTTCCCGACTTTGTCTCCGACCAAAGATTCGCAAGACCATGGAGCATCGGCAGATCGTCAAGGGCAGCATGCTCAGGTGCAATCATCGCCGGCCCCCAGTAATAGTTCCGGCAGTCGATGCGGTAGGACAGCGAGGCGTACGACGGCTCAGGCTCGCTCAGCACCCCACATGAGAGCGTCTGGTCCGCTGGTTTGAAAATCAGCCGCGTACCCGCTGGCGGCAGGTATTCGCCAAGGTCTTCGCCGCTATGCAGCACCAGATCCGGGTAGCCAAGGAGCGCCCCCTGCAACCGGTAGAAGCTCGCCGACCAGAGCTGCTGGCCGTCGATAGCCAGCAGCAGGAGCAAACCGCTCGCCAGGACCAGCGCGGCGCCCAACGGCCGCCGAGGTTGCCGACGAGTCAGCAGAGCGACGCTACCCAGGTAGATCAGCGGCAACCCCAGCATCAACCCAGGCAGTGCCAGAGAGCTTTCCGACGCCCAGTTGAACAACAGATAGTGGCTGCTGGCGAGCACCGCCAGGACCGCACACAACAGCCCGAACGCCAGCGCAGTCGCACCCCAGCCTCGGATAGTGCCCGGCACCAACACCGCCGCGCTCAGCACCACCAGTGCCAGGCTTACCCAGCGGACCCAATCGGGCGACGCCATCATCTCTAACATGGCCACTCCCATCCTTCGCACTTGAACACCCGCTGGCCGTGTATATGAATCTGTTTCCAGGCCAGCCGGCCATCCTTTTCCAGTCCGTAGGAAACACCATGCTCGGCGCCCGCAGCGTCGTGCCGCCAGACGCCAACCAGGTTGCCGGCAGTTGTCAGGGCCAGCCAGGTTCCGGTCCTTTCACCGTCGCGATACCAGCCATGCATGACGAAGCCGCCGTTCGTTTCATAGACCCAGTAGCCACTGCGTTGGCCGTTGGCTTGCGCACCGCAGCCGACCAGCTTGCCATCGACGATTTCCTTGTGAATTTCATCCGTGCTGCGCGCACAGCCGTCGCCATCCAGCACAGGTGGTGCAAGCTCTTTCAGCAAGCGCTGGGGCACCCGCTCGAAGGCGGCTGCGGAAGTAGCCAGCAGCATCAGGACCAAAGTGAGCACACGCATATCAGTTGCCCTCCAGTTGCATGAAGCGATACGTCCAGCGCACCGTGCGCGGCGTGGCATCAAGCGTGGTCAACTGCTCGATGCGCCTGACCTCGCCGTGAAACTTGAACACACCACCCGGGAACAGGAAGTCCTCGACGGTCGGCTCATCAAGGTCGGCAGAACGGGCGACCGGCATCAGCGCCTGCCCATTGGCATCGAGAAAACGCAAACGGCCGAACAGCTCGCGCGCCGGCTGTTCAGGCTGCACCAGCGCGCTCGGCAAGGCGGCAGCGGCAACCAGCCAGGGCGTGTCGCCGGCCTTATAGGGCAGTGCCTGCCAGGCCAGCCCGGTCGGACAGGACAGCTCGCTCTCGACCTCAACGTCATGCAGGAAGCGCAGCTCACCATCGCTGCCCTGCAGCTCCCAGCGCACCTGATCGAGCTGCTCGGGTGGCAACGCCGAATAACGCCGGTAGTCTTCCATTGGCATTCGCTGTATGGCCCGCCAGCGCAGCAGCGGCTGCTCAGCACTGACCACACGCAACTGACAGATGGCGCTCAAGGAAATCGGCAAAAACAGCTCGTGGTACTCGCGGCCCTGCGCCTGCTGCGGCAATTGCGTGGGCATGTCGAGGCCGGTATGCGCCAGCGGCAAGTGCCAGGTCGAGGGTAGCGACGAAACGCTACGCTGCTGGTCGTCCGTGGCGAAGCGCACATCCGTCAGACGCTCCTCCTTGCCGCTCCACAGCCTGATCGGTAGGCGTGCCGGCGGCGTACCCTCGAAGCGCAGTTGATATATGTCGGTAGCGAGAAAGTCCTTGCCCCGCATCAGGCGATTCCAGGCGCTGTCGAAGTATGGCGAAGGGGCGTGACTCACGCGATGCCAGCCCTGATGCGCCGGGTAGTCATCAGGCATGAAATGCAGGGTTTGCTCGCCCCGGTTGACGACCTCGATCCACCACTCGCCCGCTACGGCGCCCGGCCGGGCGGTGATACGGCTGCCGCCGACGCGGATGAAGCTCTGCTCGTCGGAAAGTGCCAGCCAAAGCGGCTCCTCCTGCGCAACGGCGACCTTGCGCAGGACATCGGCCAGCACCCCGGCTGGCTCCCGATAAGAGCAGGCCGGGCTGTATGCCGGCGTCCAGAACAGCTCGAAACGATGTGCCGGCATGAGGCGCGTCGGGTACTTGGCAAGCTCTTGCGACAGCGCCAGGTCGGCATCGATGCCGACCGGCAAAAGTCGTTGCGGTGCATCCAGACGCAGCGCGGGGGCACACAACTGCGTGCCGTCCGCGTTGAACAATCGGAGATTTTCGATAGCCAGGATGCTTTCCGGCATCAGCGCGTTGTTGCCGTGCGCGGGCAGCAGCAGCTCGAACCAGTCGCGTCGAACGGAAGTGCCGGAAAAACCACCAAAGCCAGCCTGCAGCTTGAGCGTGCCGGCCAGCGTAGTGGGCTGCAGAGGCTCGGCCACGTCCAGACCGGGTAGTTGGAAGGGCTCGTACACCGCCGTATGGGCGCTGTCGAACAGGCCGTGGCCTTCACGGGACGCCACGATCAGCAGCGCGACCAGCCAACCGAGGGTGATCAGGCTGACGACGACAAAGCGCCGGGTGCGCAGTTCCTTTTGCAGACGCACAACGATGCGGTTGCGGAGCTGCGCGGTTGGGGTTGAAGATGCATCCTGCATGCGGCGACGCTTCCAGGCTTTTCGCGGGGCGTCAAGGTTGCCGATAAAGGCCGCTCGGCTCAAGCGACAATTGCCTGTACCACTAACTGAAACGGCTTTTCGCTGGTCGCTCCAGCGATACCTCAAATCCCGCTGCTAGGGTATAAAGCTGCCCGTTCATCAGGAGAGCCCTATCGTGGAAGAAGTCATCGAACAGCTGCGCGAACTCAACGAGCCAGTACCGGTACCGCTGGAGCTGCCGGAAGAAGAGACCCTGGTGGAGATTCAGGAGCAGATCCTCATCCACCTGCCCTTCGAACTGCGTGAATACCTGCTCAAGGTCAGCGATGTGGTCTACGGCCGCCTGGAGCCGGTGACCGCCAGCGATCCGCAATCGCACACCTACCTGCCGGAAGTCGCCGCCGAAGCCTGGAGCCTGGGCCTGCCGCGCGATCTGGTGCCGCTGTGCCAGGACGGTCGCGACTACTACGCCGTGGACGTGGAAGGCCAGGTCTGGCTGTGGGACGGCGACGAAGGCGAACTGACCGACGAAAGCTGGGACTCGGTCTGGCACTGGTGCCGAGACGTGTGGCTGGAGAGCTGAACAGCCCAAACTACCGCCCCCAGAAGGGCACCTCTAAAAACCCGATTCTGACCTGAACACAAGGCGTGAAGAGGTGACCAGCCCAAAAAATATGCGGCCAGTACCTATCGCAATGCGGGTAATGCAGGCCGGAGCAACCGGCCTGTTGTCATCTTCACGCCATCTCCAGCAGGCTCGACATACTTTTCAGGTTGTACACCGCTGATTTGATCGTCAGACCAAACTGCGCGCGTGCCAAGCCGATGCTGCGGATCGTCTTGCCGCCCATCTGCGCCAGACTGGCAAATATATGTTCAACCCGAGCGCGTGGACTGGCGATACGCTTGTTGCGAGCCTTGTCCCGCTCGCCGATGGGCTTGCCGGCTTGTCCTTTGCGCTGAATATGCGGGCGCCATCCATTGAGCTTGAGCCAGTGCTCGCGTGGCTTGTCGTGATAGCCACGATCAGCCCAGAAGTCACGGCTGCTGTTCCCTCGATCCAGTACGTCGACCAAGTGAAGTGTGTCGGCCTCGCTGGCATCGCTCACCCGCACGTTGCGGATCAGCTTGTGCCGGCGATCCACGCTGACCGACAGCTTGTAGCCGAAGTACGATTTGCCATGCTTCTTCGTCCAGCGCGCCTCGACATCCTTTTGTCGGCGCTTGGCGGGCTCCCACTCGATGGGCGCTGCTCGTTGTTTCACAACTTCCTGCTCTTCAGCCGTGTTGTGTTGAGTCGGGGCGCGAACGATGCTGGCATCGATGATCTGTCCTTCGCCTGCGTTGAAGCCGTTGAGCTGCAGTTGGCGCTGAACTTCATCAAAAATCAGATGCTCGACCTTGGCCTGAACGAGCCGCTCACGGAAATTCCAGATCGTATTGCGATCCGGCACGCGCGCCGTGTTCTTCAGCCCGGCAAAGCGCTGAAAGCTCATGCGATCAAGCAATTGAAACTCCATTTGCTCGTCGGACAGGTTGAACAACTGCTGCAAGACCAGCAGGCGCGTCATCAGCTCTGTTGGGTACGGAGGCCTACCACCTTTAGCGCGACTCGGGCGAGGAACCCAGCGGTCGATCTCCTCGGCCATGAGGCGGAAGTCAACATGCTTGCTCAGCAGGGCCAGCGGATCGCCCAAGCTGTCGAGTTTCGCTTCACGTTCCTGGTCGGCAAATAGGCTGAGCATGCGCGGTAGTCCTGTGGTTCAGTGGCTCAGATTTTAATGGGAACAGCCGGTTTTTGGAGGTTCCCAGAAAGCCCTTACAAAACCCGTGCGGTCCTGCTTATAGACGGGGCTGAGGCAACACCTAATCTCTCCGGTAAGGTGCTGCCCCCATGCCGCATCGAAAGCTCAGCATAGACGAACGCGCCACGATCCAGTTGCGCCTGCATGGCTCGAGCCAAAACGCGATGGTACCTCTACTGCGGCACCACCGCTCCACGGTAATTCGGGAACTACGCCTTAGACCGGTTCGAGTGGCACGAACCACGTATCTACGGCTCAGGGACAAGTTTCAATGTCGCGGTGCCGCCCGAAGAAGAAGCAGGTGCCGTGCGAGCAACTGTATGAGTCGGTGGTGGAGCAGCTACAAGAACTGCTCCCCCCAGCCTATTGCCGACCACCTGCGCAGAAGAGCGAAGTCGGTCAAAAACGGGGCAATTTCAGACCTTGCTTAGGTGCTACTACCTAAGCTGATTTGTTAGAGTCGCCGCCCCAGAAAACACTCACCACCTCACAGCTCGTTCCGCGATAAGCGGCAAAGACAGTCGCATGGACGCGTTCAGGCTGTGTTTAACATCAAGGATGATCCCATGACTCCATTGCCATTCCGTAAGACTCTTCTCGCCCTCGTCATCATCAATTGTGCCTACCCGGCCTACGGCGTTGCGCAAACACTGAACAACAGCGGTACTCGGGGCGCACTGAACATCAATGGTGGGTCTGTAGAGCAAATCACCAATAGCGGTACCATTCAGGCCGACGGTACCGCTATTACGATCGAAGGTTTTACAACCAATCAGCCGTGGATCCTGAACACCGGTAATATCATCGGAGGTGTAAACGCCATTGATGCCAGCGGTGCTCTTAACCGTCCCGGAGGTACTGGCGTAGAAATGAAATGGAATGCCGGCACGATCAAGGGCAATCTGGTTGGCATGCATGAAGTCGCGATCGAAGGCGCAGTCATCTTTGATGGCCAGTCATTGGAGGCGCGCTTTGTTGATCTTGGCTGGACAGCAGACAATGCGACTGGCCACTTGCAGCTCAAACAGCCTCACATAACTATTAGTACCGACATCTTACAAGTCGCCCAAGGCGCATCGCTGGGACTGACATTGAGCAACGCGACCGATGTCCAGCAGGCGATTGTCACTGTCTCCGGTGACGCTATTTTCGAAGCAAACTCGCAAATCAAACTGGCAGCCAAGGGTAGTGACTTCAGCGTTGAAGGCACCAGCTACACCCTGTTGCAAGCCGGCCGATTGGTCGATCAAGGCCTGAGCGTCGTAAGCAGCTCAGCGCTGCTGAACGTGGATAGCTATACGGTCAATGGCAACACCATCATTTCAACCGTCACGGGCAAAGGCACCGACGAAGTAGCGAGCGATATTGCCAGCAACGGCGCGTCCGGCAACGCTCAGACCGCCATCAAACGTTTCTCCCCTCTGCTGGGCAGCCTGGGAACCAACAATCCAAACGACCCCGTGTTCCTGGCCTTTGCGAATGCCGACGAAGCCCAGTTGGCCGAGCTGTCCGAGCAGCTAGCCCCCGACGTCAGTGGCGGCAGCGTTAGAGCCGCAGTCGCTGGCCAAAGCCTGATCAGTAACGCCGTTGCAAATCGCACAAGCGGTATTCGCGGACAATCTTCCGGTGAGTCATTCACAGCCACTGGGGTGTGGGTTCAGGGCCTGTACAGCGATGCAGAACAGCAGCGCCGCAATGGTATCGCCGGATATAACGCTTACAGTCATGGTGTAGCAATTGGTACCGATGGCAAAGTAACGGACCAGCTGACACTCGGTTTGGCATACAGCTTTCTCGATACTGCAGTAAACGGCACCACTGGCAATAAAACCGATGTAGAGAGCCATGCCTTTACGCTATACAGCGGCTTTGAGAGTGGCGCCTATTTTGTTGACGGCAACCTGACTTACGGTATCAATGACAATAGCGGGAAACGTCAGATCGCCACGAGCACAGCACAAAGCGACTATGACAGCACGTTGCTCGGCCTGAACCTGGTTGGTGGTTATACCTACCGTATCAACAGCAATTTACTGGTGGAACCACGCCTGGCCTCTCGTTACAGCCAGGTACGAATTGATGGCTATAGAGAAAAAGGCTCTGCGGCTGCTCTGAAAGTAGAAAACCAGCGCTATGAAATCTTCGATCTGGGCGCAGGGATTCGTGTAGCAGGCAGTTATTCACTGGCTCAAGGACGCATCGAACCACAAGCCAAGCTAATGGCCTATCACGACTTTGCGGCTGACCAAGCATCCAGCACCTCAACCTTTGTACTGGGTGGCACACCCTTTGTGACGACTGGCGCCAAACCTGCCCGCAACAGCTACGAAGTAGGTGTTGGCGTGGACTACCTTTTGGGAGCAGTGACGCTGGGCGCAAATTATGACTATGTAGGCAAGTCTGGCTTTAACGCCGACACCTTCACAGCGAAAGTGCGCTACGACTTCTGATGACGTCAGCGGCCCGCCATGCTTTCAGCATTCTGTTCATTGGCATGCTGCTGGCGGGCTGCCAGGCACCACTCGGCCAGTTGCAAGAACTGGCTACAGCCTATGACCGACAGATCCACATCCTGCCTGGCTCACTATTCCCTCTGGTTACCGCGGCTCCACGACAGATGCCCGCACGCCAGCGGTTGCGCGTGTATCTGGAAGGCGATGGCCATGCCTGGATCAGAGCCAACCAGCCCAGCCTCGACCCAAGCCCAAGGCAACTGCTAGTAGCCGAGCTGGCCTTCGCCGACCCGACACCTACTGTCTATCTGGCGCGCCCTTGCCAGTTCGTCACTGCTCCGGCATGTACAACCGCGCTATGGACCAACCGCCGTTACGCCGAGGAAGTGGTGCACAGCCTCGATCAAGCGCTGAACCAGCTGAAAATGCGCTACAACAACCGTGAATTTGAGCTGATCGGCTATTCTGGCGGAGCTACTCTGGCGTTGCTGTTAGCAGCTCGTCGTGACGATATCGCCTCGGTACAGACACTGGGCGGTAATCTCAGCCCGCGAGGCTGGACGGCCCTGTTGAACTTGACGCCACTGGACGGCTCACTGGAACCATTGGATCAACGCGAACGCCTGGCCAAGGTGCCGCAACGGCATCTGTTGGGCTATGCCGACGCGATCATCCCGCTGGCGCTGCTTGAAAGCTACCGACAGGCGCTGGGCCAAGCCGAGTGCATGGAGGCCGTCATCCTGCCAGGCGTTGGCCATCAACTTGGCTGGAGCAAGGCCTGGGCGACGTGGCGCTCACAGCCCTTGAACTGCTCGCCTTGACGGGTAAACCGTACCGGTAGCGCGCCCTTACATGCTGACGACGCCGCCGTGTCGGCAAGGTCAATGAAGACGAAGCTAGGCAGCCAATTTGGCACTGGATGCACAAGGTCAGCATGGAGAGCTGAGCCGTAAACCCGCGCCGTCTCACCCCTCGCCCTGCTCAAGCGCCAGCAGGTTGAGCAAGAAACGCGTGAAGTAGATCAGGTCCTGCTCGATGGCCTGGCGCGCGCCCTTGGCATCGCCGGCCTCGATGGCGGCGAACGCCTCTTCGTGAAAGTCGTTCAGGCGCAACGACAGGTCGGCCTCGGTGAACAGGCGGTTGAAGAACGGCCCGATCTGCAACCACAGCGACTCGATCGAACGCAGCAGCACCGGGTTGCCGCAGGCGCCGTATAGATGCAGATGAAAGCGGCTGTTGGCGCTCAGGTAATCCTGCACCTGGCGTTGCTCGATGGCGCGGTCCATACGCTCGACGCAATCGCGCAACTCGGCCAGATCCTGCGCCTGCAGACGCGGCGCGGCCAGCTCGACCGCCAGCCCCTCCAGCGGCAGGCGTACCTGGAAGATATGTTCGTAGCGTTCGCGGGTCATCGCCGGTACACGCACCGAGCGCTGCTGCTCGCCCTCCAGCGCGCCCTCGGCCACCAGTCGCTGCAACGCGGCACGCACCGGCATCGGGCTGGTGCCCCACTCGGCGGCCAGATCACGAATCTTCAATGCCTGCCCCGGTTGAAAGCGGCCGGCCAGCAGGCCCCCGCGGATACGTTGGTAAAGCTGCTCCTGCAGGTTGTCGCTCATGGTCTCAATGTCCTTGTGGCGGCGCAGGCAGTTGGGACAGGGTGAGCAGGCAGTTGCGCATGGAATTCTCCTGGACGGTGGTAACGCGGCGATGAACCTGAAACAGGCAGGTCGCTAGATTATTTGTGATCACACGGGCGAGTAATACTACCCTATTTGCGGATCACATCGAATCGCTTGCCAATTTTGTGATCACAAAATACCATGTGCGGAAATTCGAACGAGGTGTTCAACATGACTGCCAGTGGTATCAGCCCAACCGCCGTGGAAACCTTCGCCGCCCGCGAGCGGGTCCGTTTCCTCGAGCGTAATCCGCAGTCCGTGGCGCTGGCCGAGCGCGCCCGCCACTCGCTGTACGGCGGCGTGCCGATGCACTGGATGGCTGACTGGTCGACACCCGTGCCGCTGTTCGTCGAGCGCGCCAAGGGCGCCCGCTTCTTCGACGTGGATGGCCATGAGTACATCGATTTCTGCCTGGGCGACACCGGCACCATGTTCGGCCATTCGCCGGACCCGGTAGCGCGCGCCCTCGCCGAACAGGCGAACAACGGCCTGACCACCATGCTGCCCGGCGAGGACGCCGTGGTCTGCGGCGAGCTGCTGGCGCAGCGTTTCGGCCTGCCCTACTGGCAGGTGACCGCCACTGCCACCGATTCGAACCGCTACGTGCTGCGCTGGGCGCGCGCGATCACTCAGCGCAAGACCCTGCTGGTGTTCGACGGCTGCTACCACGGCACCGTCGACGACGTCATGGTGCGCTACCGCGATGGCCAGACCGTGCATCGCTCCGGGCTGATCGGCCAGGCCTACGACCTGACCGAACACAGCCGCGCCATCCCCTTCAACGATCTCGACGCCCTGGAAGCAGCCCTGGCTCAGGGCGATGTCTGCGCCCTGCTCTGCGAGCCGGCGATGACCAACATCGGTATGGTCCTGCCCGATCCGGGTTTCATGCACAAATGCCGCGAGCTGACCCGCAAGTACGGATCGCTACTGATCATCGATGAAACCCACACCATCTCCACCGATATCGGCGGCTGCACTCGCCTGTGGGGCCTGGATCCGGACTTCTTCGTGGTGGGCAAGCCCATCGCCGGCGGCGTACCGTGCGGCATCTTCGGTTGCAGCGCGCAGATGGCGGAAGCCATGACCCAGGCCCGCCAACGCGCCAGTGAAGAAAGCCACGGTCACGGCCACAGCGGCATGGGCACCACGCTCTCGGCCAACGCCCTGGCCATGCACTGCATGCGCGCCAACCTGGAACAGGTGATGACCCAAGCCGCCTACGACCATATGCTGCCGCTGGCCGCACGCCTGGCCGAAGGCTTCCGCCAGTTGATCGGCAAGCACGGCCTCAACTGGTCGGTGACCGAACTGGGCGCACGCTGCGAATTCCAGTTCTGCGCCACCCCGCCGCGTACCGGCGCCGAGGCCGAAGCAGCCTTCCACGACGAGCTGCAGATGGCCCTGCACCTGTACCTGATCAACCGCGGCGTCCTGATCACCCCGTTCCACAACATGACCCTGTGCTGCCCGAGCACCACGACTGAGGATGTGGACAAGCTGATCGCCATGCTGGATCAGGCCCTGAGCGAGCTGCTGGCCATCCCCGGCGCCCGCGAGTAATGCATCGGTGATGCCTGTGGGAGGGGCTTCAGCCGCGAAAGTCGCCGCTAAAGCCCCTCCCACGGGATGAATGGCACCCCCACGACCTTTTGCGAGAACGACCATGCAATTCGCCAATCCCCAGGAAGCCCGCGACTTTCTCGAACGCCACCCCGAGGTGCGCAGCATCGAGCTGATGCTGATCGACGCCAACGGCATCCCACGCGGCAAGCTGCTGCATCGCGACGAATTGCTGGCCATCTACGAGAACGGCCGGCCGCTGCCCAGCTCCATCCTCTCGCTGACCATCCAGGGCGAGGACGTCGAGGCCAGCGGCCTGGTCTGGGAAGTAGCCGACGCCGACTGCTGGACCTACCCACTGCCCGGCAGCCTGTGCCTGCAACCCTGGCGCGCGACGCCCACCGGCCAGCTCCAGGTGAGCATGCACCCGACTCAGGGCCTGCCGGCCACGCCGGGCGACCCGCGCCATGTACTGGCGCGCGCCATCGAGGGGCTCAAGGCCGACGGCTATCACCCAGTGATGGCGGTGGAGCTGGAGTTCTATCTGCTGGACAAACAGCGCGACGCCAATGGCCACCCGCAGCCAGCGCTGCAGATGAACGGCGTGCGCCCGCAGGCGCCACAGGTCTACGGCGTGTACGAGTTGGAGCAGGTGCAGCCGTTCCTCGACGACCTCTATGCCGCCTGCGAGGTGCAGGACCTGCCGGTGCGCACGGCGATTTCCGAATACGCCCCTGGCCAGCTCGAACTGACCCTGGAGCATCGCTTCGATGCCCTGCAGGCGGTGGACGAAGGCGTGCGTTACAAGCGCCTGGTCAAGGGCGTGGCGAACAAGCACGGGCTACAGGCCTGCTTCATGGCCAAACCGTTCGGCGATCTGGCCGGCAACGGCATGCACATGCACGTCAGCCTGGCGGATGAACAGGGCAACAACCTGATGGCCAGCGAAGACCCACAGGGCACACCGCTGCTGCGCCATGCCATCGGCGGCATGATGGCCACGCTCGACGACGCCCTGGCGATCTTCTGCCCCAACGCCAACTCCTTCCGCCGCTTCCAGGCCAACAGCTACGCGCCGCTGGCCAAGAGCTGGGGCGTGAACAACCGCACCGTATCGTTCCGCGTACCGGGCGGGCCGGCCAACAGCCGCCACGTCGAACACCGCATCTGCGGCGCCGACGCCAACCCCTACCTGGCCGCGGCGGCGATCCTCGCCGGTATCCACAAGGGCATTCGCGAGCAGATCGATCCGGGGGCGGCCATCGTCGGCAACGGTTACGAACAGGCCCGCGACACCCTGCCCACCGACTGGCTCACCGCCCTGCGCAACCTGGAAGGTTCGAGCTGGGCGCGCGAAGCGCTGGGTGAGGAGTTTCTCAAGGTGTTCCTGGCGATCAAATGGGCCGAATTCCGCCAGTTCATGGGCGAGGTTGGCGAGCAGGACTGGCGCTGGTACCTGAGCCACGCCTGAGCCGGATAGGTGGATGAAAAAGCATCATCCACCCGCCCTGCTCACAGCGGCAGGCAGCGCGCGCCATCATCCTCCAGCAGCGGCCCATCGAAACACAGCTGGCCCTGTTCATTAAGCTGAGCTGGCTGACCCGGGTAGTAAGGGTTGTCGAAGGCGCGCAGCTGCTCGGCGCTTGGCGCACCTTGAGGCAGTTGGGACAGCCCCTGTAGCAGGCGACGATAGGCTTCGAGATCCTGTAGCCGTACTGCGTAGCGGCGATAGTCAGGCGTCCCAATTTCCAGCAACAGGTTACCCATTGGGTTGCGCCAGCTACGTTGCCACTGAGCAGCGGGCAACTGCTGCAGCTCCCCGACAAACACTTCAGGCGGGCGCCGCGACAGCTCGGCCATCGGCTGATAGAACGTCAAGCTGGCATTGGTGCTCATCTGCGGGCGCAGACCCAGTAGCAGCATCAGGCGCTCACCCCAGCTATTCTCGGCCTCTAACAGGGTCTGGAAGAGCATCGCCGATAATTTGAACTCATCCTGTAATGGCATCAGCAGGCTGCGTTCAGCCTCATCAAATGCTGGCACGCTACTTGGTGCAGGCATCAGTCCCTGCCGATAGAGCACGGCTTGCCAGATCATGTTGCGCTCGACCATACGCGCCAGCACCACCTTCAGTATCAGCGTGTCAGCCCGACGCAGCTGCCGCCGCAACAGGCGCAGTTCCTCATCTAGATGCGCCTGCACCTGCGCGTTCTCGACCACCTGCGCAGCCTGCAGCAGTTGCAGGGAGAACAGTTGTTGACCCGTCGTGAGGTAGCGAAACGGCGGCAGAGAGCCAACGATGCTGGCTTCCTGACTATTGCGATAGTCATCGAACTGAAGGAACTGCCAATAACGCTCGCGCAGCAAACGCTGCTCCGCCGTCTCCACATGACCTGAGGCGTCGCGCAAGAGTTTGGCCAGGCAGTCGTCCTTCTCGATCGCACAGAGCAGAGAGCCCTCAGGCAGTTTCAGGGTCGGTCCGGGCAGCTCGCGGAAGCTGTCGTCCAGTGCACTGTGCTGGCTACGCCAGTTCTGATAGTGCGCCAGACGTGCAGCACCGAGCACCGGCGGTGCCTGGCCGGCCGGAGCATCCAGACCGTTCAGGTAGACAAAGGCCTGACTTGGCTTGCTATCGACCTGCGCCTGCTCCAGCCAAGCCTGCGCCTCGTCGCTGAGCGGCTCGTCACGCATCCAGGCATAGCCGCCCGCAGCCAACAGCAGCGGCACACATACGACCAGCGCAATGATCCCTCCGCGCATCATCGACTCACCTTGATATAACGCCCATCCACGCTGATACCCATGCCGCCGTAGTCCTGGCAGCCATCGCCATATACCTCCTGCACGCGCAGCTCGATGCTCTCACGCAGCACCTGCACCTCACAGTCGCGGCCCAGGCCGGCATCTTCCAAGCGCATCTGCACACCGTCGCCGACCAGCTTGCCCTCCAGCTCACCGATGGCCGCCGGGCCGTACTCCTCGACCCTGGCACCGACGCGCACGGGTGAGAAACTGGCGCGATAACCACCATTACCGTCCTCGCTGATAAGCAATTCGCTCCACACCGCCTGGCCGCCATAGCGCAGGTAGCGGCCCACGGGGTTGGCGCTCAGCGCCGGATAATCCAGCGCCTCGGCGACCTTGCGCAGATGCAGGCGAGTCGAAGGGCCGTTGAGGTGGTTGTCCAGCGCCACGCCCAGCCAGGCACGTGCCATGCCCGCATCGCCAGCGCGCAGATTGGCCAGGATCAGGTTATTCAGCGCCAGCTCCAACTGTGCCGTGTCGCCGCTCTCGACGCGTCGTAACTGACGTTCGAACGCTTCGATGGCCTGCTCATAGCGACCGTCCTGATAGGCGGCGCTGCCGACCTGGTTGCACTGCACCGTCGTGGCGCATTCTTCGGTCGCCTGCACGGCACCGGCGAGCGCCAGGAGCAGCGCCAGGAGCAGAAATTTCGAGCGGATAAGCATGGATGGCATCCTTGCAGTAGTGAGTGTGTATCTTGCATCCCCAGAGCCAGCAGGCCTTACTCTCATAAGCCCCACACGTACTCGGAGCAACGATGGAAGCCGGAACCGCGCAACTGACGATGACCGTACTGATGACCCCGGATATGGCCAATTTCTCCGGAAATGTCCACGGCGGCACCCTGCTCAAGTACCTCGACGAGGTCGCCTACGCTTGCGCCAGCCGCTATGCCGGCTGCTATGTAGTGACCCTGTCGGTGGACCAGGTGATGTTCCGCGAGCCGGTGCATGTCGGTGAACTGGTCACCTTCCTCGCCTCGGTCAACCACACCGGCCGCACCTCGATGGAGATCGGCATCAAGGTGATCACCGAGAACATTCGCGAGCGCTCGGTACGCCACACCAACAGCTGCTTCTTCACCATGGTCGCGGTCGATGGCCAGGGACGCCCAGCACCGATCCCGGAGCTGCAACCGGATACCCCCGACGGCCTGCGCCGCCAGCGCCAGGCCAAACAGCGCCGGCAGATTCGCGAGGAGTTGCAACAGCGCTACCAGGCGTTGAGCGATGAAAAGAACCAGGCATAGCTTGGCAACGGGCGGCGCCACCCTCGTCCCTCAATCGTGACCGATATAAAACAGCAGCTCGCGGCGCTGCGGATGATCCTTGAGCCAGGTACGAATCTCGTCGGCGCGGGCGATGGCCTCCTCCCCGGCGATACGGCTAAAGCGCTCGCGGCGAGCCTGCTCGCTGGCCTGCTGGCGTACCTGACGCTGCCAGGCCTCGGTAAAGATCGCCGGCATGCGCTGGCTCAACTCCAGGGCCTTGAGCAGCTGCCATTCGCCGCTGTCCAGCCAGGCTTCGTCGCACGTGCCGCACAGGTCGAGACGGTTGGCGCGGGTGCCGCTGATCTGAAACTTGCTCATCAGCTTGGCGCACTTGGGGCAGCTCAGGGCATGGCTGGTTTCACCCACTTCAGCCTCGGCGGCCAGCTCGGTTGACGCCTCTTGCGCTGGCTGGCGCTCGGCCCAGTCGCGGTAGTGCAGCAGGCTCACCAGCGTGCCCTGGCACTGTGGGCAGCCATGGCCAAGCAGACCATCTTCGAGTTTCGCCGGTTGCAGGCGGCTGGTACGGCAGGCGGGGCAATGCATGGTGACGTCCTTTTCATCTGAAGAGAGCGAACGCTAATGCAGAGCCGACACATGGGCAAGCCACGATGCTGAGAAACAGGTAGCAGATAAGCTAAGCTTTGTGTCCCCGATCTGGAGTCGCCATGATCAACCTGTTCGATGTCTTCCTGCTGATGCTGTTCGCTACCGTCTGCGCCTGGCTGTGGCGCGGCCACGGTATTCGCGAGCGTGCACTGGCGTTCGCCAAGCAGCACTGCGCCAAGCTTGACGTCGAGCTGCTCGACGGTGCCGTTGCGCTGCGCCGCCTGGCCATCCAGCGTGATGCCAGGGGCCATCGCCGCCTGGCGCGACTCTATGACTTCGAATTCACCGTCACCGGGGAACAGCGCCTGCGCGGGCATATCAGCATGTTCGGCCCGCACCTGGGCCGCATCGAGCTGGAGCCCCATCCGATACTGGAGCCGCAACCCGAACCGGTTGCGGTGCAGCAGCCAGGCAACGTCATCCGCCTGGAAGACTGGCGGCGCAAGGCGCAGTAGAGCAGCGTGCAGCCTCAACCGTAGGAGCCATATTGCGCCACTTGATCGCCGGCAGGCCGGCTCCTACATGATGCAGAGAGCTATCAACCGCGCTGCAGCAGAAAGTCGGCCACGCGCTCGGCACTGTCCGCCGGCTGCTCCTGCATGAAGCAATGCCCACCCGGCACCACCTGGCTGCGCACATGGGGGTTGCTCGCGCACCAGCGCGCCACCGACTTGGCGACAAAGGGATAGGTGTGCACGCCCTGAATCACCTCGGTCGGCGTCGCCACCTTGGCCAGCGAAGGCCACAGGCGCCTCGGGAAGGAGCCGAAGATATCGGCCTCGCGACTTGGTCGGCACTTGAGCTCGACACCGCCCTCGACGTCCTTCAGCGCATGCTCAATATAGGCGTCGAAAGCCGCCTCGTCCCAGCCACGGAACATGCCACGACCATGTAGCGCGGCGTGTGCACTGACGCGATCCGGCCATTGTCGGCGGCGCTTGCGCGCCTTGCTCGCCAGGCTGTTGCGCTGCGCCAGGCCGACCACGTCGGACAGCGCCATCACGCCGATCATCGCCGGGCTGAACAGCACCGGATCGAGCAACACGGCGCGACGGAACAGCTCGGGGTGACGCGCCAGGATCAGGCTGCTCAGCACCCCGCCGAAGCTGTGCCCGAGGGCGAAGCGCGGCACCTCGCCGAATGGCGCACGCAACGCATCGAAGGCCTCCACCGCCAGCTCGGCGCTGCGGTTCCAGCCGTGGAAGCGGCCGCCGTGATCGCTGTCGCCATGGCCCTGCACGTCGCACAGCCAGAGGTCGAAATCCTCGGCCAGCAGCGCCAGCATCGGTGTGTAGACACGCCCGCAATAGCCATTGCCGTGCAAGAAATGCAGCAGTGGCTTGCCCGACGGCGGCGTGTGCCAGCCGCGCAGGGTGAAGCCGGCAGAGGTGTCATGAGACCAAGGCAGCAGTTGCATTTAGGTTATCCACAGCGACGAAAGCGCGGCGAGTTTATCAGTCTGTCGCAGGGATCCGGCAGGTGGCGAATGAGGTGCTAAGCGCTGCGGCGTTCTGCGACTGATCGAAGATCAACTCCAGCCGCGAGTCCCTGCGCCATTCGCTCGGACTCCAGGCCTCCAGCGCGTGCCCCTGCAAGGCATTCAACGAGTGCCAGCCTGTGGCGCCATGCAGTACGGCCTTGGCCCTGCGCCAGCCCAGGCTCTGCAGCCACCGATTGACCTGCGCGAGGTCGAAACGCTGGCTCGGGTGCCAGCGCCAGCCGATGCTCCAGCCCTCGGCCTGATCCTGCACCTGGCAGATCGGCTCGGCGACGTTGCGCCAGATCTGCGCCAGGCCGGGTGCAGCTGTGGATAACTCGGCACTCACCTCGATGGGCGAGGCTTGCGCCGTCAGGCCCGGAAGCAAGGCCAGGTCGAGCCGTCCCCGTTCGGTCCAGTGCAGCGGCACGGATGGCAGATCGGTAGCAATCCGCGCTCGCGCCTCGGCGCCCAAGCCTGCGCTCTTGTTCAGCAGCAACAAGCCGGCCTCATCCAGCGCCTGACGCTGCACGTCCGGCAGCGGTTGGCCTGCCGCCAGCGCAGCGGCATCCAGCACCACCAGCGCCGGCTGCACGGCCAACACACCGTGCCAGGGCGGCTGACGCAATTGCGCCAGCAACTGCGCCGGATGCCCCAGGCCGGAAGGCTCGATCAGCAGGCGATCAGGCCTGGCCTTGCGCAGCAGGCGCCCGAGGCCGACCTGAAACGGCGCACCGTTGACGCAACACAGACAACCACCGGCCACCTCGGCCATGGCGATGCCGTCGTCGCCCTGCTCGAGCAAGGCCGCATCCAGACCGATCTGGCCGAATTCGTTGATCAGCACCGCCCAGCGCTCGCCTGCAGGTTTCTGCGCCAGCAGGTGACGGATCAGGCTGGTCTTGCCGGCACCGAGCGGGCCGGCAATGAGGTGGGTAGGGATTTGACTGAGCATGAATTTATGTTCGGTGGTTTGCCAGACGAGTGCCAGCACAGACTGCAAAGAAGCAGCATGTTAGATTCGCCGGCAGTTTTTCTGGGAGTCGAAACGATGCGTGCATGGCTGTTGCTTTTTTCCTTGCTGCCGGGCCTGGCCCTGGCCGAAGCCTGCGTGGTGCATAGCCAGGCCGAGCGTCTGGATGTGAAGGTCTGCCAGGAGAACCGTAACATCCCCACCACGCTGTTTCGCGACGGGTTCTGCCAACCGCAGTTGCAGGGCCAGGAAGTCGAGGTGGAGTTCGTCGAACAGTGCCCCACGGGTGCCTACGGCGTCTGCCAGAACGCACGCGCCGGCAGCGGTATGTACCTGCAGGATATCCACTACTACGGCGTGGCCAGCGACGCGTTGTACCTGGAGCCGGCCTGCACCAGCCAATATCAGGGCAAGTGGGTCAAGCCCTGACATCAAAGCGTCACCAAAAAAGCGCCTAATGACCTCGGGTACCTCACGTAACCCTCATGTCGAGTCACGCGTCGACATGATCTCTTGGTGCTTAAGGCCGGGGCAGTCGCTCCGGCCTGTTTTTATGTCCCATTGCAGTGAATCATCTTTCGTAGGAGCCGCGCCCCGCGGCGAATAGTGATCACGGCAAATTTTCCTGAACAACCATGATCGCCTCGCCCCGAGGCGAGGCTCCTACACCTTCGGTACATCGACGCCCAACTGAGTGACAGGTGGCTGGTTTTCCCGGTTGCATCTGGGCTCCAGGTCTGTAGGAGCGGATTCATCCGCGAGTGGGGGTTACGGAGTTTCGCGGCTGAAGCGGAATGCCGCCCAGCCGCTACTACGAAAGCTCGGCTCAGGCCAGCCAATCCAGAGTCAGCAGCAAACGTCGCTGTCCGGCCGGCGGCTGCGGCGAGCGGTGGATCAACCCGCGCCCCTCGTTGCCGTGCCATTTCTCGCCCTTGGCCAGCGCCACATGGCCGGCATCGAGGCGCTGGATCAACGCCTCGTCCTGCGGCTCTGCACCAGGCTGACCGAGCCCGCTGCGCGGCATGGCGCCCTCTTCCAGCCAGTCGCTGCCGACACCGGCATAGCTGGTGATCAGCCGCAACGGTACATGGTCGACGTGAAAGCGCGGGCACATGGCCTTGTCCAGCGCGCGCAGGCGCAGGCCAATGCGCTCGGCATCGAGCAGGCAGGCATAGGCACGCACCAGCCAGGCCACGTCGGCGAGAAAGGCCGCCTGGCCCGGCAGATCGGCGTACTGCGCCACCAGACCGTCGAGATCCGGCTCGCTGTCCGCGCGCAGCAGCTCCAGCGTCATGGACTGCGCCAGCGGTTCACCCTGGGCCAGCAACGTCTCGGCGAAGTCTTCGATCTGCGCCGGCAGGCGGCGCTGCCAGACGGCCAGATTGACGCCATCGTGTAACACCTCGCCGAGCACCTGAATATCCTCGCCCAGCACCTGCCGGGACATTTTCGGCAACTGCAGGGCGAACATCAGGCAGCCTCCTGCTGCCAGGCGCCGAATGGGTCGACGAGCAGGCTCCAGGCGTCCGGGCCGCCGGCCATTTCCTCGTCGGTCAACAGACAGTCGTCCAGCTCACGCACCAGTCGCGGGAAATCGATGTTCTGGCCGATGAATACCAGCTCCTGACGGCAATCGCCGACCTCGGCGCTCCAGTGCTTCATGATGGTCTGCAGGCCTTCCTCGTCCTGCGGCCAGTGCTGCTTGGGCACGAAGCGCCACCAGCGCCCGGCCAGGCCATGGCGCATCAGTCCGCCGGCCTGCGACCAACTGCCGGCCTCCTGGTATTTGCTGGCCAGCCAGAAAAAGCCCTTGGAGCGCAGCAGACGACCGTTGCGCCATTCCTGGGAAAGGAAGTCGAAGAAGCGCTGCGGATGGAACGGCCGGCGCGCACGGTAGGCGCTGGAGGCGATGCCATATTCCTCGGTTTCCGGTACGTGTTCGCCGCGCAGCTCCTTGAGCCAGCCCGGCGCCTGCGAGGCGCGGTCGAAGTCGAAGCGGCCGGTATCGAGAATCTTGTCCAGAGCAATCTGGCCCATGCTCATGGCCTGGATGTCGGCATGGGTGTTGAGCCCACGCAGGATGGCCATCAGCTCCTCACGCTCGGCCTGGCTGATCAGGTCGATCTTGCTGATCAGGATCACGTCGGCGAACTCCACCTGCTCGATCAGCAGGTCGGTGATCGAACGCTCGTCCTCCTCGCCCAGGGTTTCGCCGCGGCTGGCCAGGCTGTCGGCCTCGTGGAAATCGCGCAGGAAGTTCACCCCGTCGACCACCGTGACCATGGTGTCCAGCCGCGCCAGGTCGGACAGGCTGCGCCCCTGCTCGTCGCGGAAGGTGAAGGTTTCCGCTACCGGCAGCGGCTCGCTGATGCCGGTGGATTCGATCAGCAGGTAGTCGAAGCGGCCTTCGCTGGCCAGGCGGCTGACCTCGTCGAGCAGGTCCTCACGCAAGGTGCAGCAGATGCAGCCGTTGCTCATTTCCACCAGCTTCTCTTCGGCGCGGTTGAGGCTGACGTCCTGCTGGACGGTGGCACCGTCGATGTTGATTTCGCTCATGTCGTTGACGATTACCGCGACCTTGCGGCCTTCGCGGTTCTTCAGCACATGGTTGAGCAGGGTGCTCTTGCCGGCGCCAAGAAAGCCGGACAGCACGGTAACGGGTAGACGCTGATTCATGGGGTGTTCCTCGTTCAGTCACGGTCACGCTGATGTTTTTCGCGCTGCTCCTGACGCTCCTTGGCTTCGATGCTCAGGGTCGCGGTCGGGCGCAGCAGCAGGCGCTTGAGGCCAATGGGCTCGCCGGTTTCGGCGCACCAGCCGTATTCGCCACGCGCCAGGCGTTCGAGCGCCTGGTCGATCTTGTCCAATAGCTTCTTTTCCCGCTCCAGCAGGCGCAGCTGCCACTGGCGCTGTTCCTCGGCGGCGCCGATATCGGCGACGTCGCTGCTGATCTCGGGTTGGCGCAGCTCGGTGAATTCCTCCTCGATGCGCGCCTGCAACTCGGCTCGCTGTGTCAGCAGCAGCTCGCGAAAGAACTGCTGCTGGGCGTCGTTCATGTAGTCGTCGGCTGGCTGAGCCAGCAGTTCGGCTTCGGTGGTCGCGGTCAGGGTCATGGCAAATCGGCTGGCTTGTTTTAATTGTTATAACATAACATTTATTTCTGACCGCTACCCACGGATTTACGATGAACGAACAGCCTCTGCCGGATATTGCCGCCCAAGCCACCCACCATGACCTGCCGCTGGACTGGGTTGGCATGGCCGGCATCGCCCTGCCCATTCGTTTGGCGGACGCCGCCGTGACCGCCAGCGTCGATATCGGCGTCAGCCTCGACGATGCCGGCGCGCGCGGCATCCACATGTCGCGCCTGTACCTGGCGGCGCAACGCCTGGTGCATCAGCCACTGAACGTGCCGGCGGTGCTGCAGGTGCTGGACGAGTGCCTCAGTAGTCACCAAGAGCTGTCCGACAGCGCCACCCTGACCCTTCGCGGCGAGGTGCCGCTCAAGCGGCCGGCGCTGGTCAGCCCGTTGAGTGGTTGGAAGGGCTACCCCTTCGAACTGCGCGCCCGGCAGGACGGCCGTGGCGTGAACATCGAGTTGCAGGTCGAGGTCAGCTACTCGTCCACCTGCCCTTGCTCGGCAGCACTGGCAAGGCAGTTGATCCAGCAACGCTTCGCCTGGGACTTTCCCGATCAGCAGGTGGATTACTCCAGCGTGCTCGACTGGCTCGGTTCGACTCAGGGTATCGTCGCCACCCCGCACAGCCAGCGCAGTACGGCGACCCTGCAACTGCGCCTGGCACCAGGCTGCGTCGAACTGCCCGTACTGGAGTTGATCGACAGTGCCGAGCAGGCCCTCGGCACGCCGGTACAGACCGCGGTGAAGCGTGCCGACGAACAGGCCTTCGCCCTCGCCAACGGGCAGAACCTGATGTTCTGCGAAGACGCCGCACGCCGTCTGCACCGCGCCCTGCGCCAATTGCCGCAGGCCAGCGCCTTCCACCTCAAGGTCGTCCACGCGGAAAGCCTGCACGCCCACGACGCGGTGGCGCAAAGCCGCTGGAACTGGAGTTGAGCCATGACTGCCGACGCCTTCTGGTTGCAGCTGGAATCCGCCGAAGCCGGCCACGCCGTGGCGCTTGACGAGGCCCTGGCGGCCATCGCCTGGAACGACGCCGGGCTGATCCCGGTGATCGCCCAGCGCCACGACAGTGGCGAGGTGCTGATGCTGGCCTGGATGAATCGCAGCGCCCTGGAAGAAACCCTGCACAGCGGCCAGGTCTGCTACTGGTCTCGTTCGCGCCAGCAATTGTGGCGCAAGGGCGAAACCAGCGGCCATCGCCAGCGCCTGCTCAGCGCGCACCTCGATTGCGACGGCGACGCCCTGCTGCTCAAGGTCGAACAGCTCGGCCCGGCCTGCCACACAGGGCGGCCTAGCTGTTTCTACAACGAGCTGGACGGCGGGCGTTTGCGCGTGGCCGTGAGCCGGCCGATATGAAGCGCCTGGCCATCGCGCTGGTGCGTTTTTACCAATACCTGATCAGCCCGCTGCTCGGACCGCGCTGCCGCTTTCACCCAAGCTGCTCGCACTACGCCATCGAGGCGCTGGAAAAGCACGGCCTGATACGCGGCCTGTGGCTGAGCCTGCGCCGCCTGCTGCGCTGCCATCCCTGGCACCCAGGTGGCTACGACCCGGTGCCACCCACCCATCGCTGCTCCCAGGAACATCGCCATGACTGACCTGCTGATTCGCAATGCCCGCCTGGTCAACGAAGGCCGGGAGTTCGAGGCCGATATCCGGGTGCATAACGGCCGCATCGAAAAGATCGCCAGCAGCATAGACGGCCTCAACGCCAGCCTGGAGATCGACGCCGCCGGGCAGTACCTGCTACCCGGCATGATCGATGACCAGGTGCACTTCCGTGACCCAGGCGCGCCGCACAAGGGCAGCTTCGCCAGCGAGTCGCGCGCGGCAGTGGCCGGCGGCATCACCAGCGTCATGGACATGCCCAATACCAACCCACCGACCCTGACGCTGGAGGCGCTGGCGGCCAAGGAGCAACGCGCCGCCAGTTGCTCGCGGGTCAACTACGGCTTTCACTTCGGCGTCAGCCACGACAACCTCGACACCGTCGCCGCGCTCGACCCCAGCCGCGTGGCGGCGGTGAAGGTGTTCATGGGCGCCAGCACCGGCAATATGCTGGTCGATGACTTGCCGGCGCTGGAACGCCTGTTCCGCGACTGCCCGACCGTACTGCTGACGCATTGCGAGCACACCCCGCGCATCCGCGAACGCGAAGCGCAGTGGCAAGCGCGCTTCGGCGACGCCATCCCCGCGGCAGAGCACCCGGCGATCCGCGATGCCGAGGCCTGCTACCAGTCCTCCAGCCTGGCGGTGAGCCTGGCACAGCGCTACGGCACGCGCCTGCACGTATTGCACATCACCACCGCGCGCGAACTGAGCCTGTTTCAGCCCGGCGCGCTGGCCGGCAAGCAGATCACAGCGGAAGTCTGCGCCCATCACCTGTACTTCGATGACCGCGACTATGCGGCGCTCGGCCACCTGATCAAATGCAACCCGGCGATCAAGACCCAGGCCGACCGCGATGCCCTGCGCCAGGCGCTGTTGTGTGGGCGCTTGGATATCATCGGCACCGATCACGCGCCACACACCCTGGAAGAAAAGCAGCGCCTCTACCTGCAGGCACCGTCCGGCCTGCCGCTGGTACAACACGCTCTGCCGTCATTGCTGGAGCTGGTGGCCGACGACCTGCTGCCCCTGCCGCTGCTGGTGGAAAAGACCAGCCACGCCGTGGCCGAGCGCTTCGCCATCGAGCAACGCGGCTACCTGCGCGAAGGCTACTGGGCCGACCTGACCCTGGTCGAACGCCTGGCCGAACCACGCCCGGTGACAGCCGACCCGATCCTCGCCCACTGCGGCTGGACGCCGTTCCAGGGCCGTGCCTTCCGCCATGCCGTGCGCAGCACCTTCGTCTCCGGGCAACTGGCCTGGCACGCCGGCCAGGTGCAGGACGATTGCCAGGGCTTGCCACTGCGCTACCAGCGCGGCTGAGCACACATCTATTTAACCGAGCCTGATTAGAGAGCAAACATGCCCAGCATCACCCTGCCCGACGGCAGCCAGCGTCACTATACCCAGCCCCTGAGCGTCGCCGAGGTGGCCGCCGATATCGGCCCCGGTTTGGCCAAAGCCGCATTGGCTGGCCGACTCAATGGCCAACTGGTGGACACCAGCGCACTGATCGAAAACGACGCCCAGCTCAGCCTGATCACCGCCCGCGACCCACAGGGCCTGGAGCTGCTGCGCCACTCCTGCGCGCACCTGCTGGCCATGGCGGTCAAGCAGCTGTACCCGAGTGCCCAGGTGACCATCGGCCCGGTGATCGAGGACGGCTTCTACTACGACTTCGCCTTCCAGCGGCCCTTTACCCCGGATGACCTGGCGCTGATCGAGGCGCGCATGCACGAACTGGCCGCCGCCGATTTGCCAGTAAGCCGCCGCGAACTGCCACGCGACGCCGCCATCGACTACTTCGCGGCGCAGGGCGAGCAATACAAGGCGGAGCTGATTCGCGATATTCCCGCAGACGAGGTGCTGTCGCTGTACCGCCAGGGCGATTTCGAGGATCTGTGCCGAGGCCCGCATATTCCGCGCACAGGCCTGCTGCAGGCGTTCAAGCTGACCAAGGTGGCCGGGGCCTACTGGCGTGGCGATGCCAAGAACGCCGCGCTGCAGCGCATCTACGGCACCTGCTGGGCCACGCCGAAGGAACTCAAGGCCTACCTGACTCGCCTGGAAGAAGCCGGCAAGCGCGACCACCGCAAGCTCGGCGCCCAACTCGACCTGTTCCACTTCGACGACTGCGCCCCCGGCTCGGTGTTCTGGCACCCCAAGGGCTGGACCCTGTTCCAGCAACTGATCGGCTATATGCGCCAGCGACAGGACGCTGCCGGCTATGTGGAGGTCAACACCCCGGACGTGATGGACCGCAGCCTGTGGGAAACCTCCGGGCACTGGTTCAACTAACGCGAGGCCATGTTTACCACCACCACCGAGGACGAGCGGGTGTTCGCCCTCAAGCCGATGAACTGCCCCGGCGCGGTGGCGCTCTACGCCCGTGGCCTGAAGAGCTACCGCGACCTGCCGCTGCGCATGGCCGAGTTCGGCAAGGTGCACCGCTACGAGCCTTCCGGCGCGCTGCACGGCCTGCTGCGGGTGCGTCACTTCACCCAGGACGACGCGCATATCTTCTGCACCGCCGCGCAGATGGAGCAGGAATGCGCCGACACCATCGCCCTGGTGTTCGCCATCTACCGCGATTTCGGCTTCAACGAGGTAGCGGTCAAGCTCTCCACCCGCCCGGCCAACCGCATCGGCAGCGACGCCACCTGGGACCAGCTCGAAGGCGCGCTGTCCGGCGCCCTACAGCGCATGGGCATCGACTACCAGGTGAATCCTGGCGAAGGCGCGTTCTACGGGCCGAAGCTGGAGTTCGTGTTGCGCGACGCCATTGGCCGCGACTGGCAGTGCGGCACCCTGCAGGTCGACCTCAATCTGCCGGAACGCTTCGACATCAGTTACGTCAACGAACAGGGTGAACGCGAGCGCCCGGTGATGCTGCACCGCGCCCTGTTCGGCTCACTGGAGCGCTTCACCGGCATCCTCATCGAGCACTACAGCGGCCTGTTCCCGCTGTGGCTGGCGCCGCAGCAGGCGGCCGTACTGACCATCAGTGAAGGGCAGAACGACTACGCCCGCCAGGCTCTGGCCCGCCTCAAGCGCGCTGGTCTGCGTGCCGCTGTCGACCTACGCAACGAGAAGATCGGCTACAAGATCCGCGAAGCCACCCTGCAGAAAGTGCCTTACCTGCTGGTGATCGGCGAGCAGGAAAAGGCCGAAGGCCGCGTCACCCTGCGCAGCCGCGCCGGCGACAACCTAGGCAGCCTGACGCTGGATGAACTGGTCGCACGCCTGAGCGCGGAGGCGCGCATGCCTGGCCAGGACGACAGCAAGGGCTAAGGCCAGCGCCTTTTGCGCAAGTGCGGCAAACGATGGGTGGTCGGCTGTCGATTAGACGCAGCGCTCAGCCGCAGCTAGCTTGTAAAAGCCAACTGCAAAGGTGAGCGACCATGAGCAACTGCAAACAGCATCAGCACCACGATCACCAGCATCGACCCGGCTGCGGCCATACCGCCATCGAGCACGACGGGCACGTCGACTATCTGCACGATGGCCACCTGCATCATATGCATGGCGATCATGTCGATGAGCACGTACTGGCGGTCAACGATCAGAACCCGCAACGCTGTACGCCCCAGCACCAGTGCGCCGGGCACTCGGCCGAGCATGTCCACGGCCCAGGCTGCGGTCATGAAGCCGTGCCGCATGGCGATCATGTGGACTACTTGGTGGACGGTCACCTGCATCATCCGCATGGCGACCACTGCGATGACCACGGGCCGGTCACGCTGGTCAGTTGACAGAATGCGGCGGTGCGCCGAGCCCGCCGCATCAACTGCCTGACTCTCTGCGCCGCAACAACACGAACAGCGCTACCGGTGCAACGACCAGACCAATCACCGCATTGAGATTCAGCACGTGGCGGCTCCAGGGCAGATGAGTCACCCGATCGGCGGCCAGGCCCAGCGCGCTAGGCCGCACCCGCTTGACCGACATCCCCATCGACGCCACCTGACGGTCACCCAGCAGCAGCAGAGCGTTAAGCGGCCTGGCATCAACCGACTACCACCTGCCGCCCTCAAGCGAGCCTTCTTGGACGTTCAGCCCGGCAACTGCGGATTAGGCACTGGACGGTGCCTACCAGCCCCCACCGCCGCCGCCACCCGCACCGCCGCCGGAGGAACCGCCGCCGCGGGAAGCAGAAGAACCGGAACCGCCACCAGAGCGGGAAAAGTCATCGGAGGAACGGGGCGCCTGCGGTGGCACGGATGCGCTCATCAGCACGCGGTCCAGGTTCCAGGCGAGTGCTCGGGCCTCCCCCGACGTCATCAGGCTGGTGAAGCCTTGTGGTCGATAATCCACCGCCACGGGCTCCAGGGTGCCTTTCTGCAGCTCGCTGGTGAAGCGATTCGTCCACTGCTGCTCGACACCCAGTGCCATGGCGTAGGGCAGATGCCGCTCGTAAAGCGCGATGCTCATCACCGGCGCCTGGCCAGCCCGATCCAGCACATCCTTCTCTGCCAGACTCAGATAATCCCGATAGCCCTCCAGCTCATCGAGCAGCCGCCGCCCGGCGATGGTTGGCGCACGCAGAGGTTTGCGCGCGATTGCCACGATGGCGAACAGTGCCACGCATTGCAGCACCACAGCGCCCCCCACGAGGCCGGCGGCAATACCCAGGGTGATCAACACAAGCAACATGAGGATCACGACTGCTCCGCCTATCGAGCTGCTCATGAAGTAAAGCATCCCCGCTGCCAGTACCACCGCTATCAGCACGAGCCACAACGCATCCTGTGCTGCCTTGGCATCGCTGGTAGACGTCAGCAGCAAGGCGATGCCGGCGCTCAGCGCCAGGAAGGCTCCGCACAGCCACTCGCCGATATGGTTGTTGAAGTTGTTCTGCTCGATAACACCCAAGCTCTTGAGCAAACCTCTCAACGCCTCGGTCAGTCGCGGCTCGTAACCTCCACTCAGGGTCAGTGAACCGCCCTCTTGCGGGATAAGCGCATTGAGCACTCGTCGTTCATCTTCACGCAGGGCATCAGCCTCTGACTCGGTGCGCGTCAGCTGCAAGCCCCCGGCGTTACGCTGCAGGCTCAACCAGCCACGGATGGCCAGGTCCGTGACCATGATGCTCAGGGCGCGCACGCCCTTGCTGTCACCACCAAGACCACGGCGCCAGACGTAACCCGCCATCGCCGGGCTGATGCCTCGCGGCAATTCGAACAGCGGGATGACCAGTCCTCTGGACGGGCCCCGGCCTTTCGTCCACCACTGTCTGGCGTAGTACCCAAGAAGCCCGGCGAATGCGACCAGCAGGAGGATGTGACGCAGGTTATCGTCCAGCAACCTCAGCAGGCGCTCCCACCAACCCGGCCGCGCCACCAGGCCGGCCTGCCAGGCAACAGCGACGGTAAAGCCTTCGTGCGCGTCCAATGGGCGGTTGGTCACCATGCGCAGGCGATTGTCCGCCTGTTCGAGCACCTCGTAATCCCCGGCCTGCGAACCTCTATGGCCGGTATAGCCATGCGCTGCCTCGATCTGCGCGCCCTCGGGCAACACCACCTCGACACTGGCAACGCGAATCGGCAGCAGCCAGTCGTTGCCGGTGACGTTCCAGTAGAGCTCATCGACGCGGGCGTAATGCAGCAGTTGCGCATCCATGCGGTAGGTCAGCTCGCAGAGATAGGGGCCGGGCTCGAGTTGCGTATCCGCGCTGCCCAGGCGCAGGCGAATGCCGTGCTCCAGCGTCTGCTGCGCGACGTTTTCCGGGTGACCGTCACGCGTGGCCGAAATCAGCGTCAGCGGCGTATTGCGCAACAGGCCGTGGTCCAGGCCGTAGCGAGTGGGGATGTCGCGATAGATACCGCGGACGATGGCCTTGCCCTCGGCGATGACCGCGATCCGCTCGGTCACCAGCACCTCGCCGCTGGGCTCGACCTGCAGGCGTACATCGAAGGCCTGAATGGCCTCTTCGGCCTGCGCGCCGAAGGCACACAAGAAACACAGCAATAGCAGGACCCGCAGTCTTCCTGACATGAAACGCTCCTTGATGCGCGTACTCGCGTTTGCACCGCCTGGGCGGCCTGCTCGCGGACAAATCGAGACGGCACCCTACCCGATTCGGCCCAGGAGAAAAAGCGAGTCACACACAGCAGGGAGATTCGCACCAGGCCGCCCTGCCTTACCAGCCCCCACCGCCACCGCCGCCACCTCCTCCCCCGGATGAACCACCACCGGACGAACCGCCGCCGCCCGAAGAGCTGCTCGACGGCGGCGACGACGCCAAAGCTGTGGCACTTGCAAGACCGGCGGCCAGCGCACCACTCATCGCCTGTGGCGAGCTGTAGCTGCGGCGGCTGTGGTACCAGCTCGGTTGATAGTCGCGCTGCGCCGGATCGATCAGGCCGCTGGCCAGGGCTTCACTGAAACGCGCGCTCCATTTGTCTTCCACGCCCAGGGCCATGGCGAAGGGCAGATGGCGCTCGTACAGGGCGATGCTCATCGCCGGGGCGTCGCCTGCCAGGGCCAGGGCGTCACGCTCGGCCAGTTGCAGGTAATCGCGATAACCCTCCAGCGCATCGAGCAGGCGCCGCCCTTCCAATGACGGCGCCGGCATCAGGTAGTAGAAAACCGTCACCAGTACGGCGTACAGAATCACCAGCAACAAGGTCGGCAGGGACGCCACGTCGGCGATCATCAGCAGGCCCACCGGCATCGGCCAGCCGAACATCAGCGCGGCGAGGAACAAGGGGACCTTCTTGCCGAAGCTCGGCTGTCGCCACGCCAGGTTGAACATGATCAGCGCCGGCACGCCAAAGCCCAGGCCGAACACCAACCCCGCCAAACCGATGGCAAAATCATCGCCATGGGTGCTCATCACCAGCATCAGCGCACAGCCGAGCACGGCCCACAGCACCCCCAAAGCCCAGATGCCACGGTTGTTGGCGAACCAGGCCTTGCCCTGCCCATCCAACTTGCTGCTCAGCCCGGCCACCGCGTCTGCCAGACGAGGCTCGTACTTGGTACCGATGGTCAGGGCGACACCCTCCTTGTTGGCCGGGAACAGGCGCTTGCGCAGGTCGCGATCCAGCTTGCTCATCTCACCGCCCGCCCCCTGGTCGCGGGCCAGGCTGAAACCGCCGCCTCGCGTCTTGTCCTCGATATGCAGATGCTTGCGGATGGCCATGTCTGTCAGCCACACGCTGAACGCTCGCGTCGCCGGGAAGGCGCCACGCAGGCCGCGATGCCAGAGGTAACCGGCCTGTACCGCGCTCATGCCCTGCGGCCCCTCGAACAGCGGGATGATCACCCCCTTCTGCGGGTCGCGGCCGACACGGTTCCAGGCGCGCAGGTAGAACAGCAGCAGGCCTATCAGCAACACCGCACCAATGCCCACGCCGAGGTTGTCGAGTAACGCGCGCGTGGCGTTGCGCATTGCGCCCGGCCGCGGTACCAGCCCCGCCTGCCAATCCACGGCCACCGTCAGGCCATGATAGGCGGGCAGCTCCGCGTTAGTGGCCAGACGCAGGTAGTCATCGCGACGTTCGAGTATCTGGAAATCCTGGCCCTGATCGCCCTGTGCACCGGTATAAGCGGCCAGTTGGCCGATGCGCGCACCTGACGGCAGGAGTACTTCGACCGATGCCTGGCGGATCGGAAAAACCCAGCCGTTGCCGGTGACGTTCCAGTACAACTCGTCCGTGTCAGCGTGATGCAACAATATGCGCCCGACCCGGTAACGCAGCTCGTAACGATGGAGCCCGGTCTCCAGCAGCACATCAGGCGAACCCAGATAGAAACGCACCCAGGCGCCGCTACGCTCGCGGCGCACCGACTCGGGTTGACCATCGCGGGTCACCCCCAGCAGGGTAATCGGGCTGCGTTGCTGCAGCCCCATCGGCAGCGCGTAGCTGACCGGCAGATCACGATAGATACCGCGGCGAATATCCCGGCCCTCGGCGCGTACGGTGATTTGCTCGGTCACCAGCAGGTTGCCGTCGGCCTCGACCTGCAGGGTCACGGCAAAATCCTCGATAGCCTCCTGCGCCGACACCAGGCCGGGCAACAGACAACCCATCAGCAACAGGCCACGCAGCCATCCTTGCATGCTCAGAACTCCATCTTCGGTGATTGGCCCTCACGCGGGTCATCCAGCGTGAAGTATTCGGCCGGAGCAAAGGAAAACAGGCGAGCCACCAGATTGCTCGGCACCGACTCGACCAGTACGTTCAGCTCGCGCACCGCACCGTTGTAGTAACGCCGCGCCATCTGGATATGCTTCTCGACCTCGCTGATATTGCCCTGCAGCTCGCGAAACTGGCTGTCAGCCTTGAGCTCGGGGTAGGCCTCGACCAAGGCGAAGAGCTGGCGCAACTGGCTACCCAGTTGTGCCTCCACAGGCGCCCGCTGGCCCAGCGGCGAATCAGCGAGTTGTAGGGCGCGCATGCGCTCCTGCACCAGCACCTCCAGGGAGCTCTGCTCGTAGCTCATGTACTGCCGCACGCATTCCACCAGTGCCGGAATCAGGCTGGCGCGGCGCTTGAGTTGGACGTCGATGCCACTACCGGCCTCGGCCACGCGATGGCGATTGAACACCAGGCGGTTGTAATAGAAAACCGTCGCACCGCCGAGCACCAGCAACGCGCCCGCCAACCACCAAAGTCCAAAATCCTGCATAGCCTCTCCTTGATTGGCCGATGACCACCCACTTTGCACTGACATCGTGGCAGCCAGTATCCTGTAGTGCCAGCCAGTCAGCGAGGCCCGCATGCAGATCGAGTTGATCGAGATCCGCGACCACCTGAATCGCTTCGCCCCTTTCGACAATCTGCCAGAGCAGACTCTCGACGAGATAGCCCGCCAGGTGCAAGTGGCCTACTTCAAGGCTGGTAGCGAAATCCTCGCCGTCGGTGCGCCGATCCACGAGCTGCACTACGTGCGCAGTGGCGCGGTGGAAATCCACCGGCGTGGCGGCGAGCTGCACAACCGCCTCACCGAAGGCGACCTCTTCGGCCAGGCCGGCCTGCTGCGCGGCAACAAGGTGCGTCTGGGCGCCACGGCGCTGGAGGATTGCCTGATCTACTTCATCCCCGGCGCGCTGTTCCATCAGCTTTGCGAGCAGTTCGACAGCTTTGCCGACTTCGTCGAGGCCGAGGGCCAGTCGCGGCTCAAATCAGCCCTGGCAGACAGCCACGGCAAAGCCAACGAGCTGATGAAGATCAAGGTGCGCAAGCTGATCTCGCGCGGTGCGGTGAGCGTACCGCTGGACACGCCGATCCAACAGGTGGCGCAGGTGATGACCAAGCACAGCGTATCCTCGGTGATCGTCGTCGACCCCGGCACGCGCTGGCCCGACCCGCACCAGGTGGACGTCGCCGAACAACAGACCCAGGTGATGGCCGGCATCCTCACCGACCGCGACCTGCGCACCCGCGTGGTCGCCGCCGGCCTGCCCAGCGACACCCCGGTGAGCCAGGTCATGACGCCTAACCCCATCACCCTGCAAGCCGACGACTCGGTGTTCGAGGCCATGCTGTGCATGCTGCGCAACAACATCCACCACCTGCCGGTGCTACATCGCCGCCGTCCGGTGGGCGTGGTGGCGCTGGCCGACATCATTCGCTACGAGTCGCACAGCAGCCTGTATCTGGTCAACGGCATTTTCAACAAGACCTCGGTGGACGGCCTCAAGAGCCTGCTGCCGGATCTGCACGCGACCTTCGTGCGCATGGTCGCCGACGACGCCAGCGCACACATGGTCGGCAGCGCCATGAGCGGCATCGGCCGCGCCTTCAGCCAGCGCCTGCTGGAACTGGCCGAACAGAAACTCGGCCCGCCGCCGGTGCCCTACTGCTTCATGGTCGCCGGTTCCATGGCCCGTGACGAGCAACTGCTGCTCACTGACCAGGACAACGCCCTGGTGCTCGACGACAGCTTCGACCCCGATGAACACGACGCCTACTTCGCCGAACTGGCGCAGTTCGTCAGCGACGGCCTGGCCGCCTGCGGCTACAGCTACTGCAAGGGCGGCATCATGGCTACCAACCCCAAGTGGCGGCAGCCGCTGAAGGTATGGCGGCAGTACTTCAGCGAGTGGATCGAGCGGCCCAACCCGGAAACCCTGCTCAACGCCAGCATCTTCTTCGATCTCGACGGCCTCTACGGCGAAACCGAGCTGGTGGAAAACCTCAAGGACCTGCTGGCACAGAAGGCCAGCGCCAGCCCCGCCTTCCTCGCCGCACTGGCACGTAACGCGCTCAACCGCACGCCGCCGCTAGGGTTTTTCCGCACCTTCGTGATGGAAACCGACGGTCGCCACCGCAACATCATCAACCTCAAGGGTCGTGGCACCGCGCCGCTCACCGACCTGATCCGCGTGCACGCCCTGGCCTGCGGCTCCAAGGCGCAGAACTCGCTGGATCGGCTCGACGCCATCGCCGCCACCAAGCTGCTGCCCAAGGAGGCGCTGGAGCACCTGCGCTACGCCTTCGAGTTCCTCAGCCTGGTGCGCGTGCGCCACCAGGCCCGTGAAGTCGAGGCTGGCAACGCGCCAAGCAACTACATCGAGCCGGAACAGTTCAGCGCCAGCGAACGCCAGCACCTCAAGGAAGCCTTCCAGGTGATCAGCAACGCGCAGAAATTCCTGCGCTTTCGCTACCCGGCACAACCGGCGAGCCGCCCGCGATGAGCGAGCGCGCGGCCCAGGACTGGCCGCAACTGTTCGCCAGCCTCGCCGACAGCAGCCGCGACCCACGCCTGCGCGCCTTCTACGGCGCCGGCTGCGTCGCTGCCGAGATGCCACTGGAGAACGTACCGTTGGTAGCGCTGGACGTGGAAACCACCGGCCTCGACCCACGCGAAAACGCCATCGTCAGCCTTGGCCTGGTGCCGCTGAGCCTGCAACGCATCCGCTGCGCGGAGTCGCGCTACTGGGTGGTCAAACCCACCGGCGAGCTGAACGCAGAATCGGTCACCTTCCACCACATCACCCACAGCGACATCCGCCACGCCCCGCGCCTGGCCAGCGTGCTGGACGAGCTGCTCGAAGCCCTGGCGGGCAAGGTGGTGGTGGCGCACTACCGCAACATCGAACGCAGCTTCCTCGACCAGGCCGTGCGCAAGTACCTTGGCGAAGGCCTGATCTTCCCGATCATCGACACCATGGAGCTGGAAGCCCGCCTGCACCCCAAGCGCACGGTGAGCTGGTGGGACCGCCTGCGCGGCCGCGAGCCCCTCTCCATCCGCCTGGCCGACAGTCGCCTGCGCTACGGCCTGCCGCTGTACTCGGCGCACCATGCGCTGACCGATGCCCTGGCCTGTGGAGAACTGCTGCAGGCGCAGGTGGCGAGGCACTACCCTTCTCACACACCGGTCGGGGTACTCTGGAACTGAGCCCCCGCCCCTGTAGCAGCGGCTTCAGCATGAGCTCCGCGTCCATCCGTCACATTCGAGGTGTCTGGAGTAGAGACTAAAAAGCCCGCATGGACACCCCTCCACAGATGAACTAGCTTCTGCTCCACCTACCAGCACGGGGCCAGCAACCATGGCCGCCCGCATGATCGTTTCTGTGCGGCCGTAAATGAGTGAACCAGGTACATGCCAAGGAAGCCATGAGCACTACATTGAAGTTAATAGGAATCTTCGGAATCTTACTGTTTGGCGTACTGTTCTCAGCGACGTTCGCATCACCTGAAAAAATTGAAGAATCAGCGAAAGGCTTCCTACAAAGTCAGATTGAAAAGGAAGTGCGAGTAAAACAACAAGCCGTAGCTGGATTAGCAGCAACAGAGGCTGCATTGAACATTGCCGGAAGGCTGGGCTTAGAGAAAGAAAAAATCCAGGCTGATCTGAATAATGATTTACCTGAAAAAATAGCCAACATCATCGCGGCCATGTGTGGATACGATTGCGAAAAGAAAAAATCATTGGCGCAATCAATAGCCTCGGGCTACATGGAGCGAATAAAAAATATCAAAGTAGCAGAAAGCACGTTAGGTGATATTGTAAAGAACAAGGGCGGCGGCAAAAACTGAGTGCAACACCTGACCTTTCCGGTACGGTGCTGCCCCTATGTCTTATACCGAACTCAGCGTTGAAGAACGCGCCACCATTCAAATCGGCAATACCCAGGGCTTCAGCCT
>Ga0209911_100069_pt1 | contig 107201 bp, 102 predicted proteins | sample FECB21metaG_FD_188301 | JGI IMG/M metagenome (GOLD analysis project Ga0209911, IMG submission 188301) | Cyanobacterial communities from the Joint Genome Institute, California, USA - FECB-21 (SPAdes) (version 2) | ecosystem: Environmental > Aquatic > Thermal springs > Hot (42-90C) > Microbial...
GCTGGCGGTGGGCGGCGATGAAGGCGGGGCAATCGAGCGGAGTGGTTATTTTTTGTACAATTTTCAGATCAGGGTTTGGCTGGCGGTGTCAAGCGATGCGGTATAGGTAGTCAAAAGGGCTTCTCCCATGCACTGATTTTGGCGCTAATTATATGATATTTATGGATAATTTCTAAAGTTGATGACATTGGGCTTTAGCCCGTCCCAGTGAGCGCAGCGAGCGATTTGAACCACTTGTTAGAGCTTTACAAATTACTCAACAAGCCTTTGCAGGTGTTTATATATAAATACCGATGTCAAGAGTATTGATTTTGTTTAAGGTGTTAGCAGGTGCTGCTTGGATGAAATTATTTTCGCCTAAAGCCAAGGAAAATATCCAGAATTAAAGTCTAGCCACACCGTGATTTGAACAATTACCATTGGCAGGCCAAGCCTAAGTCCTGTGAAGTAGAATCGCGTCGCATTTTTGTCTTTTCCAAATATATCTAAAACAAAAGCCAATACCATCAGTGTTACTCCGAATGCGCCTGAAGCAAACGCGGTCAGGTTAACTGAACTCCAGGCGTAGTAAGCTACTGTGCTTGCAATGGTCATATTATATTCACGGATTTTATCAAGTTGAGTTTCGGGTCATAAGTTTTAACTGTAATTTCATGACATGGTTTATGGTTTGCTCTAACGTTTGGTTAAGGGGCGGGCTTTAGCCCGTCCCAGCGAGCGGAGCGAGCGATTTGAACCGCTTGTTAGGCAAGCGGTTCGGAGGCCTGCAAAAGGGCGCGGATGCGACGCTGTACCTGCCTTTGACTTTTGATGTACTTGCATGCGTTCCTTCGCCTTTTCCTCTGGAATTTTGAGCGCCTCAGCGCTGGCGTAATGGTGAGGCCAGCGTGATGCCATTGCTCTCAGCAGATTACCTGACCTGCCAGCGATTGAGCGATTTGAACCATTTGTTAGGTATTGGATTGCTCCGCCTGTGCTCGAATTCTTTCCAATGCTTCGAGCGCGGTGATCAAATTGGTTGCTGACTCAGGCTTATGCAGGCTAACGCCTGTTTGGCTAGCTACTAACTCAATCACGACCTCCCGCTCCAGGCCAAGCTTGTTAGCAACAAGCAGGGCGCATGAACGTGCGTGCGACGCACGATGCTCTAGCGATTCAGTTTCATCTAGAAGCTTGCGTCTATGCGAGTTGAATGACATGTCCTTTGCCTAACGTTCGAAGTGAGCGACACGAAGTGTTCGCTCTAGTGAGTTGTTATCCGATGATTTGCACGCGCCCGCGAAGCGGGCATGTAAATGCAGGTAAAACTCAAGGGGGCAAAAATCAGAAAACAGCGGCTTCCAGCGAAACCAAACAGCGCTGTTTGCCTTAACAGCAGTTAGGCGACAGCGCTGTTTGGTTTCGCTTAATAGCAGATTTTTTGCTTTTTGGTCACCTTGATTCCATGTCATTTACGTTTCCTTACGCCGATCTCACTATCATTGGGTAACTATTAATTAGACGACATTCATGTCGCGTTTCCACGCGACAGCTGTCGCATAATCTTCCTTGTCGTCTTGCAAGTCCTTGTCTAGCTTGAAGGGTGTCGTGACAAACGCGACAGCACCCAGGGAGAAACGCGACATGGATGACGGCAAGCCCAAGCTGCTGGATCAACTGCGCCAGCAGATTCGAGTCAGAAACTATTCCATCCGTACCGAAGCTGTCTATGCCGAATGGGTAAAGCGCTACATCCGCTTTCACCACTACCGGCATCCGGCGGAGATGGGCGCGGTGGAGATCGAGGCTTTTCTGACCCATCTCGCGGTTAAGCGCGACGTGTCTGCCTCGACACAGAACCAGGCTCTGGCCGCTCTGCTATTTCTCTACAAGGAAGTGCTCAAGCTGGATTTGCCTTGGTTGCAGGGTGTCGTACGGGCGAAGAAACCCAAGCATCTGCCCGTGGTGCTTACCCGTATTGAGGTCGATGCCCTGTTGGCTCAATTGGAGGGCGATAGCTGGATAGTTGCGAATCTGCTCTATGGTGCTGGATTGCGATTGCTTGAGGCGCTGCGGCTAAGAGTCAAGGATGTCGACTTTACCCGGCGAGAAATCATCGTGCGTGATGGTAAGGGCCAGAAAGATCGGGTAACCATGCTGCCAATGCGTGTCGTCGAGCCGTTACGGCAGCATTTGAACAAGGTGCAGCACATGCATCAGGGCGACCTGGCCGAAGGCTTTGGCGAGGCTAATTTGCCGTTCGCGCTGGCGCGCAAGTATCCGAATGCGGCGAAAGAGTGGGGATGGCAGTTCGTTTTCCCGTCGGGCAATCGCTCTCAGGATCCACGCGGGCACGGCATTTATCGCCATCACCTGCATGAGAAAACCATCCAGAGGGCGGTGCGTGAGGCGGCGCGGCGTGCTGGCTTGATCAAGCATGCGACGCCACATTCGTTACGTCATTCCTTTGCCACGCATCTTCTGGAAGCTGGCCAGGATATCCGCACCGTGCAAGAGTTGCTCGGTCATGCGGACATCAGAACTACGCAGATCTACACCCATGTGCTCAACCGAGGGGGCCTGGCGGTGTTGAGCCCTCTGGATCGCTGAGCACATATTCCATTTACTACTTGTTTCGGACTGCTGACTGAACTTTTCAGTTTTGCTACGGTCTTGCCCACGTCCGGGCCGGTGGTTTTTCGCGTCCGGCGTTCTTGCGGCCTGCGCTTTAGCGATGGTTTCGCTGAGCGCAGGCCATTCGCGACGGTGAGAGGCCATGATCGATATAAGAAACCTGACCAAGCGTTTTGCGCAGCACACGGCAGTCGATGATTTGTCGTTCCAGGTCCAGCCAGGGGAAGTGCTGGGCTTTCTCGGCCCCAACGGGGCCGGTAAATCCACCACCATGAAGATGCTCACCGGCTTTCTTGCGCCGACCTCCGGTACGGCGAGCATCCTCGGTTGCGATATCCAGACGCAGACCCTCAAGGCCCAGCGGCAGATCGGTTATCTGCCGGAAGGCGCGCCGTGCTACGGCGATATGACGGTGCGTGGCTTTCTTGAATTTATCGCCGAGGTACGCGGTTTTCGCGGTGCCGAGAAGAAGCTGCGCGTACAGCGCGCGGTGCAGCAGGTGGAGCTGGAAAAGGTGCTGGCGCAGAGCATCGAGACGTTGTCCAAGGGCTTCAAGCGCCGCGTCGGCCTGGCCCAGGCGATTCTGCATGATCCGCGCGTGCTGATTCTCGATGAGCCCACCGATGGCCTTGACCCCAACCAGAAACATCAGGTGCGCCAGCTCATTCAGGGGTTGGCGCAGGACAAGATCGTGATCATTTCCACTCATATTCTCGAAGAGGTCACGGCGCTGTGTACCCGCGCAGTGGTGATCGCTCAGGGCCGTTTGCTGGCCGATGGCACGCCGTTGGAGCTGGAAAGCCGCTCGCGCTATCACCAGGCGGTGACGTTGGTGGCCGATGAGGCGCTGGATCAGGCTGCCCTCGCGGCGCTGCCAGGCGTCGCTGGCGTTGAGGAAAACGCCCGCGAGCACAGCCTGAGCGTACTGGCGCAGCCGGGCGAGGTGATCTTCCCGCAGGTCAATGCGCTGATTGCCGAGCGCGGCTGGAAGGTGCGTGAACTCAATGTGGAACGCGGTCGGCTCGATGAAGTGTTCCGCACGCTGACCCGGGGAGAGCAGCCATGACCCAGTTGCCCGTGATCTTCAAACGCGAGCTGGCGAGCTACTTCGCCACGCCGCTGGCTTATGTGTTCATCGTCATCTTCCTGGTGCTGTCCGGGGTGTTCACCTTCTACCTGGGCGGCTTCTTCGAGGGTGGCCAGGCCAATCTCTCGGCCTTCTTCAATTTCCACCCCTGGCTCTATCTGTTCCTGGTGCCGGCCATCGCCATGCGCCTGTGGGCGGAGGAGCGCAAGTCCGGCTCCATCGAGCTGCTGATGACCCTGCCGATCACCCGCTTCGAGGCTGTCACCGGCAAGTTCCTGGCGGCCTGGGTGTTCGCTGGCATCGCGCTGCTGCTGACCTTCCCGATGATCATCACCGTCAACTACCTGGGCGAGCCGGACAACGGCGCCATCGTCACCGGCTATATCGGTAGCTGGCTGCTGGCGGGTGCTTATCTGGCCATCGGCTCGTGCATGTCGGCGCTGAGCAAGAACCAGGTGATCGCCTTCATCCTCGCGGTCAGCGCCTGCTTTTTGTTCATCGTCAGCGGCTTTCCCATGGTGCTCGACGCCTTCGCCTGGGCGCCGCAGTGGTTGGTGGATGCCATCGCCTCGCTGAGCTTTTTGGTGCGTTTCGATGCCATCAGCAAGGGCGTGATCGATCTGCGCGACCTGCTGTATTTCCTCTCGCTGATCGCCGCCTGGCTGACTGCCACTGCCGTGGTCATCGATCTGAAAAAAGCCGACTGAGGAGCGCCCATGAAAAAGCTGATCTATTCCGGCGCCGGGCTGCTGCTGATCGCGGCGGCCTTTCTCGCCTTCAACCTGCTGGCTGGCCTGGGTCTGGGCGGTGCGCGCCTGGACCTGACCGAGCAGAAGCTCTACACCATCTCCACCGGCACCAAGCAGATCCTTGGCGAGCTGGACGAGCCGATCAACCTGTACTTCTTCTACTCGGACAAGGTGGCCAAGAACCTGCCGGCGCTGCGCACCTACGCCCAGCGCGTGGAGGAGATGCTCAAGGCCTATCAGCGCCAGGCCGGCGGCAAGATCCGCCTGCATATCATCGACCCCGAGCCGTTCTCCGAGGACGAGGACAAGGCCGCGCAGTACGGCCTGCAAGGCATTCCGCTGCAGCAGGGTGGCGACTCGATCTACTTTGGTCTGGCCGGCACCAACGGCCTGGACGACACCCAGGTGATCCCGTTCTTCGCCCTGGATCAGGAGGAGCATCTGGAGTACGAGCTGAGCCGCCTGGTGCAGACCCTGGCCAAGCCGGAGTTGCCGGTGGTCGGTGTGCTCTCCGGGCTGCCGATGACCGGCGGCTTCGACATGATGGCGCGGCAGCCGACACCGCCGTGGATGGTGCTGGAGCAGGTGCGCCAGTTGTTCCAGATCGAGCACCTCAAGGCCGATGTCGATCTGATTCCCGATAACGTCTCGGTGCTGTGGCTGGTGCATCCGAAGAATCTGCCCGAGCAGACGCTGTACGCCATCGACCAGTTCGTGCTGCGCGGCGGCAAGCTGATGGTGTTCGTCGACCCCTATGCCGAGGCCGACACCGGCGATATGCCTGGTGAGATGGCGGTGGACAGGGCTTCGGATATCGCGCCGCTGTTCAAGGCCTGGGGCTTGCGCCTGCTGCCGGACAAGGTGCTCGGTGACGGCTCCTATGCCATGTCGGTCAACCGTGGCCAGGGCCAGCGTCCGGTGCGTCACGCCGCCTGGTTGAGCCTGCCGCGCAAGGCGCTGGACCAGAACGATATTGCCACCGCCGGGCTGGAGAGTGTCACCGTTGCCACCGCTGGCATCCTCGAACCCGTGGAGGGGGCGAAGACGCGCTTCACCCCGCTGATGCAGAGCTCCGAATACGCCATGCCGTTCGACGCACAGCGCTTCGCCATGCTCAGCAACCCCGAGGAGCTGATCCGCGAGCTGGAGCCTACCGGCGAGCGCTACACCATCGCCGCGCGCATTGACGGCCCGGCGCAGAGTGCCTTCCCTGATGGCATCGAAGGACGCAAGGACGGTCTCAGGCAGGCTGACAACATCAACGTCATCGCTGTGGCCGATACCGATCTGCTCAGCGACCGCATGTGGGTGCAGGTGCAGGATTTCTTCGGCCAGCGCATTCCGCAGCCCTGGGCGGACAACGGCAGCTTCACCATCAACGCGCTGGACAACCTGGCCGGTTCCGAGGCGCTGATCAGCGTGCGTTCGCGCGGTCGCTTCAGTCGTCCCTTTGTGGTGGTGGAAGAGCTGCAGCGCGCCGCCGAGCAGCGCTTCCGCGACAAGGAGCAGGCCCTGCAGGCGCGCCTGGCTGAAACCGAACAGCAACTGGCGGCGCTGCAGCGCAATGATGACCCTGGCCAGGCTCTGGAGTTGACGCCGGAGCAGCAGAGCGCCCTGCAACGCTTCGTCCAGCAGAAGCTGGAGATTCGCAAGGAGCTGCGCGAAGTGCGCTACCAGCTCAATGCCGATATCGAGGCACTGGGCCGAACGTTGAAGATCATCAACATCGCCCTGGTGCCGGCGCTGCTGACCCTTGGCGTGTTGGCGTTGTGGTTGTGGCGGCGCCGTCGCCGCGCTTGACGGTTACCTGTGGGAGGGGCTTCAGCCGCGACTGTTGCCGCTCAAGCAGCGCACGTAGGGTGGATCACGCTTCACCGATCCACCGCTGCGGTGGATGTAAAAAGCGACATCCACCCTACGGGGTTAGTCATTCTCAACTGTGAGGAGATCATGGGACGTAAAGGTCTGATCGCATTGATCGTCATCGTGCTGCTCTGCGTGCTGGGTTATCTCGCTGTGCAGCGCGGCCAGCAGCAGAGCACGGCGCAGATCGAGCGTGCGCCCTGGCTGGCAGCCGAGCAGGAGTATCTGAACACGTTGCAAGCGCTGGAAGTCGAGGCACCTAGCCAGCCGCCGGTGCGTATCGAGCGGCGTGAGGATGGTTGGGTGATGCCAGCCAAGGCCGATTACCCGGCGGCGCCGCAACCCTTGGCGGACTTGCTGCGGGCGTTGCGTGAGGCGCGCACGGTGGAGGCCAAGACTGCCAATGCTCAGTGGCATGCTCGTTTGGGCTTGGCCGAGGAGGGCGAGGCTGATGAGCAGGCGTTGCGTCTGAAGCTGCAGTTCGAGGACCATCCCGGCCTGGGGCTGCGTCTGGGCAACCCGTCCCAGCAGGGCAGCGGGCAACTGGTACGCCGCGCCGGGGAGGATCAGGTCTGGCTGATCGATCAGCAGTTGCAGGTGCCGACGCGTGAGCTGGACTGGCTGGATCGGCGTGTCAGCGACATTCCCTTCACCGGTATCGCACGTCTCGAGTTGCGCTACGCCGATGGCGAGAAACTCACGCTGACGCGCGCCGACGCCCAGCAATACAACTTCGCTGTCGCAGAGCTGCGCAAGGAGCAGAAACTCAGCTTCGAGGGTGCGGCCAATGCCGTCGCGCTTGTCTTCTCCAACCTGCAATTCGCCGATGCCGCGCCGCTGGCGCAGGTAGGTTTCAAGCAGGCGCCGATGCTGCAGTTCAGCCTCAGTGGTTTTGCTGAGGAGAAGCTAGAAGGAGCGTTGTACAAGCAGGGCGAGCAGTATTGGTTGGTACTTGGCGAGCGTGAAGGTTTCAACGCCGCAGAGGTGAGTGCACGCAGTGACTGGGCATATCGACTGGAGCCTGATCAGGTGCAGCGGCTGGCGAAGAAGTTGCACGATCTGTTAGTCAAAAGCTCATAAAACAAGCTGTAACCCGCATATCTTCTGGGTTCGTGGCGGTTTTGAAAAAGTGCTTTTCAGTCACAATCCATGCTTTATACTCGGCCTTCGGCTGCAGCAAGAACGCGAATCAATTGACCTGCTCCGGGCTCGCTTGCCGGGGTGGCGAACGCTGAGAAGAACGTTTTTACCGAGCCGTCAAAGCGCCTTCGGGACAATAAAAACATAGCGAGTTTGGAGAAGTTGGTAATGGCAGATCGTGAGACGGGAACCGTCAAATGGTTCAATGATTCCAAGGGTTACGGGTTCATTCAGCGCGAAAGCGGCCCGGATGTTTTCGTTCACTTTCGCGCCATCCGTGGCGAGGGGCACCGCACCCTGGTCGAAGGCCAGAAGGTCGAGTTCGGCGTGACCCAGGGCCAGAAAGGCCTGCAGGCGGAAGATGTCTCCGCGGTCTGAGCTCCAACTCGAATACAACAAGGCCCGTCGATGACGGGCCTTGTTGTTTGTGGCGTACGGTAGTTCGCGAAAGCATGGGCCAGCGCAGACGTGTAGCCCGGATGAAATCCGGGAAATGCGCTGGCCCCCGGATTTCATCCGGGCTACGGGCGAAAATAATGACCCCACGCAGCCTTGCGTAGGAGCCCCGCCCTGGGGCGAAGCTTGTCGCCCTGATTCGCTGTCGATTCAAAAATCTCGTAGCGTGAGACTCCTGACCCTCTCCCGCCCTTCGGGCACCCTCTCCCATAAATGGGAGAGGGACATCAGATAGCCGCGAAGCGGCTGCTTTCATTCGGTACGCCAGACAATCTCGGTTTCGCCATCGGCATCGACTTTGATCCAGCGATCGGCCTCTTCGTCGCTCTCGTCTTCTACCCAAGTGCCCGGTGCGCAGCGAACCTGCACGCCGAGTGCGGCATGGGCGGCGCGGGCGCAGGCGAGGTCGTCGGCCCAGGGTGTGGCGTCGCTTTCCAGATATAGGCTGTGCCATTTGCCCACGGCTTTCGGCAGCCAAGTCACCGGCACATCGCCGGCCTTGCATTTGAAGGTCTGGCCCTTTTGCTGCCAGTCGCTGCATGGGCCGAGGGCTTCGCCCAGCCACTGCGCCACGGCGTCGCGTTCGGCGTCTTTCAGGTAGATCTCGATGTCGGGTTGGCGCATGGCATTCAGTCCTGAGAGCGTGGGCTCTGGGTTTTGACGATCCAATCGTAGCGGATGGCGACGGTAACTTCGAAGGGCTCGGCGATCACCGCTTCGCGGCGTTCAGCACTGGCGCGCCACCCGTGTGGGGTCATCGCCAGCAGGTCGGCGCGAGCCTGGGCATCGCTCAGGTGCAGCGGAAACTCGAGAGTTTCGCTGTGCGCCAGGTGCATGCCGGGCGGAATCAGCGCCAGGTGCTTCTCGTCGTCGTAGTCGCGCACTTCGTCGTACAGCTTCTGCCGCAGCTCCATCAGGTGCACGCGGGTCGGGCCCATGCGCAGCAAGCCGCCGCCCGGGGCGAGCAGACGCTTGGCTTCGTTCCAGTCGAGCGGGCTGAAGACGCTGGCCAGCAGGTTGCAACTGGCATCTGCGAGCGGCACGCGGGCCATGCTCGCCACCAGCCAGTTCAGTTGCGGGGCACGTTTGCAGGCGCGTTTCACCGCTTCGCGGGAGATGTCCAGGGCATAACCGTCGGCGGCGGGCAGGCCACGGGCGATCTGTTCGGTGTAGTAACCCTCGCCACAGCCGATATCCAGCCAGCGCGCCGGCTGGTACTCGGCAGTCAGTGCGGCCAGGCGTGCGGCCAGTGGTGCGTAGTGGCCGCCTTCGAGAAAGCGCCGACGCGCCTCGACCATGGCGGCGTTGTCGCCGGGGTCGCGGCTGTTCTTGTGTTGCACCGGCAGCAGGTTGTAGTACCCCTGGCGCGCGCGGTCGAAGCTGTGTCGGTTGCTGCAGATCAGACCGCTGTCACTCGGTTCCAGCGACGTCTGGCAGATGGGGCAGATCAGGCTCATGCGAGGAGTTTGACCATGGTCTGGTAATAGACCTCGGTGAGCAGGTCGAGATCGCTGGCCAGTACGCGCTCGTTGATCTGGTGGATGGTGGCGTTGACCGGGCCCAGTTCGACCACCTGGGTACCCAGTGTGGCGATAAAGCGACCGTCGGAGGTGCCGCCGCTGGTGGACGGCGTGGTGTCGCGGCCGGTGACGTTCTTGATGCTGGCGGCCACGGCGTCCAGCAGGTCACCCGGCTGGGTGAGGAAGGGCAGGCCGGACAGCGCCCATTCCAAGTGGTAGTCCAGGCCGTGCTTGTCGAGAATGGTGGTGACGCGCTGCTGCAGCTCTTCGACGGTGGATTCGGTGGAGAAGCGGAAGTTGAACACCGCCTTCAGCTCGCCGGGAATGACGTTGGTGGCGCCAGTGCCAGAGTTGAGGTTGGACACCTGGAAGCTGGTCGGCGGGAAGTAGTCGTTGCCATGATCCCAGTGCTCGGCGGCCAGTTCGGCCAGCGCCGGGGCGGCCAGGTGAATCGGGTTCTTCGCCAGGTGCGGGTAGGCGACGTGGCCTTGCTTGCCGTAGACGGTGAGGGTGCAACCGAGGGAGCCACGACGGCCGTTCTTCACCACGTCACCGAGCAGGGTGGTGCTCGATGGCTCGCCGACGATGCACCAGTCCAGGCGCTCGTTGCGTTCGCGCAGGCGCTCGACCACGGCCTTGGTGCCGTGCTGGGCCGGGCCTTCCTCGTCGCTGGTGATCAGGAAGGTGATGGCGCCCTTGTGGTTCGGGTGGTCGGCGACGAAGCGCTCCACCGCGATGATCATGCTCGCCAGGCTGCCTTTCATGTCGGCCGCGCCACGGCCGCAGAGCATGCCGTCTTCATCGACGCGCACGTCGAACGGCTGGTACTGCCAAGCATCCAGCGGGCCGGTAGGCACCACGTCGGTGTGGCCGGCGAAGCACAGCACTGGGCCGTCGCCACCGCGTTTGGCCCAGAAGTTCTCCACCTCTTCGATGCGCATGCGCTCCACCTCGAAACCGCAAGCGGCCAGACGGCGCATCATCAGTTCCTGGCAACCTTCGTCGATCGGGGTCACGGACGGGCGGCGGATCAGGTCGAAGGCGAGTTCCAGGGTCGGGGTGAGGGTGGCGGTCATTGCGGCTCCGGTACAGCGGCTGGCGTGAAAGCTGGCCATATTACCGTGAAAGTCGCGCAGCGACGCCATCCACGATGCCCTTCTCCCTCAGGGAGAAGGTGGCGCGAAGCGCCGGATGCGGCGTATTCGCGGTAAATGCCGATCAGATAAGGCTGCCAAAGCAGCCTTTCGTAGGCGCCCCGGGGCGAAGCTTTTCAATTGCGCATCGCCCTGGTTCGCGGCGGGGCGCCGCTCCTACGCATTGGCAGCGTCGACGCTTAGCTGATAGGCATTAGGCCGACGGCTGACCTGCTCGACAGGCTTGGGTGGACAGGGCGCTATCCCTATAATGCGCGCCTTCCTGCAGGGGGTGAGATGAACACAGACGATCAGCGATTCGGCGGCATAGCCCGGCTTTACGGCCAGGAGGGCTATCAGCGCCTGGCGGCCGCGCACGTGGCGGTGGTCGGTATCGGCGGCGTCGGCTCCTGGGCAGCCGAGGCGCTGGCGCGTTCGGGTGTCGGCGAGATTTCCCTGTTTGACCTCGACGACGTCTGCATCACCAACACCAATCGCCAGGTACACGCCGTCGAAGGCGCGGTGGGCATGGCCAAGGTCGACGAGATGGCGGCCCGTATCCGCGCCATCAACCCGGCCTGCGTGGTGCATGCGGTGGCGGATTTCGTTACCCGCGAGACCATGGCCGAGTACATCACCGAGCAGCTCGACGGTGTGATCGACTGCATCGACAGTGTGCCGGCCAAGGCGGCGCTGATCGCCTGGTGCAAGCGGCGCAAGATTCAGATCGTCACCACTGGCGGTGCGGGTGGGCAGGTCGACCCGACGCAGATTCAGGTCACCGACCTGAACAAGACCTTCAATGACCCGCTGGCGGCCAAGGTGCGCAGCCTGTTGCGTCGCGACTATGGCTTCTCGCGTACGCCGGGCCGCACCTACAGCGTCCCTTGCGTGTTCTCCACCGAGCAACTGCGCTATCCCAAGCCGGACGGCACTGTCTGTCAGGCCAAGGGCTTCGTCGGTGAAGGGGTGAAACTCGACTGCGCGGGCGGTTTCGGCGCGGTGATGATGGTGACCGCTAGTTTCGGCATGGCCGCTGCGGCCAAGCTGGTGGACAAGCTGGTGGCTGGCGCCCGTCGTCCGGCAGAGCGCCAGTCCAAGACTTGAGAAACGCCTCTGTGCGGTGCGTTTGACTATGCTGGCTCGAGAGGAGAGGTTGCGGTAGCCGACAGGGATAGGTCGAACATGATTCGTATCAGGGGTGATTTGTGTCGTACCTGTTTTGTAGCGTCGCGCTGAGAGGACGCTGGGCACGGATGCTCGCCTCCCTGATGCTACCTGTTTTGCTGGTAGCCCTTGGGCCCGTTCAGGCCGAGCCGCAGAAGTTGCGTATCGGCACCGGTGACTGGGCGCCCTATGTCGACCAGGAGCGCAGTGATGGTGGCGCCCTGGCGCGACTGATCAGTGCAGTGTTCGCTGAAGCGGGTTACCAGGTCGAATTCATCTTCCATCCCTGGGACCGCAACGTACTGATGCTGCAGCAGGGGCAATTGCACGCGATCATGCCCTATAGCTGCAGCCCCAGTCGGCTCAATTACGGCATTTGTAGCGACCCGCTGGTGCGCGGGGAGATCGTCCTGTTCCATCGTCGCGATCAGGCGTTCGACTGGACCACGGTCGAGGACTTGTTGAAGTATCACATCGGCACGACGCTGGGTTACTCCTACGGCCCGGCGTTCGACGAGGCGTTGCAGGCCGGCCGACTGAGCGTCGAGCAGAATGGCAAGGAGGACACCAGCTTTCGTCTGCTGGAGTTGGGACGTATCGACCTGCATCCACAGGACCGTGCTGTAGGCTATGCCATGTTGAGTCGTTTGTTTCCGGAAGATGTCGGTAAAATCGTGCATCATCCGCGTCAGTTGAACACCGAGCCGCTGCGCTTGCTGTTTCGCAAGGGCGATCCTGAGAGCATCAAGCTATTGCGCGTGTTCAATGCCAGGCTGCGTGATTTTGCTCAGCGTGGCGACCTGCAGCGTCTACAGCAGGCGCTTAATTCCGGTAACGCCGATGACTGGAAACCCAACCCCTCGGCCCAGGCCGTGCGAGACTGAACCGCACCTGCCTACCTCCTTCCTCCAAGAGTTTTCTGCATGCTCAATAACGATGTACTGCGCAGCCTGCGCTATCTGCTGGATGTCAGCGATGACAAGCTGGAAGAGCTTTGCCGGTTGGCGGATTATCCCGTCGAGCCGGGCCTGATCTCGTCCTGTCTGCTACGTGAGGACGAGCCCGGTTATCGTTCCTGCAGCGATGTGCTGCTGGCTCACGTGCTCGAAGGTCTGGTGTTCCACAAACGCGGCAAGGACGACAGCCGGCCGCGTATGCCGGTGGAAAAGCGCCTGAGTAACAACCAGATCCTGAAGAAGCTGCGGGTGGCCTTCGAGCTACGCGACGACGATATCCAGGCCATTCTGCAAGCGGTCGACCTGCCGATGACCAAGGCCGAGCTTGGTGCTCTGTTCCGCGCACAGGGTCACAAGCACTTTCGCGAGTGTGGCGACCAGATTCTGCGCAATTTTCTGCGGGGGCTGACGCTGCGCGAGCGGGGCTGAACCCCCGCTGCACAGTGCCTAGATGATTTCGGGGGTTGGCCGCTGCCGGCGGCGCGGGACCAGCAATATGCCCAAGGCTATCCCCAGAAAGCTGGTCAGCAGATCCCCTGCGATGGCGCCTGCGCTGTCCCAGCCAGTCTCAGGCAATATGCAGTCGTAGCTGACGCTGGTGAGCGCACCGAATTGCAAGGGTTGCTGATCCAGCGGTTGTCCCAGGTTGTACTGGGGTATGGCGGCCCAGTCATCATGGATACGCTGCGTTTCTTCCGGGCTGCATAGATTGCTGTAAAAACTGATGCTGCCCAGGGCTATCAAGCCGAATGCGACCAAGCCGCTGGTGACGAGGCGCCGATTCGGAGCCATCAGCGCCAGGCAAATCCCGGCAAGCAGGCCGGACAAGAGCAGGATCAAGATGAAGGGATGCATCGGCAGCGCCTCGTAAAGGGCGTCCGGCAGAAATGCCAGCAGTCCTCCGAGCAACTGTGGGCCGAAGTACACCAAGGCGATGCTAAGCAGGGCGGCTAGCCCTACGCGGATAACAATAGGCATGACTCGCTCCATGAGTTCGAGGGGGGCGAGCATACATCATCGATGCCGGGCGAGGCCGAACCTGCTTCTAGCTTTCCTGCGCCAGTTCTCGCATGCGCTGCAGCACCGCATTGAGACCATTGCTGCGTGACGGCGAGAGCTGCCGTTGCAAGCCCAACTGGTTGAACCAGTCGACCAGGTCGAGCGCTGCCAGTTTGTCACCGCCAAGGCCATCGACCCGGACCAGCAATACGGCAAGCAGGCCGCGCAGCAGGCGAGCTTCGCTGCCGGCGCGGAAATGCCAGACGCCATCCTGGTTTTCTGCTACCAGCCAGACCAGGCTCTCGCAGCCATGCACGCGGTGCTCGTCGACGCGTTCGGCATCGCTCAATGGCTCCAGACGCTCGCCCCACTGCATCAACAGGCGCGCGCGCTGTTCCCAGCCGTGGCAGGCGGCAAAGGCTTCCAGTGCTTCCTGGGCGGCGACTGGCAGGCTCATGGCGAGAGACTTCCGTAGCATGTAGGAGCGGCTTCAGCCGCGATGGTCAGGGTGCCAATATTCGCGGCTGAAGCCGCTCCTACGACGAACCATTGGTCGTGCTTCATCGCAGCAACTCCAGGGCGTTATCCAGAGTGCTGAAGAATCGCTGCAGGTCCTCGTCGTTGTTGTACAGGCCGAGCGAGACGCGGATGGCACCACTCAGGCCCAGGCCTTTCATCAGCGGCATGGCGCAGTGATGGCCGGCGCGCACGGCGATGCCCTGCTCGCTGAGCAGATGAGCCAGGTCGGCGTTATGTACGCCGTCGACGCAAAAGCTGGCTAGCGCCAACTGAGGCTGGCCAAGCAGGCGAACACCGTCACGCCTTTGCAGGCCGGCCAGCAGTTCGGCATGCAGAGCCGCCTCGTGCTGGGCCACGGCCAGGTGATCCAGGCTGCTCAACCAATCCAGTGCAGCGCCCAGGGCGATGACCGCAGAAACCGCGGGTGTGCCGGCCTCGAAGCCCAGCGGCGCCGGGCGAAAGCGCGCTTCGTGGTAGTCGGCGTCGAGCACCATTTCGCCGCCGAACTGCCAGTGCTGCAACTTCGCCAGCGCTGCCTCCCGCCCATAAAGCAGGCCTACGCCATCCGGGCCGTAGAGCTTGTGCGACGAACACACGTAGAAGTCACAGCCCAGCGCCTGCATGTCATGACGACCATGCACCGCGCCCTGGGCGCCGTCGACCACGGTGAGTGCGCCTTGCGTGCGGGCCAGGCTCAGCAGCTCGGTCAGCGCTTGCCAGCGCCCGAGTACGTTGGACAGCTGCGAGACGGCCAGCAGGCGCGTACGCGGGCCGATCAGGCGAGCCGCCTGCTGCAGGTCGATGCTGCCGGTGTGATCCAGCGGCAATACCACCAACTCGAGATTGCGCCGCTTGGCCAGTTGCTGCCAGGGCAGCAGATTGGCGTGGTGCTCCAGCGCGCTGATGACGATCTGCTCGCCGGGCTGCAGCAGGTGCTCCAGGCCATAGGCAAGCAGATTGAGCGATTCGGTGCTGCCACGGGTAAAGATGATCTCCTCACTGCGGGCCGCATTCAGCCACTGCGCGGCTTTGCTGCGTGTGGCCTCGAAGGCACGAGTGGCGCGCTCGCCTGGCAGGTGCTGGGCACGGTGCACGTTGGCGACGCCGCCGGCCAGGTAGCCGAGCAGGGCGTCCAGCACCGCCTGCGGTTTCTGCGCGGTGGCGGCGCTGTCCAGATAGGTCTGGCCTTCGGCTTCGAGGGCGAGAATGCCTGGGAAGTCGGCACGCCAGGGGGAGGTCAGTGACATGGATGCTTCCAGAGATCATCTGGCAGTTAAAAGTTGGGTTTAACCTGTCGCGAGCGACGGCCAGACAAGGCGCAATAAGGCGAGGACGTCAATTTTACTGGTGTAAATGAGCGTCCGAGCCTTATTGCAACGCAGTATGGGCTAGCGCAGCAGCGTTAAACCAACTTTTTCAGTTGTGGGCGTGCAGGGCTTCGTTCAGCTCAATAGCCGACTTGTGGGTCTTGCACTCCACGGCGCCGGTCAGCGAGTTGCGACGGAACAGCAGATCCGGCTGGCCAGCCAGTTCACGCGCCTTGACCACCTTGACCAGGGCGTTGCCCTCGTCGAGCAGGTTCACCTTGGTGCCTGCGGTGATGTACAGGCCGGCTTCGACGGTGTTGCGGTCACCCAGCGGGATGCCGATACCGGCGTTGGCGCCGATCAGGCAGCCTTCGCCGACGCTGATGATGATGTTGCCACCGCCGGACAGGGTGCCCATGGTCGAGCAGCCGCCGCCCAGGTCCGAACCCTTGCCGACGAACACGCCAGCGGAGACGCGACCTTCGATCATGCCCGGGCCTTCGGTACCGCCGTTGAAGTTGACGAAGCCTTCGTGCATCACGGTGGTGCCTTCGCCGATGTAGGCGCCCAGGCGCACGCGGGCGCTGTCGGCGATACGCACGCCGGCCGGCACCACGTAGTCGGTCATTTTCGGGAACTTGTCCACCGAGAACACTTCCAGCAGCTCGCCCTTCAGGCGCGCTTCCAGCTGACGTTCAGCCAGTTCGTTCAGGTCGACGGCGCCCTGGCTGGTCCAGGCGACGTTGGGCAGCAGCGGGAAGATGCCGGCCAGGCTCAGGCCGTGCGGTTTGACCAGGCGATGCGACAGCAGGTGCAGCTTGAGGTAGGCCTCGGGGGTGCTGGTCAGCGCAGCATCTTCAGCCAGGAAGGTGGCGACCAGCGGGTTGTGGCTTTCGGCCAGGCGGGTCAGCAGCGCCGACTGGGCGGCGTCCACGCCTTTCAGCGCTTCGGCCAGGTCAGCAGCCTGTGTGCTGGTGAAGGCGATGGCCTGGTTGCCGCCCTGGTAGCCGAGCTTCTCGGCAGCTTTGGCCACCAGCTCGCTGGTCGGGTTGAGCAGCGGCAGGGCGTAGAAGACTTCCAGCCAGTTGCCCTGGCGGTTCTGGGTGCCAACACCAAAGGCGATGCTGAAGAGGGAGGTGCTCATTAGAAAGGTTCCTTGCAACGAAATCGGGTGAGAGTGATCAGGCCAGCGCGGCTTGGTAGTTATCCGGTTTGAAACCGACCAGGGTCTTGTCGCCGAGGTCGAGTACCGGTCGCTTGATCATCGACGGCTGGGCCAGCATCAGTTCGATGGCCTTGGCCTGGTCGAGATCGGCTTTCTGTGCGTCATCCAGCTTGCGGAAGGTGGTGCCAGCGCGGTTCAGGATTGTCTGCCAGCCATGCTCGTTGCACCACTTTTCCAGGTTTGCACGGTCAATTCCGACGCTCTTGTAGTCATGAAAGGCATAGTCGACCTGGTGTTCATCGAGCCAGGTTCTGGCCTTTTTCATCGTGTCGCAGGCCTTGATGCCATACAGGACGTAACTCATTGATCTTCCTCTGATGAGTGGCGTGCCGGAAGGTCCGGTAAATACAGCGGGCCATTATGCCACGTCGTATCCTGAGGTGGCGGCGGCTGTCGCTGCTATGTGTTACAGCGCCTGCTTGCAGCAGTGGCGCGTAGCCCGGATGAAATCCGGGATGCCATGGTGCGGCTATCCCCGGATTTCATCCCGGCTACGGTGTTGGAGGCTCGCGGCTAAGAGGGTGTCTACAAAATGGCTGCACTTGGCAATACTGCGTTGAAAACGATCTAAAAATGCTCATTTACAGCACGTAAACTCCGCTTTTTCGATCGTTTTCGCCTTGTCTTGCCTGCGTTCGCCTATCTTGTAAACACCCTCTAAAGCCCCTCCTGCAAACCAAGCAGCTGTGGGAGGGGCTTTAGCCGCGACTGTTGAAGCCGTTCAGGCTCCGCGAATGAAACGGGCGATGCGCTCGGCGGCCTCGATGCATTCGGCCAATGGTGCTACCAGCGCCATACGTACGCGGCCAGCGCCCGGGTTGACGCCATCGACCTCGCGCGACAGGTACGAGCCGGGCACCACGGTGACATGCTCGGTGGCGAACAGGTCGCGAGTGAACAGGGTGTCGTCACCCGGCGTGCGTGCCCACAGATAGAAGCCGCCGTCCGGGCGCTGTACGTCCATGACCGGGGCCAGAATCTTCAGCACCGCATCGAACTTTTCGCGGTACAGGTCGCGGTTGGCGCGCACGTGCGCTTCGTCGTTCCAGGCGGCCACGCTGGCCAACTGGGTTTGCACTGGCATGGCGCAGCCGTGGTAGGTGCGATAGAGCAAAAAGTGCTTGAGGATCTCGGCGTCGCCAGCGACGAAGCCCGAGCGCAGGCCGGGCAGGTTGGAGCGCTTGGACAGGCTGTGGAACACCACGCAGCGTTTGAAGTCGCTGCGGCCCAGTTCGGCGCAGGCGCTGAGCAGGCCGGGCGGCGGGGTGTCCTCGTCGAAGTACAGTTCGCTGTAGCACTCGTCGGCGGCGATGACGAAGTCATGGTGGTCGGCCAGGGCGATCAGTTTCTTCAGCGTCTGAACCGGGATCAGTGCGCCGGTAGGGTTGCCTGGCGAGCAGAGGAACAGGATCTGGCAGCGTTGCCAGACCTCCGTCGGCACTGCATCGAAGTCCGGATTGAAGCCGTGGGCTTCCAGGCACGGCAGGTAATGCGGCTCGGCACCGGCGAGGAAGGCTGCGCCTTCATAGATCTGATAGAAGGGGTTGGGGCTGACCACCAGCCCTTTGGCGTTGCGGTCGACCACTGTCTGGGTGAAGGCGAATAGCGCCTCGCGAGTGCCATTGACCGGCAGCACATGGCGTGCGGCATCCAGCCAGCCGGTTGGCACGCTGAAGCGACGCTCACACCAGGAGGCAATGCTCTGGCGCAGCTCGGGCAGGCCAAGGGTAGTGGGATACACCGCCAGTTTGTCGAGGTTGGCAGTCAGTGCCTGGCCGACAAAGTCCGGCGAACGGTGCTTGGGCTCACCAATCGACAGGGCGATGGGCGAGCGGTCCGCGGCAGGTTGCACGCCGGCGAGCAGGGCGCGGAGCTTTTCGAACGGGTAGGGCTGCAACTGGGCGAGGGCGTGGTTCATGATGATCCGACGGGTCCTTTGTGAGGCGGCGACAAAGCTGGCGACACTAGCACGGCAGGCTTTTCGGGGAAATTCCCTTTGTCCGTCCGCTTTCTATCTGATTAGGTCGCCAAACCGATGCCGATGTAGCTCAAGACGGCGGACACCTAGCCGATACCGAGGACGTTATCCGTTTATCCCTCCGGTGAGCTCTCTCCATGCGTACTCTCAAGTTCAGTCACAAGATCATGCTGGCTGCTTCCCTGGTGGTCGTCTCGGCTTTCGCGTCATTTGCCCTGTACAACGATTACCTGCAGCGCAATGCGATCCGCGACAACCTGTCGAACTACCTCAAGGACGTCGGCCTGGTGTCCACTGGCAACATCCGGCACTGGCTCGATGGACGCATGCAGTTGCTGGATAACCTCGCCGAGTCGGTCCAGGACGACAGCTCGTCCGAGGCACTGCGTCGTAATCTGCAGCACCGCAGCATCGCTACGGCCTTCCTTTATGCCTACTTCGGTCAGGCTGACGGCACCTATACACAGTTTCCGGCCAGTGAGCTGCCGGCCGGTTACGATCCGCGTCAGCGTCCCTGGTACAAGAGTGCGCAGGGCAGCAGCGGCCCGGGGCTGACAGCGCCCTATCTGGCCGCCGATCCGCGTGACGGCCTGCTGATCACCATCACTCGGCCGGTCAGTGCCGGTGGCACCCTGCAAGGTGTGGTCGGCGGCGACCTGAAGCTGCAGACGATCGATGACATCCTCAATTCCTTCGACCTCGGCGGCATGGGCTTTGCCTTCCTGGTCGACGAGCAGGGCACGGTGCTGGTGCATCCGGACAAGAACCTGGTGCTCAAGACTCTCGCCGAAGCGTTCCCTGGTGGTGCGCCGCGTCTGCAGTCCGATCTGCAAAGCGCTTCGTCCATCGATGGCAGCGCCCGTCTGATCACCTTCCTGCCGGTGCAGGGGCTGGCTGGGGTGCGCTGGTACGTCGGCCTGTCCGTCGACGAAGACAAGGCGTTCGCTGCGCTCAGGGAGTTTCGCGTTTCCGCGCTGATGGTCACGATCATCGGTGTGGTCGCCATCCTGATCCTACTCGGCGCGCTGATTCGCATTCTGCTGCGCCCACTGCACGTGATGAGCCACGCCATGGGCGGCATTGCCGAGGGTGAGGGGGATCTGACCCAGCGCCTTACGATCGCTTCCGGTGACGAATTCGGTGAGCTGGCGGGGGCTTTCAACCGCTTCGTCGAGCGTATTCACGAGTCCATCCGCGAAGTGGCCTCGGCGACCCGCGAGGTGCATGCACGAGTGAGCACCGTGGTGCAGGCGTCCAATGCCTCCATGGGCAACTCCAGCGAACAGGCGGCGCGTACCGACAGCGTCGCAGCGGCGATCAACGAACTCGGTGCAGCCGCCCAGGAAATCGCGCGCAATGCCGCCGATGCCTCGGTGCAGGCCAGTGACGCACGCCGCGATGCCGAGGAAGGCCAGGGCATGGTGGAGCGCACGCTGGGCTCGATGGGCGAGTTGTCCGAAAAGATCCAGGCCTCCAGTCGCCATATCGAGCTGCTCAGCGAGAAGAGCAACGACATCGGCCAGATTCTCGACGTGATCAAGGGCATTTCCGAGCAGACCAACCTGCTGGCGCTCAACGCCGCCATCGAAGCGGCGCGTGCCGGTGAGGCCGGGCGCGGTTTCGCCGTGGTCGCCGATGAGGTGCGCAACCTGGCGCAGCGTACGCAGAGTTCGGCGCTGGAGATCCAGCAGATGATCGAGCAGTTGCAGACCGGCGCCCGTGACGCCGTGGCGACCATGGCCGAGAGCCGCCGCTTCAGCGACGACAGCGTTCGCATCGGGGGGCAGGCCGGCGAGAACCTGCGCGGTGTGACCCATCGCATCGGCGAGATCGACGGCATGAACCAGTCAGTGGCGACCGCTACCGAGGAGCAGACCTCGGTGATCGAAAGCCTGAACATGGACATCACCGAGATCAACACGCTGAACCAGCACGGTGTGCGCAACCTGCAGTCGAGCCTCAGCGCCTGTACCGAGTTGGATCAGCAGGTCGGGCGCCTCAAGCAACTGGTGGACAGCTTCAGGATCTGAGGCTGGTTCCACGGTAGGGGCGAATTCATTCGCGGTCATGGTCTGGCACGCAGCCAAACCTTATCGCGGATAAATCCGCTCCCACATGATTGTCTGGCATCAGCCTCTGTGCCAGCTCATCTATGCATGGCTCAGAAAGTGATGCTCTGTGGCGGCGGGGTGCTCGGCTCGGACAGCTTGCTGACGATGGCTTGCTGCAGGCGCATGCAGAACTCTGGATCCGACAGCGGCTGGTTGTTGGCATCGGTGACGAAGAATACGTCCTCGACGCGCTCGCCAAGGGTGGCGATCTTGGCGTTCTGCAGCGACAGGTCGTATTCGAGGAAGATTCGCCCGATCCGCGCCAGCAGGCCGGGGCGGTCCGGGGCGGTCAGTTCGAGGATGGTTACCGGGCGCTGCGCGTCGTTGTGGATGGTCACTTGCGGCGCAAAGGCGAAGTGCTTGAGCTGGCGTGGTACGCGGCGCTGGATGATGGTCGGGTAGTCGTCCGGGTTTTTCAGCGCTTCGATCAAACCTTCGCGAACCTGCTGGATGCGCGCCGGGTTGTTGCCGATCGAGCCACCATCTGCGTCCAGCACCACGTAAGTGTCGAGGGTGAACTGGCTGGTGGAGGTGATGATCCGCGCGTCGTGAATGTTCAGGTTGAGCTGGCTCATCGCGGCTACGGTCACGGCGAAGAAGTCATGCTGATCCGGCGCGTAGATGAAGATCTGCGTGCCTCCCTCGAACTCGCGCTGGGTGGTTTCCTTCATCAGCACCAGCGGGCCGCCATCGTTGGGGTGCTGGAGAATGGCATCGGTGTGCCAGGCCACGTCGGTGGCGGTGTGGCGCAGGAAGTAGTCGTCGCCGAGCTGGCTCCACAGTTGTTCGGCATCGTCCGGGTCGGTGCCACCACGTACCAATGTGTCCAGGGCCGCGCTCTGGGTCTGGCGAATCTGCTCTTCACGATCCAGCGGGTTTTCCAGGCCGCGGCGCAGGGCACGCTTGGTCTCGGTATAGAGCTGGCGCAGCAGGCTGGCGCGCCAGGAATTCCACAGGCTGGGGTTGGTGGCGTTGATGTCGGCCACGGTCAGCACGTAGAGGTAATCCAGGTGTGTCTGGTCGCCGACGAACTGGGCGAAATCGTGGATTACCTGCGGGTCGGAGAGGTCCTTGCGCTGCGCGGTGGTGGACATCACCAGGTGGTGCTGCACCAGCCAGACGATCAGCGCGCTGTCCCAGGCCGGCAGGTGATGGCGGCGGGCGAAGGCTTCGGCGTCCACCGCGCCCAGCTCCGAATGATCACCGCCACGGCCCTTGCCGATGTCGTGATACAGGCCGGCGAGGTAGATCAGCTCCGATTTTGGCAGCTTGTCGATCAGCTTGCTGGCCAGTGGGAATTTCTCCGCCAGCTCCGGCCAGCGGAACTTGCGCAGGTGCTTGATCAGGTTGAGCGTGTGCGCATCGACCGTATAGATGTGGAACAGGTCGTGCTGCATCTGCCCAACGATATGGCCGAACTCCGGCAAATAACGGCCGAGAATGCCGTAGCGGTTCATGCGCCGCAGGTTGCGGTGAATGCCTTCCTTGCACTTGAACAGTTCGATGAACAGGCTGGTGTTGCGGATGTCCTTGCGGAACTCATCGTCGATCAGGTGGCGGCTGTCGCGCAGCAGGCGGATGCTGTCGGCGCGTACGCCCTTGATTTCCGGGTGCTGCGCCATCAGCACGAAGATTTCGATGATGGCGAAGGGCGTGCGCTTGAACACGTTCGGGTGGGTGACTTCGATGTAGCCGTCGCGCACCTGGAAGCGGCTGTTCAATGGCGTGGCCGGGCCGCTTTCGCCGGCGCGCAGAATGACTTCCTCGAAGTGCTGGTTGATCAGGTCCGACAGCTCGGAAATCCCCATCACCACGCGGTAGTACTTCTGCATGAAGTGTTCGATGCTGCGCTTGCCGTCGCCATCCTGATAGCCGAACAATGCGGCGATCTTCACCTGGTAATCGAACAGCAGGCGGTCTTCGGCGCGCCCGGCGAGCATGTGCAGGGCGTAGCGCACCTTCCACAGGAACTCCTGGCTGGAAGAGAGCAGGGCGTATTCGCTTTCCAGCAGGAAGCCGTGGCCGACCAGCGCCTGCAGGTTGAGCGTGCCGAACTGGCGGCGCGCCACCCAGAGTACGGTCTGGATGTCGCGCAGGCCGCCGGGCGAGCCTTTGACGTTGGGTTCGAGGTTGTACTCGGTGTCGTTGTATTTGCCGTGGCGTGCCCTGCGCTCCTCGCGCTTGGCCTGGTAGAAGTGCTTGCTTGGCCACATGGCGTCGGTGCTGGTGACCTGCTGCATGCGCTGGCGCAGGTGCTCCGGGCCGGCGATGGTGCGGCTTTCCATCAGGTTGGTGATCACCGTCAGGTCGGCGCGCGCCTCTTCTGCGCATTCGTCGACCGAGCGCACGCTCTGGCCGACTTCCAGGCCGATGTCCCAGAGCAGGGTGAGAAAACCTTCGATGGGCTCGCGGAAGGTTTCGTGATCATTGCTGTCGAGCAGGATCAGCAGGTCGATGTCCGAGTAGGGGTGCAGTTCGCCACGGCCGTAACCGCCGACCGCGAGCAGGGCGATATCGGCATCCTCGCTCCAGGTGAAGCGCTTCCAGGCTTCCTGCAGGATCTGATCGACGAACCAGGCGCGGTCCTCGACCAGGCGGCGAATGTCGCGGCCGGCGCGAAAGCGCGCATCCAGTACCTCATGCGCGCGGCGGATGGCCTTCTTGAATGCAGCGATGGGGCTGGACTTTAACGCCAGCTCGGCCTGGAACTGACCACGGTCAAACAGTTCTGGGTCCATCTGCGGCATGCAGTTGCCTTCCTTATATAGGGTTGGGTGCGCTATGCGCATCACAAGCTTCAATGGTGCATACGGCGCACCCTTCGGATCGCGGTCAGGCCGAGGTGCGCGGCAGGGTGTCGTCGCTGCGCAGGGTCAGGATCTCGTAGCCGTCTGCGGTGACCAGCACGGTGTGCTCCCACTGCGCCGAGAGCTTGCGGTCCTTGGTGATGGCGGTCCAGCCGTCACCGAGCAGGCGGGTTTCCGGGCGGCCCTGGTTGATCATCGGCTCGATGGTGAAGGTCATGCCTTCCTTGAGTTCCATGCCGGTGCCGGCCTTGCCGTAGTGCAGCACCTGCGGCTCTTCATGGAAGACTGCGCCGATGCCATGGCCGCAGTATTCGCGGACCACGGAGAAGCCGTTTTTCTCGGCGTGCTTCTGGATCACTTCACCGATATCGCCCAGGCGGGTGCCGGGTTTGACCAGTTCGATGCCTTTATACATGCATTCCTGAGTGACCTTGGCCAGGCGCTCGGCCCACTCGGCCACCTTGCCGACCATGAACATCTTGCTGGTATCGCCGTGATAGCCATCCTTGATTACGGTGACATCGATGTTGAGTACGTCGCCGTCTTTCAGTGGCTTGTCATTGGGAATGCCGTGGCATACCACGTGGTTGATCGAGGTGCAGATCGACTTGGGGAAGCCCTTGTAATTGAGCGGGGCGGGGATGGCCTGCTGCACGTTGACGATATAGTCGTGGCAAATGCGGTCGATTTCCTCGGTGGTGACGCCTGGTTTGACGTGTTCGCCGATCATCTCCAGCACTTCGGCGGCCAGGCGGCCGGCCACGCGCATTTTCTCGATTTCTTCGGCGGATTTGATGGTGGCGGTCATATGAAGCTCTCGGGCACGAACGGAAAGGGCAATATATTAGCAGCTTCGCTGTGCCAGCCCCAAAGGGCGCTGCAACCGCCGCGGGGCGTTACGGCATTGTTTGCCAGCTTTTGTAGCCTGAGCCGGCTTTGTGTGGTATAAAACGCGCCGCTTTACGGGCACTAAGCCCGAAAGCTCAAACCCACACACGTATCGACACGGTTTCCTGGGTGCCCGCAAGGGTTGGAAGCTGGGATACGTGGAGGCCTAACCCGACTTATCAAGGAACTATCATGTCCCAAGTCAACATGCGCGATATGCTGAAGGCCGGTGTGCACTTCGGCCACCAGACCCGTTACTGGAACCCGAAAATGGGCAAGTACATTTTCGGCGCGCGTAACAAGATCCATATCATCAACCTCGAAAAAACCCTGCCGATGTTCAACGAAGCTCAGGCTTTCGTTGAGAAGCTGGCTGCTGGCAAGAACAAGATCCTGTTCGTCGGCACCAAGCGTTCCGCTGGCAAGATCGTTCGCGAAGAAGCTGCTCGTTGCGGCTCGCCGTTCGTCGATCATCGCTGGTTGGGCGGCATGCTGACCAACTACAAGACCATCCGTGCTTCGATCAAGCGCCTGCGCGAGCTGGAAACCCAGTCCCAGGACGGCACTTTCACCAAGCTGACCAAGAAAGAAGCGCTGATGCGCACCCGTGATCTGGAAAAACTGGATCGCAGCCTGGGTGGTATCAAGGACATGGGCGGTCTGCCGGACGCTCTGTTCGTGATCGACGTTGACCACGAGCGCATTGCTATCACCGAAGCCAACAAGCTGGGCATCCCGGTTATCGGCATCGTCGATACCAACAGCAGCCCGGAAGGCGTTGACTACATCATCCCGGGTAACGACGACGCCATCCGCGCCATCCAGCTGTACATGGGTGCCATGGCCGACGCCGTGATCCGTGGTCGCAGCAATGCTGGCGGCGCGACTGAAGAGTTCATCGAAGAAGCACCGGCCGCTGAAGCTGCCGAAGGCTAAGCAGTAACGTCGCTCATATAGCGTTACGTGCTGAGCAAAAAGGGGGCTAGGCCCCCTTTTTGCCACTCACAGATTTTGATTTGGTTGAAGACCTACCGAGAGGATTTTCAAGATGGCAGAGATTACTGCAGCCCTGGTTAAAGAACTGCGCGAGCGTACCGGCCAAGGCATGATGGAGTGCAAGAAAGCACTGGTTGCCGCTGGTGGCGACATCGAGAAAGCCATTGATGACATGCGTGCTTCCGGCGCCATCAAGGCTGCCAAGAAGGCTGGCAACATCGCTGCCGAAGGCTCCATCGCCGTTCGCGTCGAAGGCGGCCGTGGCCTGATCATCGAAGTCAACTCGCAGACCGACTTCCTGGCTCTGCAGGACGACTTCAAAGCCTTCGTCAAAGAAAGCATCGATGAAGCCTTCGAGAAGAACCTGACCGAAGCCGCTCCGCTGATCGCCTCGCGCGAATCCGCTCGTGAAGCCCTGGTGGCCAAGTGCGGCGAGAACGTCAACATCCGTCGCCTGACCGCTGTTTCCGGCGAAACCGTTGGTGCCTACCTGCACGGCCACCGCATTGGCGTTCTGGTTGTCCTGAAAGGCGGCAACGACGAACTGGCCAAGCACGTTGCCATGCACGTTGCTGCCTCCAACCCGGCCGTTGTTTCGCCGGATCAGGTCTCCGAAGAGCTGGTTGCCAAGGAAAAGGAAATCTTCCTGCAGCTGAACGCCGAGAAGATCGCTGGCAAGCCGGAAAACATCGTCGAGAACATGATCAAGGGTCGTATCAGCAAGTTCCTGGCAGAAGCCAGCCTGGTCGAGCAAGCCTTCATCATGGATCCGGAAGTCAAGGTCGGTGACCTGGTCAAGAAAGCTGGTGCCGAAATCGTTTCCTTCGTTCGTTACGAAGTGGGCGAAGGCATCGAGAAGGCCGAGACCGACTTCGCTGCTGAAGTTGCCGCTCAGGTTGCTGCCAGCAAGCAGTAATCGGCGGTTCGGCCAGTTGTCCCAGAGAGGCTGCCCGCTTGCGCGTGCAGCCTCTTTGCCGAATGGAGGGGCACGAATGTTGTGGCGGCCATGCAAACAATGGTCGTCGGCATGGTTTGCATGCCGGATAATCGCAGCGCGCAAACGCTGCAACAGAATTCAAATCGCCGCAGGAGAGACTTGCAATGGCTCAGCAGACAACTGGTCGCCAACCTCGTTACAAACGCATTCTGCTCAAACTTAGCGGCGAGGCCCTGATGGGCTCCGAGGATTTCGGCATCGATCCCAAGGTGCTCGATCGTATGGCGCTGGAAGTCGGCCAACTGGTCGGCATCGGTGTGCAGGTCGGCCTGGTTATCGGTGGTGGCAACCTGTTCCGTGGCGCGGCGTTGTCTGCTGCCGGGATGGATCGCGTCACCGGCGACCATATGGGTATGCTGGCGACCGTGATGAACGCGCTGGCCATGCGTGATGCGCTGGAGCGCTCGAACATCCCGGCCATCGTCATGTCGGCGATCTCCATGGTCGGTGTGACCGATCACTACGATCGTCGTAAAGCTTTGCGTCACCTGAAGACCGGTGAAGTGGTGATCTTCGCTGCTGGCACCGGCAACCCCTTCTTTACCACCGATTCGGCTGCCTGCCTGCGCGCCATCGAAATCGATGCGGACGTGGTACTGAAGGCGACCAAGGTCGATGGCGTGTACACTGCCGACCCGTTCAAAGACCCGCATGCCGAGAAGTTCGAGCGTCTGACCTATGACGAGGTGCTCGATCGCAAGCTGGGCGTGATGGACCTGACCGCCATCTGCCTGTGCCGCGATCACAACATGCCGCTGCGGGTTTTCAACATGAACAAACCCGGCGCACTGCTGAACGTTGTAGTGGGTGGCGCCGAAGGAACTCTGATCGAGGAGGATGCACAATGATCAACGACATCAAGAAAGACGCTCAGGAGCGCATGAGCAAGTCCCTGGAGGCGCTGGGTCGTAACCTGGCCTCCATTCGAACCGGTCGTGCCCATCCGAGCATTCTCGACAGCATCAAGGTGCCGGCCTGGGGTAGCGACATGCCGCTGAATCAGGTGGCTGCGATCACCGTTGAGGATGCGCGTACCCTGAAGATCGTCGCGCACGACAAGAGCCTCGGCGCCGCCATCGAGAAGGCCATCATGACCTCCGATCTGGGCCTGAACCCGAGCAGCGCCGGTACCACCATTCGTGTGCCGATGCCGGCTCTGACCGAGGAAACCCGCAAGGGCTACACCAAGCAGGCGCGTGGTGTTGCCGAAGACGCCAAGGTTGCCGTGCGCAACGTGCGTCGCGATGCCCTGGCCGAGCTGAAGAAGCTGTCCAAGGCCAAGGAAATCAGCGAGGACGAAGAGCGTCGCGCTGCTGACGAGCTGCAGAAGATCACCGACAAGTTCATCGGTGATGTCGACAAGGCGCTCGAGGTCAAAGAAGCGGACCTGATGGCCGTTTGACGGCTGGGCGCCCATACATGGACAAGAACAAGCTGGGGGCGGTGCCGCGGCATGTCGCCATCATCATGGATGGCAACAACCGTTGGGCGAAGAAGCGCCTGTTGCCGGGTGTGGCAGGGCACAAGGCTGGAGTCGACGCGGTTCGCGCGGTGATCGAGGTGTGTGCCGAGTCGGGCGTCGAGGTGCTGACCTTGTTCGCCTTCTCCAGTGAGAACTGGCAGCGTCCGGCCGAAGAGGTCGGGGCGCTGATGGAGTTGTTCCTGGGGGCGCTGCGTCGTGAGGCCAAGCGGCTGCTGGATAACGATATCAGCCTGCGCATCATCGGTGATCGCTCGCGTTTTCATCCTGAGTTGCAGGCTGCCATGCGCGAAGCTGAGCTGCTGACTGCTGGCAATCGTCGCTTCACCTTGCAGATCGCTGCCAACTACGGTGGTCAGTGGGATATCGCTCAGGCCGCTCAGCGCCTGGCGCGTGAGGTGCAGGCAGGTCATTTGCAGCCTGAGGACATCACCCCGCACTTGCTGCAGGGTTGTCTGGCTACCGGTGACCTGCCTCTGCCCGACCTGTGCATTCGCACGGGGGGCGAGCGCCGCATCAGTAACTTCCTCCTGTGGCAGTTGGCTTACAGCGAGCTGTACTTCTCCGACCTGTATTGGCCGGACTTCAAGCACGAGGCCATGCGCAAGGCGCTGGCCGATTTCGCTACCCGCCAGCGTCGCTTCGGCAAGACCAGCGAGCAGGTGGAAGCTGAGGCGCGCTCTTAATGTTGAAACAACGAATCATCACGGCGCTGGTGCTGTTGCCCATCGCCCTGGGCGGGTTTTTCCTGCTCGACGGCGGTGCCTTTGCATTGTTCATTGGTGCGGTAGTCACGTTGGGTGCCTGGGAGTGGGCGCGTCTGGCTGGGTTCGAGGCGCAGTCGATGCGTGTGGCCTATGCGGCTGCAGTGGCCGTGTTGCTGGGCTTGCTGTACATGGTGCCGGTCGTTGCCCCGGTATTGTTGGTGGTGGCTGTGCTGTGGTGGCTGGCTGCGACCTTTCTGGTACTGACCTATCCCGACAGTAGTCGTTTTTGGGGTGGCGTACCGGGACGTTTGCTGATTGGTTTGCTGATCCTACTGCCGGCCTGGCAGGGGCTGGTGCTGCTCAAGCAATGGCCGCAGGCCAATGCGCTGATCATCGCGGTGATGGTGCTGGTCTGGGGGGCGGATATCGGCGCCTATTTTTCCGGCAAGACCTTTGGCAAGCGCAAGCTGGCGCCCAAGGTCAGCCCTGGCAAGAGCTGGGAAGGGCTGTATGGCGGTCTCGCAGCCAGTCTGTTGATCACCCTGTTGGTCGGTCTGCAGCAAGGCTGGTCCGCTGGTGGGCTGCTCTTGGCTCTGGGCGGTGCTGCTGTGGTAGTGCTGATTTCCGTGGTCGGCGATCTGACCGAAAGCATGTTCAAGCGTCAGTCCGGGATCAAGGACAGCAGTAACCTGCTGCCGGGTCATGGCGGTGTGCTGGATCGTATCGATAGTCTGACAGCGGCCGTCCCGGTGTTTGCGGCATTGCTCTGGCTGGCGGGCTGGGGTTCGCTGTGAGCATGGTGCAGCAGGTCACCGTGCTGGGTGCTACCGGCTCTATTGGCCTCAGCACGCTGGATGTGATCGCGCGCCACCCTGAGCGTTACAACGTATTCGCGCTGACGGGCTTCTCGCGTCTGGTGGAGCTGCAGGCGCTGTGTGTACAGCATCGGCCGCGCTACGCCGTGGTGCCTGATGATGTTTCAGCGCTCGAGTTGCAGAGCAATCTGCGTGCTGCCGGGCTTGCGACCGAGGTGCTGGTCGGCGAAGAAGGGTTGTGCGCGGTATCTGCCGATACCGCCGTCGATTGCGTGATGGCGGCCATCGTTGGCGCGGCCGGTCTCAAGCCGACCCTGGCGGCGGTGCAGGCCGGCAAGAAGGTGCTGTTGGCCAACAAGGAAGCGCTGGTGATGTCCGGTGCCTTGTTCATGCAGGCGGTCAAGCAGAGTGGGGCGGTGCTGCTGCCGATCGACAGCGAGCACAACGCCATTTTCCAGTGTCTGCCTGGCGACTATTCACGGGGGCTACAGGCAGTCGGTGTGCGCCGCGTACTGCTCACTGCTTCTGGTGGGCCGTTTCGCGAAACGCCGTTGGCCGAGCTGGAGCACGTTACGCCGGAGCAGGCCTGTGCGCATCCGAACTGGTCGATGGGGCGCAAGATTTCCGTCGATTCGGCGAGCATGATGAACAAGGGCCTGGAGATGATCGAGGCCTGCTGGTTGTTCGATGCCCGTCCCGAGCAGATCGAGGTGGTCATCCATCGGCAGAGCGTGATTCATTCGCTGGTCGATTACATCGACGGTTCGGTGCTGGCCCAGTTGGGCAACCCGGACATGCGCACGCCCATCGCTCATGCCCTGGCCTGGCCGGAGCGCATCGACTCGGGCGTGTCGCCTCTGGATCTGTTCACCGTCGGTCGCCTGGATTTCGAGCGCCCCGACGAGCAGCGTTTTCCCTGTTTGCGCCTGGCGCGTGAGGCGGCGCAGGCCGGCGGCAGTGCGCCGGCGATGCTCAATGCCGCCAATGAAGTGGCGGTCGAGGCCTTCCTGCAGCGGCGCATCCGTTTCCCTGATATCGCGCGTATGATTGAGTCCGTGTTGAACGCCCAGCCCGTGCAGGCTGTCGAAGCGCTCGACGCAGTATTCGAGGCCGATGCCCGTGCGCGTGAACTGGCGCAGCAATGGTTGGCTGGTCGTTGATAACGCCTGTATTGGCTTGGCTTGCGCCGGAGCCAGAGCGGCTGGAGAAGTGAAATGAGTGGCTTGTACATGCTGGTTGGCACCCTGATCGCGTTGGGTGTCCTGGTGACCTTTCACGAGTACGGGCACTTCTGGGTGGCCCGCCGCTGCGGCGTCAAGGTTCTGCGTTTTTCCGTTGGCTTCGGCACGCCACTCGTGCGCTGGCATGACCGCCAAGGCACCGAGTTCGTCATCGCGGCCATCCCTCTCGGTGGCTACGTCAAGATGCTCGATGAGCGCGAGGGCGACGTGCCGCCCGAGCTTGTCGAGCAATCTTTCAATCGCAAGAGCGTGCGCCAGCGCATCGCCATCGTGGCTGCGGGGCCGCTGGCCAATTTCCTGCTGGCGCTGTTGTTCTTCTGGTTCGTCGCCATGCTTGGCAGCCAGCAGGTGCGGCCCGTGATTGGCGGGGTGCAGCAGGACAGCCTGGCGGATGTGGCTGGCCTGCGCGCCGGGCAGGAGATCGTGGCGGTCAACGGTGAGGCCACCAGTGGCTGGGCGGCGGTCAACCTGCAGCTGGTAAGGCGTCTGGGCGAGAGCGGTACGCTCGACCTGCGTGTGCTCGAGCCGGGTTCCACCGTCGAAACGTCCAAGCAGGTGCAGTTGGACAACTGGCTGCGCGGTGCCGACGAGCCGGACCCGATCGGTTCGTTGGGTATTCGTCCCTGGCGTCCGGCGCTGGAGCCGGTCCTGGCTGAGGTCGACGCCAAGGGACCTGCCCATGCAGCAGGTCTGCAAGCCGGGGATCGACTGCTGGCGCTCGATGGTGAGCCGCTTGCCGACTGGCAGGGGCTGGTCGATCGCGTGAGGGCATTGCCGGGCGAGGCGGTCACGCTGCGCTTCGAGCGTGCGGGGCAAGCGCAGGACGTACAGCTGACCCTGGCGTCGCGCGGCGAAGGGGAGGCTCGCAGTGGCTACCTGGGCGCGGGCGTGCAGGGTGTCGAATGGCCGCCGGAGATGCTCCGCGAGGTGCGCTACGGCCCGCTCGATGGCGTCGTCGAGGGTATGCGTCAAACCTGGTCCATGAGCCTGCTGACCCTCGATTCGCTGAAGAAAATGCTGTTCGGAGAGCTCTCGGTAAAAAACTTGAGTGGGCCGATAACCATTGCTAAAGTGGCGGGCGCTTCAGCTGAGTCAGGGCTGGGGGATTTCCTGAAATTCCTTGCATATCTGAGTATTAGTCTGGGGGTTCTCAATCTGCTGCCCATTCCCGTACTGGATGGTGGGCATCTGCTGTTTTATCTGGTCGAGTGGGTGCGTGGTCGCCCCTTGTCTGAGCGGGTTCAGGGTTGGGGGATGCAGATCGGCATCAGTCTGGTCATCGGGGTCATGTTGCTTGCCCTGGTCAACGACCTCAGCCGCCTGTGAGCATTGCTGAATACGTTCTTGAGATTTAAAAGAAGTGTCGCCTAAGCGGCAGTTTTTATCGTCAGTTGGAATAAGAAAGGACTTCATGAAACGTCTGCTGCTACCTGCGGTACTGTCCGCATTGATGATCGCCGAAGTTCACGCCGAGTCCTTCACCATCTCCGATATTCGCGTCAACGGCCTGCAGCGGGTTTCCGCAGGCAGCGTTTTCGGCGCGCTGCCGCTCAACGTGGGCGAGCAGGTCGATGATCGCCAACTGGTCGATGCCACTCGCTCCCTGTTCCGTACCGGCTTCTTCCAGGATATCCAGCTCGGTCGCGATGGCGATGTGCTGGTCGTCACCGTGGTCGAGCGTCCTTCGATCTCTGGTATCGAGATCGAAGGTAACAAGGCCATCACCACCGAAGACCTGCTCAAGGGGCTGAACCAGTCTGGGCTGTCCGAGGGCGAGATTTTCCAGCGCGCCACTCTCGAAGGCGTGCGTAACGAACTGCAGCGCCAATATGTCGCTCAGGGCCGCTACTCGGCCGAGATCGAAGCCGAAGTGATTCCGCAGCCGCGTAACCGCGTGGCGCTGAAGATCACCATCAACGAAGGCACAGTGGCTGCCATCTCCCACATCAATGTGGTTGGCAATACCGTATTCTCCGATGAAGATCTGAGCGATCTTTTCGAGCTGAAGACCACCAACTGGCTGTCCTTCTTCAGGAACGACGACAAGTACGCCCGCGAGAAGCTTTCCGGTGACCTCGAGCGTCTGCGCTCCTACTACCTGGATCGCGGCTACATCAATATGGATATCAGCTCCACCCAGGTATCCATCACCCCGGACAAGAAGCACGTCTACATCACCGTCAACGTCGAAGAGGGTGAGAAGTACAGCGTTCGTGACGTGAAGCTGTCCGGTGATCTCAAGGTGCCGGAAGAAGACGTGCGTGCACTGTTGCTGGTCAAGGAAGGTCAGGTCTTCTCGCGCAAGGTGATGACCACCACCAGTGAGCTGATCACCCGTCGCCTGGGTAACGAGGGTTATACCTTCGCCAACGTCAACGGCGTACCGGAAGCGCACGACGAGGACAATACCGTTTCGATCACCTTCTTCGTCGATCCGGGCAAGCGTGCTTACGTCAATCGCATCAACTTCCGCGGCAACACCAAGTCCGAAGACCAGGTGCTGCGTCGCGAAATGCGTCAGATGGAAGGTGGCTGGGCCTCGACCTACCTGATCGACCAGTCCAAGGTGCGTCTGGAGCGTCTGGGCTTCTTCAAGGAAGTCAACGTCGAGACCCCGCAGGTCCCGGGCACTGACGACCAGATCGACGTCAACTACAGCGTCGAAGAGCAGCCGTCCGGTTCCATCACCGCCAGCGTCGGTTTCGCCCAGAACGCCGGCCTGATCCTTGGCGGCTCGATCAGCCAGAACAACTTCCTGGGTACCGGCAACCGTGTCAGCATCGGCCTGACCCGTAGCGAATACCAGACCCGATACAGCTTCGGCTTCGTTGACCCCTACTGGACCGTCGACGGCGTCAGCCTGGGTTACAACGCCTTCTACCGCACCACCGACTACGACAAGCTCGACGTCGATGTATCCAGCTACTCGGTTGACAGTCTGGGTGCCGGCATCAACATCGGCTATCCGATCAGCGAGACTTCACGTCTGACCTATGGTCTGACCGTGCAGCAGGACAGCATCGACACGGGCCGTTATACCGTCGACGAGATCTTCGATTTCATCGAGAAGGAAGGCGACGACTACCTGAACTTCAAGGGCTCGATTGGCTGGTCCGAGTCGACCCTGAACCGTGGTGTGCTGGCCAACCGTGGCCATTCGCAAAGCCTGGTGCTGGAAACCACCATTCCGGGTAGTGACCTGTCGTTCTACAAGCTCGACTACCGTGGTCAGGTGTTCAAGCCGATCAGCGATAACTACACCCTGCGTTTCCATACCCAGTTGGGCTACGGCGACAGCTACGGCTCCACGTCCGAGTTGCCTTTCTACGAACACTACTACGCCGGTGGCTTCAACTCCGTGCGTGGTTTCAAGGACAGCAGCCTGGGCCCACGCAGCACGCCGAGTTCCGGCAACAAGCCGGGCACGCTCCGCGACCCGGATCGGGACGCGCTGCCCTTCGGTGGTAACGTGCTGGTACAGGGCGGGGTCGAGATGCTCTTCCCGCTGCCATTCGTCAAGGATCAGCGCTCGCTGCGTACCGCGCTGTTCTGGGATGTGGGTAACGTCTTCGACACCAACTGCTCGTCGAGCCAGAAGAAGCTCAGCGACAGCTGCAATATCGACTTCAGCAGCATGGCCAGCTCCGTGGGTGTCGGCCTGACCTGGATCACTGCATTGGGCCCGCTGAGTTTCAGTCTGGCCATGCCGATCAAGAAGCCGGATGATGCCGATACTCAGGTCTTCCAGTTCTCCCTGGGTCAAACCTTCTAAGTTCGTTTCACAGAAAGCCAACAGTTTTGTTGCAGGAGTGCATTGTGCGTAAGTTGACTCAACTGGTTCTGTTCACCGCCGCCCTGATCGCCACGCCGGCGTTCGCCGAGATGAAGGTGGCCGTGCTGAACTATCAGATGGCGCTGCTCGAGTCGGATGCGGCCAAGCGCTACGCGGTCGATGCCGAGAAGAAGTTCGGCCCGCAGCTGAATAAACTCAAGACTCTGGAGAGTGACGCCAAGCGTATCCAGGATCGTATGGCCAAGGATGGCGACAAGATGCAGCAGGCCGAGCGCGAGCGCCTCGAGCTCGAGTTCAAGCAGAAGGCCCGTGATTTCCAGTTCCAGTCCAAGGAACTGAATGAATCCAAGGCAATCGCTGACCGCGAGATGCTGGCCAAGCTCAAGCCGAACCTGGACAAGGCGGTCGAAGAAGTGATCAAGAACGGAAACTTCGATCTGGTGCTCGAGCGCGGTGCGGTGATCGATGTCAAACCTCAGTACGACATCACTCGCCAGGTCATCGAGCGCATGAATCAGATGCGCTGAGCATGACGGTAACAATTACCCTCGGCCAATTGGCCGAGCGCCTGGGCGCCACCTTGCGTGGCGCCGAAGCTAAGGTCATCACGGGCCTGGCCACCTTACAGGAGGCCAGGCCCGAACACTTGAGCTTCCTGGCTAATGCCCAGTACCGCAAGTTCCTGGCGCAGACCCAGGCGGGCGCTGTGTTGCTGACCGCAGCTGATGCCGAAGGCTACGCTGGCGACGCCCTGATCGTTGCCAATCCGTATCTGGCTTATGCCCAGCTTTCGCATGTGTTCGATCGCAAGCCCAAGGCTGCTCCGGGTATCCATGTCACTGCACAGGTTGCCGACGACGCCCAGGTCGACGTGAGCGCCAGCATCGGCGCCTTCGCGGTCATCGAAAGTGGTGCGCGTATCGGTGCAGAAGTCAGCATCGGTGCGCATTGCGTGGTCGGTGCGCGCAGCGTTGTGGGTGATGGCGGCTGGCTGGCCCCGCGCGTGACGCTGTACCACGACGTGCAGATTGGCAAACGCGTGGTGATCCAGTCCGGCGCGGTGATCGGTGGCGAAGGCTTCGGTTTCGCCAACGAGAAGGGCGTCTGGCAGAAGATCGCGCAGATCGGTGGGGTGACCATCGGTGATGATGTCGAGATTGGTGCCAATACCACGGTGGATCGCGGTGCGCTGTCCGATACCTTGATCGGCAATGGCGTGAAGCTGGATAACCAGATCATGATCGCGCACAACGTACAGATCGGTGACAACACGGCCATGGCTGGCTGCTGCGGTATTTCCGGCAGCACCAAGATCGGCAAGAACTGCATGATCGCCGGCGGTGTTGGAATGGTTGGTCATATCGAGGTGTGCGACAACGTGTTCGTCACCGGCATGACCATGGTGACCCGTTCGATCACTGAGCCGGGCGCCTATTCTTCAGGGACTGCCATGCAACCGGCGGGCGAGTGGAAGAAGAGTGCTGCCCGTATTCGTCAGTTGGACGAGATGGCCAAGCGACTGCGCGAGCTGGAAAAACAGCTGGCCGCCGTGACCCAGACGGCAAACGTCTCATCTGATGCCTGAGCGCGGCGTGCCCGTGCTCTTTTCTTTTCTCACAGGCTTAACCGGACATGATGGACATCAACGAAATTCGTGAATATTTGCCGCACCGCTATCCGTTCCTGCTGGTGGATCGCGTGGTGGACCTGGACGTCGAAGGCAAGACTGTTCGCGCCTACAAGAATGTCAGCATCAACGAGCCGTTCTTCAATGGCCACTTTCCCGAGCACCCGATCATGCCGGGCGTGCTGATCATCGAGGCCATGGCCCAGGCTGCCGGTATCCTCGGCTTCAAAATGATGGGTGTGAAGCCTGCCGATGGCACGCTTTACTACTTCGTCGGCTCCGACAAGCTGCGCTTCCGCTCTCCCGTTACTCCGGGCGACCAGTTGGTGCTGGAAGCCAAGTACCTGAGCGACCGTCGCAGCATCTGGAAATTCGAGTGCCGCGCCACTGTCGATGGCAAGGAAGTCTGCGCCGCTGAAATCATCTGTGCGGAACGCAAACTATGAGTTTGATTGACCCCCGCGCGATCATCGACCCCAGTGCCAGATTGGCTGACGACGTCGTCGTTGGCCCGTGGAGCATTGTCGGGGCCGATGTGGAAATCGGCGAGGGTACAGTCATCGGTCCGCACGTGGTGCTTAAAGGACCGACGGTGATTGGCAAGCACAACCGCATCTATCAGTTTTCGTCGATCGGTGAAGATACGCCTGACCTGAAATACAAGGGCGAGCGGACTCGGCTGGTGATTGGTGATCACAACACGATCCGTGAGGGTGTCACCATTCACCGTGGCACCGTGCAGGATCGCAGCGAAACCACCCTTGGCGATCACAACCTGATCATGGCCTATGCCCATATCGGCCATGACAGCGTGATCGGCAATCATTGCATCCTGGTCAACAACACCGCGCTGGCTGGCCATGTGTGGGTCGACGACTGGGCGATTCTGTCCGGTTACACCCTGGTGCATCAGTTCTGCCGCATTGGTGCGCACAGCTTCTCAGGCATGGGAACCGCGATTGGCAAAGACGTTCCGGCTTTCGTTACCGTGTTCGGTAACCCGGCCGAGGCGCGCAGCATGAACTTCGAGGGCATGCGTCGTCGTGGTTTCTCTACCGAGGCCATCGCCGCCCTGCGCAAGGGCTACAAGGTGGTCTATCGCCAGGGGCTGACCGTCGAACAGGCACTGGCCGAGCTGGCTGAGTCTGCAGCTCAGTTCCCGGAAGTGGCGATCTTCCGCGATTCGATTCAGGCCTCCACGCGCGGCATCACCCGCTGATTCCTATGAGCAGACCTATTCGTGTCGCACTGGTCGCCGGTGAGGCGTCCGGTGACATCCTCGGCTGCGGCCTGATGCAGGCCATCAAGCTGCGCTATCCGGATGCCGAGTTCATCGGTGTGGGCGGTGCGCGCATGGAAGCCGAGGGCCTGAAATCCTATTTCCCGATGGAGCGCCTGGCCGTGATGGGCTTGGTCGAGGTGCTTGGCCGCCTGTTCGAGTTGCTCGGCCGCCGTCGTCAACTGGCTCGCGACCTGATCGCTGCCCAGCCAGACGTGTTCATCGGCATCGATGCGCCCGATTTCAACCTGGGCCTGGAGCTCAAGCTGCGCCGTGCCGGGATCAAGACCGTGCACTACGTCAGCCCCTCGGTCTGGGCCTGGCGGCAGAAGCGCGTGCTGAAGATCCGTGAAGCCTGCGATCTGATGCTGACGCTGTTCCCGTTCGAGGCGCAGTTCTACGACGAGCATCAGGTGCCGGTGCGCTTCGTCGGTCATCCGCTGGCCGATGCCATTCCGCAGCAGGCTGATCGGGCCGCCGCGCGCGAGGCGTTGGATCTGCCGCTGGATGAGCCGGTGGTGGCCCTGATGCCCGGTAGTCGTGGTGGTGAAGTGGCGCGTCTCGGTGAGCTGTTTCTCGATGCGGCGATTCGTTTGCGCGCCCTGCGTCCCGGTATTCGCTTCCTCCTGCCTTGCGCCACGCCGGAGCGTCGCGAGCAACTGGAACAGATGCTGGCCGGGCGTGATCTGCCGCTGACACTGCTCAATGGTCGCTCCCATGAGGCCTTGGCTGCCTGCGATGCGGTGCTGATCGCTTCCGGCACCGCCACCCTGGAAGCGCTGCTGTACAAGCGACCGATGGTGGTGGCGTACCGCGTAGCGCCGCTGACCTATCGCATCCTCAAGCGCCTGGTCAAAAGCCCCTATATCTCATTGCCTAATCTGCTGGCCGAGCGCCTGCTGGTGCCTGAGCTGATTCAGGATGCAGCGACGCCTGAGGCTTTGGCCCAGGCTGTTGCTCCGCTGATCGACGGTGGGCAAGTGCAGACCGAGGGCTTCGACGTGATTCACCGTGCGCTGCGCCGCGATGCTTCGCTGTCGGCGGCCGATGCGGTGCTCAAGCTCGCCGGGCGAGTCTGATGCAACTGGGATTGGACTTTACCCTGGTCGAAGAGCTGGTCGCTGGTGTTGACGAGGTCGGCCGTGGGCCGCTCTGCGGTGCCGTGGTCACGGCTGCGGTGATCCTCGATCCGGCTCGGCCGATTCTTGGCCTGAACGACTCGAAGAAACTCTCCGAGGCGCGTCGTGAAGCGCTATTCGACGAGATTTGCGAGAAGGCTCTGGCCTGGTGTATTGCCCGCGCCGAGGTGGAGGAAATTGACCGTCTGAATATCCTGCATGCCACCATGTTGGCGATGCAGCGCGCGGTCGAAGGGCTGAGCGTGACGCCGAAACTGGCGCTGATCGACGGCAACCGTTGCCCGAAACTGGCGGTGCCGAGCGCACCGGTGGTCAAGGGTGACAGCCGGGTGCCGGCAATAGCCGCAGCTTCGATTCTGGCCAAGGTCAGTCGCGACCGTGAGATGGTCGAGATGGATCGTCTCTATCCCGGTTACGGCATCGCCGGTCACAAGGGTTACCCCACGCCCGTTCATCTCGAAGCGCTGATTCGTCTGGGGCCTACGCCGATTCATCGGCGTTCCTTCGCCCCGGTGCGTGCCTTGCTGGAAGGGGTGTAACAGCTTAGCCCCGATGCAATCCGGGAAATGCCACAGCTGTTGAAGCTCTGGCCCTCAGCCAGACCCTCTTAGGCTACAATCCGCGCTTTGTCGTTTTCACCTGCAAGGCCGCCCATGACTCAAGCGTTTGTCCACCTGCGTCTGCACACCGAATACTCCCTGGTCGATGGCCTGGTGCGGGTCAAGCCGCTGATCAAGGCCGTCGTCGGGGCCGGCATGCCGGCGGTGGCGGTCACCGACATGAGCAACATGTGCTCGCTGGTGAAGTTCTACAAGGCAGCCATGGGCGCCGGGGTCAAGCCGATCTGCGGCGCCGATATCTGGATGGCCAGCGCCGAGGAAGACGGCCCGCTGACGCGCTTGACCCTGCTGGCGATGAACGCCAAGGGCTACCGCAATCTCACCGAGTTGATCTCCCGTGGTTGGTCCGAAGGGCAGAGCAACGACCTGGTGATCATCCAGCGCGATTGGGTAAAGAATGCCGCCGAAGGCCTCATCGCGTTATCCGGCGCCCGTGAAGGCGAAGTCGGCCAGGCGCTGCTGGCCGGTGACGAAGCGCTGGCCGAAGTGCGCCTGCGTGAATGGATGGCAGTGTTCCCGGATCGTTTCTATCTGGAAGTGCAACGCACCAGCCGAATTGGCGACGAAGAATATCTGCACGCCGCCGTGGCGCTGGCTGATCGAGTCGAGGCGCCGCTGGTGGCGACCAACGACGTACGCTTCATCAAGCAGGGTGATTTCGAAGCTCACGAAACCCGCGTCTGCATCGGTGAAGGCCGTACCCTGGACGACCCACGCAGACCCAGGCATTACTCCGATCAGCAGTACCTGAAAAGCGCCGAGGAAATGTGGGAGCTGTTCTCCGACCTGCCCGAGGCGTTGGAGAACACCGTCGAGATCGCCAAGCGCTGCAATATCGATGTGCAGCTCGGCAAATACTTTCTGCCTGATTTCCCCACACCCAATGGCATGGGCATCGACGACTACCTGCGCCATGCCTCGTTCGAGGGGTTGGAGGAGCGTCTCGAAGTTCTGCTGCCCAAGAACACACCGGACTATGAGGCCAAGAGGCAGGTCTACATCGACCGTCTCAACTTCGAGCTGGATATCATCATCCAGATGGGCTTTCCCGGTTACTTCCTGATCGTGATGGACTTCATCAAGTGGGCCAAGAACAACGGCGTGCCAGTCGGCCCCGGCCGTGGTTCGGGCGCCGGTTCGCTGGTGGCCTACGTACTGAAGATCACCGACCTCGATCCGCTGGCTTATGACCTGCTGTTCGAACGTTTCCTCAATCCCGAGCGGGTGTCCATGCCCGACTTCGACGTCGACTTCTGCATGGACGGCCGCGACCGTGTGATCGACTACGTCGCCGAGAAATACGGGCGCAACGCGGTGAGCCAGATCATCACCTTCGGCTCGATGGCGGCCAAGGCGGTGGTGCGCGACGTGGCCCGCGCCCAGGGCAAGTCCTACGGTCTGGCCGACCGCCTGTCGAAGATGATCCCCTTCGAAGTGGGCATGACCCTGGAGAAGGCCTTTGATATGGAGGAGCCGCTGCGCGACTTCCTCAAGAACGACGAAGAAGCCGCCGAAATCTGGGAGATGTCGCTCAAGCTCGAAGGTGTGGTGCGTGGCACCGGCAAGCACGCCGGGGGCGTGGTGATCGCGCCGACCAAGCTCACCGACTTCTCGCCGATTGCCTGTGACGAAGAGGGTGGCGGCCTGGTGACCCAGTTCGACAAGGACGACGTCGAGCAGGCCGGCCTGGTCAAGTTCGACTTCCTCGGTCTGCGTACCCTGACCATCATCAAATGGGCGATGGAGACCATCCACCGCATCCAGAAGCGCGACGGTGCGCCGGACGAGGATCTGGTCAACATCGATTTCATTCCGCTGGATGACAAGAAAACCTACGACATGCTGCAGAAAGCGGAGACCACGGCGGTCTTCCAGCTTGAATCGCGTGGCATGAAGGAGCTGATCAAGAAGCTCAAGCCCGACTGCCTGGAAGACATGATCGCACTGGTGGCGCTGTTCCGCCCCGGCCCGCTGCAATCGGGCATGGTGGACGACTTCATCAATCGTAAGCACGGTCGCGCCGAGCTGTCCTACCCGCACCCGGACTACCAGTACGCCGGCCTTGAGCCGGTGCTCAAGCCCACCTACGGCATCATCCTCTATCAGGAACAGGTGATGCAGATCGCCCAGGTCATGGGCGGTTACACCCTTGGCCAGGCGGACATGCTGCGTCGTGCCATGGGTAAGAAAAAACCCGAGGAAATGGCCAAACAGCGCGGTGGTTTCATCGAGGGTTGCGCCAACAACGGCATCGATGCGGAACTGGCCGGTAACATCTTCGACCTGGTGGAAAAATTCGCCGGTTACGGTTTCAACAAGTCGCACTCGGCCGCCTACGGCCTGGTGTCCTACCAGACGGCCTGGCTCAAGGCGCATTACCCGGCGCCGTTCATGGCGGCGGTGCTGTCGGCGGATATGCACAACACCGACAAGGTGGTGATCCTGGTGGAAGAGTGCCGCAACATGAAGTTGCGCATCGATCCGCCGGACGTGAACGTCTCCGAGTTCAAGTTCAGCGTCAACGACGACGGCCGTATCGTCTATGGCCTTGGTGCGGTCAAGGGCGTCGGTGAGGGGCCGGTCGAGGCCATCGTCGAATGCCGCGCCGAAGGTGGGCCGTTCAAGGACCTATTCGACTTCTGCAATCGCGTCGACCTCAAGCGCATCAACAAGCGCACCCTGGAGGCGTTGATCCGCAGCGGCGCGCTGGATCGTCTCGGTCCGTACTATCAGGACGAACTCAAGGCCTACCAGGCCAGCGTGGACAAGAACCGCGCCGTGCTGCTGGCGTCCATGGAAGAAGCCGTGCAGTCCGCCGAGCAGACCGCACGCAGCGCCGAGAGCGGCCATATGGATCTGTTCGGCGGCCTGTTCGCCGAGCCTGAGGCGGACGTCTACGCCAACCATCGCAAGGCGCGCGAGCTGCCGATCAAGGAGCGTCTGAAAGGCGAGAAGGACACCCTGGGTATCTATCTGTCTGGCCATCCTATCGATGAATACGAAGGTGAGATTCGTCGCTTCGCCCGCCAGCGCATCGTCGAGTTGAAGCCGGCGCGCGACACCCAGACCATCGCCGGGATGATCGTCAACCTGCGGGTGATGAAGAACAAGAAGGGCGACAAGATGGGCTTCATCACCCTCGACGACCGTTCCGGGCGTATCGAAGCCTCGCTGTTCGCCGATGCCTTCGCCAGTAACCAGGCACTGTTGCAGAACGATGCACTGGTGGTGGTCGAAGGTGAGGTCAGTAATGACGACTTCTCCGGTGGTCTGCGTCTGCGCGCCAAGCGGGTGATGAGCCTGGAGGAGGCGCGTACCGGCCTTGCCGACAGCCTGCGCCTGAGGATCGCCGGCGAGGCGCTCAAGGGGGATCGCCTGCGCTGGCTGGCCGAGTTGTGCAGCAAGCACAAGGGTGCCTGCCCGGTGACCGTCGACTACAGTGGCGAGGAGGCACGCGCCTTGCTTCAATTCGGCGAGGCCTGGCGAATCGACCCAGCCGACACTTTGATTCAGGCATTGCGTGACCAGTTCGGGCGCGACAACGTCTTTTTGCACTACCGCTGATGCAAGAGGGGGAATTCCCCCTTTGTGTTGGCATCGACACCTGCGGGTGTCGACCCGCTGCGTCCTATCCCTTAAGGTAGGGCGCCTAATGGATACAGCTCCCCGGCCACTTGGCCGTCGACGCAAGACGGATGACTATGAACCCGAATTTCCTCGATTTCGAACAGCCGATCGCCGACCTGCAAGCCAAGATCGAAGAGCTACGCCTGGTTGGTAATGACAACTCGCTGAACATCGGCGACGAGATTGCCCGCCTGCAGGACAAGAGCAGCGCTCTGACCGAAAGCATTTTCGGCAACCTGACCAGCTGGCAGATCGCACAACTGGCTCGTCACCCGCGCCGCCCCTACACCTTGGACTACATCCAGCACATCTTCACCGAGTTCGACGAGCTGCACGGTGACCGTCACTTCTCCGACGACGCCGCCATCGTCGGTGGCATTGCCCGTCTGGGCGATCAGCCGGTGATGATCATTGGCCACCAGAAAGGCCGTGAAGTGCGCGAGAAGGTGCGTCGCAACTTCGGCATGCCGCGTCCTGAGGGCTACCGCAAGGCCTGCCGCCTGATGGAAATGGCCGAGCGCTTCAAGATGCCGATCCTCACCTTCATCGACACCCCTGGTGCCTACCCAGGCATCGATGCCGAGGAGCGCGGGCAGAGCGAGGCCATCGCCTGGAACTTGCGCGTGATGGCGCGCCTGAAAACCCCGATCATCGCCACCGTGATCGGTGAGGGTGGTTCTGGCGGTGCGCTGGCCATCGGTGTCTGCGATCAGCTGAACATGCTGCAGTACTCCACTTACTCGGTGATCTCGCCGGAAGGTTGTGCCTCGATTCTCTGGCGTACCGCCGAGAAGGCGCCAGATGCCGCCGAAGCCATGGGCATCACCGCAGAACGTCTGAAGGATCTGGGTATCGTCGATCAGGTGATCGGCGAGCCGCTGGGCGGCGCGCACCGTGATCCGGCAGCAGCTGCCGAGTCGATCCGCCAGGAGCTGACCAAGCAACTGGCCAGCCTGCAGCAGCACGACACCGAGGCGCTGCTCAAACGTCGTTATGAGCGTCTGATGAGCTACGGCATCGCCTGAGCTCACTCAACGGACTGCATATCTCAATGGGCCTTCGGGCCCATTGTTGTTTAAGCTTGAATGATGACTGCTCTCGAACTTCGCCTGCGCCAGGCCTTGCAGCCCTGGCGTGCGGCCCCTGCCTGGCGTATCGCCTTCTCCGGTGGCCTGGACTCCAGCGTGCTGCTGCACCTGCTCGCTGACTGGGCGCGCAGCGAAGATCTGCCGCCGATCTCTGCCATTCATGTCCATCATGGCCTGCAAGCTGCGGCCGACGCCTGGCCCGAGCATTGCGCGAGTGTTTGCGAGCAGTTGGGCATTGCTCTCGAAGTCGTCAGGGTTCAGGTGGCGACAGGTGCCAGTCTCGAACAGGCTGCACGGAACGCGCGTTATGACGTATTCAGTGAGCGGCTGGGCGTGGGCGAAGTGTTGCTCAGTGCCCAGCATCGTGACGATCAGGCAGAAACCCTGCTGTTTCGTCTGCTGCGCGGTGCGGGCGTACTTGGGCTGGCGGCGATGCCGGTCAGTCGGGCGTTGGGGCAGGGCAGCCTGGTTCGGCCGTTGCTCGACTGCTCTCGAGCCGAGCTGCGTGAATATGCGCAGAGTCACTGTCTTGCCTGGATCGAGGACCCGAGCAATGCTGACGAGCGTTTCAGTCGTAATTTCCTGCGCAGGCAGGTGATGCCGCTGCTGGCTGAGCGCTGGCCGCAGGTAGCTACAAATCTTGCGCGCAGTGCCGGCCACCTGGGCGAGGCTCAGCAACTGCTGGATGAGTTGGCCGAGACTGATCTGATGGCCGCTCGTGGCGTTTCTGCGTGCCCCTGGCTGCCTCTGCCGTCTCTGGACTTGTCTGCAGTCACTGTTCTGAGCGAGGCGCGTCAGCGCAATCTACTGCGGCATTGGTTGGCGCCGCTGACTCGCATGCCTGACAGCGATCACTGGGCGGGTTGGTGCGACCTGCGTGATGCAGGTCTGGATGCAGCGCCAATCTGGCGACTAGCCGATGGTGAACTGCATCGTGCCGACGGACGGCTCTGGTGGCTCAGTGGTGAGTGGCTGAGCCCGCTGGAGTCACTGGATTTGCCCTGCGCTTCGCTGACTGAGTCGGTCGAGCTACCTGGCAATGGTCATGTGCATCTGCAGGGCGAGTTGCCGCAAGGTCGCTGGCATCTGCGCTATCGCCAGGGTGGTGAGTCGCTGCAGGTGCCGGGACGCGGCCGGCGCGATCTCAAGCGCCTGCTCAACGAAATGCGCGTGCCGGCATTCGTACGGCCACGCCTGCCGCTGCTGTTCGAGGGTGACGAGCTGATGGCGGTAGCGAACCTGTCGCAGTCGTCAGAAATCGAAGCCTGCGGGGCGTGCCTGCACTGGTCGCCGCCTATCGGTGCGCAAGGTTTGAGCTGGTAAGGCCTTTCGGGTAGACTACGCTCCCGTCTTACTACAGCTTTTGCCGACTCCCTCAGGGAGCTTGGCGAGCTTGCCATTGTTCGTACTGATGGCGCTCCTTCGCTTTCCCCGGCGGCACTGACCGCTTAAACGCAGACTTCTAGGGTTTTTCATGACGCGCTACATCTTCGTCACGGGTGGTGTTGTTTCTTCATTGGGGAAAGGCATCGCCTCGGCTTCACTGGCGGCCATCCTGGAGGCGCGGGGCCTGAAGGTCACGATGCTCAAGCTGGACCCTTACATCAACGTCGATCCGGGCACCATGAGCCCGTTCCAGCACGGTGAGGTGTTTGTCACCCACGACGGTGCCGAGACCGACCTCGATCTGGGCCATTACGAGCGCTTCATCCGCACCACGATGAGCAAGAGCAACAACTTCACCACCGGTCGCGTCTATGAAGACGTGCTGCGCAAGGAGCGCCGTGGTGATTACCTGGGGGCGACCATTCAGGTGATTCCGCACATCACCGACGAGATCAAGCGTCGCATCATCAAGGGCGCCGGCGATGCCGACGTGGCCCTGGTGGAGATCGGTGGCACCGTCGGCGACATCGAATCGCAACCGTTCCTCGAGGCCATTCGCCAGCTGCGCGTGGAAGTGGGCGCCAAACGCGCCATGCTGATGCACCTGACCCTGGTGCCGTACATCGCCACCGCCGGTGAGACCAAGACCAAGCCGACCCAGCATTCGGTCAAGGAGCTGCGCTCCATCGGCCTGCAGCCAGACGTGCTGGTGTGCCGCTCCGATCATCCGATCGATGTGTCCTCGCGGCGCAAGATCGCCCTGTTCACCAACGTCGAAGAGCGTGCGGTGATCAGCCTGGAAGACGTCGACACCATCTACAAGATCCCGGGCGTGCTGCATGCCCAGGGTCTGGACGACTTCGTGGTCGAGCGTTTCGGCCTGGAGTGCGGCGGCGCCGACCTGTCCGAGTGGGATCGCGTGGTCGATGCCAAGCTGAATCCGGAAAAAGAAGTCACCATCGCCATGGTCGGCAAGTACATGGAGCTGCTTGATGCGTACAAGTCGCTGATCGAAGCGATGAGTCACGCCGGCATCCAGAACCGCACCAAGGTCAATCTGCGTTATATCGACTCGGAAGACATCGAGAACCAGGGCACTTCGCTGCTCGAAGGTGTCGATGCCATCCTGGTGCCGGGCGGCTTCGGTCTGCGCGGCGTGGAAGGCAAGATCAAGACCGTGCAGTACGCTCGCGAGAACAAGATCCCTTACCTGGGCATCTGCCTCGGCATGCAGGTCGCGGTCATCGAGTATGCCCGCAACGTGGTGGGCTGGACTGACGCCAACTCCACAGAGTTCGACATGGCCAGCCAGCATCCGGTGGTCGGCCTGATCACCGAATGGCAGGACGCCGCAGGCGCCGTCGAGACCCGCAGTGAGAACTCCGATCTGGGCGGCACCATGCGCCTTGGCGCGCAGGACTGTCAGCTGCTGCCGGGTTCGCTGGTGCATGGCTGCTACGGCAAGGACGTGATCGTCGAGCGTCACCGTCACCGCTACGAAGTGAACAACAACCTGCTGCCGCAGCTGACCGACGCTGGCCTCAAGGTCACCGGTCGCTCCGGCGATGGCGCGTTGGTCGAAGTGGTCGAGGCGCCGAACCATCCGTGGTTCGTCGCCTGCCAGTTCCACCCTGAATTCACCTCCACGCCGCGTGACGGTCACCCGCTGTTCAGCGGTTTCGTCAACGCTGCGCTGGCGCAGAAAGCGAAGAAGGTCTGACCCATGGCACAGAAGATCATCAAGGTTCGCGATATCGAGATCGGCAACGACAAGCCGTTCGTACTGTTCGGTGGCATCAACGTGATCGAATCGCGTGACCTGGCCATGCAGGCCTGTGAAGAGTACGTGCGGGTGACCGAGAAGCTCGGTATTCCCTATGTGTTCAAGGCCAGTTTCGACAAAGCCAATCGTTCCTCCGTCACCTCCTTCCGTGGCCCGGGCCTGGAAGAGGGCATGAAGATCTTCGAGGAAGTGAAGAAGACCTTCGGCGTGCCGGTGATCACCGATGTGCACGAGCCGCACCAGGCGGCTGCCGTGGCCGAGGTATGCGACATCATCCAGCTGCCGGCCTTCCTCTCGCGGCAGACCGACCTGGTGGTGGCCATGGCCAAGACCGGTGCGGTGATCAACATCAAGAAGGCGCAGTTCCTCGCTCCGCAGGAAATGAAGCACATCCTGACCAAGTGTGAAGAGGCCGGTAACGATCAACTGATCCTCTGCGAGCGCGGTTCCTCCTTCGGTTACAACAACCTGGTGGTGGACATGCTCGGCTTCGGCATCATGAAGCAGTTCGAGTACCCGGTGTTTTTCGACGTGACCCATGCCCTGCAGATGCCGGGTGGTCGCGCCGACTCCGCTGGTGGTCGCCGCGCTCAGGTCACCGATTTGGCCAAGGCCGGCATGAGCCAGGGCCTGGCCGGCCTGTTCCTCGAAGCGCATCCGGATCCGGAAAACGCCAAATGCGACGGCCCCTGTGCCCTGCGTCTGAACAAGCTGGAGCCCTTCCTCACCCAGCTCAAGCAACTGGATGACCTGATCAAGAGCTTTCCGCCAATCGAGACTGCCTGAGCCGGGTGTAATCCGGTAAAGTGCCGCCCGAGAAAAATCCCCCTGACCCGTGAGTCAGAGTGAGCCGTCGATCTGCCCTCGGGCAGCGACGGCCCAGTGCAGCCTGCTGCTGCCGTCTTATCGTCAACCTTTGGAGCGTTATCAAGAATGGCAAAGATCGTCGACATCAAGGGTCGTGAGGTTCTCGACTCCCGCGGCAACCCGACCGTGGAAGCGGATGTAATTCTGGAAGGCGGGATCGTCGGCAGCGCGTGCGCTCCGTCGGGCGCCTCCACCGGCTCGCGCGAAGCGCTGGAGCTGCGTGACGGCGACAAGAGCCGTTACCTGGGCAAGGGCGTGCTGAAAGCCGTCGCCAACATCAATGGACCGATCCGTGACCTGCTGCTGGGCAAGGACGCGGCCGATCAGAAGGCTCTGGATCACGCGATGATCGAGCTCGACGGTACCGAGAACAAGGCCAAGCTGGGCGCTAACGCCATCCTCGCCGTGTCCCTGGCTGCCGCCAAGGCTGCTGCTCAGGCCAAGGGCGTGCCGCTGTACGCGCACATCGCCGATCTGAACGGCACTCCGGGCGTCTACTCCATGCCGGTGCCGATGATGAACATCATCAACGGCGGCGAGCATGCCGATAACAACGTCGATATCCAGGAGTTCATGGTGCAGCCGGTTGGCGCCAAGAACTTCGCCGAGGCGCTGCGCATGGGCGCCGAGATCTTCCATCACCTCAAAGCCGTGCTCAAGGCCCGTGGTCTGAGCACTGCCGTGGGTGACGAGGGTGGCTTTGCGCCGAACCTGGCCTCCAACGAAGACGCCCTGGCCGCCATCGCCGAAGCCGTTGCCAACGCCGGCTACAAGCTGGGCGAGGATGTCACCCTGGCCCTGGACTGCGCATCGAGCGAATTCTACAAGGATGGTCAATACGATCTGGCCGGCGAAGGTAAGGTATTCAGCGGTGAAGGCTTCGCCGACTACCTGGCTGGTTTGACCGAGCGTTATCCGATCATCTCCATCGAAGACGGCATGGACGAGTCCGATTGGGCCAGCTGGAAAGTGCTGACCGACAAGATCGGGGCCAAGGTACAGCTGGTTGGCGACGACCTGTTCGTCACCAACACCAAGATCCTCAAGCGCGGTATCGACGAGCAGATCGGCAACTCGATCCTGATCAAGTTCAACCAGATCGGCTCGCTGACCGAGACCCTGGAAGCCATCCAGATGGCCAAGGCTGCTGGCTTCACCGCGGTGATCTCGCACCGCAGCGGCGAAACCGAAGACAGCACCATCGCCGACCTGGCCGTGGGTACTGCCGCCGGTCAGATCAAGACCGGTTCGCTGTGCCGCTCCGACCGCGTTTCCAAGTACAACCAGCTGCTGCGTATCGAAGAGCAGCTGGGCGGCAAGGCACCATACAAGGGCCGTGCCGAGTTCCGCGGCTGATCACGATCTGCTGCGCGTCGGACCTACTGCGTTAAAAACAGGCTCGGACAGTGACTTGTCACTGAACGTCCGGAGGACGGCCCGAAGGGCGAGTGAAACGAGTAATGCTCATTTACTTCAGTAAACTGCGCTTCCTCGCCTGTTTTTGCCTTGTAGGTCTCTAGCTCGCGAGATCGTTTTAGTCTGAAGATGGGCGACGCAAGTCGCCCTTTTTCGTGGACGCTTCGTCGATCCTTGGGAACCAATGCACGGATGCAGGTACCGAAACCCCATGTCACTCATCAGACGGCTTCTTTTCAAGCATGAACGCAGCCCCTACCATGCCGATGACTCAATCTGCGAGCCGCTCCATGCGTAGTCCGTATTGGCTGTTTATCGTGCTGATCCTGTTGCTGGTCGGTCTGCAGTATCGACTGTGGATCGGCGACGGCAGCCTGGCTTCTGCCAGCCATCTGCAACAGCAGATTGCCGAGCAGCAGGGCGAGAACGAGCGCTTGCTGGAGCGCAACCGTATCCTCGAGGCCGAGGTGATGGAGCTCAAGCGTGGCATGGAAACCGTGGAAGAACGGGCGCGTCAGGAGCTGGGCATGCTCAAAGAGGGTGAAACCCTCTATCTGTTGACTGAATGAGCGGCAAGTTCTGGCTGGTGGTCCCGGCCGCCGGTGTCGGTTCGCGAATGGCCGCCGATCGACCCAAGCAGTACCTGCAGGTCGCCGGACGCTGCATAGTCGAACACACCCTGGACTGTTTTCTCGATCACCCTGACCTTTTGGGCGCTGTGGTGTGCCTGGCCGTGGACGATCCTTACTGGCCGCAGTTGGCCATGGCCAGTGATCCCCGTGTACGCCGTGCACCTGGTGGGCGTGAGCGCGGCGACTCGGTACTGGCGGGTCTTGATCTGCTGCAGGCTGCCGGAGCCGGTGCTGAAGACTGGGTGCTGGTGCACGATGCGGCTCGGCCCAACTTGGCGCGTGAAGACCTGGACCGTTTGCTGGCCGTTCTGGCGGATGATCCGGTCGGTGGCCTGCTGGCGGTGCCGGTGCGCGACACCCTCAAGCGTGCTGGCGCGGATGGGCGGGTGGCGGAAACAGTGGACCGTAGCGTCATCTGGCAGGCTTATACGCCACAGATGTTCCGGCTTGGCGCACTGAGCCAGGCCCTGCGTGGCGCGCTGGCGGCCGGCGCGCAAATCACCGATGAGGCCTCGGCGCTGGAGTGGTGCGGGCAATCGCCACGATTGGTGGAGGGGCGGGCGGACAATCTCAAGATCACCCGCCCCGAGGATCTGGCCTGGCTACAGCAGGCCTGGGCTGAACACAGTCGGCAAGACTGAGGTCAGTTGGGGCGCTGCTTGACGATATTGCGCTCCAGCACCGTACTGAGTTTGTCGATGGCACCTTCCAGTGCCTGCTCCAGCTGATCGGCATTATGGCTCACCGAGACCGGGTCGCGCCCTTTGAGGCGAGCCTCCAGCTGGCAGCGCTTGTCCTGGCCGCCGCCCTTGTGGCTGTTCTCGTCGTTGAAGTGGACTTCGATGCGGGTGAGGTGATCCTCGAAGCGCTTGAGTTTTTCGGTTACTCGGCCGCGTACCCGGTCTTCCAGGGTGGCAGAACCTTGGATGTGGTTATCGCTATTGACCATGACTTGCATGAGGCTTTCCTTCTATTGCCAGGGTGGAAGCGGCATCAGGCCGCCGAAATAGTCCTGCTTTCAGTATGGCCTCGCTGATACCCCACGGTTCAACCGCTGGCTGTGACATTCTGTTGCGGGCGGTATTCGATGCGCTCGCTCAGCCCTGCCTTGAGGTGGTCGACCAGTTGGCGCGTTTTCGGCGAGAGATGCCGTTGCTGTGGGTAGAGCGCCCAGACCGCGGTATTCGGCTGTCGATGCTGTTCCAGCAGGGATACCAGCGCGCCGCTGGCCAGATGTTCCAGTACGTAATAATCGGGTAACTGGCACAGGCCGAAGCCGCGCAACGCGGCGTCGAGAACCGCCTGGCCGCTGTTGCAGCGCCAGTTGCCCTGTACGCGCATCTGCATCTCCCGTCCGTTGTCGACGAAGCTCCAGTGGTCGCTGCTGCCGATCAGGCAGTTGTGCCGGGCCAGTTCGGAGAGCGAGTGGGGGCGCCCATAGCGCTGCAGGTAGGCGGGAGCTGCGCACAGATACATTTCGCGAGATGCCAGGCGTGCGGCCATTAGGCGCGAGTCCTGCAGGCGCCCCAGGCGGATGGCCAGGTCCAGGCCTTCGTGCAGCATATCGAGCTGGCGATTGGACAGTTCGATCTCCACGCGCAGCTGCGGATGCCGCGCCATGAAGTCGTTGACCAGCGGCACGATGAAGCGCTCGCCATAAGCTACTGCGCAGGTCATGCGTAGCAGCCCTTTGGGCTCCGCCCCCAGATCACCGATCGCGCGCAAGGCCTCTTCGCGGGCGTCCTGCAGGCGCTGGCAGTGTTGCAGGAACAACTGGCCGGCTTCGGTCAGGGCCACGCGGCGCGTGCTGCGGTAGAACAGGCGACTCTGCAGACGCTCTTCCAGGCGTGCGACCTGGCGGCTGACCTGCGAGGTGGACAGTCCCAGGCGCTCGGCGGCGGCACTGAACTGGCCGCATTCTGCGACGGCGACGAATTCGTCGAGCCCTTCCCAGCGATTCATCGATGCTCCTTCTCCTGTAGCCCGGATGCAATCCGCAATCCGGGGAATACCTGGCGTGACAGATCCCGGATTGCATCCGGGCTACGCATCTAGGATGCCCGCTGCGGGCGATCCGAATGGTGATCGCCGACAGGCCGGCTCCTGCTTGAGAGGCCTGATATTATCCCTGTATGGCAATAATGTTTTGCCTTTCTGCTGATTGTCTCGGGTGAGCTCTGAACTAGACTGCCGGCCATTGTCCACGATTCCCCTGGAGAGCTGTCATGATCAAGTCTCGCGCCGCCGTCGCATTCGCCCCGAACGAACCCCTGAAAATCGTCGAGGTGGACGTGGCCCCGCCCAAGGCCGGCGAAGTGTTGGTGCGCATCGTCGCCACCGGCGTGTGTCACACCGATGCCTACACTCTGTCCGGCCAGGACAGCGAGGGCGTATTCCCCTGCATCCTCGGTCACGAAGGTGGAGGCATCGTCGAGGCGGTGGGTGAGGGCGTTACTTCGTTGGCGGTGGGCGATCACGTGATCCCGCTGTACACCGCCGAGTGCGGCGAGTGCAAATTCTGCAAATCCAACAAGACCAACCTGTGCAGCTCGGTGCGTGCCACTCAGGGCAAGGGTGTGATGCCCGACGGCACCAGCCGTTTCTCCTACAACGGCGAGCCGATCTACCACTACATGGGCTGCTCGACCTTCTCCGAGTACACCGTGCTGCCGGAAGTCTCCCTGGCCAAGATTCCCAAGGAGGCGCCGCTGGAGAAGGTTTGCCTGCTTGGCTGCGGCGTGACCACCGGCATTGGCGCCGTGCTCAACACCGCCAAGGTCACCGAAGGCTCCACCGTGGCCATCTTCGGCCTGGGTGGCATCGGGCTGGCGGCGATCATCGGCGCCAAGATGGCCAAAGCCTCGCGCATCATCGGCATCGACATCAACCCGGGCAAGGAAGCCGTGGCGCGCGAACTGGGCATCACTGACTTCGTCAACCCGAAGGATCACAGCAAGCCGATCCAGGAAGTCATCGTCGAGATGACCGATGGGGGCGTCGATTACAGCTTCGAATGCATCGGCAACGTGCAACTGATGCGCGCTGCGCTGGAGTGCTGCCACAAGGGCTGGGGCGAGTCGACCATCATCGGCGTGGCGCCGGCCGGCGCCGAGATCAGCACACGTCCGTTCCAGCTGGTTACCGGCCGCGTCTGGCGTGGTAGTGCCTTTGGTGGGGTGAAAGGTCGTACCGAGCTGCCCAGCTACGTCGAGAAGTCGCAGACCGGTGAGATCCCGCTGGACACTTTCATCACCCACAACCTGCCGCTGGAAGAGATCAACGAGGCGTTCGAGCTGATGCACGAAGGCAAGAGCATTCGTACCGTCATTCATTTCTGACTTCAGGGTGACCTGACTGTAGGGTGCGCCATGCGCACCAGAATCAAGTGGTGCGCACGGCGCACCCTACGGAGATGTCCATGACTCTCGAAATCGTTTCCAGCAACAAGAGCTTCGGTGGCTGGCACAAGCGCTATCGCCATCGCTCCAGCAGCCTCAATTGCGACATGGTGTTCGCCGTTTACCTGCCGCCGCAAGCCGAGCAGGGCGCCAAGCTGCCGGTGCTGTACTGGCTGAGCGGGCTGACCTGTACCGACGAGAACTTCATGCAGAAAGCCGGCGCCCAGCGTATGGCGGCCGAACTGGGGTTGATCATCGTCGCGCCGGATACCAGCCCGCGTGGCGAAGGTGTGGCCGATGATGCCAATGGTGCCTATGACTTTGGCCTCGGTGCAGGTTTCTACCTCAATGCCACGCAGGAGCCCTTCGCGCGTCACTACCGCATGTACGACTACGTGGTGCAGGAGTTGCCGGCGTTGATCGAGGCCAACTTCCCTGTCTCGGACAAGCGCGGCATCGCCGGCCACTCCATGGGCGGGCATGGCGCGTTGATCTGCGCGTTGAAGAACCCTGGGCGCTACCAGTCGGTGTCGGCTTTCTCGCCGATCAGCAATCCGATGAACTGCCCCTGGGGCGAGAAGGCTTTCTCGCTGTATCTGGGCGAGGAGCGTTCGCGCTGGCGCGAGTGGGATGCCAGCGTGCTGATCGCCGAAGCCAGCGAAAAACTGCCGATCCTGGTCGACCAGGGCGATCGCGACGATTTCCTCGAAGGCCAGCTCAAGCCACAAGCATTGCAAGCCGCGGCCAAGGCCGCCGGTCATCCGTTGACGCTGCGCATGCAACCGGGCTATGACCACAGCTACTACTTCATCGCCAGCTTCATAGATGATCACTTGCGTCATCACGCAGCCGCTTTACGGTAGTCGTGGCCCGGATGAAATCCGGGAAATTCGCTCCCCGGATTTCATCCGGGCTACGGGACAATGCGGTTAGAATCACGCCCTGACTTTTTCAGGGCGTTGTTCTTTATGCGTATCGGTCATGGCTATGACGTACACCGCTTCGGCGAAGGCGATTTCATCACCCTCGGCGGCGTGCAGATTCCCCATAAATTCGGTCTTGTCGCGCATTCCGACGGTGACGTGCTGCTGCACGCGCTGAGCGATGCGCTGCTTGGTGCGGTGGCGCTGGGCGACATCGGCAAGCACTTTCCCGATACTGACCCGACCTTCAAGGGCGCCGACAGCCGCGCGCTGTTACGCCATGTGATGGGCCTGGTGCGCGCCAAGGGGTATGCGGTGGGCAATGTCGACGCCACCATCATCGCTCAGGCGCCGAAGATGGCGCCGCACATTCAGAGCATGCGCGAGCGCATTGCCGAGGACCTGGGTATCGAGCTGGATCAGGTCAACGTCAAGGCCACCACCACCGAGAAGCTGGGCTTCACCGGGCGTGAGGAAGGTATCGCGGTGCATGCCGTGGCCCTGCTGGTCAAGGCATGAACGAGCTGCAACTGCTCGGGCCGCGTGCCCATGGCGAGGCCTGTGGGCGCGCAGTGCTCAAGGCCACGGCTGAGGACTTCCAGGTCGACGAGGTGCTCGACATCCCGCTCACTGGCCAGGGTGAGCACCTCTGGCTATGGGTGGAAAAGCGTGGTTTGAATACCGAGGAGGCCGCTCGGCGTATCGCCCGCGCTGCCGGCTTGCCTCTCAAGGCTGTCAGTTACGCAGGGCTCAAGGATCGTCAGGCGTTGACCCGTCAGTGGTTCAGCCTGCACCTGCCGGGCAAGGCCGATCCCGATCTGGCGGCCGCGCAGGGCGATGATCTGGTCATCCTGCGCAGCCAGCGACACAACCGCAAATTGCAGCGTGGCGCCCACGCCGCCAATGGTTTCACCTTGCGCCTTACTGCCCTGCAGGCGGATCACGATGCGCTGGAGCAGCGTCTGCAACGTATCGCCGAGCAAGGCGTGCCCAATTACTTCGGCTTGCAGCGTTTTGGCTTCGATGGCGGCAATCTCGAGCAGGCCCGCGATTTTGCCGCGCGCCTGGAGTTGCCGGTGCAGCGCAACCTGCGTTCGCGCCTGCTCTCGTCGGCACGCAGCTACCTGTTCAACCAAGTGCTGGCCAAGCGCGTGGCTGCTGGCACCTGGAACCAGGCACAGATTGGCGACCTGCTGGCCTTTACCGGCAGCCGCAGTTTCTTCATGGCAGGCGAGGCTGAATGCCATGACCCACGTTTGGCCATTCTCGATCTGCATCCCACCGGGCCACTATGGGGCGAGGGCGCTCTGCCGACCGGCGGTGCTACGCAGATGTTGGAGCAGAGCGTGGCCGACGAGGCCGGGCAATTGGTGGGCTGGCTGGTCAAGGCGGACATGGCGCACGAACGGCGAATTCTGCGCCTCCCCATCGGCGGCCTTACGTGGCATTATCCCGAGCCCGATATTTTGCAACTTGCATTCGTCCTGCCGGCCGGGTGTTTCGCCACCGTGGTGGTGCGCGAATTGCTCGATCTGGTGCCAGCAGGGCAGACGGATACTCCATGCGAATTCTGATTTCCAACGACGACGGGGTGAACGCGCCCGGTATCGCTGCGTTGCACCAGGCGCTGGCTGACTATGCCGAATGTGTGGTGATCGCCCCTGCTGAAGACAGGAGCGGTGCCAGCAGTGCGCTGACGCTCGATCGTCCGCTGCATCCCATGGCCTTGGCCAATGGCTACATCAGCCTCAATGGTACGCCGACCGATTGCGTGCACCTGGGGCTCAACGGTCTGCTCGAGCAAACGCCGGATATGGTCGTCTCCGGCATCAACCTGGGCGCTAATTTGGGTGATGACGTGCTCTATTCCGGCACCGTCGCCGCTGCCCTGGAAGGACGTTTCCTGAGCAAGCCGGCGTTCGCGTTCTCGCTGCTTTCGCGCCTGCCCGACAATCTGCCGACAGCGGCTTATTTCGCCCGCAAACTCGTGGAGGCGCACGAGCGCCTCGAACTGCCGCCGCGTACCGTGCTCAACGTCAACGTGCCGAACCTGCCGCTGGAACATATACGAGGCGTGCAGCTGACCCGACTCGGTCATCGCGCGCGTGCGGCGGCGCCGGTCAAGGTGGTCAACCCGCGTGGCAAGGAAGGTTACTGGATTGCCGCCGCCGGTGATGTCGAGGATGGCAGTCAGGGCACCGATTTTCATGCCGTGATGCAAGGTTATGTTTCGATCACGCCGCTACGGCTCGATCGCACGTTCAATGAAGCCCTCGAAACTATGGATGGCTGGCTGGAGGGCATCTTCTGATGCGTGGACAGGACGATATGCAGCGCAGCGGGATCGGTATGACCTCGCAGCGTACCCGCGAGCGCTTGATCCAGCGCCTCTACGAGGAAGGGCTGTCCAACGCGCAGGTGTTGGAAGTGATCCGTCGTACACCGCGCCATCTGTTCGTCGACGAAGCCCTGGCGCACCGCGCCTATGAAGACACCGCGCTGCCCATCGGTCATAACCAGACCATTTCCCAGCCGTACATGGTCGGCCGCATGACCGAATTGCTGCTGGCCGCTGGCCCGCTGGACAAGGTGCTGGAGATCGGCACCGGCTCCGGTTACCAGACCGCCGTGCTGGCGCAACTGGTCGAGCGGGTGTTCTCGGTCGAGCGTATCCAGGTGCTGCAGGATCGCGCCAAGGAGCGTCTGGCCGAACTCAAGCTGCGCAACGTGGTCTTTCGCTGGGGCGATGGCTGGGAAGGCTGGAATGCGCTGGGGCCCTACAATGGCATCATCGTCACGGCTGCCGCCGCGCAAGTACCAGAGGCGTTGCTCGATCAGTTGGCAGCGGGTGGGCGTCTGGTCATCCCGGTCGGTAGCGGCGATGTGCAGCAACTGTTGTTGATCGTTCGTGAAGAGCAGGGTTTTTCCCGTCATGTGCTCGATGCAGTGCGCTTCGTGCCGTTACTCAACGGGCCGTTGGCCTGATCGCTTTATCGTTCTGGAAGGATCCATGAAGAAATATTTCCTGCTCTATGCCAAGGGTATGGCCATGGGGGCTGCCGATGTCGTGCCAGGCGTTTCCGGCGGCACCATCGCTTTTATCAGTGGTATCTATGACGAACTGCTGCGTTCCATCGCCAGCATTCCCGAAGCGCTTCTGTTGCTGCTGCGTGGCCGTATCAAGGACGCCTGGCAGATGGCCAACGCGACCTTCCTGCTGGTGCTGCTGTGCGGCATCCTCACCAGCATTCTCACGCTCGCGCGGCTGATCACCTACCTGCTGCAGCATCATCCGATTCCGGTGTGGTCGTTCTTTTTCGGGCTGATTCTGGTCTCCACCTATCTGGTCGGACGAGAGATCAGCCGCTGGAACTGGAGCAGGGCGGTGAGTTTTCTGCTTGGCCTGGCGTTTGCCTACTGGATTACCGTCGCTGCTCCCGTGCAGTGGGGCAGTGACCTGCCAACCCTGTTCCTGGCCGGCGCCATCGCCATCTGCGCAATGATCCTGCCGGGTATCTCAGGCAGCTTCATCCTGTTGCTGCTTGGGCTTTATTCGGTGGTGCTGGGCGCGGTGAAGAACCTTGATCTGCTGGTTCTGGCGGTGTTCGCCAGCGGCTGCCTGGTTGGTATTCTCAGTTTCGCTCGCCTGCTCAGCTGGTTGCTGTCACGCTGGCGTGACCTGAGTCTGGCATTTCTGGTCGGCCTGATGCTGGGTTCGCTAAACAAGGTCTGGCCCTGGAAGGAGACCTTGAGCTGGCGTGTCGACAGCAAGGGCGAGCAGGTGCCACTGTTGCAGCACAACCTGTTACCGGGGCATTTTGCCGAAGTCAGCGGTCAAGACCCACAACTCCTGCTGGCCGTGGTACTGACAGTCGGTGGCATCGTCTTGGTGCTGGGCCTGGAGCGGCTGGCAAGTCGTCGGTCGGGCGTTAATGGCCGTAATGAATAAATTCGACACAATATTTTTCGTTCTCGCAGTAGTTCAGGGAGCAGTTGGGTGAGTTGGACCGTCCTTCACGTGCTAGTCCGCGCAGTTGCAGTCTTTCGTCTGCCGCTCGCGCTGCTTGCCGCCTCGGCGTTGGCCGGTTGCGTCAGTTCGCCTCCCGGTGGCGTGCAGGTAGTCGACCGGGGGCAGAACCAGGGTCGGGCTCCGGTGGTGCAGCGTCAGCCCGTGCGCAACGGCCACTACGTGGTGCAGCGCGGCGATACCCTCTATTCCATTGCTTTTCGTTTCGGCTGGGATTGGAAGGCACTGGCTGCCCATAACGGCCTGCGCGATCCCTATCTGATCCGCGTGGGTCAAACGATCCGTTTTGACAACCGCCCGTTAGGCAGCAATCAGTCGGTCGCTTCGACACCGACTCCAACCACCTCGCCCGTTGTCACCCAGCCAACGCCTAGCCGCCCGCCGGTTGCGGTCACTGCGCCGCCTGCAACTCAGCCCGCGCGGCCACCTGTAGCCAACACACCAGCGACTACACCAGTAACACCGGTGAGTCGCTCTGCCAGTGGCTGGTCCTGGCCAACCGAGGGCACAGTAATCAGTCGTTTTTCCTCAAACGGTAGTTTGAATAAAGGCATTGATATCGCAGGGCAATTAGGCCAGCCTGTTTTAGCTGCATCTGATGGATCAGTGGTATACGCCGGGAGTGGCTTGCGGGGCTACGGCGAGTTGATCATCATCAAACACAGCGATACCTACGTAAGTGCTTACGGTCATAACCGCAGGTTGTTGGTACGGGAGGGGCAGCAGGTCAAAGCCGGGCAAAGCATTGCCGAGATGGGGTCCACAGGGGCCGACCGGGTGAAGCTGCACTTCGAGATTCGCCGCCAAGGTAAACCTGTCGATCCGCTGCAATATCTGCCACGTCGTTGATCCGTCGCTGACCCGTTCCATCACGTAGGAGGGACGGGCTCGGGTGTGGACAGGACGGTACCGCCAGAGTCTGTTGTCGAACTCAGCTAGGGACAACAACAATGGCTCTCATCAAAAAAGAAGCGCCGGAGTTTGACGTCGACGATGAACTGCTCCTCATGGAGCCAGGCATCGTTTTCGGCGAGGTTCAGGGCGATGAGGTGGAAGCACCGGTCGCACGTACCAAGACCAAGAACGGCACCCCCTCCAAGCAGCACAAATACATCGACTACACTCGGGCGCTAGACGCCACTCAGCTTTACCTCAACGAAATCGGCTTCTCTCCCTTGCTCACTCCCGAAGAGGAAGTGCACTTCGCGCGCCTTGCGCAGAAGGGCGATCCAGCCGGGCGAAAACGCATGATCGAGAGTAACCTGCGCCTGGTCGTGAAGATCGCTCGGCGTTACGTCAATCGTGGTCTCTCTCTGCTCGATCTGATCGAGGAGGGCAACCTCGGCTTGATTCGCGCCGTGGAGAAGTTCGATCCGGAGCGGGGGTTCCGTTTCTCGACTTATGCAACCTGGTGGATTCGCCAGACCATCGAACGCGCCATCATGAACCAGACGCGAACTATCCGTTTGCCGATTCATGTGGTCAAGGAGCTCAACGTATACCTGCGTGCAGCTCGTGAACTGACCCAGAAGCTTGATCATGAGCCTTCTGCGGAAGAGATTGCCAACCTGCTGGAAAAACCGGTGGGCGAGGTCAAGCGCATGCTTGGCCTCAACGAACGCGTGTCCTCGGTGGATGTCTCGCTCGGTCCGGATTCGGACAAGACGCTGCTCGACACCCTGACTGATGATCGCCCGACCGATCCCTGCGAGCTGTTGCAGGACGATGATCTGTCGCAGAGCATCGATCAGTGGCTATCGGACCTGACTGACAAACAGCGCGAGGTCGTTGTGCGCCGTTTCGGTCTGCGCGGTCATGAAAGCTGTACCCTGGAAGAAGTGGGGCAGGAGATCGGCCTGACTCGCGAGCGAGTGCGGCAGATCCAGGTCGAGGCACTCAAGCGTCTTCGTGAGATTCTGGAGAAGAACGGTCTGTCCAGCGACGCTCTGTTCCAGTAAGCCAATATCCTGATCACCAACCCGGCTTCGGCCGGGTTTTTTATGCATGGGCATGTAAGTCATTGCTTACAGATGTTGTCAGCGTTTGTTCCGGAGCGCCGGGAGGATCTTCCTTCTTTTACCTGAGACATATTCTAACTTAATGATTTATAAGTATTTTTAATATTAGTGGTGAACGAAATGAGCGCTGGCGGGGCAATTCAATCGGGTTGTGCTCAATGCTGTAACAGCTAATATCACACCCGTGCTCAGGGACAAGCACAGGTCATCAGGATGATGATCAGGACTATCGCAAGATGCGATCCATCAGGACGATGAGTTGGGAAACAAAGGGATTAGGGAATAAAAGTGGGCGGCGCAAGCCGCCCCTTTTTTTGCCTGCAATTTCTGCATATGGCCTGCGTACCCTCGCGAGCGATGAAAAACTGCCCTGCAGAGACCAAAAGACCCGCACTTGGCGGGTCTTGGTATTTCTGAGCGAGCTTAGCGCTCCAGGTGCTGCAGCTTGTCTTTCACGCCATCCCACTCTTCGGCGTCCGGCAGTGCTTCTTTCTTCTCGGTGATGTTCGGCCACACTTCGGCCAGATCTGCGTTCAGCTCGATGAACTCCTGCTGATCCTCCGGTACTTCGTCCTCCGAGAAGATCGCTTGTGCTGGGCACTCCGGTTCGCACAGGGCGCAGTCGATGCACTCGTCCGGGTGAATGACCAGGAAGTTCGGGCCTTCGTAGAAGCAGTCCACCGGGCAGACCTCCACGCAGTCGGTGTATTTGCACTTGATGCAGTTGTCGGTGACGACGAAGGTCATGTCTGATTCTCTCCTCGGGCGGCGGCCTGGGCCCTTTCTGTGAAGGGCTGCCAGGCGCTCTGTCTGTGGCCGCGGCTCAGGCTGTAAACCGGGCGGTCGTAAAATTGCGCGCGATTCTAGCAGTTTGTTGTATTGAGCGTTAGATCTGCGTCTTCCATGTATATAACAGCTCCAGTGCCTTGCGCGGAGTCAGATCATCCGGATTGATCTTGTTCAATTGCTCCAGCAGTGGGTGCGGCACGCTGGCGAACAGATCGCTCTGCATTGGCGCGTGCGCTTGGCCGGGTTCCTGGCGTGGCAGGTCGTGCGGCAGGCTGGTGGCCTCCAGACGCGCCAGGTGCTCGCGCGCGCGGGTGATAACCGTGCCTGGCACGCCGGCCAGTTGCGCCACGGCCAGGCCGTAGCTCTGGCTCGCCGGCCCCGGCTGTACGTGGTGGAGGAAGACGATGCGCTCGTTGTGCTCGGTGGCCGAGAGGTGCACGTTGGCAACCACGGGCTCGCTTTCCGGCAGCACGGTCAGCTCGAAATAGTGGGTGGCGAACAGGGTGAAAGCGCGCAGGCGCGCCAGGTGCTCGGCGGCCGACCAGGCCAGCGACAGGCCATCGAAGGTACTGGTGCCGCGTCCGACTTCATCCATCAGCACCAGGCTGCGCTCGCTGGCGTTGTGCAGGATATTGGCGGTTTCGCTCATCTCCACCATGAAGGTGGAGCGGCCACCAGCCAGGTCATCGCTGGAGCCGATACGGGTGAAGATGCGGTCGACCAGCGACAGTTCGCAGGCCGCAGCCGGGACGAAGCTGCCGATATGGGCCAGCAGCACGATCAGGGCGGTCTGGCGCATGTAGGTGGATTTACCGCCCATGTTCGGCCCGGTGATGATGAGCATGCGGCGGCTGTCGTCGAGATTCAGGTCGTTGGCCACGAAGGGCGTGGTCAGCACCTGCTCGACCACCGGGTGACGGCCCTGGTCGATGCGCATGCACGGCTCGTCGACGAAGCGCGGGCGGTTCAGGTCCAGATTCAGGGCGCGCTCTGCCAGGTTACTCAGCACGTCCAGTTCGGCGAGGGCTGCGGCACTGTCCTGCAGCGGCGCCAAATGGCCGATCAGGCGCTCGAGCAACTCGTCGTAGAGCATCTTTTCGCGGCCCAGGGCGCGGCTCTTGGCCGACAGCGCCTTGTCTTCGAACTCCTTGAGTTCCGGGGTTATGAAGCGCTCAGCGCCTTTGAGTGTCTGTCGGCGGATATAGTCAGCAGGTGCCGATTCGGCCTGCTTGGTCGGCAGTTCGATGAAGTAGCCATGCACGCGGTTGTAGCCGACCTTGAGGTTGGCCAGGCCGGTACGTTCCTTCTCCCGCGCTTCCAGATCCATGAGGAACTGGCCGGCGTTCTCGCTCATCGCCTGCAGCTCGTCCAGTTCGGCGTCATAGCCGGTTTTCAGTACACCGCCGTCGCGGATCACCGCCGGCGGGTTGTCGATGATGGCGCGGGCCAGCAGGTCGGCCAGCTCTGGGTAAGTGGCGATGCTGCTGGCCAGTTGCTGCAGGTGCGGCGTGTCCAGGGTGGTCATCGCCTGCTGCAGTTCGGGCAGTGCTGCCAGGGCGTCACGCAGGCGAGCGAGGTCGCGCGGGCGGGCATTGCGCAGACCAATGCGGGCGAGGATGCGCTCCAGATCGCCAATTTCCTTGAGCTGTGGCTGCAGCGTTTCGAAGCGATAGCCATCGAGCAGGCGGGTGATGGCGTCCTGGCGTGCCTCCAGCACCGCGCGATCACGCAGTGGGCGGTTCAGCCAACGGCCCAGCAGGCGGCTGGCCATGGCGGTCTGGCAGCGATCCATCACTGATTGCAGGGTGTTGTCGCGGCCGCCTGCGAGGTTGATGTCCAGCTCCAGGTTGCGGCGGCTGGCACCGTCGAGGATCACCGTGTCGTCCAGGCGCTCGTGACGCAGGCTGCGCAGGTGGGGTAGGGCGGTGCGCTGGGTTTCCTTGGCATAGGTGAGCAGGCAGCCGGCGGCGCCTATGGCCAGGGTCAGGTTCTCGCAGCCGAAGCCTTTCAGATCCTGTGTGCTGAATTGCTGGCACAGACTCTTGAAGGCGCTGTCGCGGTCGAAATCCCATGGGGCGCGACGGCGTGAACCTTTGCGCTTCTCGGCGGGCAGGCCCTGCGGCCAGTCGTCCGGGATCAGCAGCTCGGCAGGGCTCAGGCGCTCCAGCTCGGCCAGCAGATTTTCCCAACCCTTGATCTCCTGCACGCTGAAGCGGCCACTGGTGATGTCCAGCACGGCCAGGCCGAACAGGCGCTCATCACCTAGGACTGCAGCCAGCAGGTTGTCGCGGTGTTCGTCGAGCAGGGCTTCATCGCTGATGGTGCCGGGGGTGATGATGCGCACCACCTGGCGCTCCACGGGGCCCTTGCTGGTGGCCGGGTCGCCGATCTGTTCGCAGATCACCACCGATTCGCCGAGCTTGACCAGCTTGGCCAGGTAGCCTTCGAGCGAATGGAAAGGAATGCCGCACATGGGGATCGATTGGCCGGCCGACTGGCCGCGTGCGGTCAGGGTGATATCCAGCAGCTTGGCTGCCTTCTTCGCGTCTTCGTAGAAAATCTCGTAGAAGTCACCCATGCGATAGAACATCAACTGATCCGGGTGCTGGTTCTTCAGCTTCCAGTACTGCTGCATCATCGGGGTGTGTGCGGAGAGATCGGTCATGCCGGGCCTTACGTGCGGTGGGTGTGACGAAGCCGGGAATTTTCCCATACTTCGCCTATCGCGTGGACCCCGAATCGCTGCTGATACCGATTAGCAGCGCGCCGTGCCGGTGGTTATAGGGAAAAGTTAACGGCACACCCAGTTTTCACTGGCAGCTCAAGATGTGTAGGGTTGGACACTCTAGGAAGAGGAGCGGAAATGGACAGAATCACCCAACTGGCCGAGCAACTTGGCAAGGCACTGACTGCGCGGGCTGCTCAGGTGAGTACCGCCGAATCCTGCACCGGCGGTGGTATCGCCGAGGCAATTACTCGCATACCGGGTAGTTCGGCCTGGTTCGAGGCTGGATACGTGACCTATTCCAATGCGCAGAAAACCAGGCAGCTGGATGTTTGTGCCGAGCTTTTCGTCAGCGTCGGCGCGGTCAGTCAGGAGGTGGTCGAGGCCATGGTGCGCGGCGCCCAGGGGCATAGCGGGGCTCGCTACGCAGTGGCCGTCAGCGGCGTGGCAGGCCCCGATGGCGGCTCGCCAGAAAAGCCGGTCGGTACCGTCTGGCTGGCCTGGGGGGATGGCGAGCGCCTTTTCAGTGTGCGCAAGCAGTTTCCTGGGAATCGTGACGAGGTGCGCCGACAAACGGTCGAGACCGCACTGGCGGGGCTTCTGCGCCTGCTGACGGAGGAAAATCCGCTTGTGGGGTAGGCGGGCGACTTGCCCTGTGGAATAATACTGGCTACTTATACAGTTGTTGGCGGCCCTTGAGGCCCTTGTTAATACGTGAGGATGGTAATGGACGAGAACAAGAAGCGCGCTTTGGCGGCTGCCCTGGGTCAGATCGAGAAGCAGTTCGGCAAGGGCGCGGTCATGCGCATGGGCGACCATGAGCGTCAGGCCATTCCGGCCATCTCCACCGGTTCGCTGGGTCTGGATATCGCTCTGGGCATTGGCGGTTTGCCGAAGGGGCGTATCGTCGAGATCTACGGCCCGGAATCCTCTGGTAAAACCACGCTGACCTTGTCGGTGATCGCCGAAGCGCAGAAGCTTGGTGCGACTTGCGCGTTCGTCGATGCCGAGCACGCACTGGATCCCGATTATGCCGGCAAGCTCGGCGTCAACGTCGATGACCTTCTGGTATCGCAGCCGGACACCGGTGAGCAGGCGCTGGAAATCACCGACATGCTGGTGCGTTCCAATGCCATCGACGTGATCATCGTCGACTCCGTCGCGGCCCTGGTGCCCAAGGCGGAAATCGAAGGCGAAATGGGTGACATGCACGTGGGTCTGCAGGCGCGTCTGATGAGCCAGGCGCTGCGCAAGATCACCGGCAACATCAAGAACGCCAACTGCCTGGTTATCTTCATCAACCAGATTCGTATGAAGATCGGCGTGATGTTCGGCAGCCCGGAAACCACCACCGGTGGTAATGCGCTGAAGTTCTATGCCTCGGTTCGTCTGGACATCCGCCGTACTGGCGCGGTGAAGGAAGGCGAGGAAGTCGTGGGCAGCGAAACCCGTGTGAAAGTCGTCAAGAACAAGGTCGCGCCGCCTTTCCGTCAGGCCGAATTCCAGATTCTCTATGGCAAGGGCATCTACCGTAATGGCGAGGTCATCGACCTCGGTGTGCAGCAGGGCCTGGTTGAGAAGTCGGGTGCCTGGTACAGCTACAAGGGCAACAAGATCGGTCAGGGCAAGGCCAATGCAGCCAAGTACCTGGAAGACAACAAGGAAGTGGCGCGCGAGATCGAAGGTCTGATTCGCGAGAAACTGCTGGTCAGCAGTGCTCCGGCCAAGGCGCCGGCTGCCGATCTGGCTGACGCAGAAGTCGACTTCTAAGCCCTCAAAGCATGACCGTTGTACTGGATAACCCGCTCGCCGTCAGGCGAGCGGCCATGGATCTGTTGGCGCGACGTGAACATGGGCGTGTCGAGCTGACGCGCAAGTTGCGTAAGCGTGGCGCACCCGAGGACATGATCGACGCTGCTCTGCAGCGGCTGTCAGAGGAGGGCTTGCTATCCGAGGCCCGCTACCTGGAAAGCTTCGTCGCTTATCGTGCTCGTGCTGGTTACGGCCCGCTGCGTATTCGCGAGGAGCTTGGCCAGCGTGGATTGGCGCGTGGCGATGTTGATCAGGCTTTGCGTGAGAGTGGTATCGACTGGTTCGAGCAGTTGCGTGAAACCTGGCAGCGCAAGTTTGCCGGGCGGTTGCCGGGTGACGCTCGTGAGCGTGCTCAGCAGGGCCGGTTCCTGGCCTACCGTGGTTATTCGCTGGATATGATCGGACGTCTGTTGCGCGGTTGCGACGAATAACCAGCCAGTCAGCTCAGGCTGGCTGGACGGCCAACTGACGTAAATGGCTTGGTACGTCTGGCGCGCCCGCCAGGCGTAATCCCTCACCAAGCGCAGTGGCTTCCTGGTGCTCTTTGGGGAGCAGAAGGAACTCTGGAGTGCCGGCTTTCTTCAGTAGCGACAAGCGTGCATAGGGGATGCCGTTGTCCAGTAGCAACCCCATGAAGCTGGGATCGCTCCAGGCGGCTTCTGGCATGGCCAGTACGTGATAGCGATTCTGCAGATTGTCCAGGCCTGCTTCATTCAAACGATAGCGGACCAGATTGGCTGGCAGCAGCACTTCCAGTTCGCGCCTGCGCGCATAGGCGATTGCTCCAGCGAAGGCTTCGCCGTGCATCTCCCCTGCCCAGAAGGTGCGAGAGCCACGCCAGTTAGCCTGGCGCAGCTCGATCGGCTCGCCGGCGAGAAAACGCGGCAACGCCTGGCTGATGGTTTTGACGAAATCCTTGTAGCTGATGATACGCACCTGCTTGCAGTGTTCGCTCACGGCGTAGTCTTCGAAGCTCACATAGCCTGGTGCAGGGCAAGGGCAAGCGAAGCCATCGATCAAACGCAAATCGAAAGACTGCAGTTGCTGCGTTTGAGCTTCCACTACTTGAGTCAGCGCTGAATGTGCCTGGGCTTTGTCTTCCTGTACCGGACCGGATAGTGCGCCACGAGGCAGGTTGAGCAGAAGCTGCAATTGTGGGCCGTCGTTCCAGCCAATGCTTTCGACCGCAGCAGGTAGTGGTTTGAATGGCAGGCGCAAAGCGCTTGCCCTGGCGAATATCTGCCGTGAGCTGCGACCGAGCAGGCCCATGCGCTGAGCCAGAGCTGCCAGGCGGCTGCTGAGATTTGAGGATTCGGACAGGCTCATAGCCGGCAGATCGCTCCTGAAGCATCTGCTGCAGTGTGGCAGACGCGGATGGCTATTGCCCATATAGCGTAGCGCGGCGCGGGAGTGCCTGTCGCGGTGCAGGTCTGTGGCAAAATAGCCGCATTCATTTGCGAGGGTGCCTCCATGCCCAGCTTGGTGCTGGATATTGCGTTGTCTGCCGAACGATTGCAGGCCATCTATCGTGGCCAGGCTAACCGGATTATGGCGCAAAGCCGTGACGGGCGCCGCGTCAGTTTGCCAGCCCACCATTTGCGGCCGTATCTGACTCACGCCGGTATCTTTGGTTCCTTCGTGCTGGAATTCAGTAGCTCCGGCGAATTGCTGAGTTTACGCCCTTTGGACTGATCTGGCGCGCTTGCCTCGCGCAGGCACTGCCTGCGCGGCTATAATTGCTGGCTGCCAACCCTCTACCTGTCGAGCTGAGCCTGACCATGTACTCCCTGGCCCGCGAGCTGCTGTTCAAACTGTCCCCCGAAACCTCCCATGAGTTGTCCCTCGATTTGATCGGTGCTGGTGGCCGTTTGGGGCTCAATAGCCTGCTGACCAAGGCGCCGACCAGCTTGCCGGTAAACGTCATGGGCCTGCAATTCACCAATCCTGTCGGTCTGGCTGCTGGTTTGGACAAGAACGGCGATGCCATCGATGGCTTCGCCCAGCTCGGCTTCGGCTTCGTCGAGATCGGCACCGTTACCCCGCGACCGCAGCCCGGCAACCCCAAGCCGCGACTGTTTCGTCTGCCGGAGGCCGAGGCGGTGATAAATCGCATGGGGTTCAACAACCATGGCGTCGATCATCTGTTGGCGCGAGTGCGGGCCGCTAAGTTCAAAGGTGTGCTGGGGATCAATATTGGCAAGAACTTCGATACGCCGGTGGAGCGGGCGGTAGACGATTACCTGGCCTGCTTGGACAAGGTCTATGCCCATGCCAGTTACGTCACGGTGAACGTCAGCTCGCCCAATACGCCGGGGCTGCGCAGTCTGCAGTTCGGCGACTCGCTGAAGGAGTTGCTCGAGGCGCTGCGTCGTCGTCAGGAGGATCTGACCCAGGAGCATGGCAAGCGCGTACCGCTGGCGATCAAGATCGCCCCGGACATGAGCGATGAAGAAACCGCGTTGGTGGCATCAGCGCTGCTAGGTGCCGATATGGATGCGGTGATCGCCACCAATACCACGCTCAGCCGTGAAGGTGTCGAAGGACTGGCCCATGCAGACGAGGCCGGCGGTTTGTCGGGCGCGCCGGTGCGCGACAAGAGCACGCACATCGTCAAGGTACTGGCGGGTGAGTTGTCAGGCCGTCTGCCGATCATAGCTGTCGGCGGTATTACCGAAGGCAAGCATGCGGCGGAGAAGATCGCTGCGGGGGCGAGCCTGGTGCAGATCTATTCGGGGTTCATCTACAAGGGGCCGGCGCTGATTCGCGAGGCGGTGGATGCGATTGCCGCGCTGCGTAAATAAGCTGCGGCAAATAAATAGGGCTCCCGAAGGAGCCCCTGGGCTTGCGCCCGCCGCCCGGAGGGGGTCGGCATGGTGAAGTCGGGTGTGATCCTGATCAGCCGACAGCGTGAAGTTCGTTGAGTCGGTGAATACCGGCCGTGCCGGTCAGCCCATCCCAGTTATCGCCACGGCCCTCACGCCAGCCATTGAGCCAGGCCTGACGAACCGAAGGTAGGGTAAAGGGGCAGAGTTCGCGGGATTTACCATTGATGCCGTACTGATAGCCGCGCAAAAAAGCTCTTTCTAACGGATCACGCTTAAGTCTTCTCATAGGGTGTTGCCCTCACTGTTGACTGTTATGTCCCGTTGGCCTTGTGGCAAGGCCGGGCAGAAAAGATCTGCCTACGAAAGTCCGCTGCCGGCGTGGCGAACTTTCTGTGCCTTCGCCGTTGCAGCGAAAGCCTTAGGTAGTGTTCTAACGAATGCACCGAGGCCTGTGAATGATCGATTTGTCATAAGGGCGTAACCTAAATGCGGGTGAGGCCATAAGGAGGCTGGGGATACGTCCAGCCTCTTTAAGCCAGGTGCCGCCATATCTGGCTATGCGCGGTACTGACCTCATTTTGCTAGTGCAAATGAGAGTGCTTGCTTATTCCGACGAAGGGTCGCGGTGTGACCTTTTGTCACTTATTTTGAGTCGAGGTGCGCTGCTGCACCTCTCTGATTGCCATAGGCAGTGGAAGATCCATGTCTGATCGTTACGAAATCGTGTTGACCTGCCCCAAGGGGCTCGAGGGCCTGTTGCTGGAAGAAGCCAGGGCGCTGGGTCTGGAGGACGTGCGCGAGCAAACCGCCGCGGTCCGTGGCCATGCCGAAATCGAAGTGGCCTATCGCCTGTGCCTGTGGTCGCGTCTGGCCAACCGCGTGTTGCTGGTGCTGTCGCGCTTTGCCATGAACAACGCCGACGAGCTGTATGACGGCGTCCAGGCAGTGGACTGGCGCGATCATCTGGAACCGTCCGGCAGCCTGGCGGTGGAGTTCAGTGGTAACGGTTCGGGGATCGACAACACCCATTTCGGCGCACTCAAGGTCAAGGATGCGATTGTCGACCGGCTGCGTACGGCCGGTGGCGAGCGTCCCAGTATCGACAAGCTCAACCCGGATCTGCGTGTGCACCTACGCCTGGATCGCGGTGAGGCGGTGCTTTCCCTCGACCTTTCCGGGCACAGCCTGCATCAGCGTGGTTACCGCCTGCAGCAGGGTGCCGCGCCGCTGAAGGAAAACCTGGCGGCCGCGATCCTGATTCGCGCCGGTTGGCCGCGCATCGCCGCCGAGGGCGGCGCATTGGCCGACCCGATGTGTGGTGTGGGCACCTTCCTGGTAGAGGCGGCGTTGATGGCCGCCGACATTGCGCCCAACCTCAAGCGTGAGCGCTGGGGCTTCTCCGGTTGGCTTGGCCATGTGCCGGCGATCTGGAAGAAACTGCATGCCGAGGCCGAGCAGCGTGCGGCGGCGGGGCTGGCCAAGCCGCCGCTGTGGATTCGCGGTTATGAAGCCGACCCGCGCCTGATCCAGCCTGGGCGCAATAACGTCGAGCGGGCCGGTCTGTCCGACTGGGTGAAGATCTATCAGGGCGAACTGGGCAGTTTCGAGCCGCGCCCGGACCAGAATCAGAAGGGGCTGGTGATCAGCAACCCGCCCTATGGCGAACGCCTGGGCGACGAAGCCAGTCTGCTGTATCTCTACCAGAACCTTGGCGAGCGTCTGCGTCAGGCCTGCCTGGGTTGGGAGGCGGCGGTATTCACTGGCGCGCCAGAGCTGGGCAAACGCATGGGGCTGCGCAGCCACAAGCAATACGCGTTCTGGAACGGTGCACTGCCCTGCAAGCTGTTATTGATCAAGGTGCAGACCGAGCAGTTCGTCACCGGTGAGCGGCGCTCGCGCGAGGACGACCAGCAGCCGGCGAATGAGGCGCCGCAACAGGCGCGCCTGTCCGAAGGCGGGCAGATGTTCGCCAACCGCCTGCAAAAGAATCTCAAGCAACTGGGCAAGTGGGCGCGCCGCGAAGGCGTCGAATGCTACCGGCTGTACGATGCCGACATGCCCGAGTATGCCGTGGCAGTCGATCTGTACCGCGACTACGTACATGTTCAGGAATATGCCGCGCCGCGTTCGATCGACCCGGACAAGGCCCAGGCGCGTCTGCTCGATGCCCTGGCCGCGATCCCGCAGGCATTGGGCGTGGCGCAGAGCCGCGTGGTGATCAAACGTCGTGAACGGCAAGCCGGCACCAAGCAGTATCAGCGTCAGGCCGCGCAGGGCGAGTTCATGGAGGTGAATGAGGGCGGGGTCAAACTGCTGGTCAACCTCACCGACTATCTGGATACCGGGCTGTTCCTCGATCACCGTCCGTTGCGCCTGCGTTTGCAGCGCGAGGCTGCCGGCAAGCGCTTCCTCAATCTGTTCTGCTACACCGCGACGGCCACCGTGCATGCGGCCAAGGGCGGTGCGCGCAGTACCACCAGTGTTGATCTGTCGAAAACCTATCTGGACTGGGCACGGCGCAACCTGGCGCTCAACGGTTTTTCTGACAAGCACCGTCTGGAGCAGGGCGATGTGATGGCCTGGTTGGGCGAGGATCGCGGTGAGTACGAGCTGATCTTCATCGACCCGCCGACTTTCTCCAATTCCAAGCGCATGGAGGGGGTGTTCGACGTGCAGCGTGACCACGTCGAGCTGCTCGACCTGGCCATGGCGCGCTTGGCCCGTGGCGGTGTGCTGTATTTCTCCAACAACTTCCGCAAGTTCCAGCTCGATGAGAGCCTGGTGGCGCGCTATCAGGTCGAAGAGATCAGCGCGCAGACCCTGGACCCGGATTTTGCCCGCAACCCGAAGATCCACCGCGCCTGGCGCTTCACTGCACGTTGACTCCGTAGCCCGAATGCAATCCGGGGCCTAGGTTCAAAAGAGCCCCCGGATCGCATCCGGGCTACAGTGTTGTCAGCGCTTGGGTTGGCTGTAGGTGTCGAGCAGAACCTGATCGAGAATCGAGGTGGCGCCCCAGGGCTTGGGGTCGTTGAGGATGGCCACCACGGCCCAGTCCTGACCGTTGCTGTCGCGGCTGAAGCCGGCAATGGCACGCACGTTGTTCAGGGTGCCGGTCTTGATGTGCGCCTCACCCACCAATGGCGTGCGCTGCAGGCGCCGACGCATGGTGCCGTCCATCGCCACTAGCGGCATCGAACTGCGGAACTCGGCAGCGTACGGGCTGCGCCAGGCTGCCTGGAGTATCAGTGCCATTTCCCGTGCGCTGATGCGTTCGGCGCGCGACAGGCCGGAGCCATTCTCCATCACCAGATGTGGCGCAGTGATGCCTTTGCGCGCCAGCCAACTGCGGATGACCCGCTGCGCGGCCATGGCGTCATCCTTGTCGGCTTCGTTGCGAAATTGTGCGCCGATGCTGAGGAACAGCTGCCGGGCCATGGTGTTGTTGCTGTACTTGTTGATGTCGCGGACGATTTCCACCACATCCGGGGAGAGGGCGCGCACCAGCATGCGGGCTTTTTCCGGAACGGGGCCTACACGGTCCTTGCCGAGAATCTTACCACCCAGTTCCTGCCAGATACCGCGCACCGCGCCAGCTGCATAGTTCGGATGGTCGAGCAGTGACAGGTAGGTCTGGGCGCTACAGCCCTCTGCCAATTGGCCGCTGACGATCAGTGTCGTGCCATCGTATTGGTCCACCGCGTTGTAGCGGATATCGGGCCAGGCCGGGCAGGTGGCGGCCTTGAGTACGCGAACCTGATTATCGATGCGGACAGCGGCGATCGGCGGGTCCATGGCGATATGTACCTTGCCGTCTTCGGCGCGGGTGATGAAGCGTTGTGCCTTGAGGTTGACCAGCAGGGAGTCGGGTTTGACCAGGAAGGGTTTGTTGGCATCGCCACCGTCGTCGTTGAAGGCCGGCAACTGCGGGGCGACGAAGAAGCTGCGATCCAGCACCAGATCGCCCTGAACCTGGCGCACTCCGTTGATGCGCAGGTCACGCAGCAGCAGCCAGAGTTTCTCCATGTTCAGTTTCGGGTCGCCGCCACCCTTGAGGTAGAGGTTGCCATGCAGTACGCCATCCTTCAGCGGGCCGTCGGCATAGAACTCGGTCTTCCACTGATGGTTGGGCCCCAGCAATTCCAGTGCTGCATAGGTGGTCACCAGCTTCATGGTGGAGGCCGGGTTCACCGAGACATCGGCATTGAACTGCAGGCCGCCAGTCTGTCCGCCCAGAGGTACGGTCATCACCGACAGCGAGTGGTTGGAAATCTTGTTGGCCTTCAGCGCCTGCTCGACCTTGGCAGGGAGTGCGGCGCTGGCAGCGTGGCAGGACAGGGCGAGGGGCAGAAGCAGGGCGCTCAGCGCCAGTTGGCGAAACCGCTGGATCATCGACAAGAACCTTCCGCAGTGAGGCGGGAGTAACGAGGGAGACAGGTAAACGACCGTCCGACTCGGGGAAAAGTTGCCAACATTATGCCGCAAGAATCTGCCCGCAGTCGGCCTTGCCGGGTTAAAAACAATCACTGCAAACAGCTGGCGTTCAACATGTTCGAAGGGCCGGCGGAGTGATACAAAACGGGCGCTCTGCCGGCGAAACTGCTAGAGTGCGCCGCGTTATTACCTTTGAGGATTGTTTCATGGCGACCAACCGTTCCCGCCGTCTGCGCAAGAAGCTCTGTGTCGATGAATTCCAGGAGCTGGGCTTCGAGCTGACCCTGAACTTCAAGGCCGACCTGAGCGACCAGACCCTCGACGATTTCGTCGATCAGTTTCTCGACCAGGCCATCGCTGGCAATGGTCTGGATTACGTCGGTGGCGAAGACTTCGGTCTGGTCTGCCTGGCCAAGCGTGGCTCGGTCAACGAGGAGCAGCGTGCTGCCGTCGAAGCCTGGCTCAAAGGCCGTGACGAACTGGAGAAGTTCGAGCTCAGCCCGCTGCAGGATGTCTGGTACCCGGAAAACCCGATCAACCAGGCTTGATCGCTCCTCGGCGCCGGGTTCTCTGGCGCTGCTTGCCTGGATAGGCTCTTGGCTAATCCAGGCGACTGCCAATTGTTGTAGGAGCGAGCTCAGCTCGCGAACCGAAGCGTCGGTGAGCGTCGCGTGAGCGGAGTTAGCTCCTACAATAACCCCGCTTTTTCCAGCAGCATCTGCTCGTCCACCTCATCGATCTGTTCGGCCTGCATGAAGCGCTCGGCGTAGCGCCGGTAGATGCCTGCGCGGATGAACAGAGCGAACAGCTGCGGGTCGATGTGCGCGCCCTTGCACATGCCAACCATGATGTTCAGCGCTTCCGACAGCGTCTTGCCCTTCTTGTAGGGGCGATCCACCGCCGTCAGGGCTTCGAAGATATCGGCGATGGCCATCATGCGTGCCGGCAGGCTCATTTGTTCGCGCGTCAGGCGCTTGGGATAGCCGCTGCCGTCCATCTTCTCGTGGTGCCCACCGGCGATCTCGGTGACATTCTGCAGATGCTTGGGGAAGGGCAGGCGGTCGAGCATCAGGATGGTCTGCACGATGTGATGATTGATGATGTAGCGTTCCTCGGCCGTCAGCGTGCCGCGGGCGATGCTCAGGTTGTGCAGTTCGCCACGGTTGAATTTGTATTGCGGCACGTCCAGCTTGAAGCCCCAGCGATTGTCTGGCGCGATCATCTCCTGGTCGGTGCGCTCGATCAGATGGTCGAGGCGGTCAGCGAGCAGCGGCTCTTCCACTGGTAGAGCATTGGGATGTACGCGCTCCAGGCGTTTGGCTTCCTCCCAGGAAACGCCCAGGCGATTGTCCAGGGTGCGTACCCAGCGTCGTTCTGCAATCTGCTTGAGGCGCGTCTGGTCGGTATCGGCCATGGCCTCACCGCCCAGATTGATGCGCGCGATGAAGGCGAATTCGTTATCCAGATCGCTCAGCAGCTGGTCGCGCAGAGCAGCCAGTGCGTTTTCTTCACCACCTTCGGCACGACCTCGCCAGTAAGCGACCCAGGCATCGCGCTTGAGTACCTCGAAGCGCATGCGCACTTCGTGGATGCGGTCGTACAGGGTTTCCAGCTTGGTGGCCTTGTCCACCACGTACTCGGGGGTGGTGACCTTGCCGCAATCGTGCAGCCAGGCAGCGATATGCAGCGCTTCCCATTCTTCCTCGCTGGGGTTGTAGTCACGAAATTCCGGGGCGTCACTCTCGGCGGCGGCACGGGCCAGCATCAGGGTGATTTCCGGCACGCGCTGGCAGTGGCCGCCGGTATAGGGACTCTTGGCGTCGATGGCGCCAGCGATCAGCTGGATGAAGGCATCGAGCAACTGCTTCTGCCTGGCCAGCAAGCGCTGGCTCTCTATGCAAAGTGCTGCGCTGCCTGATACGGCGTCGACGAAGGCGACGCGATCCGGGCTGAGCATGCTTTCGTTATCCTCGCCGGTATCGCGTTGCAACAATACCAGCACGCCAACGGTGTCGCCCTGACGGTTGTGCAGGCCGGCTGCGATCAGGTGCAGGCGCGGACTGTCCATGGCCGACAGGAGCCCTTGAAATTTACCCGCCTGATCGAAGCCGATGGAGGTGGCGACGCTGTCGCCGCCGCTGGCTGGACGTTGCAGCCAGGTGGGCAGGGTCGGATCGTCATGGGCCAGTCCGTGGATGCCCAGCTCGTCGAGGCTGCGACTTTGGCCGTCGATCACCAGCCCCTGCGGTTCCAGGCGGACACTGTCGTTGTCCAGTAGATAGAGCAGGCCGCCCTGGGCCGCGCTGATGGAGACGGTGGCATCCATCACGCGCTTGATCAGTGCGTCGAAGTGGGTTTCCGCCGAGAGGCTGGCAGCGATGTCGAGGAAGCTCGACAGGGTGTCCTTCATGCGGCCCATCGATACCGCCAGTTGATCGACCTCGAGAATCGGCGAGCGGCCGCTGGCGGGATGGGCGAAGTCGAAACGGCGGATGGCCTGCGCCTCCTGCACCAGGCTGCGCAGCGGTTTGACCACCAAACGTGAAGTCAGCCAGCCCAGCGGTAGGCACAGCAACAGGGTGGTGAGGGTAATCAGAGCGCTCTGCCAGCGGATACGATAGGCCTCGGCCAGCAACTCCTGCTCGGGCACCAGCAGGGCCAGATGCAACCCTTGCGGGCCGCCTTCCTGAATGTGTCGGTGAGCCATCACCCAGCGCTGGCGGGCCAGTTCGATGATGCCCTCATCCCGTTCGTTCAGTTGGCCGGACAGCAGTTCACCCAGAGCCGGATTGAGTTCTCTGACCTTGACCAGCGATACCTTGCCGTCGACCTCCTTGAGCAGGCGGCTGCTGTCAGGGTAGGCCACGGCGTTGCCGTTGTTGTCGGCGAGTACCACCTGGCTGTTGAGGGTTACGCGGTGGTTGGCCAAGGTGGCGGAGAGATCGTCGAGCGTCAGGTCGGCGCCGATCACGGTGGTCAGGCCGCTGCGCCTGGCCAATGTGGTGCCGATTTCCTGGGTGGAGAAGAATAGATAGGGCGCGGTGGTGATCTGGCCGCCATCGCCGCGAGCGCGCTTGAACCAGTCGCGCCGCCTGGGATCGTAGGGCTCGCTGAGTTTCTGCCGGCGGCTGAGCTGGTTCAGTGAACCGTCATAGAACAGGTAGTCGCTGTTGGTCCCGGCGCTACTGCGGTCGATGGCCCAGACCTGATAGGCGGCTTTGTCCGGTGCGTTGAAGCGCTGCTTGAGCATGTCGCTGCGCAGCGGCCTGACCATGAAGAAGTCGCCATCCTCATAGCCGAGATAGATAGAGGCCAGTTTGGGATTGTCGCGCAGGGCCTGGACGAACAGCGGCAGCATTTCCAGGCGTTCATCAAGCGTGTCGGCCTCGGTGGCAGGGTGCAGCGCCAGCAGGCTGAGCAGGTGGCGTATGGGACGGTAGGTATTGTCCAGATCTCTCTGTACGTCGTGCTGGATGCGTTCGAACAGTGTCGAACTGCTGGAGAAGATCAGCCGGCTGGTCTGCTGGTAATTGAACAACCCCAGCACGACACCGGTGAACAGCAGCAGAAGTGTGAACAGGACACTGATATGAACGTGCAGGGGGAAACGGCGTTCTCTGGGAACGGCGGTATTGAGCATCGCACTTCACTCCTTGCGGACGCTACAGGCTTCCACAGCATAGTGAAGAGTGGGTGAATCTGCCGAAACGTTATAAAGGCTGCTGAGAATTGTCCTCGGCCTTGCTCGGTTTGTTCAGGTGCAGTCGCAGGCCGTGGACCAGAAGGGCCACGGTCAGGCTCAAGGCTACGCCGATAAGCGCGTTGAGCAGGCGCACCTCCGCCAGGTGCCAGTCCTGTGCCAGGCTCTCGGCCAGGAGCACGAAGCACAGGCTGGTTTGCAACACGAACAAGCCGTAGTGATTGGCCTGCAGCGCACGGCTGAGAATCACCAGAACCAGTAAGGTCATGACCATCGTTGGTGGGCTTTGCAGGCTGTGACCGAAGATAATCAGCAAGCCGGCGGCGGCGATGCTGGCCAGGCTCGCCTGCAGCGCTCGCACCAGGCTGCCCTGGAACTCCAGTTGGAGCGTGGTGATGACCGTCAGGGTCAGCCAGTAACCACGCGGCAGACCGGCCAGATTGACGATCAGCCCTGACGCGGCAAAAGCCAGCATGCAGGCCAGGGCATGCAGGCGCCATTGCTGACGGGGCAAGCGCTGGGCGTGGCGTTTGAGTACCTTGAGAATGGCCAGGAAGCGCGGCATGTACGGCCACATGCGCAGGCCATGCAGGCCTCGCAGGCCGAAGGCCAGCAGCATCACCCAGAGCCCGCCGAGAATGAACAGCATGGCCACCGCATAAGGGTTGTGCAGATTACCGATGCCGAATTGCCCCTGGCCGAGGCACAGACAGATGCACAGACCAATGCCCAGTTTACCGGCCTCGCTGCCGAAGCGTTGTAGCCAGGCCAGCAACAGGCCGAAGGCAGCGAAAATACCCAGGCTTACCAGTGGGTGACTGCCGGCCCAGAAACCCAGCCCGGCACTGCAGGCGCCGAGACCGGTGAGCAGCAGCATGCGCAACATGCCAAAACGGTGCAGCGGGTTTGCCTGGGCGGCCTGAAAGGCGCCCGCCGAAGCCCACAGGAAACCACTGTGAGCGGTGGACAGACCAAGCACCAGCGGCAAAGCGCAGCCCAGCCCAGCGACCACAGCCGGGCCCCAGGCCGGCGGGCCGGCATGCCAGGTGAAGCTGTTGCGGATCAGGTTCTTCATGAGCGCTTGTCGTCAGACCGGGCTAGAACGGCCCGTCATTTCCCTCGCCATTTCCGTAGCGTAGCTGTCGGTCATGCCGGCGATGAAATCAATCACCCGCATATATGAGCGATACAACGGCCAGCCCGGTTCCGGGGCGTAGTAGCTGAGCAGGTCGAGAATACGCCGGTGCTTGAACGACAGCGCTCGCCCGCTATGTTGCTCCAGCGCTGCACCACAGAAGGCGTTGAGGAGGATTTCCAGCGTGGTGTAGGCGCCGATCTCATGCAGCGTCTTGCGCTTGTCGTGGAAGATCTTCTCGCGCGCCAGCGCCTTTGCGCTCTGCACGCAGCGTTTGGCCGCACCGTGCATGTGTTCGACCAGATCACCCTGCAGGCTACCGCCAAGCAGTGCCTGCTGCTGCTCGACGAAGGCGCTGGCGGCGGCGTTGGTCAAATGCTCGATGGCCTTGCCGCGCAGGATAGCCAGTTTGCGCCGGCGCGAGTCCTTCGGCCCGAGCTGGCGGTAGGTTTCTGGCAGGTCGTCGCCTACCAGGTCGAGCAGCAGCGCTTCGACTTCGGTGTAGTCGAGCAGCTCCATCTCTACGCCATCTTCCAGGTCGATTAGGCCGTAGCAGATGTCATCCGCCGCCTCCATCAGATAGACCAGCGGATGACGCGCCCAGCGCTGCGTTTCCAGTTGCGGCAGTTCGAGTTTTGCGGCGATCTGTTCGAGCAGCGGCAGCTCACTCTGGTAGCAGCCGAACTTATGTTTCTTGTAGCCCTGTGCGTCCGCGTGGCGGGCCGTCCAGGGATACTTGAGGTAGGTACCGAGGGTGGCGTAGGTCAGCCGTGTGCCGCCGTCGAACTGGTGGTATTCCAGCTGGGTGAGCACGCGAAAACCCTGGGCGTTACCTTCGAAATTGAGAAAATCGCCGCGTTCGGCATCGCTCATCGCATCCAGCCAGCCGCGTCCGGCGGCCTGCTGAAACCAGTGGCGAATGGCGTCTTCGCCGGAGTGGCCGAACGGCGGGTTGCCGATGTCATGGGCCAGGCAGGCGGACTGCACCACCATGCCCAGGTCGCTCGGCGTGCACCAGTGGGGTAGGTCTTCACGCAGCATCTCGCCGACGCGCATGGCCAGCGAACGGCCGACGCAACTGACTTCCAGCGAGTGAGTCAGGCGGGTGTGGATATGGTCGTTGCTCGAAACCGGGTGCACCTGGGTCTTGCGTCCCAGGCGGCGGAAGGCGCCGGAGAAAATGATGCGGTCATGATCCTTGTGAAAGGGACTGCGGCCGAGCTCTGCCGAGCTGGGCGCGGGTTTGCCGAGACGTTCACGGGTGAGCAGGGTGTGCCAATCCAAGGCCTGTCCTCGCCAGGTTGATCCAGGCCCCTAGCTTGGTTGTTCGTGCCGTTACCTGCAACCCCGGCTTGTCTACAGACCAGCGGCGTCGATATCCACCAACAACAGGCGGCGGCCATTGTCGATGAATTGGCCAGCCGTCAGGCAGTACTGGTTGGTGGTGGCGTCGCGGTAGGTGGTTGAGAGGGTCAGGCGCCGCTCTTCCCAGCCTTCGGCCAGCAACTGGTAAAAGTAAGGACGCCATGACCAGTTGTGCCCGAGGTAGCGGTCATCGGCCTGCCAGGCGCGCTGGCGCCATTCCAGGTTCGGTGTGAGCTGGGTGCCGTGGCGATCACACTGATAGGTGCGCAATAGCCAAGGATAGTTGTCAGGTGAGCGCAGCCCGCTGGCCGGGGCGCCGCTCTCGGCCCAGGCCCGGAGTTCGGCCATCAGTTCGGTCAATTGCTGGCGTAGGTGTACCAGGCGTGCGCGCTCGGCGAGCTTTTGCTGCACGTAATTATCGCGCAGGCGGGCGAAACGGCCGACAAAGGCATCGCTGGCGAAGAACTCTTCTTCCGGTCTGGCGAACAGAAAGCCCTGCACGTAACGGGCGCCGCATTCCAGGGCGAAGTTCAGCTCGGCTTCGGTTTCCACGCCTTCGGCGATGATCCAGCAGCCGGTCTTTTCAGCCATCTGCGCCAGTGCCTTGACCACCTCGCCGCTCGGGCCACCGCGGGCCGCCTCCTGAAACAGGCGCATGTCCAGTTTGAGGATGTCCGGTTGCAGCGCCAGTACGCGGTCGAGTTGCGAATAGCCTGCGCCGAAATCGTCGATGGCGATGCGCGCACCGGCATCGCGGTAGCGCGCTACCACGTCGGGTAAGCGTAGGCTGGCACCGCCGAGTTCGGTGATCTCGAAGACGATGCGTGTGGGGTCGATGCTGCTGCGCTGCAGTTGGATCAGGCTGGGCAATGGCTGCGCGGGGCGCAGGCGGCTGATCCAGCGCGGCGAGATGTTAATGCTGAGGAACCAGTCCGCCGGAGCCTGGTGGAAGCGGCGCAGGGCATCCTCGCGTACCTGGCGGTCGAGGCGGCGCAGGGCTGCTGGCGGTGTTTTCGGGTCGGCGAACAGCGGCCCGGCGGAGCGCACCTGGCCCTCGGTATCGCGGAGTCGTGCCAGGGCCTCGACGCCGGCGATGCGGCCGGTGGCAGTGTCGATAAAGGGTTGGAAGACGGCAAAAGGCAGTCCGTCGATCACCTGGGATTTCCTTAGCGCTCAGCGGTTGAGCCACCGGAGGGTGGCAGAGTGGCTCAACCTAGCAAGATCGCGGCCAGCCCAGGTCTAGACCAAAGGTGAACGCCCGCGCGTACCATGCTGCGCGCGCCGCAGCAGCGGCATGACGATCAATGCCAGGCGCAGCCAGCGGCGCCAGCCGCGTTTGCGGCCAAGCAGTCCGGCCAGTGCCAGCACTCCGCCAGTGAGCAAAAATGGTGCATTGCCCTTGCGCAGCCGCTGCCCGTACTCGCGTACCTGTTGCAGTGGATGAGTGATCTGCAGGATTTCATGACGCACTTCCTGGCGATGCATTTCTAGGCGCATGCGCAGCACGGCTTTACGAAGTTCGCGGCGCGAGGCGCCTGGAGGCAGGGTTGGCGTCATGGCAGTAGTTGCTCGCGGTCACGTTGCAGTTCTTCAAGGCTGGCGCTGAACGGCGGCTCGGCGTTACGCAGACTGGTCAGCAGCCAGGCGCCGCAACCGATCAGACCAGAGCCGTAGAACAGGCACAGGCCGACGGCGACCGCCAAGCGATGGCTGTCCCAGTACAGGATCAGCAGCAGGGCGGACAGTCCGATCATCAGCAGCAGAGCGAAGGCCAGGCATAGCCCGCCCAGCATTAGGGCGCGCAGTGCCTGGTTGCGCTGGTCCTCCAGTTCATGGGCCAGCAACGCCACATGGCTGTTCAGCAGCCCCAGTAGCGCTGCACCCAGGCGCCGCGGCGATGGGCCGTTGGACATTGGCGCAGTCAACGGCGGCTGATCAGCAGACCGAGCACCAGGCCGATAGCGGCCGACAGGCCAAGTGCCTGCCACGGGTGTTTGTGCACGTAATCCTCGGTGGCATCGACGGCAATCTTGCCTTGCTCGCGCAGGCTGGCTTCGGCGTTATGCAGGGTCTCTTGGGCGCGGCCCAGGCTGCTGCGAATGTCGTCGCGTAGGGCTTCGGCTTGTTCGCCGGCGAGGCTGGCGGAATGGTGCAGGAGCTTCTCGGTGTCGCTGACCAGAGCCTGGAATTCATCCAGCAGGGCGTCCTTGGTGCTTGGAGTAGCGGCTTTACTTGGCATGGTGAGCAGTCCTCTGCGTTGGGTATGTACTGTTTACGAGTGTGCTGCGGCGCGAGGGTTCCACAAGAATAGCAGGCCATCGAAAACCTAGGCGAGGCAGCCAATGCAAGGTGAAGCAGGCAAAAACGGTCGGAGTCGCGTTCGACTTTACGAGCTGTAGATGAGCATTTTGATGGGGCGCCTAGCTCGGACTCGCGCAAGAGCCTGTTTTTGACCCAGCATTGGCAACGCCCGACTGCATGGATGCATGAGGTAGAGCGACGCAGGAGGCTAAAGCCAAGATAGTTCTTTCAACAGCCAGATAGTCGGGAAGTGACGGGGTGTGGTGCTTGGTATATCGATTGCATTTTGCTGGTGCGCGAAGGTCGACAAATGCCCTGCGATGGGGCTTTTCAAGTTCGGCTCAGGATGGCCAGTTTCGCGTATAACCATTTGATTAACAAGAAATTAGCACCGATCAGTCGATTTCCGGTGGCGCTATTTTAGGGCCGCCTGACAGCACTCTTCGAGGGCGTGCCTTGTGGCTTGGCTGCATTGTGGTGCGCGTTTTTGATGCCGTGCCTTTGTTTGGTGCTTTTTTCTGCCTCCGGAGTTTTCTTCCTCGATGGAAAACATCAACAGCGCCGTGGCTACGCTCATCCATGGCTCCAATACCCTGTTCATCCTGCTCGGTGCGATCATGGTACTGGCCATGCATGCCGGGTTTGCCTTCCTCGAAGTGGGAACGGTGCGGCAGAAAAACCAGGTCAACGCGCTATCGAAGATTCTCTCGGACTTCGCCATCTCCGCCCTGGCGTATTTCTTCATCGGCTACTGGATCGCCTACGGCATCAACTTCCTCGAGCCGGCGGCGGTGCTGACCGAGAACCATGGCTATGGCCTGGTGAAGTTCTTCTTCCTACTGACCTTTGCCGCGGCGATTCCAGCGATCATCTCCGGTGGCATTGCCGAGCGCGCCAAGTTCGGCCCGCAGCTATGCGCCACGGCGTTGATCGTGGCCTTCGTCTATCCCTTCTTCGAAGGCATGATCTGGAACGGCAACTACGGCTTGCAGGGCTGGCTTGAAGCGCGGTTTGGCGCGGGCTTCCATGATTTCGCCGGTTCGGTGGTGGTGCATGCCATGGGCGGCTGGCTGGCGTTCGGCGCGGTACTGCTGCTGGGTCGCCGCAATGGTCGCTATCGCGACGGCAAGTTGGTGGCCATGGCACCGTCGAATATCCCATTCCTGGCTCTGGGCTCGTGGATCCTGATCATCGGCTGGTTCGGCTTCAATGTGATGAGCGCGCAGACTCTTGAAGGGTTCAGTGGCCTGGTGGCGGTCAATTCGTTGATGGCCATGGTTGGCGGTACCGTTGCTGCGTTGCTGGTAGGGCGCAATGATCCAGGCTTCCTGCACAACGGCCCGCTGGCGGGTCTGGTGGCCATCTGCGCTGGCTCGGACCTGATGCATCCAATTGGCGCTCTGGTCACGGGTGCGATTGCCGGTGCGCTGTTCGTCTGGGCATTCACCGCGACGCAGGTGAAATGGAAGATCGACGACGTGCTCGGCGTCTGGCCGCTGCACGGGTTGTGTGGCGTCTGGGGTGGCATCGCCTGCGGCATCTTCGGTCTTGAAGCCTTGGGTGGCCTGGGCGGCGTGAGCCTGGTCAGCCAGGTCATCGGCACTGCGCTAGGGGTGCTGGTCGCGTTGGTCGGTGGTTTTGCGGTGTATGGCCTGCTCAAGACCTGTCTGGGTATTCGCCTGAGCCAGGAAGAAGAGTACAACGGCGCCGATCTGTCGATTCACAAGATCGGTGCGGTGAGTCAAGATTGAGATGCATGCCAGGCGCTGTCAGGCAGCGCCTGGAGCAGGCAGGGATGCGGTGAATAGTAGGAGCAGCGCCCCGCCGCGAACCGGTACGGTGCTGGCTCGAAAGCTTCGCCCCGAGGCGGGGCTCCTACGAAAAGCCGCTTTGCCTGGTTTTGGATCAGTCGCGGCGGCCTTCGACTGCCTTGCCGGCGACGGTGCCTTCCTTGAGCATGATCTGGTATTCCTTGCCGTCGGTTTCCACCTGATGCAGGCGCACCAGAAGGTGGCCCCAGTCCTTGGCGAACCACAGCACGGTCTTGCGGTTGCTCTGCGTGGGGTCACGCACGCGTTCGACCTTGATCGCATCGATCAGGCCGGCCTTGGTGCGTACCACTTCTTCGCCCAGCACGCGGAAGTCGTAGGTTTCGATCTCGTCACCGTCGACCACCTGGTAGCTCACGCTTTTCTTGCCGGCCGCAACGTCCTGTTGCAAGGCGACCTGGTAGGTCGATTTGTCCAGCAGGCCACGGTTGAGCGGCAGGCTCACGGCGTTGCCGCGATCCGAGCCGATCACTTGTTTCTGCTCCCAGTCGAAGTCCTGCTCGACCTTCTTGCCTTTGCCCAGGCCGCTGCGGTTGAGGCGATAGGTCTGCGGCAGCAACGCGCCGTTATCGACGCGGAAGGTGCTTTCTTCGGTGAGGCCGGCGACCAGCATCGACGCTTCGAAGTTGAGGGTCCAGCGGCCGTCGTCTTCGCGCTTGAGGCTGCGCTCGGCACTGCCACTGACCGGTAGCTGCTTCCAGTCCGCCGTATAGCTGGCGGAGAAGGGTTGCAGATCCTCGGCAAGGGCGGGCAGGCTGAACAGTGTCAGGGCGAACAGCAGGGCACGACGCATAGAGTCTCCTAGGTTCGAATCAGGTGGCCGCTGGCGGGCAGCGGCTGGCCATCCAGCATTGCGCCTTGAGCGCCAAGACGCAAGCGGCCTTCGGCAAACCAGCGCACGGCCAGAGGATAAATCTGGTGTTCCTGCTGATGCACGCGGCGAGCCAGGCTTTCGGCCGTATCGTCTGCCATGACTGGCAGCAACGCTTGTACGACCAGAGGGCCACCATCGAGTTCCTCGGTGACGAAGTGCACGCTGCAGCCGTGCTCGGCGTCGCCGGCTTCGATTGCCCGTTGATGGGTGTGCAGGCCTTTGTGCTTGGGCAGCAGTGAAGGGTGGATATTGAGCAGGCGGCCGGCATAGTGCTGAACGAAGCCAGGCGTGAGGATACGCATGAAGCCGGCCAGCACCACTAGGTCTGGCTGGTGGGTATCGATGGCCTGGATCAGGGCGGCATCGAAGGCTTCGCGGCCGTCGAACTGCTTGTGATCAAGCAGTTCGGTGGCGATCCCGGCCTGTTTCGCTCGCTCCAGGCCGTAGGCATCGGCGCGGTTGCAGATGACCGCGGCGATGCGGGCCGGATTGCCGTCGTGGGCGACGCTGTCGATCAGCGCCTGCAGATTGCTGCCTGACCCGGAGATCAGGACGACGACATTACAGGGCATCAGTGCGCTTTCAGGTTGTTCAGCTGAACCTGGGCTGCACCTTCTGCCGCTTCGGTGATCTGGCCGATGACCCAGGGTTGTTCGCCGCTGGCGCGCAGGCTGGCCAGGGCGGTTTCGACCTGATCCTGAGCGACGCAGATGACCATGCCGACACCGCAGTTCAGTACGCGGTGCATCTCGTGCTCGTCGACGTTGCCTTGTTCCTGCAGCCAGTCGAACACGGCCGGGCGATTCCAGCTGGCCACGTCGATCACTGCCTGGGCGCCTTGCGGCAGTACGCGCGGGATGTTGTCCAGCAGGCCGCCACCGGTGATGTGGGCCATGGCCCTGACCGCGCCGGTGTCCTTGATCAGCTTGAGCAGCGGTTTGACGTAGATGCGGGTGGGCGCCATCAGCAGGTCGGCCAGGGCTTTGCCATCCAGTTGCACCTGCTCGATATCGGCGCCGGACACTTCGATGATCTTGCGGATCAGCGAGTAGCCGTTGGAGTGTGGGCCGGACGAGGGCAGGGCGATCAGCGCGTCGCCGGTGACGACCTTGGAGCCGTCGATGATTTCGCTTTTTTCCACCACGCCGACGCAGAAGCCGGCCAGGTCGTAGTCTTCGCCTTCGTACATGCCCGGCATCTCGGCGGTTTCACCGCCGACCAGGGAGCAGCCAGCCAGTTCGCAGCCAGCACCAATGCCAGTGACCACGGTGGCGGCCACGTCGACGTTGAGCTTGCCGGTGGCGTAGTAGTCGAGGAAGAACAGCGGCTCGGCGCCACAGACCACCAGGTCGTTGACGCACATGGCGACCAGATCCTGGCCGATGCTGTCGTGCTTGTTCAGGTTCAGCGCCAGGCGCAGCTTGGTGCCGACGCCGTCGGTGCCGGATACCAGAACGGGTTGTTTGTAGCCGGCCGGGATCTCGCACAGGGCGCCGAAGCCACCCAGGCCACCCATGACTTCCGGACGGGCAGTGCGCTTGGCCACGCCTTTGATGCGTTCGACCAGGGCTTCACCGGCATCGATATCGACGCCTGCGTCCTTGTAGCTGATGGAGGGTTGCTTGCTCATAGATCCGGGCCTTTGGATGGGGAGTTCGTGTAGGCGCCGACGTGGCGCAGGCTCATCCAACGAGCCCGGCGCGCGTACCGGCTGGCGAAGGCGCGCGATTTTATCAGGCTTGCCCGGTAGCGGCCACTCGCGTGCATGCGCTTCGTCGCAGGCACGGGCTCTGGTTGCCGGGGCGGGGGCGGCTGTTTAAGGTATAGGCCTTTGCGCACACTGCCACCCCTTCGCGAGAGCCCGCCCCCATGCGTCTGTCTGTCCGCCTGTTGTTCTTCTGTCTGTCGCTTCTGAGCCTGCCGGCATTGGCCGCACCGGTTGCCGGCCTGTATCAGGTGCGCGAGCCCGTGGCGGATCAAGAGCCGGAAAGCCGCGACGCGGCCATGCAGAAGGCCCTGCAGACTCTGGTGCTGCGCCTGACCGGTGATGCCAAGGCGCTGCAGAACGCCGGGCTGGAAGGCCTGCGCAAGGACCCGCAACAGATCGTCAGCCAGTACGGTTATGAAGGCGATGCACTGCTGGTCGAGTTCGATCCGGCCAGTACCGATCGCCAACTGCGCCAGGCTGGCCTGGCCCTGTGGGGCGCCAACCGTCCGGCCATCCTCACCTGGTGGCTCAACGAATCGCCGGAAGGCAGCCAGTTGGTCGGCGAGAGCCAGAGTGCATCGGCGTTGCTGCGCGATGCCGCTCAACATCGCGGTCTGCCGCTACGTCTGCCACTGGCGGACCTGAGTGAACAAGCGCTGGGCACCGCCGATGTACTGCTGGCCAACGATCCGCAGGCGCTGCGCGAGGCCTCCGAGCGCTATGGCGCCGATGCCTTGCTGGCCGTACAGGCGACCGAGAGCAGTGGTAACTGGCAGGCCACCTGGCGTCTGTGGCTGGGCGACGAGCGTGAACAGGGCAAGGCTGAAGCGGCCGATCAGGCTGCGCTGGCCGATGCGGTGCTGTTGGCTGTGGCCGAGCGCCTGGCACCACGTTTTCTGGTTAAACCTGGTGCGGCGCAAAGCCTGACGCTGGTGGTCGAAGGCGTTGATCTGGGCCGTTTCGCGGCGCTGGAGCGCTTGCTCGAACCGTTCGCTGCGCGTTTGCAGGAGATCGACGGCCAGCGCCTGACCTATCAGGTCAATGCCAGCCCGGAGCAACTGCGTGCGCAACTGGCGCTGGGACAGCTACAGGAAGTCAGTGAGCCACTCGATGCCGCCGAGCCGGTAGAGAATCCCGAAGAAGGTGCAACCGAGGCGCCGCAGGTGAAGCCGCGCACCGATCAACTGCGCTTTCGCTGGTAGAATTGCGCCAGGTAAAACCCAGCCCTGTTCCACGGCGCCTTTCTGGCGCCGTTTCGCATCGAGGACGCGAGCATGACCGATTCCACCCGTTGGCTATGGATGGCAGGGCTGTTTCTGCTCGGCTGGCTGCTGTACCTGTTGCACCCGATACTGTCCCCTTTCCTGATTGGCATCCTCCTGGCCTACCTGGGTGATCCGCTGGTGGATCGTCTGGAGCGGCATCGTCTGTCGCGCACTGGCGGTGTGGTCGTGGTATTCACGCTGTTCTCGCTGGTAATGCTGATCCTGCTGCTGGTGCTGGTGCCCATGCTGGGGCGGCAACTGGTGCGCCTGTATCAACTGGCGCCGGAGATGCTCGACTGGCTGCAGGGCACGGCCTTGCCCTGGTCGCAGTCGCACCTGGGTTTGCAGGATGATCTGCTGCAGGTCGACCAGCTCAAGCAGGTCTTTGCCGACAACATCGGCAAGACCACCGATGTGCTAAAGGTCGTGCTGGCGCAGGCGACGTCCTCTGGCCTAGCGCTGCTGGCCTGGCTGGGCAACCTGCTGCTGATCCCGGTGGTGAGCTTCTATCTGATGCGCGACTGGGATGTGCTGGTCGAGCGCGTGCGTCGCCTGCTCCCGCGTCAGCGCGAGGGGCTGGTGGTCAAACTGGCCGGTGAATGCCATGAAGTGCTTGGCGCTTTCCTGCGCGGCCAACTGCTGGTGATGCTGGCATTGAGCGTCATCTATTCCGTGGGCCTGATGCTGATCGGGTTGGAGCTGGGGCTGTTGATCGGCGTGCTGGCAGGCCTGGCGAGCATCGTGCCCTATATGGGTTTTATCGTTGGTATCGGTGCGGCGTTGACCGCTGTGCTGTTCCAGTTCGGCCTCGAGCCCTATCCGCTGATCGGCATCGGTGTGGTGTTCATGATCGGCCAGTTGCTCGAAGGCATGGTGCTGACGCCCATGTTGGTGGGCGATCGCATCGGTCTGCACCCGGTCGCGGTGATCTTCGCCATCCTCGCTGGTGGCCAGTTGTTTGGCTTCACCGGCGTGCTGTTGGCCTTGCCGGTTGCCGCAGTGATCATGGTTCTGCTGCGCCATGCCCATGATTTGTATAAACTTTCCGGCCTTTACGGAGAGTCCAATAGCGGTTCTGACGAACCGCCGAGCCCTGCATGAAACCAATCCAGCTGCCTCTGGGGGTGCGTCTGCGCGATGACGCCACCTTCGCCAACTACTACCCTGGTGCCAATGCTGCGGCCCTGGGCTATGTCGAGCGTCTGTGCGAGGCCGATGCCGGCTGGACGGAAAGCCTGATCTATCTGTGGGGCGCTGAAGGTGTAGGGCGCAGCCATTTGTTGCAGGCTGCCTGCCTGCGTTTCGAGCAGCGTGGCGAAGCGGTGGTGTATCTGCCGCTGGGTGAGGTGGTACAGCACGGCCCGGATCTGCTCGACAATCTCGAGTTGTGCGAACTGGTCTGCCTCGATGATCTCGATGCAGTGGCTGGCCGCAGCGACTGGGAAGAAGGCTTGTTCCACCTGTTCAACCGTTTGCGCGACAGTGGCCGGCGCTTGTTGCTGGCTGGCACCATGTCGCCGCGCGAGTTGCCGATTCAACTGCCCGATCTGAAGTCGCGGTTGACCCTGGCACTGGTCTTCCAGCTGCATGAGCTGTCCGACGAAGACAAGCTGCGCGCCCTGCAGCTGCGTGCTTCGCGTCGTGGTCTGCAAATGAGCGATGAGGTCGGCCGCTTTATCCTCACCCGTGGCGAACGCAGCATGAGCGCGTTGTTCGAGCTGCTGGAACGCCTGGATCAGGCCTCGCTACAGGCCCAGCGCAAGCTGACCATTCCCTTTCTCAAGGAAACCCTGGGCTGGTAACTGCCTCGGGAACCCATATGTAGGGGCGTAGCCCGGATGCAATCCGGGGCTTTCTAGCTCGCGCCTATTCCCTGCATGAATTCTGCGATTGCTCTGGCACAAGCCTTTGGCTGTGTCTGCAGGATGAAGTGCGGGCCATCCATGTCAATCCGGCGAATGTCGCCGCAAGTCTGCGCCAGTCGTTCTGCAGCGCTGTTGGCGACCAGGCGATCCTGCTGCGGCCAGAGGTGCAGGCAGGGTAGATCCACAACTTGCGTCGGTGCTCGCAGGCTGGCCAGCGTCGCCATTCGCGCGCGCAGCAGCCTTTGATCCAACCGGCGAATTTCCCTCTGCACCCGTTGCAGGATGTGCTCGTCTGCCGTTTTACCCAGGCACAGGGCGCGCAGCAGCCAGGGCTGTGTGGCCAGCGCCTGGGGCATGGGCAGGTGCGTGAGCAGGGCCAGGGCAGGATTGGGCCGGCTCAGGAACGAGGCGGCGAAGATGAGGCCTTGCAGCCCGGTGGGCTGGCGCAGGGCCAATTGGTAGGCGAGAGGGCCGGAAAACGATTCGCCCAGCAACACAAAAGGTGTCGTACCAAGCTGCTCGAATAGTGCGTCGGCCAGGCTTGGATAATCCTGCGGCCCTTGTTCCGGCAGGCTCAGTGGCCGGCAGTCTATGCCTGCGAGGGTCTCGAGCAAGGGCGCGAAGAGGGCACTGCTGCCATTGAGCCCAGGCAGCAGCACCAGGCGCATCAGGCTTCCCCAGCCAGCTTGCGATCGTACTGAAAGCGCCAGCGGGTGTAGAGCAGGGCGCAGCAGAACAGGCCGAAGCTGATCACCGCCTCCAGCGCACCGAACAACGCGCGCGCCGGGTCGATGGCGGCGAGCACGCCCTGGATGAAGTAGATATTGACCACGAAGCAGGCCCAGGCGTGAGCACGGGCATTGCCCATCAACATACCCGGCGCGAGCAGCGCCAGCGGCAGCAGTTGAATGGCCAGCACCACGCCTACACGCGCGCCATGCAGGTCGGCGAAGGCCAGATTCCACACCAGCAGCAGCGTCAGCAGGGCAATGAAGCTGAACAGGCTCAGTGCTCGACTGAGCTTGACCCGTGGCTCCAGCCATTCGAGGCTGGGCAAGGGTTTCTTCTCTCGTGCCACGTTCAGCGCTCCAGTTTGCTGGCGGTTTGCGCCAGGCGTTGACCCAGTGCGCGGCACAGGGCGATCTCATGTTCGTCCAGCGCGCGTTTGCCGTCGCCACCGGCATGGTGGCTGGGGCCGTAGGGCGTACCGCCACCGCGGGTTTCGAGCAGGGCCGATTCGCTGTATGGCAGGCCGCAGAGCAACATGCCGTGATGCAGCAGCGGGATCATCATCGACAGCAGTGTGGTTTCCTGGCCGCCATGCAGGCTGGCGGTTGAGGTGAACACGCCTGCTGGCTTGCCGACCAGTTCGCCGGTCAGCCACAGGTTGCTGGTGCCGTCGATGAAGTACTTGAGCGGTGCGGCCATGTTGCCGAAACGGGTCGGGCTGCCGAGCGCCAGACCCGAGCAGTTCTTCAGATCGTCCAGGGTGGCGTACATGGCGCCGTCCTCCGGCACGCTCGGCGCAACGGCCTCGCATTCGCTGGACACCGCCGGCACCGTGCGCAGACGTGCCTCCAGGCCGGCCATCTCGACACCACGGGCGATCTGTTTGGCCATCTGCGCGGTGGCACCATGGCGGCTGTAGTAGAGCACGAGAATATAGGGCGCGCTCATGCCAGCAGCTCCAGCACTTTTTCCGGTGGACGGCCGATGACGGCCTTGTCGCCAGCGATCAGGATCGGGCGTTCGATCAGTTTGGGGTGCTCGGCCATGGCCTCGATCAGTTGCGCCTCGCTTAAACGGGTATCGTTCAGGCCCAGCGTCTTGTACTCGTCCTCGCCCGTGCGGAGCAGGTCCCGGGCTCCGATGCCCAGTTTGCCGAGCAGGTGCTTGAGCTCGCTGGCGCTGGGGGGTGTTTCCAGATAACGCACGACGGTGACGTGTAGGCCACGCGCTTCGAGCAGTTCGAGTGCACCGCGGGATTTCGAGCAGCGCGGGTTGTGATAGAGGGTCAGGTCGGTCATGGTGGCTCGCATCCGGCTTGAGATGGCGGCTATTCTAACCGCCTGGTGCGTGGATGCACGAAAACCGCCGGAGCACTTTGCTGCGACCTTTTTGCACGGCGATGGTCAGTTGAGGTTACAGAGCTAAAGGAGAAGGCATGCATCGTCGCCTCAAGGACTGGCTGGGGTTCTGGCTGAGTCTCTATAAGCGTTTCGTGGAGAATCGTGGCGCAGGCAACGCGGCGGCGCTGACCTACACCACCTTGTTCGCCGTGGTGCCAATGATGACCGTGACCTTCGCCATGCTCTCGGCGATTCCGGCATTCAAGGGTGTGGGCGAGGAGATCCAGGGGTTCATCTTCAATAATTTCGTACCGTCCACTGGCGAGACGGTTCAGGAATATCTGCGTGAGTTCACCACCCAGGCGCGGCAACTGACCTGGTTCGGTGTGGGGCTGCTGGCCGTCACCGCCTTCCTCATGTTGGTGACCATCGAAAAGACCTTCAACGTGATCTGGCGGGTGCGACAGCCGCGTCGCGGCATGTCCAGCTTCCTGCTCTACTGGGCGATTCTCAGCCTCGGGCCGCTGCTGCTGGGCGCAGGCTTTGCGGTGAGTACCTATATCGCCTCGCTGTCACTGATTTCCGGGCCGGATGCAGTGGTAGGTGCCAAAACACTGCTCGGCTTCGCGCCGCTGTTGTCGAGTATCGCGGCGTTTACTCTGCTCTATGCGGCGGTGCCCAATACCCGAGTGCCCTTGCGCCATGCGTTGCTCGGTGGTGTGTTCAGTGCCGTGCTGTTCGAGGTGGCCAAGGCGCTGTTCGGTCTCTATGTCCGCTTGTTCCCTGGTTATCATCTGATCTACGGCGCCTTCGCCACGGTGCCGCTGTTTCTGGTGTGGATCTATCTGTCCTGGTTGATCGTGCTGCTGGGCGCGGAGTTGGTGTACGGCCTGTCGCAGCCACGGCACTGGCGTCGCGAACCCATCCCCAAGGGCCTGATTCTGCTCGTGGTCCTGCGTCTGTTGCTCAAGCGCCAGCAGAAGGGCGAAGCCCTGCATTACGGCGATATGCAGCGCGCGGGTTGGCGTCTGCCCGAGGACGAGTGGAGCCAGGTGATGGACTTTCTCGAGCGTGAGCACCTGGCTTGCAAGGCCAGTAGCGGTGGCTGGGTGCTGTGCCGTGATCTGCACAATTTCTCCCTCCATCAGTTGCTCGAATGCAGCCCTTGGCCGTTGCCCAGCCTGTCGCAGCTGCCCGCTCAGCTCGATGAGCCCTGGTATCCGGCATTGCGCGAGGGGCTGGAGCGCTTGCAGGCGGAGCGTGAGGAGCAGTTCGGCGCCAGCCTGGCGGACTGGTTGCCTGGGAAGGGCTGATGCAACGTGGCGGGTGATGGTGAAGGGTGACAAAAAACGTCAGTTTCAGGCGTTGCCAAGGCTTGCAGCGTTCCGAGTGCTGGCTCAGGCGTCAATGAATGCGCTGTAGAAGGGCTGGCACGCTTCTAGCAAATGCAGGGTCAGTTGCTATCGAACTGCCAGCAGGGCAGGGGTCGCTGAGGACGCAGGCAGTAATGACGGTTAAAAACAGGGTAATCCACCTTCATCGACGCGACCCACAGGAAGCGCTGACGCGACTCAACCGAATCACGGGGCTGCAGTTCGCGCGCTGGCCGGAATCACTGCTCGAGCATGTGGCTGCCGACAACCAGCAGCCAGACGCCGACAATTCAAGCCCTCAGGCCGCGCCCAGCCCCGGAGTTTCCTCCGGCTGAAAGCAAAACCCCGCGTCGATGCGCGGGGTTCGATGTTGCAGTTGTGCTTCAGGCCATGGCCTGGCGGCTCTCGCTGTTGGCCAGCTCGACAGCTTGAACGAAGAATTCCTCGACTACCACGCTTTGCGCCGGCACCGCCGAGCGCAGGCGCACCTGCATGTCTTCGATCTTCAGGCGTACCGGTATGCGAGCGATCCCGGAGAGCAGGATCTTGCCATGGGCATTGACCTTGCCGTGGTCGACATTTACCTCGCGACGCTTGTCTCCGTCGCGGTAACTCACCAGCAACGACACCGGCAGGTTGGCCAGCCCCGGCAATTGCAGCCAGGTGGCGACGTTGTATTCGGCTACGCGCCCCTCGTAGGGCGTGACCAGCAGGTGAGCGACGTCGACGATGCGCGAGGGCACGGAGCCAATCAGCTTGTCTTGCACTTGGGACATGGTGAAATTCCAGGCTGGGTGAGACTTGACTGCCAGGAATTATAAGCAGCCACCTGCTGACGAAACTGTGCACTCGGCAGACAGGCCGCGTGACTGGGGTCGCAGTTTCGCATATCAGGCCAGGCGCAGCGGGTGACGGGTAACCGATGAGGTCTGCAGGTTGCTTTCGGGGAGCGGCAGGATCGCTTGGTTATGCACGCTGGCCAGTTGCAGCCAGAGGTGCTCGCCGGAGCTGAACTGGCCATTGGGCAGCCACAGGCCGTGGTGCCAGCCGTTGCCGGGGGCCGGGGTACTCTGCAGCACACCTGGATGAGTCTGTGCATTGGGGGCGCGTCGTAGCCAGACCGGCCGTGGCAGGCCTTTGAGGTAGCGCAGCCCGAGGTGCAAACCTTCGCTATTGAGATGACGCCAGCGCACCAGTGCCAGTGTGGGCGTGCCATTGGTGAGCAGCAGCACCAGTTGTCCGACCTGCAGCTGTCCGCCTTCATCGGCGTTGCACAGCAGGCGTGCGCCACCGGGGCTGGCATCGAGAATCTGCGCCTCGGTGCGTTGCGGCAGCTTGTCCAGCAGCTGCGCATGGATGGCAGGCAGGCCCACCACCAGGCTGCATTGTCCGTCCAGTTCGGCGCGTTCATGGCGGCGTTGCTGGCGCCCCAGCCAGTGCTGACGGACTCGTTCGAGCAACTGGCGTTCCTGCGCGCTTTGCAGCGGCGCCGGCTCATGCAGGGCAATCAGCAGCGCGCCCAGTTCAAAACGGCGCAGGTTGGCGGCTTCGCCTTCGATAGGCTGTTCGAAACTCAGACAGGCCTGTGATTCGCTGAGGTCGACTACCGGGCCTTCGCCTTCGTCTTCCTCGTCCCAGGCTTGCAACCTGGCCAGCGCCGCCAGAGGTGCCAGCGCGCTGAACAGGGTCAGGCATTCGCCTTCATCGAGATGGAAGGGGTTGCTCAGGGCCAAGAGCAGCATCTGCTGGTAGAGGCCGCGCAGGGTGCTGGCCGGTTTCGGCTCGAAGGCCGCAGCCACTGGCTCGTCCAGGCATTGCTGGTGTTCGCCGATCCAGTACAGCAGGTGGCTGTCGCGCCAGAGCGCTGCCGCTGGTTCCTGGTACAGCTGATAGTGGCGCAGCAACTGCTGGGCAAGGAAATGCTGGGCCATGTACAGGCACCAGGCCAGGTGGGGCATCGACGGCTGGCGACCCTGCAGGATTTGCAGCAGCAGGCGTTTGAAACCGATCGCCAACTCGCCGCAGAAACGCACGAACAGCGTGCTTGGCGGATGCTGGCGATTGGCGAGGTTGGTGTAATGGCGGTACTCGTCACTGAAGTTTTGCAGCGCACGCTGCCTTTCCAGTAAGGTCAGAGCGCTGCGATTGAGCGAAAACAACAGGCCCAGCACTTGTTGCAAGCCATTCTCCGGCTCCAGGTGACGAGCTGCTGCGAGTCGCTGGGCGATTTCCGCTGGCGATACATTGTTGTCCTCGCGGATGTCCGGTACTTCCAGGCGCAGGGCATCCAGCGTCATATCAACCCCGGGTGGACGAGGATCGAGTACATGGGCTTAGGGCTCCGGAAGGTCGGCAAGGCTGTTGTGGGTATCTGTGCCGGTCTGCTGCTAACGGCTTGTGCCGAAGATTTCGGCCTTGATCAGCATGGACGAAAGGTAACGGCTGACAGCCTGGATGGCCAGTGGCTGGTCATTAATTATTGGGCTGAGTGGTGTGCGCCGTGTCGCACGGAAATTCCCGAACTCAACGCCTTGGAAGAACAGCTGAAAACCCGGTCGGCGCGGGTGATCGGCGTCAATTTCGATGCTCTGCAGGGCGATGAGCTCAAGCGTGCAGCGGACAGCTTCGACATTCGTTTCACCGTGCTGGCGCAGGATCCGGCGGCGCGTTTCGAACTGCCGCGCAACGACGTGCTACCGGTGACCTATATCGTCGACGCTGACGGCAAACTGCGCGAGCGTCTGGTCGGTGAGCAGACGGCCGCTGGCCTGCTCGAACATTTGCAGCACTTGCGCGGTGATTAGAGGCTCGTAGAGGGCGCCGTGCGCACCGCCAATACCGCGACACCCCAAAGCCGTGACGCTTACCAACCCGGTACCCCGCTCATGTCCGGCAACTGGTGGGCGATGCCCTTGTGGCAATCGATGCAGGTGGCTTCGCCGCTGGCCAGCGCGCTGGAGTGCATCTGCCGGGCGCGCGGGCTCTGCTTGGTGAAGTCCATGTAATCGAAGTTGTGGCAGTTGCGGCACTCCAGCGAGTCGTTGGCCTTGAGCCGCGCCCATTCGTGCTCGGCCAGCTCGCGGCGGTGGGCGAGGAACTTGTCGCGGGTGTTGATGGTGCCGAAGATCTTGCCCCAGACCTCCTTGGATGCCTGCATCTTGCGTGCGATCTTGTCCGTCCACTGGTGCGGCACGTGGCAGTCCGGGCAGGTGGCGCGCACGCCGGAGCGGTTGCTGTAGTGAATGGTGTCCTGCAGCTCCACGTAGACGTTGTCGCGCATCTCGTGGCAGGAGATGCAGAACTGCTCGGTGTTGGTGGCCTCCAGTGCGGTGTTGAAGCCGCCCCAGAAGATGATCCCGGCGATGAAACCACCGAGAGTGAGAAAACCCAGGCTGTAATGCACGCTCGGGCGACGCAGGATGCCCCAGTACTCCTTGAGCAGGGCCATTAACGACTTCATGAAAGGCCTCCTCAGGGTTTTGCCGTGCCGGCTGCTTCGTCTTCGAGCAGATGGTCGATATTGCGGAAGCTGTTACCGACCAGGGGTTTGACCTCCTGCTGGGTCACATGGCACTGGGTGCAGAAGTAGCGTCGCGGCGAAACGGCTGCCAGCGGCTGGCCGTCACGGTCCATGTAGTGGGTGATGCTGATCATCGGCGCCTGGCTGCGAGCGCTACCGGCGCGGCTGTGACAGGTCAGGCACTTGTTGCCGTTGGCGTCCACCTGGTAGCCGCGAATGCTGTGAGGGATGGTCGGTGGCTGTTCCGGGTAATTGCGCTCGCGGCGCAGGTCCTTGTTCTCCTCGTTGCCCAGCACCGGTGCCGGAATCGTCTGGCTTAGGGTGCCGCCGGGGCGGCGACCGTCCGGTGCGGGGGCGTCGAGTGGGTAATTGAGCTCACCGGCGATGGCCAGGCTAAAGGCGGCAAGCAGTAAAAAAGGCAGAAAACGCAAGCTCATGACGGCTCTCCTCAGGCCAGGCTGACCAGTTCGATCTTCACCGCACACTTCTTGTAGTCGGTCTGCTTGGAGATCGGGTCGGTGGCGTCCAGGGTGACCTTGTTGATCAGTTTGTTGGCGTCGAAGAAGGGCACGAACACCAGGCCGCGAGGCGGCTTGTTGCGCCCGCGGGTTTCGATACGGGCGCGTATCTCACCGCGCCGGCTGATCACCTTGACCTCGCTGCCGCGCCGCGCATTGAGCGCCTTGGCGTCGTCCGGGTGCATGTACACCAGGGCATCGGGCACCGCGCCGTGCAGCTCCTCGACGCGCTGGGTCATGCTGCCGGTGTGCCAGTGCTCCAGCACTCGGCCGGTACTGAGCCAGAACGGGAAGTCGTCATCCGGCGCCTCGGCTGGCGGCTCGTAGGGCAGGGCGAAGATCAGCGCGCGCTTGTCCGGGTAACCGTAGAACTGCACGCCGCTGCCTTTTTCCACGTAGGGGTCGAGACCCTCGCGATAGCGCCAGCGCGTCTCCTTGCCATCGACCACCGGCCAGCGCAGGCCGCGCTCGGCGTGATAGCTGTCGAACGGCGCCAGGTCATGGGCATGCCCGCGGCCGAACTGAGCGTATTCCTCGAACAGCCCCTTCTGCAGGTAGAAGCCGAATGCTTCGGCTTCGTCATTGGCGTAGCCGGCCTCGATCTGCTCGCTGGGGAACTGGTCGACCTGGCCATTGGCGAACAGCACCTGATACAGCGTCTTGCCCTTGTACTCGGGGGCCTTGGCCAGCAGTTCGGCGGGCCAGACCTCGTCGGTGGTGAAACGTTTGGAAAATTCCACCAGTTGCCACAGGTCGGACTTCGCCTCGCCCGGCGCCTTCACCAGTTGGTGCCAGAATTGCGTGCGGCGCTCGGCATTGCCGTAGGCGCCTTCCTTCTCCACCCACATGGCGCTGGGCAGGATCAGGTCGGCGGCCTGGGCCGAGACGGTGGGGTAGACGTCGGAGACGATGACGAAGGTCTGCGGGTTGCGCCAGCCGGGGAGAATTTCCTGCATCACGTTGGGGCCGGCCTGCATGTTGTTACTGACCTGGGTCCAGTAGACCTTGAGTACGCCATCCTTGAGCTTGCGGCTCTGCTCCACGGCATGGAAACCGGGCTTTTCCTGGATGGTGCCGGGCGGCAGCTTCCAGATCTTCTCGGCGGTTTCGCGGTGCTTGGGATTGGCCACCAGCATGTCAGCGGGCAGGCGATGGGAGAAGGTGCCCACCTCACGCGCGGTGCCGCAGGCTGACGGTTGGCCGGTGAGCGAGAAGGGGCTGTTGCCCGGCTCGCTGATCTTGCCGGTGAGCAGATGCAGGTTGTAGATCAGGTTATTGGCCCAGACGCCGCGGGTGTGCTGGTTGAAACCCATGGTCCAGAACGACATGACCTTGCGCTTGGGGTCGGCGTACAGCTCGGCCAGGGCCTTGAGGCGCTCGGCCGCCACGCCGCTTTCCCTGGCGGTGCGCTCCAGCGTGTAGGGTTTTACGAAGGCAGCGAACTGCTCGAAGGACATGGCCTCCCAGGTGTTTGCCTTGGCAGCGTTCTTGGCCTGCATCTCCAGTGGGTTGTCGGCGCGCAGGCCGTAACCGATGTCGTCGACGCCGCGGGCGAACTTGGTGTGCTTGCCGACGAAGTCCTTGTTTACCGCGCCGCTCTCTATGATGTAGTTGGCGATGTAGTTGAGGATCAGCAGATCGGTCTGCGGTTTAAACACCAGCGGGATATCGGCCAGGTCGAAGCTGCGGTGCTCGAAGGTGGACAGCACGGCGACCTTCGTACTTGGCTGGCTGAGGCGCCGATCGGTGACCCGGCTCCAGAGGATCGGGTGCATCTCGGCCATGTTCGAGCCCCACAGCACGAAGGCATCTGCAGCTTCGATGTCGTCGTAGCAGCCCATCGGCTCGTCCATGCCGAAGGTGCGCATGAAGCCCATCACCGCCGAGGCCATGCAGTGGCGCGCGTTGGGATCGATGTTGTTGCTGCGCAGGCCGGCCTTCATCAGCTTGTTGGCGGCGTAGCCTTCCCACACCGTCCACTGGCCAGAGCCGAACATGCCGACGGCCTCCGGGCCATGCTCGGCGATGGCCTGCTTGGTCTTCTGCGCCATGATGTCGAAGGCATGCTCCCAGCTCACCGGCTGGAATTCGCCCTGCTTGTCGTACTGACCGTTCTTCATGCGCAGCAGCGGCTGGGTCAGGCGATCGACGCCGTACATGACCTTCGACAGGAAGTAGCCCTTGACGCAGTTCAGGCCGCGGTTGACCTCGGCCTTGACGTCGCCGTGGGTGGCCACCACCCGATTGTCGCGGGTGGCCACCATCACGCTGCAGCCGGTACCGCAGAAGCGGCAGGGCGCCTTGTTCCAGTCCAGGCGGGTCATGTCCGCCTCGGTGATCAGGTTGCTGGCGGTGCTGGCGAACGGCAGGCCGGCCGCCGCTGCGGCGATGGCAGCGGCGTTGGCTTTGGCGAATTCACGGCGGGTGAGCTTCATTCTTTTTCTCCTTCTGTTTCGAGGAGTTCGTGGTAGACCAAGGCGGCATTGAGCACGCCCGGCAATGCGGTGATCTGTTCGATGCGCGCGAGGATGTGGCGCTCGTGCTCGGTTTCCAGCACCACCACCAGCTTGCCCTGAGGGCTCTCCTGATGCAGTTCGAGGCCTTCGAGCTGGCGCAGGTTGGCCTTCACCGCACTCAGCAGTTCTGGGCGTACGTGTACCAGCAGGCTGGCGATATGCAGGGGGGCGGCCATGTTCCGTGGCTCCGTCTGGTGAAGAACGATCAGGTGGGTGGACCAGGCGGCCCCAGCAGCATCTGCATGAACCAGATGATGAATCCGTAGCCGCCGACCAGGGCGACCGATAGGAGGGGAAAGAGGCAGACGACGAGAAAGACGAACAGGCGGGTTTCCTTGCCTTTCGTGGCTCTGCCCTCGGGCGTGGTATCCATTCGCTCGGCTCCGTTGTGTTCCGTATCTCAGGCTAGACCTTAGCTTTAGTAAGGGCAAAGTCCGTTGAGCTGAATCAAGCCAGGGTGGATTGTCCAAGACTGTGCAGGCGTGCTCGGAATTATCGATAGCGTGCTAATATTTGTTCTTGATTTCATTCGCGGGTATGCGCCGCCGGATCGGCTTTCGGGTTGTGATCCATCGCTTGCCCGCATCATGCTTCGTGAGTCGTTCTGCCCATGTCAGCTTCCCATCTCAGCCGTGGTAGCGCCGGTTATCGGCGCGCCACGCTGGCGCTGTTCTGCGCCGGCTTCGCTACCTTCGCCATGCTCTATTGCGTGCAGCCGCTGCTACCGCTGCTGGCCGCGCACTTCCGCGTATCGGCTGCCAGCAGCAGCCTGGCATTGTCGCTGACGACTCTGAGCCTGGCGCTGTGCCTGCTGGTGTCCGGTGCGCTGGCCGAGAGCTGGGGGCGCAAGCCGGTCATGGCTGCTGCGCTGGGTCTGGCGGCGATACTGGGTATCGCCTGCGCACTGGTGGAGGAGTGGGGCAGCCTGCTGATTCTGCGCGCTCTGCTGGGGCTGGCGCTGAGCGGTTTGCCGGCGCTTGCCATGGCCTATGTCGGTGAGGAGTTCGACCCCGAAGCGCTACCGGCGGCGATGGGGCTATATATCGGTGGTACGGCGCTGGGTGGGCTGCTCGGGCGTTTGTTGGCGGGTTTGCTCAGTGATCTGGGTGGCTGGCCCTGGGCCCTTGGTGGAATTGCCGGGCTCGGCCTGCTGGCGTTGGGCCTGTTTCTCTGGCTGTTGCCGCCCTCGCGGCATTTCACCGCTCAGCCGCTGTCCCTGCGTGGGCTGCTGCGCAACTTCGCCCTGCACCTGAGCAACCCGCGTCTGCGCGTGCTGTTCGCCCTGGCCTTTCTGCTCATGGGCGGCTTCGTCGCGCTGTTCAACTATGTTGGCTTTCGCCTGGCCGGCGCGCCATTCAATCTGTCGGCGACGGTGATTGGCCTGCTCTTCACCGTCTACCTGCTGGGCATCTTCAGCGCCGGCTGGGCAGGGCGCCTGGTGCCACGCTTTGGCGCACGGCAGGTCCTGCATGGTGGGATCGGTCTGATGCTGCTGGGGGTGGCGCTGTGTGCTGCGCCCTGGCTGAGCGCTGCGGTGATCGGGTTGGCGCTGTTCACCCTGGGTTTCTTCGCGGCTCATGCGGTTGCCAGCGGGCAGGTCGGTATCCATGCGCAAGGCGCCAAAGCGCAGGCATCGGCGCTGTACCTGTGTGCCTATTACCTCGGCTCCAGCCTGGTGGGTTACGTCGGTGGTTATGTCTGGGAGCACGCAGGCTGGTTGGCATTGCTCGGCGTTCTGGCTTCGTTGTTTATTGTCGCGAGTGCTCTGGTACGACGTATCTAGCCTGTTTGCCGCTCGTTCAGTGCAGGTTCAAGGAGGGTTCAGCGGGGATTCAGTAGTCTTCTCGCAGACTTGTTGCCGAGTTGATCAAAACTGCAACGAGAGGAACGATTCAATGAAAATCACCCTGAACCGCATCGCATTCGCTACCTGCCTGGCTCTGGGCGCAACCGCTGCCCAGGCCAACGACAATTTCGTCGGCCTGACCTGGGGGCAGACTGACAACAACATCCAGAAGTCCAACGCGCTGAATGCCAACCTCGGCAATCCCAAGCTGGACAAGGTGATCGATGGCGAGGGCACCTGGGGTATCCGTGCTGGCCAGAAGACCGCCGATGGCCGCTACTACGCGACCTACGAGAATGTCTCGGACAGTCACAATGGCTACAAACTGCGTCAGCAGAATCTGCTCGGCAGCTACGACATGTTCGTACCGCTGGGCAGCAACAACACCAAGCTGTTCGGTGGTGTAACCGCCGGCCTGGTCAAGCTCGAGCAGGAGAGCCGTGGCTTCTCCCGTGACAGCGACATCGGATTTGCCGCGGGTTTGCAGGCCGGTATCCTGCAGGAACTGAACAGCAATACATCGATCGAAGCCGGCTATCGTTACCTGCGTACCAACGCCAGCACAGAAATGGCACCGCGTGGTGAAGGCAAGGCCGGGTCGCTGGACCTGCACAGCAGCTCGCAGCTCTACCTCGGCGCCAACTTCGCCTTCTAATGGCGGCATAGCGTTACCAGGCCGGGCATCAGTCCGGCCTTCGTATAACTAAAAGGGGAAGTCTCATGAAATTGCTGGTGGTGGAGGATGAGGCGTTGCTGCGTCACCATCTGTTCACTCGCCTCAGTGAAAACGGGCATGTGGTGGATGCCGTACGCACCGCCGAAGAAGCCCTGTACCGAGCTGAGTCCTTCAATCATGACCTGGCCCTGGTCGACCTCGGCCTGCCCGGCATGAGCGGCATCGACCTGATTCGTGAGCTGCGTAGCCAGGACAAGAATTTTCCGATCCTGATACTCACCGCGCGCGGCAACTGGCAGGACAAGGTCGAAGGGCTGTCCTGTGGTGCCGACGACTACGTAGTCAAACCCTTCCAGTTCGAAGAGCTGGAGGCGCGCCTGAACGCACTGTTGCGACGGTCTTCCGGGTTCACCAAATCGACCATCGAAGCGGGTTCCCTGGTGCTGGACCTTAACCGCAAGCAGGCCACCGTGGATGAGCAGTCGCTGCAACTGACCGCCTACGAGTACCGCATCCTCGAGTACCTCATGCTGCATCACCAGCAGGTGGTGGCCAAGGAGCGCCTGATGGAGCAGCTCTATCCGGGCGACGACGAGCGTGATCCCAACGTTATAGAGGTGTTGGTCGGTCGTCTGCGGCGCAAGCTGGAGACCGTGCTGGGCGGCAAACCGATAGAAACCGTGCGTGGCCAGGGCTACATGTTCAACGAGCGCTGTAAGTGAGCCGAGCGCGTGTCGTTCTGCGCAAGCTGCGTATACGTTTCGGCTCGCTGCGGCTGCGCCTGATGCTGGCCAGCGCTGCGCTGGCTATGCTGTTCATGCTGTTGCTGATGCCCGTGCTGCAGGGCGTGTTTCTCATGGCCCTGGAGCAGACTGTGGAGAAGCGTTTGGCCTCCGATGCGGCCGCGCTGATATCTGCTGCGCGCATCCATGACGGCCAGTTGCACATGCCGGACAAGATGCCGGATGAAGAGTTCGACAACCTTGACTCAAATCTGCTGGGCTTCATCTTTGACCGTGAAGGTCAGATGATCTGGCGTTCACGCTCATCCATGGACGAACTTGTGCGCTACCTGCCGCGTTATGACGGTCGCGGCCACGAATTCATACGGATTCGCGATGAAAGCGGCCAGGAATACTTCGTGTATGACATCGAGGTGGATTTGCTGCGCGGCGATAAAACCGCGCTGAGCATCGTCACCATGCAGCCGACGCGCGAATACCAGGGGTTGTTCAATGGCTTTGCCTGGCAACTGCGTTTGTGGCTGGGCATCGCCTTGCTGGTGTTGCTGGGGCTGCTCTGGTTCGGCCTCACCTGGGGATTTCGCAGCCTGCGTGGCCTCAGTGACGAGCTCGATGGCGTGGAGGCGGGCACCCGCCAGCGCCTGAGTGACGAACACCCACGCGAACTGCTGCGCCTGACCAGTTCCCTCAACCGTCTGCTCGATAGCGAGCGGCGTCAGCGCGAGCGTTATCGCGACTCGCTGGAAGACCTCGCGCACAGCCTGAAAACACCACTCAGCGTGTTGCAGGGCATCGGCGAAACCCTCGCGGTACAGGCTGATAATCGCGAGCAGGCGCAGCTGATGCAGGCGCAGATCGAACGTATGAGTCAGCAGGTCGGTTATCAATTACAGCGCGCCAGTCTGCGTCGCAGTGGCCTGGTGCGCCATCGCGAGCAGGTCTGGCCGGTGCTCGATGGCTTGTGCCGTTCGCTGGACAAGGTCTACCGCGACAAGCGCGTCGAAGCGACACTGGAGGTGCCCGAGCACAGCCAGATCACCATGGAACGTGGTGCGCTGATGGAACTGCTCGGCAACCTGCTGGAGAACGCCTACCGCCTTTGCCTGCAACGCGTGCGCGTCAGGCTGCAACCGCTGGCCGACGGCTGCCTGATCACCATCGAGGATGACGGCCCTGGTGTACCGCAGCAGCAGCGTGAGCGGGTGCTACAGCGCGGTGAGCGTCTGGATGCGCAGAATCCGGGGCAGGGCATCGGTCTGGCGGTGGTGGAAGACATCGTCGAAAGCTACGACGGTGAGCTGAGCCTGGAAGACTCCGAATGGGGCGGTGCCTGCTTCAGGGTGCGCCTGTACGACTGATGGCAGCCGTTACTGCTGCAGGGTCGCGCTCTGGAGGTACTACAACTGCGTCGCAAAGCGCTCCACTGCATTGACCACGTGCTTGGCACCATCCTGAATTTCGGCTATCACCTGTCCGGCCTGAGCGGAAAGCTCCAGGCCACGCTCCGCCTGGGTCTTGCCACGGTCGATCAGCCCTACCGCGCGCTCGGCCAACTGCTGGTTCTGCCCGACCACCTGGGCGATTTCCTCCGTCGCTGCGCTGGTACGTGAGGCCAGTTGGCGTACCTCGTCGGCCACCACGGCGAAGCCACGGCCCTGCTCGCCGGCACGCGCCGCCTCGATGGCGGCATTGAGGGCCAGCAGATTGGTCTGGTCGGCGATACTGCTGATGTTCTTGACGATGGAACCGATGATCTGCGACTGCTTGTCCAGTGCCTCGATGCCCTGTGCCGCTTCCTGCATGCGCGCGGACAGTTCACGCATGGCATCGAGCATCTGCTGCACTACAGTTGCGCCGTTCTTGGCGCTATCGTCCGTGCCTTTCGAGGTCTCGAAGGCAATGCCAGCGGCTTCGGCCACGGCGGTTTCGCGGTTGACCTGGTCGGTGATTACAGTGGCGAACTTCACCACCTTGTAGAGGTTGCCTTGAGCGTCAGTGACCGGGTTATAGGACGCCTCCAGCCAGACTTCCCGACCGCAGGCATCGACTCGCTTGAAGCGTCCTGTCACGAATTCGCCGCGGCGCAGTTGTTCCCAGAAGCGTTGGTACTCCGGCGAGTTGACCATCGCAGGGTCACAGAAGATGCGGTGATGCTTACCCTTTATCTGCGCCAGGTTATAACCCATGGCGTCGAGAAAGGGCTGGTTGGCTGTGTCGATCTCACCGTCGAGATTGAACTCAATTACGGCGGTGGAGCGTTGCAGCGCCTTGACCAGGTTTTCATGTTCGCGCGATGTCTCGATGGTGCGCGTCAGGTCGCTGGCATAGATCGAGAAGGACTGCAGTTGGTTCTGGCTGTTGCGTATCGGCTGCAGGATCGAACGCAGCCAGGCCTCTTCGCCATTACCCCGTTTGATGCGGATAACCCCGGCCAGGTGTTCGCCACGTTCCAGGGCATGACGAACCCGGTGAAAGAACTCCTGATTACGCAGATGGTTCGGTATCAGCTCCAGCAGAGGGCGGCCGAGGATCTGATCGGCGCGGTAGAGCATCTCTTTCTCGAAATTGGCATTGACCGAGAGGAAGTGCCCCTGCGGGTCGAGGGAGGCGGCGATCATTTCTTTGTCGAGGCTGTCGCGCACCTGCTCGAAAAGCGACAGCTCTTCGCGCAGCGCCTTTAATTCTTGCTTCAGTCGGGTTGTGAACATCGTGGCAGGCCTTTGCCGGGAATTGTCGTCATCGATTTAATATTTAGGGCATAACCGGCCACGCCGCCAACGCAAATGTTTCTGTATATGGCAGAACGAATTGCGGCCGGTTATCGCGGCTGCGCCAGGTACGCCCGGTGACAGACCGATATCCCTGAGCCTGGGTGTTCGGTGCGTCCTGAAAGGTCGGTTGGTTGCGGCTCTGAGGCGGGCGCCCCGGTCGCTACCGCACCTCCAATCGATAGAGCCGCTCGAGGTCCTGGCCGGTGCACTGGGTTCCGAAGGTATTACCGTACACCCGCACCTCATAACGGCCTGGTCGAGTCGGGATGCCCCGAATGACGCCATGGGTTTCTGGCCGGACATGGAGCAACTCGAGGCCATCGGGCAAGGGCTGAGACGGCGCGACCAGAAGCTTGCTGATGGGAGTACTGGCGTTGATGACATCCAGGCGTACTTCATAGGGCTCTCCCGCCCTGGCGGCTGGTAGCTCCTCGGGCATTAGCACGGGCGTAGGCCTCATGCCGCAGCCGGTTACAACATTGCCAAGCATGATGGCCTTGCAGCCGGACAGCACTGCAACCAGCCCAGCCATAACGAGCGGTCTTATCAATGCGTCCAATGCACGGTACGCGGCGCTTGGCTCTCTGATCTGCTGGATATGATATTCGGCTCGATCACTCCGCTGCCTCGGGAGCGCGCAAGGCCTTGCTGTAATAGCCGGACTGATCGAAACAGCAAACCCGCTTTTTCCCTTCGCCCAGCATGCTGCAGGCATCGGCGATACGCTTGGCGCGGGTCTTGGACTGCTTGGCCGACTCGATCCAGTGGATCCAGTCCAGGCGCGCGATGGTCGTGGTCGCGTCCCAGATGCCGCGCGCTGCGGGCGCGGCGACCAAGGCCTCAGCCAGATCCGCCGGGACTTGCGGCTCGGGCTCCTGCTCTACCGGGGCGATCTCCAGTGTTACCAGGTCGCCGATAGCCGCGTCTGCCGCCTGCAGAAGGTCGACATCCACCCGTAGCCAATGGCTCAACTGGCCATCCGGCTCGAGCCTGGCCCGGAAAGGCTGCCCGTTGATACTGCCGTCCACGCTGGTTCTGCCGCGTCTTGGCAATTTCTCGCTCGCCTCTCTGGGCAGCACCACGAATCCCCATAACGCCTCGCCAGCCGGCAGACGAGGGCGCAGCAGGGTTGCCTGGAATCGAGAGATTTCTTGCGCTTGGGGCATTGGGATAGCTCCACCAGTCTGGTGTCATTTCGCCGGGACTGCTGGGGAAGGGTAGCAAAGAATGGAGTTGCTCCCTGTTTCCGTTTGAACCGTATTTCAGCGGCGATTGGCGTTGTATAACACCTGCGTGATGGCCTGGAGATCAGTACGGCGTGATGGCTCTCTTGTGGTTGTGGTGAGTGAGCAGCAGTACAGCCGGAACAGGTGAGCCCTGCAGCGGAACAAGGCCGATAACAATGGTGATCCCAAGGATCGATGGAACGCTTGGCCCCCGGCTGTGCGAACTACAGAATGGCCAGGGCGATAGCGCTCAGCACAGGCCGGATATACGAAGGCAAGCGCGCTGACGACAGGGTTGAGAAGCTATTGCTCATTGCTTGTGGGGGGGGCCATATACTATTTTTAGATTTCCCTCGATGATGTTGGTTTGTTTTCCGCAAGAAGATTTACGACGCAAGTAGCTGCGACAAAGTCTCCCGCTCTGCGATTAGTGTTGTGCCACAATAGTCCATCGATTAAGGCGCCAAAAATTATAAAAAAATCGAAAAGAAAGAGGTTTCTTACAATCGATCTTAAGTAGCCGCATGGCAACCCGGTTTTTGCTGAAACGACTTGAATTCTAAACAATTTTTTCCGGGGCTTTGCCCGTTAAACATTCCGTCCGCAATGAGTAATAATGAAATCCACATGACTCCAGGAATGTATTGTGTGGCGTGGGATTTGTTTAAGCAGGTCGCGAGGAGTACGGATGGAATAAGGAATAAAGCTACGTCAACTACTTTTGCTGAAATTCTAGACTGTAAGCTTACGTAATGTTGCATGAATGTTTTCTCTTTATGGTTTGTCTAATGTTTGATTAAGGGGCGGGCTGTAGCCCAATGTCATCAACCTAAGCCGCTGCTCTGCCCAAGGCAAGCTCCCCGAAGCGGCCAGCCGCCATGGCCGTCGGGCGATGACCAGGCCTCTGTCACTCAATCAGGCGGCCTAGCTAGGCTGACG
>Ga0209911_100070_pt1 | contig 106421 bp, 76 predicted proteins | sample FECB21metaG_FD_188301 | JGI IMG/M metagenome (GOLD analysis project Ga0209911, IMG submission 188301) | Cyanobacterial communities from the Joint Genome Institute, California, USA - FECB-21 (SPAdes) (version 2) | ecosystem: Environmental > Aquatic > Thermal springs > Hot (42-90C) > Microbial...
ATTCGTTTTGTACAGCGATCGCAGTTTAATAAAGTAAAAAAATAGTTGTTTGTATTATTTGATTCTTTTTAGTTTAATGTATTGTCCGTGATAACCGAGTACTACAGATTAGGGTGCGGAATGTGGGTTAGAGGTTAGAGGTTAAAGGTAAATACTAACTATGACTAACTTTTACCAAGTGATTCAAGAAGTATATCAAAGTTTTTCGGCTCTCATAAATTAATAAATAAATCTTCTCCTTGCAGAATCAACCTTTGCTAATCGTTACTTAGCAAAGGTTTTTTATTGTTTAGTTGATGCTTGTCAGTTGCTTCTTTAATCTTAAACACTAACCACTAACTGTCATATTGATGTCATATTTCTAATTCATACTAAAAATAATCAAAATTTAAATAAGATTTATTTCCCAACAACAGCAAATTCAAATTAACTTTTTACAACGTTATCAATCTCCCTAGAAAATACTCTCAAATGTACTCGGTTTCTTTTGAAAATCGGGTCTTTTTTTATTCGGGATTAAATAAATAATGATAGAAGTTGGGTTTTTAGGACAAATCTCTGCTAAACAAGACAATCTTCATAAAAACCCGACTTCCTAAGACATCCTTCTAACTCCTAACTCCTAACTCCTAACTCCTAACTCCTAACTCTTAAAACCGTTCAATTATTCCACCACCGAGGACTTTTTCACCGTCATACCATACAGCTGCTTGTCCAGGGGTAATGCTGAATTGCGGTTCGTCAAATACAATTTTGACACGGGAGTTTTCTAGGGGAATTACCGTTACAGGTACGGCTTCTGAACGATAGCGGACTTGTACTCCTGCACGAATCGGACTTACGGGTTCGGCTATTGATACCCAATTGACTCGTGCTACGTTACATTCTGTGTTGGTTGCTGTGGTTCTATCACCGACAATTACCCGATTAGCCCCTGCATCTAAACCAATTACATATAAAGGTTGTGCTGCGGCTATTCCTAATCCTTTACGCTGTCCGATGGTGTAATGATGTACACCGTCATGTTCTCCCAACACTTTACCGTCAACATCTACAATATCGCCTTTTTTTGGAGCTAGATACTTATCTAAAAAAGCACGCATGGAACCGTTACTTTCCACCAAACACAAATCCTGACTTTCTGGCTTATCGGCTGTTTGTAAATTGTATTGAGCTGCAATACGACGGGTTTCTGATTTTTCTACTTCTCCCAGTGGAAACACTGAACTACCGAGTAGTTGTTGCGATAAATCATACAAGAAATATGTTTGGTCTTTGTTGCGGTCAAATGCTCGTAGAAGTTCGTAGCGTCCGCTGATTTGGTTGTAATTAATCCGAGCGTAATGTCCTGTAGCTATTTTGTTGCTTGCCAAATTTGCCCGCGCATATTCAAGCATAGGACCAAATTTTACAGTTTTATTGCACTGCGAACAAGGTAGAGGGGTAACACCAGCGCTGTAACCACTTACCAGATAATCAACAATGTTAGTTTGAAAGACATCGCGGATGTCAACAACGTGATGGGGAATCCCTAGCTGTTCACAGATATAAGCCGCGTCAACCATACCCTCAGAGCAACATTGACCTTTACCTTTCATCAACCAAAGGGTAAGACCAATAACTTCATAGCCCTGATGGTGCAAAATGGCAGCAACGGCAGAACTGTCAACGCCACCGGAAAGACCAACTACGACTTTTTCCATATCCGTATAATAGCTTAGGCTGTTAATTCTAAGTTAACACTATGTAGTGAATTCGTTTTTTTATTATATGATTTTGAATTTTACAAACATATATATTAATTTTTCATGATATGAAATCTCAAATATTATAGTCCTGACTACCCTGCTAACTCATGGGAATAATTTAAATTCTCATAAATTCTTGAATTGTCAACCTAATATTTCACATATTTTACATATTTCACAACTGCTACTATGTTTAATCCAATACACCACAACTTGATTCGACCTGGTTTAATTGCGTATTCTTTATTGGGAGGCTGCTTAACAGTTGTTTCCATCTCACCAATACAAGTAATGGCAGAAGTCCCAGCTTATTTTACAGCACAGGCTGAATACGATTGGAATTCTCAATACAGCCAAAATTCCGAAAGTTACTTAGTTCTTGTAGATAACAGTGACCCTAGAATACTCCAACAAGTACGCCTTGTTGAACCTACTGCTTTTACAGGTAACTTTCAAGGACGTTCCGTTATTCAAGCAGGAGTCTTCAGCCGTTTAAACAATGCTCAAGAAAGAATTAGACAGTTACAAGCTTACGGTATCGGTTCCCGTATCTACAGCCAGAGTAACGGCAGAGAAATTGTTAATTCTAATAATGGTTCTTCTCCCAGAGATAATAGTACCAGGCAAAGAAATAAATATTATTATGTAGCTATTCCTGAAAAGCCTGACAAGCTATTGCAAATCTCAGACCAAATCAGACAAAGTGCAGGAGGAAATACCGTAGGAGTAGCCGTGAGAAAGTCCCCTAGAGGACCTCATGTCGCAGTTGGACCTTTTGCAGGACGTTCACAAGCCGAACAATGGAACTACTATATACGTTCCTTGGGAATAAATGAGGCTAGAGTTTATTACGGAAATTGATTAAACTCAACTGGCTAATGAGTGTCTTTTCATCACTGAGTTCCAGTTTTAATTCGTCACGTAAAAACGTGGCGATTTTCTGTTTGATTTCCACGGCTTCGGATTTTGAACCCACAACACCTAACAGAAAATCGTCGGCGAAGCGGGTTCACGCCTTCTTCGTGCGGCGAGCGCGTGCCCGGAGGGCAAAGCGTGACGCGATAGCGTCATAGGGCATAATTTCGCGTCTCTACAATCCCGCAAAACTAATGCAATCGACTACTAGAAGGATTTTTCCAAAAAACTCAGTATACGTAACATTATTTGTTCCCTGTTCCCTCCAACCCTATTCCCTATCTTCACCATATGTTGTATCTAACACCTATCTAATTGCTATTTTCGCGGAAAATACTCTCCCCAAATCAATATATATTTTGGATATAGTGGGAGAACTCTAGTATATGTCCTCGGCGAAAACGCCGTTTAAACCTAAATTATCTTTTAGAGCGAAACATTGTGGCAAATAATAAAATTTTAGTTATTGATGACACTACAGTAGTCAGGGTGAAAGTACGAGAAATGCTACCTCCAGGAAACTTTCAGGTACTAGAAGCAAAAGACGGTTTAGAAGGACTTAAATTAATCCGTAAGGAAAAATTTAGTTTGATTATGCTGGATTTTCTATTACCAAAAATGAGCGGGTGGGAAGTTTATCAAGAAATTCAATCACAACCAGATTTAAGAAAAACCCCTTTAGTTGTCATGTCAGGGCGTAAAGAGGAAGTTACAGAAAAAATTTCCGAACCGTTTGAGCATTTTGAATTTCTGAATAAGCCTTTTGATCAAAAACAGCTCATCAGCTCAATTAAAGCAGCAATGGCGAAAGCTAAGCAACCTCGAACCCAACCTCAACCCCAACCCGTTGCTGTTGCTGCTAATACGAATGGAACTAATGGAACTAATGGAACAGTATCTGCTGAATATTCTAATTCCGAAGTAGAAATACATACACTTAATGAACAAATGGCAAAAATGCAGGTAGAAATAGACGGATTGAAAAAACAGCTAACTCAAGTAGTCGCTTATATCAAACAAAAGATGAAATAAGAAAAGCTTAAAACTTAAAATTTATGTTCAATTCTTAGCCTGGTTAAACGGGCTTTTTTATTTCTTATAAAAAGAAAAAGTAATATTACTGATTTTTAGTTAGGTATAAGTAATTTTAATGTTTTTTTATATTAATTAATGATGCTGCAACTAACTTGATGGGAACAATAAGGCTAAGAATAGACTTTAGATAAAAAAGACGCAAAATGATTTTATCATCAGATATATTTCCTTTAATTTCCGGGTATAGCATCATTGAGCAAATTTACTTAAGCAGCCAAACTATTGTTTACAGGGGAGTTAGAAGAAAAGACCAAACACCCGTGATTATTAAAGTGATGGGAATAGAACATCCCACTTCCCAACAAATCATCCAGTTCCGACATCAATATTTTATCACTCAAAATTTAGATGTACCCGGTATCATCAAATCTTATAGTTTAGAAAAATATGGAACAAGCTATGCTTTTGTCATGGAAGACTTTGGTGGAATTTCTCTTGCGGATGAAATAAATAATTGGGATGTTGAAAAAATACGCCATCAACCTAACTTTATTAATTATTTTCTCGATATTGCTATCAAAATAGCATCGGCTCTGGAGCAATTACATAGTCATCATATAATTCACAAAGATATTAAACCGAATAATATTTTAATTAATCCACTCACCAAACAAGTAAAAATCACTGATTTTAGTATTGCTTCTGTTTTATCTAAAGAAATTCAATTTCCCGTTAATCCTAGCATTTTAGAAGGGACACTAGCTTATATCTCCCCTGAACAAACCGGAAGAATCAACCGGGGTATTGACTATCGTACAGATTATTATTCTCTTGGTGTAACTTTATTTGAACTGTTAACCGGAGAATTACCTTTTAATGATGAAAATCCGTTAGATTTGATTTATTCCCAAATTTCTAAACAGCCACCAATTGACAAAATTATTAACTCAAATATTAAATCAAAGGTCTCTGAGATAATATCTGATATTATTGGTAAATTAATGGCAAAAAATGCCGAAGACCGTTATCAAAGTGCCTATGGATTAAAATATGATTTAGAATTATGTTTGAATGGCTTAGAAAATAATCAACAAAATAATAAACCCATAGAACTGTTCGAGTTAGGAACAAAAGATATTTGCGACCATTTTATAATACCAGAGAAACTATATGGTCGAGAAGTAGAAATCAACGAATTACTTGATGCATTTGATAGAGTAATTAATCCTCCTCAACATCATCTTGAGAAATCAGAATACATTCAAGGTGTAGAGATGGTTTTGGTTACAGGTGATTCTGGAATGGGTAAAACCGCAGTGGTAAATGAAATTTACCAACCTATTATCAGAGAAAAGGGTTATTTTATTAAAGGAAAGTTTAACCAATTACAGCAGGATATTCCCTTCTTAGGATGGGTAGAAGCTTTAAATGATCTAATTGAGCAGTTATTAAGTGAAAGCAATACTCAAATTGAAGAATGGAAAGAGAATATTATCTCAGCTTTAGGTGACCAAGCTCAAGTAATGACTAATTTAGTTCCCAAGTTAGAATTAGTTATTGGAAAGCAGCCAAAAGCAGCAGAATTATCTGGGATTCCAGCCCAAAATAGGATGAATTTCTTATTCCATAAATTCATGAAAATTTTTGCAATTAGAAAACATCCTTTAATTATATTTTTGGATGATTTGCAATGGGCAGATGCGTCTTCCTTAAATTTTATGCAGTTATTAATGAGTGATAATAGTACAGCTAAAAGTATCCAATTGCAGTCGAATCAAACAGGCATTAAAATGCCTAATTTTACACCTATAAATATCAATGAGAATCAGGATGCTCTGCTGTTAATTGGCTCTTATAGACACAACGAAGTTTCCATGAGTCATCCACTTTCTTTGATTATCAAAGAGATTGGGAAAAACAATGTAAAAATCAGTTCGATCAACTTAGAACCGTTAAATCAACATGACCTAGGTCTTTTAATTTGTGACACACTTAAATGTGACATAAGTCAGGTTATTTCATTAACTAATAAAGTATTTGCTAAAACGAAAGGAAATCCCTTTTTTGTTCGTCAATTTCTCAAGAGCTTATATAAAAATAAAGCGATTAAATTCAACGATAAAATTGGTCATTGGCAATGCGATATTACAGATGTCAACAAATTAGCTCTTACAGATGATGTTGTCGAATTTCTAGCACTTCAGATCAAAAGGCTACCAGTATACAATCAAAAAATACTCAAATTTGCTGCCTGCATTGGTCATAAATTTGACTTACGAACTCTTTCCATAATCAATGGAACTCATCCTAACGATACAATCACAGACTTATGGGATTCTGTATTAGAAGGATTAGTTTTACCTATCGAGAAAGAAATTAACTCATCAAATCAAGATGACGAAAAAACAGCATTAATTGTTGATAGCGATACGCGAAGCGTCGGCACTAGCACCTATCGCGATATTCAAATATCATTAGGTCATTGTCAGGCAAGTCATTTTAAATTTATACATAACCGGGTTCAACAAGCGGCTTATTCTTTAATTCCCGAATCAGAAAAAAAACAGATTCATTTAGAGTTAGGAAAACTACTTTTAGATAAAACTTCTGCTGAGACTTGGGAAAAAGATATTTTTGAAATTGTTAATCAGTTCAATAAAGCGTTAGAATTAATCGATATTCAGCAAGAACGTACAGAATTAGCAAAAATGAACTTAATTGCTGGACGAATTGCTATATCATCAACAGCTTATCAAGAAGCATTAAAGTATTTAACTATTGGAAGAAAACTACTTGTTTCAGACTGCTGGAAGAGCGAATACGAATTAAGTTTGGGTTTATATGAAGCATTAGCAGAAATTACATACTTAACAGCTGATTTTCCAGCTTCCGAAGAGTTTATAGAAATAGTTTTAATCCAAGCAAAAACACTATTAGAAAAGGTAAACGTTTATCAAATCAAAATTCAAGTTTATACATCTCAAAATAAACGTATAGAAGCAATTAGTATAGCTCGTGAAATATTAAAACAGTTTGGAGTCACTTTTCCCGAACAACCTACTCAGGAAGATATTCAGAAAGGACTTAAAGAAACTGCTGCAATTATTGGGGATAAAAGTATTGAAGAATTAGCAAATCTGCCCTCAATGACTGATGAAAATCAACTAGCAATTATGCGTATTGCTTGTAGCATGATTCCACCTGCCTATATTGCAGATCAGTTATTGTTTCCACTAATTATTTTATCACAAGTTAATCGAGCGATTCAATATGGAAATGGAGATTTATCAGCATTTTGCTATGGATGTTATGGAATCCTGTTAAACAGCATTCTGAATGATATTGAAACTGCGGATAAATTTGGTAAATTGGCTTTGAGTTTAGCAGAAAAATCTGAGAAAAAAGATATCAAACTTAAAACTTTTTACATTCTTGGGGCTTTTATTGTTCATGGGAAATCACATATAAAAGAAACTTTACCTTTGTTACTCGATGGCTATAAAATAGGACTAGAAATTGGCAGTTTAGACTTTGTTGGCTATTGTGCTAAGGAAATTTGTCAACATTCTTATTTCATCGGTAATCAGCTAAAACAACTAGAACAACAGACAAAAGCTTACATCGATGTTTTAGAAAATATTAAACAATCTGCCACATCTAACTGCTGTAAAATATTTCGGCAATCAATTCTTAATTTACAATCAAAAAGTGAAAATCCTTGTATTTTATCAGGAGAAGCTTACGATGAGAACCAATCAATAGCTTCAATGATAGAAGCAAAAGATATCTCAGCACTTCACTATTTATATTTACATAAACTTATTCTCTGCTATTGGTTTGAAGAATACGAGCAAGCTCAAGAAAATGCTCAGAAAGCAAAATTATATTTAGCAGGTGGAGCAGGATTGATTTCAATACCTTATTTCCATTTCTATGAATCTCTAACAGCTTTGGCTTTATATTCCGAATCAGAATCAGAAAAAGATAATTTGCTGGCTATAGTAACAGCTAATCAAGTAAAATTAAAAAAATGGGCGCACCATGCTCCCATGAATTATTTACATAAATTTGAGCTAGTAGAAGCCGAACTACATAGAGTTACTGGTGAATACCTCCAAGCAATAGACTGTTACGAACTTGCTATTACTGGAGCTAAAGAAAACGAATATACCCATGAAGAAGCACTAGCAAACGAACTTGCTGCTAAATTTTATTTAAAATGGGGTAAGCAAAAAATAGCCAAAGCTTATCTTGATGAAGCTTACTATGGTTATATTCGTTGGGGTGCAAAAGCTAAAGCAAAAAATTTGCAAAAACGCTATCCTCAATTACTTAGTCATATTCTTTTAAATCAAGAAGAAAATTCTCCTTCCCATCAGAAAATTTCTGGAAGTGAAGCTAGACTTATACCTGAAATTAATAATCGAAAAAGTATCTCTAATTCCAACACAACTATTTCCGCACATTTAGATTTAGAATCAGTTATTAAAGCATCTCAAGCACTTTCCGAACAAATCAAATTAGAAGATTTGCTTTCTACATTAATGGAAGTAATTATGCAGAATGCAGGAGCTTCCAAATCTGCCTTAATTTTAAACAAAAATACTAATTTAGACTTAGAACTTACTGCAATTAGTTGTAATTCTAATACTTATACTATTTCCACCGAATTACCATCTATTCCCTTAGAATCTAGCAAAAATGTTCCAGTACGTTTAATAAATTACGTCAAACGCACTAAGGAAATCATAGGAATAGATGATACTAAAATTCCACCGTTTTTACTTGCTGATAGCTATCTACTCAGCGAAAAACCCAAAAGCATATTATGCATCCCAATCATTAATCAATGCAAATTATTCGGAATTCTTTACCTTGAAAATAAGCTAGCAGCAGGAGTATTTACCCGCAATCGGATAAAACTCCTGAATTTAATTACCAATCAAGCTGCAATTTCACTGAAGAATGCCATACTTTACAATAATTTAGTCGAAGCCAAAGAAGATTTAGAAAATTACAATCAAACATTAGAGAAAAAAGTTGCACAGAGAACTCAAGAAATTAGTGATAAAAATGCAAAATTGAACACAGCTTTACAAGAGCTAAAAAATACACAAACTCATTTGATTCAAACTGAGAAAATGTCAAGTTTAGGTCAAATGGTAGCCGGGATTGCTCATGAAATAAATAACCCCGTGAATTTTATTCATGGCAATATTAATCATGCTAATCAATATATTCAAAATTTACTAGATTTGATTGCTATTTATCAGCAACAAGATACTAGTTCAAACTCTATTATTACAAAAAAAGTTTCAGAAATTGATTTAGATTTTATCCTCGAAGATTTACCCAAACTCCTAAAATCAATAGAAATAGGAACCTCACGTATTCGTACAATTATTTTAGGTTTACGTAACTTTTCTCGCTTAGATGAAGCGGAAATGAAAACCGTGGATATTCATCAAGGAATAGAAAGTACTTTGATGATTTTACAACATCGATTTAAAGCAAAAAATAGTTGCCCAGAAATTCAAGTTATTAAAAAATATGGGCAACTACCTGAAATTACTTGTTACCCAAGTCAACTTAATCAAGTGTTTTTGAACATTATTAATAATGCAATTGATGCATTAAAAGATTCACAAACAAAACGTCAAAAAATTGAAAATTTGACAATTGAGATTGCTACAGAAATCGTCAATTCAAATAGAGTAATGATTCGGATTTCAGATAACGGTTTTGGAATTGAAGAAAAAGTAGTAGAGAAGATATTTGACCCGTTTTTTACTACTAAACCTGTAGGAAGTGGTACCGGATTGGGTTTATCAATTAGCTATCAAATTATTGTTGATAAGCACAAAGGTGAGTTAATTTGTAACTCTACAGTGGGAGAAGGAACTGAATTTGTAATTGAGATACCGATACAGTTAACTTATTAATGCAGCTTCAAGTTCATATGTTTTTGCATACTTCACAAGTACATCAACGAATGTTGAAAACAAATCAAACATTTCATTTACTAATTCCAAAGCTTCTTTTTCAACGTCTTTTTCTAGTTGAATATTAGAAATAGATTCTACACTTTCAACCGAATCCATACTATGATTAGAATCAATTGCAAAATGATGCATTCCAAAATATTTATATTCTATACCAGAAGCTAATTCTAATTCTTTAGCTACTAGAGTAGTTGTTGAGAGAAAAATATCTGCTATCGCTTCTATTGCTTCAATTACTACTAATTTATGGATAGGAGCAGCCTTATAAGTACATCGATATATTTCATAGAATGTCTGCCGCGAAACTTTAAGTTCTTTACTCCAAAGAAATCTTGTTGCATCTGTAAAATTAGATGGAATATCAAAACCTAATTTCCTAAAATCTTCTAGTACAGCACGGCAGAAATAAAGTACCCATTCTATGAGATACTAATCAAATAGTAGTCAGGGCGCATGAAAGTAACTCGAACATGGCACGATTAGCTCCAAAATCATTAAATTTGACTCTTGGCGATCGCCAAGAACTGGAAAAATTAATCAACCGACATAACACACCACAACAAGTAGCTATACGAGCCAAAATAATCTTGCTGGCTAACAAAGGCAGCAATAATCGTGAAATCGGACGTGAACTTAATGTCAGTAGATATATGGCACGTAGATGGCGGAATCGATGGTTAGAGTTAACTGAGCGTTGTTTACCAGTGATTGAACGATTGAAAGATAATGAGCGCAGTGGTACCCCAGCAAAGTTTAATATGGAGCAAATAGTAGAATTATTCGCTCTGGCTTGTAGTAAGCCGGAAGATTACGGACGACCCATAAGTGATTGGACGGCAAGAGAATTAGCAGAAGAAATAGAAAAACAAGATATTGTCGAAAGTATATCGCCGCGTCATGTAGGGCGGTTGTTGGAAGAAGCTCAAATCAAGCCACACCAGAGTCGCTACTGGTTAACCCCCCCCTCCCGATAACGAATTTGATACCAAAGTAGAAAATATATCTAATCTATACATAACAGCAATTGAACGTGCGGATGATGGTGAACGAACGGTATGTATCGATGAAATGACGGGAGTTCAAGCAATCGAGCGCAAAGAGAAAGATTTGCCATTGCGACCAGGAAAAGTGAGACGACGAGAATTTGAATATATCCGTCATGGAACACAGACATTAATTGCTAATGCAGGACGTTGTAACAGGTCAAGTTATATATCCGAATTGTGGTGATTCAAGAAACGAACAAGACTTTGCTCAAAACATCCGTCAACTCATTGAAAGTGACCCTGACGCTAAAAAATGGAATCTAATAATGGATTGCCTTAATACTCATCAGTCCGAAATGTTAGTTCGCCTTGTTGCCGAAAAAGAAGGTTTAGATATTGATTTAGGCGTTAAAGGTAAATCTGGAATACTCCAATCAATGAAAACACGAACGGAATTCCTAAGTGACCCAACGCATAAAATTGTTTTTCACTACACCCCTAAACATTCCTCTTGGTTAAATCAAATTGAAATCTGGTTTAGCATCCTTATGCGTAAACTGCTCAAACGCGGAAACTTTATTAGTACTTTTGACCTTAAGAAGCGAATATTAGATTTTATTGACTACTTTAATCGTACTATGGCGAAGCCATTTAAATGGACTTACAAAGGTAAGGTATTAGCTGTTTAATGGGTACGCTATTTAAGCCGTGCTGTACTAGAAACCAAACCCAATGACCATCATCTTCATAGGTATGTTGGTTAATAATAGCTTGAATTGGATCATTTGTTGGCTCATCTCGCCAAACATATTGATTTAGCTCTCCAAATCCCATCACAAAAGGTGCAAAACAAGGAGCAAAAGCAAGTCTTTGTCTGGGTGGAATACTTTTATCTTGTAGAAATTCAAAAAATTCCAACTTAGCAAACTCTTGCTTCTTGTTTTCAATATATTCTAGAACTTCTCTCATCTCTAATACTCCTTATTCAAGCTACTTAATTCGCAAAATAAAAACAAAACGGAAGCGCATCGAAACGGGTAGTAAGCAGCCTGTAAACTTATTTAACTTAAGTTAATCAAAATTTTAGAATTCATCAGGTTGAAAAGATAGGTACGTAGAGAACATTTTTAATATTTTTTTAATTATTACCTAATTTTTGTACGTATTTAATTCACGTTAACTAAGTGATATGATGTGCGGTTAAACAGTTGTAATAAAGGGAGTAGGGAGTAGGGGGAGTACTTAATTAAAACTCAACACTCCTTGCTCAGCATCCAAAGTTACCATTACACCTACAGGTAAAGCTGCATTGGGTGCTTCATGCCCAAAAGGTAAACTCGAAACAACGGGAATACCCAAATCACCAAGACGATCGCGCAATACTTCATCTACAGTGAAACTAGGAATATTTGGTGGTGCTTCACAATGAGTAAAGCTACCTACAGCAATTCCAGCTATCTTTGCTAAAGCTCCGCTCATCCTCCATTGAGTTAACATTCGATCAATCCGATAAGGTGCTTCTGTTACGTCTTCTATTGCCAAAATTACACCATCAAGTTCTGGTTGCATTGGTGTACCCAAAAGATGAGTTGCTACTGTCAGGTTTGCTGGTAATAATTTACCGCTGACAATACCACCCCCCCATCCTCTACCTTCTAAAGGTTCGAGAGATTTACCTTCTACCAAGTCAAATAATCTTTGTATTGTCCAACTTGGCTCTTCCGCTAAAGTTGTCATTACAGGTGCATGAACCCCACAAATTCCCGCTTTATAAAGACTCCACAATAAAGCTGTAATATCCGAGAAACCAATTAACCATTTTGGAGATGGAACATCAGTAGTTTCTTGGTTTTGCAACATCCATGTCCATTCTTCCAAAATTCGCATCGTACCAAAACCACCCCTAGCACAAAGAATACCACGACATTCTGGGTCTTGCCATGCTGCTGCTAAGTGACTGCGGCGTTTTTCGTCATTACCCGCTAAATATCCCCATCTCTCCTCAATTTCCGGAATTACCTCCACTCGATAACCTCGCGATCGCCAAATTTCTACACCATTTTGTAATGCTTCAATTTCTCGTAAAGCACCACTTGGAGCAATTACTCTCAATAAGTCCCCAGGTTGCAACGGTTGCGGTAGTAGTAAGTCTTCTGAGTGTTGAATTTTGACTTGCATCGAATGCTGGTTATTGGCAATGGATGGTAATGGGGAAGTTGTCATTTGATTTTAGATTTTAGATTTTAGATTTTAGATTTAAATGAATTACTTTATTCTTTTAAAAACAAGCTCATCGCTTGAGATTTTTGATTGTCTTTACTAAGTACCTATGCCTTCATTAATTAGACATTTCTTTTAGGCAGGGAATAGGGAATAGGCAAAAGGGAACAGTAATATAACTGAGTAGTAATTATATAAATAATTTTGCTTAAGTACTTAATTCGCCTAAACTAGATATTTATCCGTAAAAATGAGCCAAAAAAATCATTAATTATCCTCAGATTTGTAGAATTTTAAACACTGTCAACTGTCAACTGTTTACTATATTGATAAACCATTTTTCAAAACGTTCACCTAATACTTTTAAAGAAAATTCTTTTTGTGCAGTATCCCGACACGTTTGACGGTTTATTTGATCTAATCGCTTCGTTGCTTCTATTAATCCGGTGATACTATCCGGTTCTACTAAAAAACCAGTTTTACCATCTTGAATTATAGATGCAGGACCACCCCGACTATAGGAAATTACTGGAACTCCGCAAGCTAAAGCTTCAATTGCTACATTCCCAAATGCTTCCACCCACCGGGGTGTCATAATTAATGCCCGACATTCGCGGACTACTCGTTGCATTTCCTTAGTAGACAAAAACCCTAGATATTCAATCGGTGCATTTGGGTAATCTTGCTGAATTTTCTGCCAGTAAGATTCATCTTGAATTTTACCCATAATCTTGAGCGGAATGTTAGTACTTGTTGCTACAGCAAAGGCATCTTCTAAACCTTTTTCTGGAGAAATTCGACCTAACCAAACTAATTGTTGTTTGGGTTGACTGCAAAATTCATACAAGGATAAATCGATACCACTACTTAAATAATATATCGGTGGAGTTAATTGGGGAAAAGTCGCAGCTTGAGCAGGAGTATAAAAACCAATGGTACCGGGGAACTGCTTTGATATTTCGACGATGATTTCGTCGAGAGCATCGGAAAGAGAACCCATACTAACGAAATGAGCTACAGGACGTTTTAAAAAAGGTGTCAAGTAAAAAGGCAACCAATCGTAAGCAAAATTAACAATCAAGTCATATTCATTCTGAACTTGACGAACGTAATCCCACATATTACCTAAAATCGGATTTTCTGGCATTGTAATGGGTGTTGTACGTTCTAAACTTTGGGCAATGATTTGCAAATTTCCCGAAATCTGCATTATCGGTAATTCATCCCAAGTCGAACCAGCCGGAGCAACAATTTGTAAATCATGTCCCCGTCGCATAATTTCTTGAGCAATATTATACAAACTTAATTCCACACCACCACCAAGTCCAGAACCAAGCGCTCCAACTGGGGTAGAAACGAAGAGTAATTTCATTATTAATTATTAATTGGTAATTGTTAACTGTTAACTGATAAGTAGATCAGCACGGAAAATTATCATTGAGACAAGGCAAGAGGCATTCATGGAAAAGGCTGTCTTGTAAGAGGGTTTAAGATTGATTTACATTTCTTTATAAGCGCGTTATTTTTTTGTACCGACCTACTTAACTGATAACTGATAACTGATAACTGATAACTGTCATTCTTGCGGATATTGAATCTGCGTTTGTTGACCTTCAGATGGTAAAATACGAATACGATTCATTTGGGAAATTGCATATCTTGCTGTTTCCTGCACTTCGGAATCTTCATCTTCCATTGCCATCGATAGCATTTGACTAATTTGAGCCATCATGTCATAAACGCGAGTTAAGTCGCGGATAGCATTTTTTCTCACGTCGGGACTTTCATCTTGTAAGGAAACCGCTAAAGCTCGATTCATCGGTTTAAGAGTACGAGTACCAATTTCCGCTAAAGCTGCCAAAATCAAGCTACGTTGCTGTGAATCAGCATTAACCATCTGTTCTACTAACGGCTGAATCGCTCGTGAATCTCCTTTTTGCCCTAATTCCCAAATCGCCTTACGTCGCTTTGTAGGGTTGGAACTTTCCAAATCTTCGATTAATTCATCAAAAACATTGACTTTGGCAAGACGGGAAGTTTTTTCTGCTGGAAGTAATTTTGGTGATGGCGTAATTATTGTAGATGTTTGATCATCAAATTCATTGTTGGATACATATTCTTCCTCAGCAGCTTTGAGTTTGGGTAAAGATGTCCCAACTTCCGTATTGTTGATATATTCTTGGCGATCGCCATTTTCCAGTTTATCTGGGAATGGTTGAGCTATTTCAGTATCATCATCTACATAAGTATCAGGATTATTTAATTGTCTGGAATATCTCAACCATTGAATGATGTAAAATAATATTCCGATACCCGCCAATATTCCTACAGCTATCAGACTAAACCGAATCAAATCATTTTGTGAAAATTTGCTCTCATTTGCTTCGGGAACAGCTTCTGGGGTGGGAGTAGAATTAAAACCGCTTTGTTTTGCTATTTCTGTTTTTAGGAGTTGTCTAGTTCGACTACCCGCAATCCCATCCGCTACTAAACCCTTGTCTTGTTGAAACTTAATTACTGCATTGCGTGTAGTTGTACCAAATTCTCCATCTGTAATGCCGTCATAATAACCCAATTTTTTCAACTGGTTTTGTAAAACCTTTACATTTTCTCCCTCTCTACCTATTCTTAGGTCAGGACGTGAATTACTATCTGAGGAATTCGCTTGAGCAATTTCTAATAAAAATGGTGTTTTTTCATAATTAGTTGCAACTGTCGAATTGATGTCAATTCCAAGACAACTCAGATAAGTAAATATAACTATAGGATAATGGCATCGCCTCATACAGCAAATTTCGACAAGATAGTAGTGTAAAAGTTACTGAGACAAGGATAACTTTAATCTAATTAAAATGTTAACTTTTATCTTGACAAAAAAGTTTAATCACACCTGTTTTTAAATTATTTAATGTAAAATCTCTGTTTCCGACTCTCTGACTTGAATTTTTAAAGTATTCAACTTCTTTTCAGATATTTCTAAAGCCGGTTGGGTATTTGTCTGAGGTAGAGTATCGCGATCGAACTTTGACATTTTCGGCTGATTGCGGTTTCCTAAAACATCTCGTTGATTAATTAAATAAATGCTAGCTAAAGTTACGATAACTCCTACCCACTGCAAACGACTCAGAGATTCATTTAACAAGATACTGCCGAATATTAAAGCGAATATGGGAGTTAAGAACGTTAAAGAACTTAAACTGGTCAGATTTCCACTAGAAGCAAAGTAGAAAAACATTGCATAGGCGATCGCGCTACCCAATATTGTCGCATAACTCAAAGCTAACCAGTCTGAAGGAATTAAGTTTTCGATCTGTTGAGATTCTGTAGTTGCGGAAATTCCCCATAATGGCAAACCACCCAATATCATATGCCATCCGGTAGCAGTCACAGCATCGGCATGACGAGTCACAAATCGAATCATAACTGTTCCGACAGCCATACTTAACGCTGCTAGCAGCATTAATAATTCACCGCTTTGGAAAAATGATTGAGAAACAGTAAATGTATATTCGGAATTGCTAGATAAAATACTGAAAATCAAATCATCGGGTAATCCAATTATACCAATACCAAAGATGCCTAATATTAATCCCAACCATCCGTATAAGCCGATTTTTTCTGCAAAAAACCATGAACACATCAGTGCCACAGCTAAAGGTTGTGAATCAATCATCACCGAACCCAAACCAGCACCAGTTCTGACTAACCCTGTTGCTAAAAAGCCTTGAAACAGCGCTCCATCAACCAATCCAAATAGAGCAATCCATAGCCAAGCTTTCCAACCTTTGGGTTGAGGTTTACCCATAATTGCACCCGCAATCAAAATCAATATCCCAGCCGGTAATATTCGCATCCCTGCCAGGAAAAAAGGCGTAGTATGATCAATAACTCCTTTCATCGCTACCATCGCCGTACCCCAAAGGAAGAATGGCGAAATTAACAATAATGGTTTTAAAAGGGAAGAATCCAGAGACGCACTTTTATTTAACTGCATGAGATTACAAAGGCTTTGATTTACGCAGGTCAAGATTTTATATTAATTTATCTTAACTAATTATTGCGTTTTATGAAGGAAATAATAGTTATTTATTTTGGAAGTTGATAGTTGTTGGTTTATGGTTGTTAGTTGATAGTTGATGGAGAATGAGTAACTGTCAACTGTCAACTGTCAACTGTCCACTGTCAACTGTTCAAAAATATGTCACTAACTCGTGCTGATTTAGAATCGAGCCGGTTGCATAACATGGTTTTGCAATCTGGTTTGGGAATGCAACTATTAAGTGAAAGCCAGTTGCAAGAGTCTATTCGTGTTACTTTAAAGTCCCATAAAGCAGATACCGATATTTGGCTGTTCGCTTACGGTTCCTTAATTTGGAATCCTGTATTTAAATTTACCGAGCGTCGTGTGGGAACTGTTTATGGTTGGCATCGCCGTTTTTGCTTGCGAGCGCTGGTTGGTAGAGGAACTCCGGAGCATCCCGGTTTGGTGCTGGGTTTAGATTCTGGGGGTAGCTGTCGCGGCGTTGTTTATCGTATCCCTGCTGCTGAAATACATTCAGAATTGTTGTTGTTATGGCGGCGGGAAATGGTCATCGGTTCGTATATTCCCCGATGGGTTAAGGTAGTATCTGGAACAGAGGAAATTATGGCGATCGCCTTTATCATCAACAAACATCATCCAGATTATGCGGGTAAAATGTGTTTTGAAAGTACTGTTAATACTATTGCTACAGCCAAAGGTGAACTCGGTTCGAGTGCTGAATATTTAATCCAAACTGTTAAGGGTTTGGAAACGATGGGAATAGAAGATAAACAATTATTGCAATTGCATTCTAGTGTATTAGCGCGACAATCGAATTGATAATTAATTTGACATTTTTATATTAAGTATTAGTTAATTTACTTTTTTGATTTAGCAATTCTTTGATATCCGGAGGTAGTTGTGCAAATTCTGGATTTTGGATGGCATTTTTAGCAAGTTCTACCTGTATTTCGATTGCGATATCTTCCAGTATTGTCTCTTCATGATGGTACATTTCTGTATTGGGAATCCACCATTCAAAGATGACATCTAAGTTTGAATATAATCGGCATTTGACAATTTTTTCATATTGTTCGCCAAATTTTCCTAAATATCTACCAATTTCGGTTCTTGTCATTATTTTATGTTTTTAGTTGTTTTTGAGATATATCTGTCATATATTAGTTTAAATAATTTTAGGTATTGAGAAACTTGTTCTTTTGGAAGAATTGCCTTTTTTATTCGACTTCCATCTCATCCGTCTGGGAATGAAATTCCCAGTCTAATAGCATAAGTCCATTTTAATGGACTGAGAGAATATATTTATATTTTACAATATTTTGATACAGGTTTATTATATGATAGCCTTACAAGAGACAATAAAACTAATTGACAAAATTGACAATTCACCATACTATACGAAAGTTTCTATTAACGTAGCGTGGAGCAATAGCTACATTACAATAGAAGAGAAATAATTGAAAATGCTTTATGACTACCAAAGAATTATTAATCCAAGAAATAGAAACTTTACCACCGGAATTATTCACAGAAGCACTTAAATTAATTCGCAGTATTAAAAGTAGTCATACAGAAAAGGAATTAGAAATAGCACAGCAAGAAGCAGTTTCTTCAATTGATTCTATTGATTCTGAGAATCAAGAACAACCTACATATCGTCCTGCTTCCGGACGTTCTATTCTCCGACACGCGGGAACTTGGCAAGGTGATGACTTCTCAGAATGTCTTCAATCAGTATATGCTACCCGTGGTAAAGCTAAATTTGATCAAGAAAATCCATTTGAATAATGTATTTATTAGATACCAATCATTGTAGTGCGATTATTTTAGGTGAACCAAATGTTATCAGGCGCGTCAATGAAGTCGGAGAAGATAATATTTTTACTTGTGTAATTGTGCAAGTTGAACTCACATTCATGATAGAAAATTCCCAACGTAGGGAAACTAATTTAGCTCGATTAACACAATTTTTAGAAGATATTCGCATCTATCGTATTACAGAAGAAACAGCAACTATTTACGGTCAAATTAAAGCGGCTTTATTTAATCAATTTGCACCCAAGGAAAAAAGTAAACGAAGAAAAACTAAAGTTACAGAGTTAGGTTTTGATCAAAACGATATATGGATAAGTTGTTACGCATTTAATTTATATTTTTCTAGCGGGCAGGATGCCCGCACTACAAGAGGTTAATAAAATTTGAATATACAAGTTAAACGCTTTTTAGCTTAGCAGCTATCGCTTTACAAAATAATTTAACTATCGTTTCTAAAGACAGCGATTTTTTAAGAATTCAACAAGTCAAAGCTTTATCACTAGAATCTTGGATTTAAAATATTAGGTTACGCCTTCGGCACGCTATGCGAACGTTCCTCAACCCAACCTACATAAAAACTATATTCCAGTCTATTTTAATGGACTTTGGCTATTAGCCCGGAAATTGATTTACGGGCAGTCACGAACCAATATAACAAACCCAAATTAACTCTACAAACTCGCAATTAATTTAACCCCAAATTGCTCCTCAAATACCACTTTGCTATAACTCAAACTCCAAAGTTCTATAGCACAATCATCATTTTTACGAGATGGAATAACTTTTAAATATAGCTCTCTATTATCTTTATTAAAATGGCATTCGATTCTCGATATTGCTCCAACTTGTCTTCGATCAAGGGATGTTGCTAATCTCAACAACGGACTTAACTGTTCTACTATCAATCTTTGCTCTTTTGTCACAAGGTTTTTATAGTTCTCGTGCTTTTTCTTGGGTGAAGATTTACGATGATAACGAGCTAAATTAGCGATGATTTCGATTTCAGTTTCGTTATAACCAAGCAATCCGCTGTTACGAATCAGATAATAGGAATGCTTGTGATGGGAAGAATGATTTATATAATGTCCACAGTTGTGTAATTCTGCCGCAGCCCATAATAAAAATCTCTCTTGATTTCCCCATTGGTGCAGATGACCTTTGGTTTGGTCAAATAATGATAAAGCAAATGCTGCTATTCGTTCGCTATATTGTAAATTAACTTGATATTTATTCGCGACTCTTAACACGCTTCGTTGCCTAATTGTGCTTTGGAAGCGCAGACGACTATCGATCAAATCGTGTGCTAACATCCAATCTACAATTACTCCTTCTCGTAACGCCCGCCCGCAGGTTGTTATCGATTCTACACCTAAAAGTGTCATAGCTTCCTGTAGTATTACTGCACCTGCTAGTATAACTTCTGACCTTTTATCTGGCATGGCGGGTATATTTCCTCGTTCCTCGTTAGTCATTTTCCGCAACCGTGTTACCCATTCCCGCAAATCTTTTAAAGTGAATTTGTAACCGTTCAATGTTGAAGGACTAGAATCGGATATTGCTTTAGCATTGATGCTAGCTAAGGTTTCAATTGTACCGGAAGTTCCCACTAAACGGGCTTGTTCGCCAAAATTCAGGTTTGATAACACTTCTTCTGTTGCACGTTCGAGCATTCCTCTTGCATAGGCTTGCAGGTAGTCGAATTCTTGGTCACTTATTGGATCAGTTGTGATTAATTCGCTGGTTAATCTTACTGCTCCCACCTTGCTGCTAGTAAGACATCGTTCCTCGTGGGAATCACCTAAAATTAACTCCGTAGAACCACCACCAATGTCAATGATTATATGTGGTTCATTATTAAATTCCATTCCCGAAAGCACACCCAAGTAAATCCGTCGTGCTTCTTCTTGTCCAGAAATTAGGTCAACATCTAAATCTAATTCTTCTTTGATGCAGGATAAAAAATATTTCCCGTTGGGCGCTTCTCTAACTGCGCTAGTTGCAACTGCAATTATTGTTTCAGCATTTAAAGTTTTGGCAATCTCTTGAAACCGACTTAAAGCCGCAATCGCTTTGGACATTGTTTCAGGTTTGAGGTTTCCTGTGTCAATATCGCGATCGCCAAGTCTAACGGTGTCTTTCTCTTTACCGATAATACTAAAAGATGGTAAATGTGGTTCAATTTTGACAATTACCATGTGTACCGAGTTGGTACCTAAATCAATCGCTGCTATTATACGGTCAGGCTTAAAGTTTTGATTGTAAACATCTGTTGTCATTCGTGAATTAATCATTTGGTTTTTTCTATAAAACGTAGTAATAGTTAGTTGTGGGAATTCTTATCGGTGCAGTCTCTCTATTCAGGGAAACTCGATACAAGTCAATTTCAATAAATTTAAAAGTTAGCTTATACCATTTTTCTACAGCGTCACCTTAAAGTATCCAGAATTAGTTTAATTTTTATTTGGTTTTTTATGATGTTTTGTAGATATCAAATGAATAAACAGTTCACTGTCAACTGTCAACTGTCAACTGTCAACTGATTACTATGGTTACTCAATCAGAACAAAAAATTGAATCTACATTTAGTAAGATAATCAGACTTCTACGGTGGAATAAACCAGAAGGAAGATTAATCTTGATGATTCCGGGTTTATGGGCTGTGTTTTTAGCCGCACAAGGAAAACCCCCTTTACCATTAGTAGGGGTGATTATTTTAGGGACTCTTGCTACAAGTGCTGTAGGGTGTGTTGTCAATGATTTATGGGATAAAGATATAGATCCAGAGGTAGAAAGAACGAGAAACCGTCCCCTGGCTTCTCGAACACTATCGATTAAAGTAGGGATAGTCGTAGCGATTGTCGGAATGGTTTGTGCTGCGATTCTCGCTTTTTATCTTAACCCGCTCTCGTTCTGGTTGTGTGTCGCAGCAGTTCCGGTAATTCTGCTTTATCCCGGTGCAAAACGGGTATTTCCCGTACCTCAGTTAGTGCTTTCTATTGCTTGGGGTTTCGCGGTATTAATTAGCTGGAGTGCGGTAACACAGAACCTTTCACAACCAACTTGGCTGCTTTGGGGTGCCACTGTACTATGGACTTTAGGATTTGATACCGTTTATGCTATGAGCGATCGCGATGATGATAAACGCATCGGTGTCAATTCCAGCGCTCTGTTTTTTGGTAGCTATGTACAGGAGATAATTGCTGTTTTCTTTGTGGGAACTGTTGGTTTATTAATTTGGTTAGGAATCGTTACACATCTTCATATTGCCTTTTGGATCAGTATTGCGATCGCATTTGCTGGTTGGGTATGGCAATATTTACGTTTGAAACAACCAGATTTACCCACAGCAGTTTACGGTGAAATGTTCCGAGAAAACGTCTGGATTGGTTTTATTCTCCTGGCTGGAATGATAATTGGCAGTTTTTGAATTTTACCTGGCGGTTTCAACCGCCGGGTTTGGATTTGATAAATCTTAATTACAACCGGAATTTTACTGATTTTATCTAAAAATTTCGTAAATATATCTAAGGCTAGATGTGTAAATATACGGTCTTCATTACTAATTGAATATATATCTATTAAATTGAAGTTATTGATTCGATGAAGCAAGCACATTTATTGAAGCTTACTACGATAGCTTTACTATCCTTGGGAAGTGTGGGAGTTGTCGGGGGAGGTTTCTTTTTTACACAAGCCTTCAGTAATAAAAAGGAACCTGATGTAGTAATAAATAATTCAAATTATCAAGATATTCGTCATCATATTTGGTCTAATCAAACACAAGTAAAGCATTTCCCCACGATTATTCCTAGCATTGCTAAAGATGTGCAGATTATTTATTATCCAGGTTCTCCAGAATATGGGAGAATTTTTCAACTAAGAATAAAACTACCAGAAATACAGATAAAAAAGGCACTTTCTGAATACAGAGATATAGCTAAATATAAATATCAAGGTGGTGATACAAATGACCATGCTAATCAAACAAATGGTGTACCTACCACCTTTTTATATACCAGTGATTTACAACCAGGAACTTTTCCATCAACCTATGAAATATTAGTATTAAATGCAAATAATCGGGGTACTCCAGACTTTCCTTGGAATCATGGAGATAGTTATGGAGTTGCAGTTGATAAAATCGCTTCAGAAATCGTTTATTGGGTTGAAGAATGGTAAGAGGATTTTGGATTTTAGATACTTCGGCAAGCTCAGCACAAGTTTGAGATTTTAGATTGAAGAAGTCGGATTTTTTAGAAAAACCCGACTTCTAATTGTAGTTATGATTATGGGATTATATTTGTCGTAGTTTACTTCCCCAAAATAAAGGAGTAATTATGTTAACCAATATTAAAATAAAATATGATCTAAATAATTAAATTTACGGTAATCTTAAATTTTCTCTTACTTTATTTAAAGGTTCTTCCCAATGTTTTTCAAAGCGATATCCCAGCAAAAATTTTGCATTTTCACCTAATTGTTGTCCTTTTTTTTGATTTGCAACAATTGCTTGAATTTGTCGGGGTGCAATAATTGGATAAAGTAATTTAGCAAACCACAAGCTAATTTTTAACGATGCACTATAATTTTGTGCAGCAGCAAATGCTAATACTCCGATTTCACCTGCATAACTGGTATCAAAATTTAGTAAAACATGAAAAATATCATGAGTGATAACATATCGTAAAGCGAAAACATTGCGTTGAGCAACTTCTTCTAATTCGGGACTAATATTGAGTGGTTGAAGATTGTTTATCTTCATATATTCAGCATACTCTCGTCCAAATGTACCTTGTGGATATGCAATTAATTTATCTAAGTCAATGTTTGGGTGATATCCTACTACATTTTGCAATTTATCAGCGACTTCCGTCGAAACTTTTGCACCAAAAATATCGGATTTAAGGATAGCAAAATCACCGTAGTTATGCGAATTTTTGTAAGCTAAAGCTGCTTGAATTTGTTTAAATTTATTCATCATATAATTAGAATTGTAAACAACAAATTAGTTATGATATTGATATTATAGTTACCGAATTACTCTGTGTAACTCCGCGTTTAAATTAGCGTTACTCTGCGTTTCAAAATTAACTATTCCAATGTTCATAAAATACAAAAATCTGGTGGACATAAACCAGAAAATTGCATAGTATCTACTATTAAAGTATTCAAATCAACTTTACGAATTGCATGATTATTTGTATCGGCTACATATAAATAATCATCACAAATACTAATTCCTGAAGGTTCAGAAAAACAACTATTTTTTAATTCAGCATTTTCCAAAAAACTCTGACAATTACCAGTAATGGGATTGACTAACTTAATTTTATGATTATATGTATCGGCTACCCACACAAAATCTCGTCCATATTCTATTCCTAAACAATGCTGTAATCTCACATCAAAACCTTTACCATCAACATCACCAAAAGCGTTTAAATCACCGCTACCACAGATTGTTCTAACCTGTTGTGTTTCTAAATTAATCCCACGAATTGAACTAACTTCACTATCTGCAATATATAATTCATTCCCATCAGTTGTAATACCGCTAGGTTGAGCAAAAGCTGATTCGGAAAGCTCACCATCAAAGCAAGATTCTGCACCTCTACCAGCGTAAATTTTAATCACATTACTTGATAAATTTAATTCCCAAATTTGATGACAACCAGCCATTGCAATAAATAGTTTATTACGCAATTTTATTAAATCCCAAGGAGAATTTAAAGTAGTTTCTCTAGGAGTATCACCGAATTGAAAATTCAGATTTTGTTTTCCCGTACCAACAATAGTTTCTACTTGATGATGCTCAAAATCAATTTTTCGTATGGCATGATTTTCTGTATCTGCTACATATAAAATACGAGCAATTTTATCAAAAGCCATTCCTTGGGGTGCGAAAAACTGCGCTGACTCGAAACTACCATCTTTAAAACCAGGTTTTCCGCTACCAATTAAATATAATATTTCTCCATTTAAATTACTAATAACAATCCGATGATGTCCAGAATCAGCAATGAATATTTTTTTATCAATAGCTAACACTTTACCCGGAAAAGCTAAAGGAGTAATTAAAGGCGTTTTATCTTTTTCTAAAATTAAATCTAATTCTTGAAAATCAATTGTACCTTTTTCTTGATGTTGTTGAATTAACTTTGTAATCAACTCATCTAAAATCTGACGCTTGCCTTCACCCGTTAAGGTTGCTACTACATAACCTTGGGGATTAATTACTACAAAAGTCGGATAAGCTCGTACAGTATATTCTTGCCAAACTCGAAAATTTTTATCAACTAAAACCGGGTGTTCGATATCGTAACGTAAAATAGCTTGACGAATATTTTCAGTTTCTTTTTCATTCTCAAACTTAGCCGAATGTACCCCAATAATCGTAATACTCTCTTTGTATTTTTGTTCGAGATATTTTAAATCAGGTAAAACGTGCAGACAATTAATACAGCAGTAAGTCCAAAAATCTAGAATTACTATTCTACCTTTTAGTTGTTTTAACGAAAATGGTTTTTCAGTGTTCAACCAACTATAATTTTGCGGTAATTCCGGAGCGCGAATATGATACATTAATCAGTTATCAGTTATCAGTTATCAGTAAATAAGCTCTCATTGCCTTTAATTTGTATATTCAAACTTTATTAAAGTTTTGTAGTGCGGGCATCCTGCCCGCTAGAAAAATACAAATTAAATGCGCGACAACTTAATAATCTATTGATATACAAAAAGTTTAAATATTTTTAGTTTATATTGAAAATTTTCTGATTGTTTGTTTGTAATTGCGCTTCAATCAAGATAACGCAATTACAAATCTCAGCTATACGGAAGAATATTTATTCTTCAACTAATTCTTCATTTGGTTGCTCAATTACAGGTACATTTTCAGGTACTTCAACTTCTGGAGAAACTTCGGGAACTTTACGTCGAGAAAGATTGAAATATTCTTTTAATTTCTCTGTTGTAGACTGTTTTGCTTCTGGAGTTAGTTCTATTTGCGGTTCGTTTTTCAAAGGTTCGATAATTTCAGGCAATGTCGGCGGTAATTCTGGAGTAGGTTCGACTTTTGGTTCCAATTTAGTATTTATTGGTGTTTCTTCTATTGGAGATTCCGGTGTAGTTTCTGGTGTCGGAGTTTCAATTATTTTGGGAATTTTTTCTTCTAAGCTAGTTTCTGGTGTCGGAGTTTCAATCGCTTCTGGAATTATTATTTTATCTTGTTTTCCGCGTTTAAATCGATTAAAGAATCCATCCGATTTTGATACTTCTGGTGTTGTTTCCGGTGTAGGTTCTAATTTGGTTTCAATTTCCGGTATTTCAATTATTTCGGGAATTGTTTCTTCTAACCCAGTTTCCGGTTGTGGTGTTTCGATAACTTCTGGAATTGTTTCTTCTAAATTAGTTTCCGATTGTGGTGTTTCGATAACTTCTGGAATTGTTTCTTCTAAACTAGTTTCCGGTTGTGGTATTTCAATTATTTGCGGAGTCGGTGTTTTATCTACTTCATCACGCTTGAATCGCTTGAAAAATCCACCTTCTGATTCTGCTGATTTTTCTACTTGCTTTTCAACGGGTATTTCAACTGCATAATTTGCGTCTACAATTCCTCGTAAATCTTCAGATGAAAGTTCTCCTCGGACAATTTTTGCAAGAGTATCTTGACCTTTAGATTCGTAATTGATTACTCTAACTGTAGTGTTAAAAACGTTTTTTACTGGATTACCTTGATTATCGAGAAATTCTAATTTTACCCAGTTATTACCTATGTTAAAACCTTTGAGATATAACGATTGCCACCTATCAATAATAAAACTTTCACCATTAATTGTGCAGCGAATTCGCCAATCTGCGATCGCGCTATCTGGATTATCTTTTGCTAAAAGATGTAAAGGAGCATTCGTCAGGTAAAAATCAAGTAAAATTGGCTCTGCACCATAATTACCTTGGGGATGATTATAAGTTAATATTGGTAAGCTATCGTCAGGATTGTGATCATCGCTTTTAGTGAATACATGAAATTTAGTTTGAGCATAAGCACCTTCATTTTTAAAGCTTTCATGCCAAGGACGAGATGCAAATACACGTAGAGTATGAGTACCCGGTGATAATTCTGATAACTCTAACGGTTGATTTATGTCGTAAACTTCCAACTCTGGTTGATTATCTAAAATTACCTTTAAATGCGAACCAAGTCCATATTTTGCATTTTTAAATATTGGCAAATCTTTAACTTGTAACTTAACTTGTAGTTTATCTTCTTGTAATACTTGTTCTGCTTGAGGATTAAGTATTTTTACTTGGGGCTGATATAATTCTAAACTTTGACGTAATTCTTGAATAACTTCTGGAGGAGCAACTTCAGAGATTTTTCGGGAAAGTTGAGTATCCTTTTGCTCTATCGGTTCAGATAAACTAATCGATACATCTTGACTCACAGCTTTACCTCCGCAAGCTGTTAAACTTAATATCAGCATCGATATAAAAAAGGTCTTAAACACCGCATACCTGTTCCGAATCAGCTTTCTTAAAACCTTAGTAAGCAATGAATTCATTGTTTCTACCTGATATATTACTCAGCAATTAATGTTACTTCTATATAAATACTATAAATTATGGTTTAGAATCCTTTTGTCTGACTTCAAATAACCAGATTAAGTAGATAAAATAGCTTTGTTTGGTGATAAAAATCAGTAAAAACAACATTTGTGACAGTTAATATGCGGAATATGAGTTATTCCTGTAAAAAAGCGATCGCCATTGAAATCCTCAAAAGTGTGAAGAACGGATTTCATCCTTAGCCATCCGACAATACTCGAATTGGCTAAACTAAATATGTCTTCTCTTTCAACTAAAACATTATTGCATCCTCGCAGCAATACTACATCACCCCGCAAGAATACCTACAACTTGAATTGGAAAGCGATATTAAGCACGAGTACATCGATGGTTATGTCTATACAATAGCTGGTGCTAATGATGCTCATGTTACTGTTGCGTTAAATTTAGCGAGATTGCTGCGTAATCATGTTCGGGGTTCTGGTTTTCGGGTTTTTATGTCGGATATGAAAGCGCGAATTGAAAAACTGAGCACCATTCATAATAAATTTTACACGTCCTAGCAAACGCACAGAATTTACATATCAATTTTAAAGTTTGATTATTACCTATATATTGTTGAAAAGCATTAATCTTTACCTGAAAATTTTATTCATGCTGTTTATAGTACCGATAGTTAATCGCTATTTCAAATATTGTTACCATAAGATAAAGGAATGTAAATGTAATAGCAAAGCTACGCGGTTGTATGGTATGCACAGCAAGAAAGATATTAATTGTTGCTATTTGTAAAAAAAATACATAAACTATTGACTTTTGAACCAAGCATAAAGGCTGAAAGTTCGATCAAGTAAAAAATTAGAGAAGTTTTAATTATTGTTAATCAGACGCTCACAATGTGGGATAAATGACCTTATAATTCAACGAGAAAGCAATATTCACATAGAGTCTTTGCTGCTGAAAAAAAAGCATATAAGTGTAAACGCTACTCGCGTAACATTTATTAGTAAATGACAACTAGTGAAAAAGTTCCTCAGTCCTTTTTATTAGAGAGGAGGTCGAATGACAATTAGTCCTCCGGAGCGAGAGGAAAAGAAAGCAAGAGTCATCGTTGATAAAGACCCGGTACCAACCTCATTCGAGCGATGGGGCAAGCCAGGACATTTTGATAGAACCCTTGCTAAAGGTCCAAAAACCACCACATGGATTTGGAACCTGCACGCACTCGCCCACGATTTCGATACACATACAAGTGATTTAGAAGATATATCCCGCAAGATATTCGCAGCCCACTTCGGACATCTAGCCGTAGTGTTTATCTGGCTGAGCGGGATGATATTCCACGGCGCTCGTTTTTCCAACTACGAAGCTTGGTTAATGGACCCGTTGAATATCAAGCCAAGTGCTCAAGTTGTTTGGCCCATAGTTGGTCAACAGATATTAAATGGTGATGTAGGTGGTGGATTCCACGGAATTCAAATCACCTCTGGTTTATTCCAGGTATGGCGTGGTTGGGGTATAACCAACTCATTCCAGCTATACTGCACAGCCATTGGTGGCTTGGTAATGGCAGCTTTGATGCTATTTGCTGGTTGGTTCCACTATCACAAACGCGCTCCTAAATTGGAATGGTTCCAAAATGTGGAGTCGATGCTCAACCACCACTTATCGGTGTTGTTGGGTTGTGGTTCCTTGGGCTGGGCTGGACATATAATCCACGTGTCTGCACCAACTAACAAGTTGTTAGATGCGGGAGTAGCCCTCAAAGACGTGCCACTGCCTCACGAATTCATTTTGAACAAAGACCTGTTGACCGAGCTTTATCCAGGCTTTGCCAATGGTTTAGCGCCTTTCTTCACCTTGAACTGGGGTCAATATGCAGATATTTTGACCTTCAAAGGCGGTTTAAACCCTGTGACGGGCGGGTTGTGGATGTCAGACATTGCCCATCACCACTTGGCGATCGCGGTAGTGTTCATTGTAGCCGGTCATATGTACCGTACCAACTGGGGTATCGGTCACAGCATTAAAACAATTTTGGAAAATCATAAAGGACCCTTCACTGGTGAAGGTCACAAGGGTATTTATGAAAACTTGACCACATCTTGGCACGCCCAATTGGCGATAAACCTAGCAGCGCTGGGTTCATTGACCATCATCGTAGCGCACCATATGTACGCGATGCCTCCCTATCCATATTTAGCAACTGACTATGCAACGCAGTTGTGTATCTTCACCCATCATATGTGGATTGGCGGTTTCTGTATCGTAGGTGGTGCAGCCCACGCAGCCATTTTCATGGTGCGGGATTATGACCCAGTAGTAAACCGAGATAATATTGTGGATCGGATGATTCGTCACCGAGATGCAATTATCTCTCACCTCAACTGGGTATGTATATTCCTAGGCTTCCACAGCTTTGGATTGTACATTCATAACGACACGATGCGTGCTTTGGGTCGCCCCCAAGATATGTTCTCGGATACAGCGATTCAATTGCAGCCAGTATTTGCTCAGTGGGTACAAAACATACACACCTTGGCACCTGGTGGCACTGCACCCAATGCATTAGAACCTGTGAGCTATGCTTTCGGTGGCGGTATTTTGGCTGTAGGCGGAAAAGTCGCGATGATGCCCATTGCTTTGGGTACAGCGGACTTCTTGGTTCACCACATCCACGCCTTTACAATCCACGTTACCGTGCTGATTCTGTTGAAAGGTGTACTGTTTGCTCGCAGTTCTCGCTTGATTCCAGATAAAGCAAACTTAGGCTTCCGCTTTCCTTGCGACGGTCCCGGACGTGGTGGTACTTGTCAGGTATCTGGTTGGGATCACGTATTCCTCGGATTATTCTGGATGTACAACTCCCTATCGATTGTAATTTTCCACTTTAGTTGGAAGATGCAGTCAGATGTATGGGGAACTGTAGACGCAGCAGGCAACGTATCACACCTAACTGGTGGAAACTTTGCTCAAAGTGCAATTACGATCAACGGTTGGTTACGCGACTTCTTGTGGGCGCAAGCTTCACAGGTAATCAACTCTTACGGTAGTGCGCTTTCCGCTTATGGTCTACTGTTCTTGGGCGCTCACTTCGTATGGGCATTCAGCTTAATGTTCCTGTTCAGCGGTCGCGGCTACTGGCAAGAATTAATTGAGTCGATTGTTTGGGCGCACAATAAACTGAAAGTAGCACCAGCAATACAGCCTCGCGCTTTGAGCATCATTCAAGGTCGTGCTGTAGGAGTAGCTCACTATTTATTAGGTGGTATCGTTACTACCTGGGCATTCTTCCATGCCAGAATTATTTCGTTAGGCTAACAATCGAAAAGTTAGGAGTTAGGAGTTAGGAGTTAGGGGTTGAAAGTTAAGAGTTAGGAATAAGATTAACTATTTCTCAATTCATAACTCATAATTCATAACTCATAACTCATAACTCATAACTCATAACTCAAATTATTAATGGCTCTCATGTCAGAGGATTTATAAAACCTATGGCAACAAAATTTCCAAAATTTAGCCAAGACCTCGCACAAGACCCGACTACTCGTCGGATTTGGTATGCGATCGCGATGGGAAATGACTTTGAAAGCCACGATGGAATGACTGAGGAGAATCTTTATCAAAAGATTTTTGCTACCCATTTCGGTCATTTGGCAATCATTTTCTTATGGGCATCCAGCCTTTTATTCCACGTCGCTTGGCAAGGTAACTTTGAACAGTGGATTAAAGATCCTCTTCATATCAGCCCTATCGCTCATGCGATTTGGGACCCCCACTTTGGTAAACCAGCCATAGACGCATTTACTCAAGGTGGCGTAGATTATCCCGTTAACATTGCTTACTCTGGTGTCTACCACTGGTGGTACACCATTGGGATGCGGACAAACAACGACCTTTATTCTGGTTCGGTGTTTCTTCTGTTGTTAGCAGCGGTGTTCCTGTTTGCTGGTTGGTTACATTTACAACCCAAGTTCCGTCCCAGTCTTTCTTGGTTCAAGAGTGCAGAACCTCGTTTAAACCATCACTTAGCTGGTTTATTCGGTGTTAGCTCCTTGGCTTGGACTGGTCACTTGGTACACGTAGCAATTCCCGAATCTCGTGGACAACACGTAGGTTGGGATAACTTCCTCAGCACCCTACCACACCCAGCAGGTTTACAACCCTTCTTCACCGGAAATTGGGGCGTTTACGCAGCTAACCCAGATACTGCAAATCATGTATTTGGTACATCTCAAGGTTCTGGTACAGCGATTCTCACCTTCTTAGGTGGTTTTCACCCGCAAACTGAATCCTTGTGGTTGACCGATATGGCTCATCACCACTTGGCGATCGCGGTAATCTTCATTGTTGCCGGTCATATGTACCGGACAAACTTCGGAATTGGTCACAGCATCAAAGAAATGCTCAACGCCAAGAACTTCTTTGGCACCAAAACTGAAGGACAATTTAACTTACCTCACCAAGGGTTGTACGACACCATCAACAACTCGCTGCACTTCCAACTTTCCTTGGCATTGGCAGCATTGGGAACAATTACTTCCTTGGTAGCGCAGCATATGTACGCACTGCCACCCTACGCATTTATTGCTAGGGATTACACAACACAGGCAGCGCTGTACACTCACCACCAGTACATTGCAGTATTTTTAATGACTGGTGCCTTTGCCCACGCGGCTATCTTCTGGGTAAGAGACTATGACCCAGAACAGAACAAAGGCAACGTATTAGACCGCGTGTTGAAGCATAAAGAAGCGATTATCTCCCACTTAAGCTGGGTATCCCTTTTCTTAGGTTTCCACACTTTGAGTTTGTACGTACACAACGATGTAGTTGTGGCATTCGGTACACCTGAAAAGCAGATTTTGATTGAGCCAGTATTTGCTCAATTCATTCAAGCTGCTCACGGTAAAGTGCTTTATGGCATGGACACATTGCTGTCCAACCCTGATAGTATTGCCTATACAGCTTTCCCCAACTACGGTAACGTTTGGTTGCCTGGATGGTTAGATGCAATAAACAATACTACCAACTCGTTATTCTTAACCATCGGTCCTGGGGACTTTTTGGTACACCATGCCTTCGCATTGGCAATCCACACCACCGTATTAATCTTGGTTAAAGGTGCTTTGGATGCCCGTGGTTCCAAATTGATGCCCGACAAAAAAGACTTTGGTTATGCATTCCCTTGCGACGGTCCAGGACGTGGTGGTACTTGTGATATCTCCGGCTGGGACTCCTTCTACTTAGCATTATTCTGGGCATTGAACACAGTGGGATGGGTAACGTTCTACTGGCACTGGAAACATCTAGGTATATGGCAAGGAAACGTAGCTGCGTTTAATGAAAACTCCACATATCTCATGGGATGGCTCAGAGATTACTTGTGGAACTATTCAGCATCTTTGATTAACGGTTACAACCCCTACGGTATGAATAACCTGTCCGTCTGGGCTTGGATGTTCCTCTTTGGACATCTAGTTTGGGCAACTGGCTTCATGTTCCTCATCTCCTGGAGGGGTTACTGGCAAGAATTGATCGAAACACTTGTATGGGCGCATGAGCGGACACCTTTAGCGAACCTAGTTCGTTGGAAAGACAAGCCCGTTGCTATGTCCATCGTTCAAGGTCGTTTGATTGGTTTAGCTCACTTTACTGTGGGTTACATCCTCACCTATGGTGCATTCCTGATAGCCTCAACGGCTAGTAGGGTAGGCGGATAGGATAACCTTGATACAGGAAGTAGCTTGTTAGAAATATAAAATCCCTCACCTTTCGGTGGGGGATTTTTGTGTGGAATTTGGGTGGTAAAAATTATTTAAAAATGACCAAGAGTTTGTAGGTTGGGTTAGACACGAAAATCAAATTCAGTTTATGACGTAGAATCTATGAAATCGTGTCGTAACCCAACATTACCATTGCGATAAAGATTTACCAAATTTACAAGTCATATTAGCGAATGATGAAGAGGATATTGTTTTAGATCCCTTTGCAGGTTCAAATACGACGGGTTTTGTTGCAGAAAGCTTACAACGTCGCTGGATATCCTTTGAAATTAACGAAAATTATCTTGTGGGAAGTCAGTATAGATTTGAAGATAGCAAGCCCTAAGTAAATTTAGATAAGTATTACTTCGCAGTTACAATGAGTGCGCTCTCTTACAAAGTTGGCGCTTTTTTATGAGTATATGTTAAAGCAAAACTAAAAACACAACTCCAATTGTAAAAACTTTATCAAGTCTCTGAATATACCTAAAATTCTTTGTCGAGAATTTAATTAATACTGCTAAAACTAGCGTTACAAGACTATAGAATGTATTTGAATATAAGAAAAATCATCATTTGACATCAGCGAATTCCACAAGAAAACAGCGGTCATTTGACTAAGTATATAGTGAAGTGTAAATTACATGAGAGACTTGTATTTACTAGCAACAAGCTTGTTAATCGGATTGACGGTACCAATATCAACGTTACCAAAGTTAGCAACAGTTAAATCATCAGAATATGATCAACTTTTATTAAACCGAAAAGATGGTTGGCAAGCAACAAAAGTAGAGAATACAATCTCCGACTCAGAAATGTCTTTATCAGAGTTTATATCTCAAAGAGTTTCACCACCGAAGGAATCATCTTTTAATTATCCTCAAAGTGTAGAACCAAGATTAATCTCAGGAAGTCAACTTTATCATCAAAGGTTAGCTGCTCTCAACGCAGGTTATATTTATACTCGGTTGCCTATTGATCAGTTACAATCGCTATTAATTACTAAAAGAAAGTCTAAATTAACATATCAAGATTGGAAAAATTTGTTAGCCTTAGAAGCGGTGGCAATCGCTAAAGGACAAGGTAACAATCGCTTGAGTATTATGTTAGGTGATTCTTTGAGTCTTTGGTTTCCTATAAATCAACTTCCGAGTCAAAAGTTATGGTTAAATCAAGGTATATCCGGTGATACTTCCACAGGAGTATTAAGAAGAATATCTGCATTTTCTTCTACAAAGCCAGAAATCATTTATATCATGGCTGGTATCAACGATTTAAGAAAAGGTACTTCCGATAAAGTTATTTTAGACAATCATCGTCAAATGATTCGGAGTTTAAAACGTACTCATCCCAATAGTTATATTATTATTCAATCAATATTACCAACTCGTTTACCAACAATTCCTAATACTCGTATTCGCACTATTAATAACCAATTAGCAAACATTGCTAAACAAGAAGGAGTTAATTATATTGAGCTTCATAAATGGTTTGCTGATTTTCAAGGAAATTTACGGGAAGATTTAACTACCGATGGTTTACATTTAAGTTTAGAAGGTTATCAAGTTTGGCTAGCTGCAATACAACAAATAGAGGAAAAGTTGGCTATTTCTAAATCTATGAGTGCTGTACAATAGCAATTCATCACTAATCAAGGGAACAGGGAGTAGGGAGTAGGGAATAATATATAAGAAGTCGGGTTTTTCGGATAAATTTCAGTGGTAAGCTAAAAAGCCTTTAATTTGTATATTCAAATTTTATTAACGTTTTGTAGTGCGGGCATACTGCTCGCTAGAAAAATACAAATTAAATGCGCGACAATTTAACAGACAATCTTGATAAAAACCCGACTTCTAACCCCACAAAAAATCAAGTTTTTACAGCTTGCTTATAATTTAACCAGCAATCGAAGTAGTGAATATTGAACTGACGTTAAAATCCAATTCAAATCAAATAATTCTTAATTAATTACCATCTTGGGAATTAGTTTCAACTTGTTGACTCGGTACGACTACGGACTGAGATGGAGGGTTAGAATTTGATTGTTTTACTGGTACCGTCGGTACTACTACAGGTTGAATAGGTTGTTTCTCAGGTTGTAGTTTGACGCTATTTTTAAGAGATGAACCATTATTACGAGAATCTCTTACTTCTCGGAGTCTCTCTACTAAAGATGGTGAAGGAACTGCTTTTTGAGATGAACTTGAAGCTGATTTAGGTGGGGTAGTATTACTTAATGCTGATGAACTAGAAGAATCACTGTTATTCCCCGAATTACTTTTCGACGATCGCGATGTAGATTGATTATAATCGGCTGATTGTTGCGTTTTCTCAGAAGATGAAGATGATTGAGAGTTACTGTTTGAACTTGAAGCAGTATTACTACGTCTGCGTTTTTTAGGAGTATAAGCTGCGGATTCTTTTGTGGTTTTAGTTCCCGTTACTCTTCTTTGAGGAGTATTATTACTGCTTGAAGAAGTTTCGGCTCGTTTTGCAGCTTCAGTTTCTTGAGGTGAAGGTGAAACTGTAGGAGATGATTCTACAATCGGTATTTCTGCTGCTGTTTCTACCGATTGTTCGAGAATTGGTGCAGCTTGCTGTTGTCTTTCTGTTGTTGAAGCAATTTTGGTTAAACCGAAACCTAATGTCACACCAAAAATTGCTACACCCGTACCAATCAAAACTCTGGGTGAAGGTACTTTTTTAAACCAAGGTTTTTTGATATTGTTAGTTACTTCTACTGAAGTTGATGCCGGTGCTAAATCTGGATCGATCGCAGCAACTGCTCGTGGTACAGGTTCGTAATTTTGGGTTGATAAATCAATAGTTGCTACAGCGTGAGTCGGTACTGCTTGAATAATAGTTCTTCCTTTCTGTGGTAGTAAATCTAACCATGACTCCACTGTTTGCGGACGAAAACGCGCTTCTACAGCCATCCCGCGCATTATCGCTTGATTTACCGCAGCACTCAAATGGGGCTGTAACTCGCGAGGAGTGGGCATTTTTTCCCTATCCCGCAATAACACCGGCATCGGTACTTGTGCTGTCAGTAATGCATACAGTGTCGATGCTAAACCGTATATATCGGTTGCTGGCGATCGCGGTGCGCTGGTTAGATATTGTTCGATTGGAGAATAGCCTTCGGATACCATTCCGGTATGAGTTTGTCTGACCCCAGTATTAAATTCCCGTGCAATACCAAAATCAATTAAAATAACCTCGTTGGTATTTTGCCGCAAAATAATATTATCTGGCTTCACATCCCGGTGTAATAAACCTTTTTGATGTACTACCCCCAAAGCCGCACCAATTTGACGAATGTAATGAATTGCAATATCTTCTTTTAAAGGTATTCCCGGCATCACAAATGCTTCACCCAAGGTATCACCAGGAATGTACTCCATTACCATATAAGGTAAACCAGCTTCGACGAAGAAGTCACTGACTCGTACAATATTCGGATGAACACAACTAGCTAATCTTCTCGCTTCATCCTGAAATTGAGATTCAAATTTAGCGAAATCTGGATGCTTTTGAAGTTTATGATTAAGGGTTTTAATCACCACTTCCTGATGTAAGAAATGATGATTTGCTTTGTAAGTAATACCAAAACCACCCCTTCCAATTTCCTGGTTGATAGTATATTTACCACCCTGTAAGGTTTTACCAGTTAGCATAGTGATTTAACTTTGGGATTTAACAATTGGCGAAAGCGGTAATCTAATTTATAATCTTAAACTAAGAATAGCTTGTTACCTGGATGCTTAGAAAACGAAAATTCTCAAATAGTAACAAATAATACGTAAATATAGTTGATTTTAATTTATTCCTTTTTCTAATTGCATATTAATCTTTAATATGTAATTTGGAGTAAGTATAAATCATGAATAACAAAAAAATAAAAAAATAAAATAATTTAATTAATTATTAACAAACATTTTTTCGACAACTAATTCAATGACTAATTTTTAGATATATTTTAATTTTATCAAAAAATTTATCAAAAAATTTATCAAAAAATAAGTTTAGATGCGTATTATACCATGGTTGAGTTCTTCTGTCTAATTTTAGAAGTCGGGTTTTTTCTCAAATTGATAGAACAGAGTTGTCTTAAAAACCCGACTTCACTTTACTTTGACCTTTAACCCTTGTTAAAATCGATGACCGATACCAAAATGAACTTTACTTTCTCCTTGGTCATTAAGACCGTAGTCAGCACGAATTAATCCTAAAGGAGAATTCAAACGCAAACCAGCACCGTAACCAAAACCTTCACCTGGTTTACCTCTAACTCCCGCAGGATTGCCGATTACAGTATCCCCAGAGCCTAAATCTGTAGCAAAATCGGCGAACAATACTCCTCCCAAAGCATCTAAAATGGGGATAGGAAAGCGATATTCTGCCGAAGCTAATACATAAGAACGACCGTTACCAACATCACCCGCATCATAACCGCGAACGGAATTAGAACCACCTAAATTAAAAGTTTCATAAGGAGGTAAATCTCCAATTACTGTACCCGCTTGGACATTCAGAGCAAATACTTGAGTTTTAGAAGATTCAAATAATTTTACTGGTACATATTGTGTATAATCAGCCCGCAAACGGTTCATCGAGATTTCTCCTTGTCCGAAAGGAAGCGATTGTTCCGTACTTAACTTGAGAACAGAACCTTGAGTCGGATTAAAAGGATTATCACGGAGGTCTTTAGTAGCACTTAAAGATACCGTCGCTAAATCATCAATACCAGTACCGCTTTTTGTCAAAGGATTATTTTGAGCATCATTTGCTGTAATTTTACCTTCTCTATCGCTGATACTAACGCGAGTGTAGTTAAATCCTAAATTAGTATTCCATCCGTCAATTGGACGTTGAAGACTGACACTACCACCAATTTTGCCTTCTCGGACTTTATCCCCGTTAGCTAATTTAATATCGCTGTCAAAAGTATCAGAAATTTGACGTTTACGAAAAGCATTTATACTGTAACCGAGACGGTCAGGGTTATTTTCTCGATAAGGACTGGTAAATCTACCGTCAAAATTGATATCACGTTGAGAAAGCTGGAGATTCACATTTAAATTTTCGTTAATACCACCAAGATTGCGATCGCTATAATTTAATGTCCCAACAATACCTTGGTCAGCACTATAATTACCACCGACATTTACAGAACGCGCTCCAGTTTCTTTAATGTAGTAAACCACATCAAGGTTGTTTGCATCACCTTCGAGTTCTAAATTAACTCTTTCAAATAATCCTGTAGCGTACAACCGCTGTATATCCTGTCTAATCTTGCTTTCTTGAAATACTTGTCCGGGTTGAAGTTGTATTTGCTTGTTCAAAAATTCTGGTTGAGTACGTCCCTGTATTGGCTTACCTTTTTTATCAACCTTTTGATTATCATCATTTATAAAGCGGAATTTGATATTTTCAATCGTACCTTCGGCTACATTGACATCCAATACCCCTTGACGATTCGGTTTAATTGCTATCACCCGTGCCAAACTATAACTATTTTCGGTATACCATTGATTAATATTTTCTACCGCTTTGTTCATCTCGCTCGGACTAATCGGTTTACCAATTTGGGATTGAAAAATTGTTTGAGCAACTTCATAAGAAAGCGCTTTCGCTCCAGTTAATTGCAGCGAATTTACAACTATTGGTTTTACCTCGAATACCACACTCAAACCTTGCTCGTTACTCCGACTGTTGACAGTAGCACCCGCAAATAAACCAGTATCTAAAATAGCCGCGACATCTTTTTCCAGTTGAGTTTGACTAGTTTCTCCACCCGGTTGTGTCTTAATTACATCTTGAATAACCGACTGTAACTCCGAAGTAACCCCTACTATCCCCACGTCAGTAGCACGAACGACGAAATCATTTCCAGTTGTAGCACGAATCTGAGAAGGAGATTGGGAGATGGGGGGCTTGGGAGATGGGGAGATGGGGGGATGGGGGGAATTTTTAATTACTATTTGTGTTTGTTTTTGTTGATTTTTAACTGATAACTGTTTACTGTTAACTGGTAACTGTTCACTGTTTACTGATAACTGTTTACTGTTAACTGGTAACTGTTCACTGTTTACTGATTGGGAAAATTGTTGAGTAATTAAAGCTTCTGGTTGAGAAATAACCTCTGTTGATACAGGAGTATCCTTAACCACCGGAATTACAAGATTTTCCCCTTGTTGGTTGTCAGAAATGGGAGTAGAATCATTTGCAATTGCCTGCTGGTGAATATTGCTAGCTGCTAAACTAACTAAAGTAAAAATTGCCGCAGAAGAAACTCGCATAATATTTAGCCTGAATCACTGAAAGTTAGCTTGTATTTTGATAATGAGTTTTAATTATCAGGTTCGTCTTCGGGGATACTACTAACTTCCGGTTTTCTCGGTTTATTTATAACTTTGTATATCCCTTTTGCTTTTTGAGACAGTTAATTAAAAATATTTGTTTCTCATGAGTGAATTATCACCCCTTCCCTTTACAGAAAAAATACAACCTAATACTGCTACTTCAAGATTATTGGTATTAAGTAACGGACACGGAGAAGATGTGATTGCAGTTCGGATTTTACAAGAACTACAACAGCAAGCTCTAACACCGGAAATCTTCGCTTTACCTTTAGTAGGTGTTGGAGGTGCTTACCAAAAGTTAGATATTTCTACAATTGGTTCAGTACGTTCCATGCCTAGTGGTGGCTTTATTTACATGGATGGTCGGCAATTAGCGCGGGATGTACGCAGTGGTTTACTACAATTAACTCTCAATCAATTTAAAACTGTGCGTCGCTGGGTAAAAATTCAGAAAAAATCCGGCTATTTAGTTAAAATTTTAGCTGTAGGGGATATTGTACCGTTATTATTCGCTTGGTTGAGTGGTTGTGAATATGCTTTTGTCGGTACAGCAAAATCGGAATATTATCTCCGAGATGAAACTGGTTGGTTGAAACGTAATACTCAAGCTGCTCGTTGGGAAGGTTGGAGCGGTTCTGTTTACCTTCCTTGGGAAAGATGGTTAATGAGTCGAAAAAGTTGTAAAGCTGTATTTCCCAGAGATTCTTTAACAACACAAATATTAAAACAGTGGAAAATCCCCGCTTTTGATTTGGGGAATCCGATGATGGATGGGTTAAACCCCAGCTTTCCTTTACAAAAATTTTATACTACCGATACTCGCAGACAGGAAATAGAACGTCCTTTAGCAGTTACCCTTTTACCAGGTTCTCGTACTCCAGAAGCTTATGCTAATTGGGACAAAATTACAATTGCAATTTCTGGATTAATGGCTATGTTCCGCGAACCAGATTTTGTCGGACATACTTCTGGTAAAGTTGTATTCTTGGCAGGTATTGCTTCCGGTTTGGACTGCAATATTTTAGCTGAAACTATCAAAAATCAAGGCTGGAGTGCGATTCCCAATCAACAATCTCCCATTCAGATTCCCGATAATCAAGCATTGACATTTAAGCTGAAAAATGCATACATAATCTTTACCAAAACCAATTATAACGACTGCTTGCATTTAGGAGACTTGGCGATCGCAATGGCTGGGACAGCGACAGAACAGTTTGTCGGTTTGGGTAAACCAGCTATCATCATACCAGGAGAAGGACCCCAATTTACCCCAGCTTTCGCTGAAGCTCAAAGTCGTCTTTTAGGCTCCTCGGTAATTTTAGTCGAAAAACCCAGTAATGTAGCTTCTGAAGTTAAAAGTTTATTTGCCAATCCCGATCGATTATATGCAATTGCTAAAAATGGCGAGCAACGTATGGGTAAACCAGGTGCTGCAAAAAGAATTGCCGAATGTTTGATCAATATTTGACAGTGGACAGTTGACAGTTGACATTAATTTGAACGCAAAATAATAAAAAGACGTAACGCCCGGCTACGTCTCTACATTATTAGTTTAATTAAGAATAAAAAGTTACATAACTCCTAATCAATCTCGTTAAAAAGATGTTCTTCCAAAAATGGTTGGAATTCACGAAACTCTTCTGGTGAAAGTAATTCGGGTTTACCTTCTGAAGATATTCGAGCAAAAAATAGCAACGGATCTAATGGTGTATAAATTGCGTATTCTTGTTCTTCGTGATAAAAACTTGCTAGTAACTGTAACTGTTCTGGTTCTAAATCTGTTCCTTCGTCTTCAATTTCTAAGGTAAAAATATCTGACTCTTCAATCGGAGGCAATTCACCGGAAGCTGTTAAAGCATAGGCTGTGTTTTTTAACACTAAATTTTGCTCGGATAAAACAGCTTGGGCAGTACTAAAAATCTTTTCGATTGTAGCATCATCTTCTACAAGAACGGCTTCTTCTGTCTCACCATCGGTTTCCCAAGCAAAAATTTCTACAGGTGAGTCAACAGGAAGCAATAAAAAGTACTCTTGCTCATCTACTTCAAGGGAATGCTCGACATAACATTCAAGTGATCTTCCAGTTTCATCAGTCAAGGAGATGGAACTTTGATTGGAATGCTCGTTGTCTTCAGGAAATGGAGATGGATACATAGCCGAGTAAAAGCACAAAAATTAATATCAGCTTGAAAATAGATTACTCTATCATTCAGCAAAAATTCTTAACGACAAATGGCTGACGATAGAAAAATGCTGATTCTTATTCTCAGAATATCATGACAAAAGCTATCAAAATTAAGCGTTTCTTTTAAGGGGTTGTTTCACTATCCGATTTTTGTTTCTGTCTTCTGATATCTAACCATTGTTGTAAAATTAATGCTGCGGCAAATCTATCAATTAATCCTTTATTACGGGAAGGAGAAATCTTTTGGGCAATCATCATTTGTTCTGCTTGATACGAGGTTAAACGCTCGTCTACGTATTCTACTGGTAATTGCAAAATTGCTGTTAATCTTTTTGTAAATTTCTGCACATGACGTGCTTGGAAACCCAGGGAACCATCCATAGAATAGGGTAGCCCAACTACCAAAACCTCAACATCTCTTTCTTGGATTATTTGCTTGATTTGCTCGACATCTCGCTCAAAAGATGTACGGTGTAATGTAGTAATTCCACTCGCAATCAAACCAGTGCGATCGCAACCTGCTATCCCAACTCGTTTATGACCAACATCTAATCCTAAAGCAGATACATAAGAAGTTGCTTTTGTGTTAATTGGGCTTTGAGAAGATAAATTTTGTAAATTTTGAGCAATTATTTGATCTTCTCTTCCCTCTGACTCCACCACATTCTTACTCCTGCTGAGTGTCGGTTGAAGGCGTTGAGGAACACCCTTCTACGCTACCTTTTTGATAAGGTACAGCAATGGTATCTGGGATAGATTTTTTTAATTTGGCTCTATCTAAAATTTGCTGGATTTTCTCTTGCTTCCACAACATTCCCCCAGGTATCGGTTTACGTGCTGGTTGCAATCCTTGTAACATTTCCGGTAGCTGAATTCCTTCTAAGGAAACAAATTTCGATTCCCGTACTTTGTGCCATACGGAGCGAGACATGATTAATGTGTGTTCTATACGACTTGCTCCGATTTGCTCTAGATATTCTTCTCCTTCTGGCTGATAATCTGCGGAAGCGACTTTCAGCGAAGCAGTCGGAAAATCTTGGGTAATCCGAGCCATTTGAGATAGTAGCTCTGGATACAACCAAGTGTATGCTGGATGTACGGTTAAGGTGGCTATGTGGAATTTTTCTCCTTTGCGATCGATTCTCAGTTGAAAATAACCAATGGCTGCTTTTCTTTGGGGTTCAAATACGTAACCGCTAACTACTTCTGATTTTGTTAACCACTGCTTAATTGCATCCGCTAAAGCACCGAATAAGCCGGTTTTAAAATCATGGGTTTGACGATCAAATACTTGACGCACCAAAGGCGGCATTGAGGCAGTGTCGAGCTGATACAATAGTTGAGCATCTGCATTGCTCACGGGTAGCAGATTCGGTAAATCTGGTTCCGCTTGTGCCAATGATGCTAATAATTCTGGCTCAATTTGCCAATATGTCATTTCAGCCAAACGTTGAAACCCGTTTTGACGATAAAGAGCCAGAGCTTCTTTATCATTGATATTTGCTTCCAAAATCCAAGTTCGAGCTTCTAATATCGACTCAAAGCAGTAACGCAAAAGTTGAGAACCGATGGTTTGCTTATTGAGGCTTTTCTCTAACATTACTCGGTCTACGCGCCAAGTACTGCGTGTTTTATTAAATGGTGATACCTGGATAATCCCTAACATTGTACGTCCTTGTTCTGCTACGTAAGCGCAAAGACGATGTTGTAAAGGATTGGGAAACCAACTGAGAAATTTTAGTAATCCAAAATTACGACGCAGTTTTTGCGACTGCTGAGTCGCAAAGTGTTCTTCATTGGGGTTTTGGGCTGCGAATGACTCTTCGGAGAGACGTTCGATATCATCCAAGTCCCGGTATTGAACTGGTCGAATAACTATATTAATATTCTGAGAAAGTAATGATCTCATTTTCATCTTTGTCCGCGATTAAGCCTTAAATATATATAAATAATCTGAGTACGATGTAAGTGCTGCAATTATATTAACGGCTTTGGGCTATTAGCCGTTGCGTCAAAAGAGTGATTTTCACAACTTTTATGATTAAAAGCAGTCCCTAGAGAGAATAACACGTAAATATTCCCACTACTGAACTGCTTTCATTGTATTTTAATTTAGTTAAGTTTTGTATAAGTTTAAATTGCCTGCCGAGATTGCCGAGAAACCAGCTTTTCAAAATCAGCCTGGGTTTGATGAAGTAATTCACCCCGACTGTCTTTTGATGTTTGTTTTAGGCTTGGAACCAGGTTACGAGCTTGGCACACCATATGGAACTGCAAATGAGCAACATATTCGCTAAACTCTTCGTTTACTGGATTATTTCCCATTAGGATATTTGATTCCGTCGCCACAATATTCTCCTCTTAAATCGCGATGCTTTTAGAGCATATCAGAACTTAATATTTTATTTTATCGAAGATATTTATTTTGCAATAAACTTTAACCCTTTATCTCAAAAATATAGCGAAATGTAAACAATAATTAACTTTATTTAAGTAGGTGGGTAGAAAAATTTATCGTTATGAAAAGGGAGTAGGGAGCAGGGACTAGGGTTTTCAGACTATTTATTATAAGTTAGGAAGCATATCAATAGATTACTCCCTTCCCGGCAGAAGATTACGGAAAAAAAAACCGCAGAGACGCTGAGAGCGCAGAGGAAAGAGATAAAAAGAGATAGGTAATCTTAGAGCGGGATGGGAGTAATTACTCTATGTTATTAAGTGCCACGCGGCACGGAGGTGTTGATTGATCAGTATTTAGTGTTATTGTTGAAATTTTTTCTTCAAAGCTTCGGGAACGTTTACAGCTTTGTCTAAACCGCAAACATTTTCCCATATTAAATTTTCATTCCAAGTCACGTTTTGCAAATTCGCTTCACTCACATCAACACCGCTTAAATTTGCTTGGTTGAGAGTTACTCCACTCAAATCGGCTTCCCTAAGAATTACTTGACTTAAATTGACACCGCTGAGGTCTGCACCTAAAATAATCGCTGAGCGTAAATTTGCACCTTCAAGGTTTGCACCGTTGAGTTTGGCGTAACTCAGGTCTGCTGCAACTAAGATAGCTCTGATCAGGTTGGTACTAAATAAAATACAATCGCTCAGGTTGGTACCTTTAAGAGTTGAACCCCTCAAATTAGCACCACTCAGGTCAGCACGACACAAATCAGCATAACTCATTTCTGCGCCAATCAACTTACTATCACTCAAATTCGCGCCGAAAAGTATGCTATTTTGCAGGTTTGCGCCGCTTAGTATAGCATCTCGAAGATTTGCACTGGTTAAGTTCGCGTTACTCAAATTTGCTCCGCTCAAATTTGCTCCGTTCAAATCCGCACCGCTCAAATCCGCACCACTCAAATTTGCTCCACTCAAATCCGCACCGCTCAAGTTACAGTGAGTCAAATCGCTACTAATCAAATTTGCCTTTGTGAGATTTGCACCGCTTAAATTAGCATCACCAAGATCAGCATTCCCAAGATTAACTTTTATTGCTTGTAAACCAGTCAAATTCGCATTACCTAAATAAGCTCCCATCAGATTCGCATTACTAAAATTCACTCCTGTAAGGTTGGCATCTCCTAAGTAAACTCCTTCTAACTGAGCATCATCAAGAAATTCACCAACTACGTTACTAAAATTACCAATCTCCATGGAATCGCTGTAATTAATTACTCGTAACAGCTTTGAGGTAAAAAAGTTGTTACTATCTGGCTTTGCTGATGGGTAAAAACTAATTTCAGTTTGCAGATTATCAGATTGCGATCGCAATATTTTATGTAATTCCAAAAGCAAAATCATCACATTTAGTCCAGTATTTATATCTACTTTCCGCAAACCAATTACCACATTTTGTGTCTGTAACTGCAACATTTGCTTTTGAGCTAAGTTATTATCGGGTGCAGCATCAATAAATTCACCATCACACCAACGACGATAAAAATCTTCTAATTTTCTAAACACAATTACCGGGTTTGTATTCTCACTCCTCACAAATCTGATAATTACTGCTTCGACAATTTCTGGTTTTAATGCAATATTACTCAAGATTGTATAAATCTCTTCCCAAAACTGTCGTTGATCTACACTGCTTTTTTGCCCCCATCTTGTTAGACTCTCTTGCAGCTTTTCCTCAAAATTCAAATTTTTTTGAGTAAGTTCAACTTTTTTTTGTTTTTGGCGATCGCTATTTATCGAAATCAATCTCGTTTTGGCTTCTGCCGATGCTCTATGCACCAACTCTTCTAAGGACGATTGTCTCACACAAGTCCTCAAAAGCTGTTTGAGAAGTTCTATCTGCACCATGTGTATATTTTCACACTCGATTACAAGTATTTTAAAAAAGCTTAACTGAATATTTCCCTTGTCTCAATAGGTTTGAAAACCAAAATAGACTAGTATTATTTAGTACTATTAAATAATCTATTTTTGAGTATAATAACGGTTATTGCGGTGGAACAATCGATAAGTCCTCCTATTTTGACTAAAGTCTCTATTTAAATCTTTTTTTCGTGGTTAAAAAAGCACAATTGCCGATATTTGATTGTTATACTATTTTGCCGGTGTATTTTCTGCTCTTGTTTGACGATAATAGGTATTACTTGCAACTGTTGCAATTGTTAGGAAAAATACTACAGCAAAAAGGGGCAAAAAAATTAAAAAATGTCATATTAACCTGACTTAAAAAGTTTTCTGCTTGATATTAGACACTTAGTAGAAAAATTATTGTCTTTTCAGCCATTTTGAATGGTAATGTTATTTCCGCTGATTTGTAAGAGGAATTTTTGAGGTTATGAGAATCAACAGAGCAGAGAAAGGCTTCGATAAACTAAGGGATTTAAGAATTGCAAATCAATTGGGTATGCTAACCTGGAGATGATTCCGATGAGAAAAAACAGCATTTATCATTATATAAATATCATTCTGTTGCAGGGTTTATATTTAGCAGCAGCCAGTTTCGGAATTAAATCCCTGGTTGCAACCGCTCAACAAACCACAACGCGATCGCGATTTGAGTCTGTAAATATTTTGAATTATCAACCGAATCGCGATCGAACAATCTCTAAGGTAAATAAAGTTAATCAAAAGTATCCAGAAAAACTACCATTGGGGAAAGTATGGGTAGTTGGTGAGCAAAAAGAAGTACGACCAGAATCATTTATTTGGGTAGTAAATGACACAAAAAAGGCATCGCAACAGCCTTATTTAGAATTAGATAAACAACAGAATAAATCTGAAACTAAGCCATCTACAACAGCAAAACCAGCCGCAAAAGATAGTTTTAAAAATTTTGATACTGTAATTAAAGATACTGATATTTCCAAAGGTTTGTTTACTATTTATAGAGATAAAGAAAAAAATAAAATATATTTAGAAGTTCAGCCAACTCAGCTGAATAAGAATTATTTAGCAACAGCAACTTTAGAATCGGGTATTGGTGAAGCCGGAATTTATAGCGGAATGCCTTTACAGGATTTTCTATTTTACTTTGAACGGGTAAATAATAATTTAAACTTTGTAGTTCGTAATGTGAACTTCCGTACTCAGGAAGGAGATCCTCAATCACGTTCTTTGGCAAGGTCTTTTAGCGATTCTGTACTTTATCGAGTTAAAATTCAAAGTATTCATCCCCAACGTAAAAGTATATTGATCGATTTAGGGGATTTATTACTTGCGGATTTAGCTGGATTATCTTCGAGTTTGGGAGTTCCCGGAACCCAAGATGAATCTTATTTTGGTAGTGCCAAAGTTTTTCCTGAAAATATCGAAATTCAGTCAATTTTGAATTTTTCCAGTGGTAGTAGTAAAACGAAAAACCCTCGATTGGGAACTTTAGCTGATAAACGTGGTTTTACTTTAAAGCTACATTATAGTCTTTCTCAACTACCAGATAATAATTATCGTCCCCGTTTAGCCGACGAAAGGGTAGGTTATTTTATTACAGCTTATCAAGATTTATCTAATAAAGACCCTAGGGATTCTTTTGTACGCTATGTAAATCGCTGGAATTTAGAAAAAAAGCATCCCAATACGACTATTTCCGAACCGAAGAAACCCATTGTTTATTGGATAGATAATGCTACACCTTATGAATATCGGGAAGCAATTAAAGAAGGGGTTTTAATGTGGAATCGAGCCTTTGAAACGGCTGGGTTTAAAAATGCCATAGAAGTTAAGCAAATGCCTGACAGCGCTACTTGGGACCCTTCGGATATCCGTTATAATACCATTCGTTGGATTAATACCGTAGATGGATATTTTGCCATGGGACCATCCCGTGTCAATCCTTTGACTGGAGAAATTTTAGATGCGGATATTTTAATCGATGCGAGTTTAGTTACTTCTCTTAAGAAAGATTATCAACAAATAGTTCAACCTACTCAGTCGGAAAATCGCACTTCTTTATCAGCGATGATGCAAAATCGTCTATTATGTAATAATAATTTGAATGTAGAAGATAGGGATTCTCAGCAGGTTGGGGAATTAGAGGGATTTGTTGAACGTTTATCCAAATTAGCGGGTAAGTACGACCTTTGTTATGGAATCGAAGCTACCAACCAATTTGGTTATGGGAAATTAGCACTTTCGCTGCTCAGAGATTTACCACCTACAAGTCAGCAAACTAAAGACTATATTCATCAATATTTACGTCTAATTGTTGCCCATGAAGTCGGTCATACTTTGGGTTTGAGACACAACTTCCGGGGTAGTACAATGTTATCTCCCAAGGAAATGAACGATAGGAGTATTACTAGGGTTAGGGGTCAAGTTTCTTCAGTTATGGACTACATTCCTCCTAATATTGCTCCTGAAGGTGTCAAACAAGGAGATTATTTCCCTAGTATAATTGGACCTTACGATGCATGGGCAATTAAATATGGTTATGCTGAGTTTAAAGCTACATCTACCATTGCTGAAAAACCATTTTTACAAAAAATAGCCCAAGAATCTTATAAGCCAGAGTATAGTTATGCCACAGACGAAGATGTTTACGATTTAGATCCTACTGCCGATGCATGGGATAATAGTTCTAATGTACTGCTTTATTCTAAATGGCAGATGGATAATGCTAGGCAAATGTGGGATAGAATCAACAAGCGTTATCCTTTGGATGGAGAAAGTTATAGCGATGTGCGTGACCGTTTTGGTGCAGTATTAAGTAACTACTTTCAACAAATTTACTATACTTCAAAATACATCGGTGGTCAGTCATTCTATAGAGTTTACGCTAGTAAAGACCAAAATCGATTACCATTTGAACCCGTATCCCTCGAAAAACAGCGAAAAGCTTTATCCGTATTAGATAGTTATATTTTTGCCAAAGACGCTTTTAATTTCTCCCCAGAACTTTTGAATAAATTAGCACCATCTCGTTGGAGACATTGGGGAAGCAATCCTCAAGTTGGTCGTTTGGATTATCCCATCCATGATTTAATTTTATTCATGCAGAACATGGTTTTATCTGATTTACTTTCTAGCGATCGCCTTTCTCGTCTCAAAGATATTGAGTTAAAAAGTAGTAAAGGGGAAGCTTTGAGTTTACCTGAATTATTTAATACGCTTCAAGATAGCATTTGGACAGAAGTATTGAAATCTAAAGATAAAGACTTGGAAATTTCCAGTTTACGTCGGGGTTTACAGCGAAAATATTTAGACATTTTGACTAGTATGGTGTTGCGAAAAGTTAGTGTTCCTGATGATGCACGTACTTTAGCATGGTACAAACTACGTCAATTAGGTGACAAATTAGAAGGAGTAAATTCCAAAGATGAATATACCAAAGCGCATTTACTAGAAACACGTCAAAGAATTAATAAAGTTTTAGATGCTCCTTTACAAACTAATTGAATCAACTATCAATTTCCCAACTGACGGATTTTAGTGGGCTGAGAAGTTGGGTTTTGCTCAGAATCAATAGTAAATAAAAATTTCTAAGGACATTTAGTATCAGCGATAAGATTTTATGACTTTTAGATATACTATTTTTATGTAAAAATACTAAAATGTCAAATTTCAACTATACGTAATTGATACAGGAGTATATACCATGTCTTTACCAACCGATTTCAAATCAATAATAGAGGAAGAATACAGTAACTATGGGTGGGAGTTAGCTTGCTGTTTTAGTTTTGTTGCGGAATATCTAGGTTATAAAGTTCTGGATATTTCAGCCGTAGAAACAGCATTGAAAATGATAGCAACTACAAATGGTTCTAGTTTAAAAAATTACGAAAATCATTATCCTAAATATTAGATTCTTATGTAAAAAGTAATTACTGTGCAATACACAATGCATTTACTCGAAGAGCGAAAAGTATTAAGATTTCTAATGAAGAGAATGAATTAGATAGACAAGATAAAGTTTTAGAAAAATTTATAAAATACATAACGAAAAACGACAATATATTTTATAGTATTCACTATTTTTATAAAGAGTATATAAAAACTACCTTAAAATATAGTATAGAATCAATTTTTATAGATATAGAGGAAAAAATTAATCAAGAGATAACTGATGAAGAAACAATTGATGAAAAGACAATTGATAATAAGAAGATGAATGTAAAGAAAAACAGAAAATAATACAAACTATAAACAATTCTCAACCATTAGATATAAACGAAATACAGTAAAATTTCGCTACGAGATTAACAAATAACCGAGATAGAGGCTTATTTGCTGTCTGTCTATTTAGTGTATGTAGCATTCGAGAAACCATTACCCTACAAACCACGAATATTTACAACCTAACTAACGGGACTACTTCTTTCGTTTAATTCCCGTTAATAGTTGCTCCATCCTGTAGTAGTTTACTGTTATGTTAAGAGTAGGCTTTATGTTAAGTTCTCAAAGCTCTCACAAAACGTTGTAAACCTTTAAATATATTCTGACTTTTCGCTGCTACAGATTCACCATCACCTTGTATTTGTCCGCCGGATATAATTGCATCCAATTGATCACCATCCGGTTTTTTGGGTAATTCAGCAACTTTTTGATAATCACCGTCTTTTTCTACCCAAACTGACCATAATCCAGGATAACAACGAAATACCGCAGCTTCTTCAAATATTGGACGTAGATAATAACAAGATTCAATCGTATTAATAAAACGCTGACGAGTTTGTCTTGCTGTATAACCAATACCTACAATACTCGCATCCTCCAAACGAGGAGCAAATATGATAAAAGGACGATTTTCGCCGATATATTCGCATATTTTTTCTAACTGCGGTACTTCCACCGAAGTAGGTTGAACAAACAAGAAAATTTCATCTTCTGGTTGAACTTTTGACTGTAATGAAGCCATCCTACCAGTACCAATATCTAAAAGTTGAAAAGGTACCTCATTCCAATCACGACGAGCTAGAGCTGCACTACCAGCATCGGCAAATAAAATCTTTAATTTATCACCATATTCTGCAAAAGCTGGTAAAAATTGTTCTGCGGCTGGTAATGCTTTTAATTCTGGAAACAGTAACTCAACTTGTAGACGAGTATAACCATCTGCAAGAGCGGCTTGAGTTGCTTCACGAGCTTGAACAATTGCCTCTTCTAATGTTCTGGGGAGTTGCATTTTATCAGTTAATAGTTAATAGTTGATAGTTGATAATTGATAGTTGTTTGTTGTTGCCTTTAACCTTTGACCTTTGACCTTTGACCTATAACCTTTGACCTATAACCTTTGACCTTTGACCTATAACCTTTGACCTTTAACCTTTGACCAAAATGGGACTTTCAAGACGACTCATGACTTGCTGTAATACCATTGCTACCCAGTCAACGTCTGCCATCGTAGTGTAACGTCCGAGGGTAATACGAATACCTCCCATTGCTGCACCTCTAGAATAGCCCATTGCACTGAGTATGGGGCTAGGACTTAGTTTACCACTATGACAGGCTGAACCGGCACTGATACCGATTCCTGCTAAATTCAATTGACGCACAATGGTTTTACCGCTGAGCTTTTCTCCATCGGCGTATTCCAAGCAAAAACTTACATGGTGGGGTAAACGCTGCATTAAATCACCTGTAGGAATTAAACCTCTAACATCAGCTAACTGCGAAAAAAGGCGATCGCGCAATTCGATTAATCGGGGTGTTTCTACTGGTAATTCTTGGGCTGCTAATTCTGCTGCTATGCCAAATCCAGCAATGATTGGTACAGCTTGAGTACCGGAGCGCGATCGCATTTCTTGTCCACCACCACACAGTAATGGTACTAATTCTATTCCCGGACGAATGAACAATGCTCCGGCTCCTTGGGGACCATATATTTTATGACTTGAAAGGCTAAGTAAATCTACTGAAAATTTCTTGACATTAATCGGCAATCTTCCCGCTGCTTGTACCGCATCTGTATGAAATAAAACTCCAGCACTACGAGCAATTTTACCTAATTCTTCAATTGGTTGTACAGTACCAACTTCACTTTGTCCATAAATAATGGAAATTAAAACGGTATTATCTTGTAAAGCAGCTTGCAATTCTATTGGATTAACTCTACCTTTAGCATCGACACTTAAACGAGTCACTTGCCAACCCCAGCTTTCTAGTAACTTCGCAGTTTCTGACACGGCAGAATGTTCGACGCTAGAGATAATCAGATGTTGGGGTTGAGCATAAGAGCGAGCAACTCCCATAATCGCTAAATTATTCGCTTCTGTACCCCCGGAAGTAAAAACAATCGATTCATAGGGAGCATTAACTAAACTAGCAACCTGCATTCTGGCTTGTTCTAAAATAGTCGCTGCTCGTTGTCCCCACTCATGTAAGCTAGAAGGGTTTCCCCATGCTTGAGTTAATACCGCTTGCATCATCTCAATCGCTTCAGGACGAGTTGGGGTTGTAGCACTGTAATCTAAATAAATTTGCATAAAAATTCGGTTATGACACTGGAGAAAACTGCTTTTTTCAGCTTATATACTTTTGCGAGATAAATTCTTGTACATATCTTCTTTTTAAAACAAGTATGGCTCAGTTTCCTGTGAAGATTCTTTAAGGTTCGTATTTGCACTTCAGCGCTGCTGATACTATCCATCATTCCTTGATAGCACAAGCTGCGGATTTCTCCGTGAAATCAATCTTATAGTTAGAAATTATCCCCTCAATTTTGGGAAAGATAAATTTGTTGGTTTAGTATCTATCTTTGTTTAGAATCCCGTGCAAATTTTATTTATCAATAAGCGTCTATATTCTTTATTTTTACTAATATTTTCTCTCACTGCTTGTCAACAATCGAAATCTCATAATCAAACTTTAAAACCTCTACCACAAGATTCATTAATACAAGTTTATTTTAATCATTCTCAAACTTCTGAATATCAAGAACCTTACCGTCAAAAATCACGTGCAGGAGACAATTTAGAACAAATAATTATTGAAGCAATTTCCCAAGCTAATTCTACAATCGATGTCGCTGTACAAGAATTCCGTTTACCTTTAATTGCTCAAGCTTTAGTTGATAAACATCAATCAGGAGTCAAAGTTAGAGTAATTCTGGAAAATAACTATAGTCGTCCCTGGAGTAATTTTACTTCACTGGAATTAACAAAATTATCACAAAGAGAACAACAGCGATATCAAGAGTTTCAGAAATTTGTCGATACCGATGAAGACGGTAAATTATCACAACAGGAAATTAATCTTCGAGATGCTTTAAAAATATTACAGAATGCCAAGATACCTTTAATTGATGATACTGCTAATGGTTCTAAAGGTAGCGGTTTGATGCATCATAAATTTATCGTTGTAGATAACCGTTTTATAATTGTCACTTCCGCAAATTTAACATTATCGGATATTCACGGCGATTATAGTAACGATGATAGTTTGGGTAATGTCAATAATCTCTTAAAAATCGATAGTGTAGAACTAGCTGATATTTTTACAAAAGAGTTTAACATCATGTGGGGTGATGGAGTCGGAGGTAAATTTGATAGTAAATTTGGTTTACAAAAACCTCAAAGAGATTTTCAGCAAGTAACTGTAGGTAATCACAAAATTACAGTGGCTTTTTCTCCTACTTCTCCAACTTTACCTTGGATTGAAAGCAGTAATGGATTAATTGGTAAAACTTTAAATTCAGCAGTTAATTCTATAGATGCTGCTTTATTTGTATTTTCAGCACAGCGTTTGAGTAATATTCTAGAAACACGTCACAAAGAAAATGTCAAAATCAGAACCTTATTAGAACCATCATTCGCTTATCGTTTTTATAGTGAAGGTTTAGATATGATGGGTGTTGCTTTGAGCGATAAATGTAAATATGAACTCAATAACCAACCTTGGCAAAATCCGATTAAATCAGTTGGTGTTCCTTTGTTAACGAAAGGTGATTTATTACATCATAAATATGCTGTCATCGATCAAAAGACAGTAATTACAGGTTCTCATAATTGGACGGAAGCAGCAAATACAGGTAACGATGAAACTATTTTAGTCATCGAAAATCCCCAAGTCGCTGCTCATTATGTCAGAGAATTTGAAAGACTTTATAGTAATGCTGAATTTGGTATCCCTCAAAGAATTGAGAACAAGGTTAAACAGCAAGAAAAAGAATGTCCACAGATAAAAGCACCATCAACATTTGTAGAAAAGGAAATTACTAAAGTTAATCTCAATACAGCGACGGTGGAAGAATTAGTTACCCTTCCTGGGGTTGGGAAAAAATTAGCTCAACGGATTATTCAAGCACGTCAGGAAAAACGTTTTGATTCTTGGGAAGATTTAGAAAAAGTGGAGGGTATTGGAGCTAAAATGCGGGTGAAGTTGGAGGAGAGGGTGAGTTTTTAAACGCAGAGGAGCGCGGAGGTACGCGAAGATATTTTTGATTTATATTGGGATTTACCAAATGACATCATTTTTGTAGGGGAGGCGGTTGATGCGGTGTGGATCTTCCTCCCCCATTATTGCCGTTGTCTGACGCTTGAATAAATTTTGTATCAGGTTACAATACTTGTAGCGTCACGCACCAATGATGCTTTCTTCTGCTAAATCTTCATCTAAAATACTATATTCACATCACAAAAATATAATCAAAAATTTTTGTAAATTTATTCATCGAGTGAAGAAAAATGTCCGGGGTGTGAGATAATAAAGAATAGAAAAACGATAATCTTATAATCGGGTGGTGCTAATTTTTTTGAAGACGGCAGTATTCCCATTATGAGAATTTTAGTTTTGATAAAACTGATTATATCAAAAAACACGAACAGAAAAAAAATTTTTTTTTGAATTGAGTTGAAAAATTTTTGCTCAAGATTACTTAAAGATAAAAAGTATTTAGAATCACAAATAAGAGTTGAAATCAGTATTTTTATTGAGAAAAAGCCGATATTATATTAGTGGGAGTTGTATAAAAGGTAAAAAATTTGTTGCTTGCACTAAGCGATAAGTTATCGCGCATTTAATTTGTATTTTTCTAGCGGGCTGTCGGGGCCGCACTACAAGACTTTAATAAAATTTGAATATACAAATTAAAGGCTTTTTAGCTTAGCTTTACTTACATTACGCGATCGCAATTTTCTGCTAAACAATTAAAAGAGACTGCCGTGTAAAATTCCCAATCATCACAAGTCAATTTAGTCTCAACATTTAACAGCTTTGTTCAAAACCAAAAAAAAATTTTAGAAATTTATTCATCGAATGAAGAAAAATGTCCGTGGCGTGGGATAATAAAGAATAGAAAAACGATAATCTTACAATGGGATGGTGCTAATTTTTTTTAAGACGGCAATATTCCCATTATGAGAATTTTAGTTTTGATAAAACTGATTATATCAAAAAAACACTAAGAGAAAATTTTTTTTGAATTGAGTTGAAAAATTTTTGCTCAACATTACTTAAAGAGAAAAAGTATTTAGAATCACAAATAAGAGTTTAAACCAGTATTTTTATCGAGAAAATCTCGATATTATATTGATGAGGCTTGTATAAAAAGAGAAAAGAGTTATTATTTGGACAATGCGATCGCGATTGTGAATACTCCCTAAATACAAACTCTGGCAAGAGGAATTGGTGCAACACAGACACAAATAATTACACTAATAGTACTCCCTTACGATTGCTGACCTATAAAATCGATGACCGAAAAATCTAGAATTTGTATCCTTGGTGGTGGCTTTGGTGGACTTTACACCGCTTTACGCCTAATTCAACTGGATTGGGGAGAATCCCAGAAACCGGAAATTGTCCTAGTTGATCAAAATGACCGCTTTTTATTTTCCCCTCTTTTATATGAATTACTTACCGGGGAAATGCAAAGTTGGGAAATCGCTCCCCCCTATGAAGAACTTTTGCAAAATACAGGTATCCGCTTTTATCAAGGGACGGTATCTGGTGTTGATGCAGACCAAAAACTAGTATATTTAGAAGATGGTGCGGATATTCCCTACGACCGTTTGGTATTAGCTATGGGTGGAGAAACACCTTTAGATATGGTGCCGGGAGCCGATAAATATGCTTATGCTTTCCGTAGTTTGGCTGATGCTTATGCTTTAGAAGAAAAATTGCGAATACTCGAAGAATCTGATAAAGAAAAGATTCGCGTTGCAATTGTTGGTGGTGGTTATAGCGGTGTGGAATTAGCTTGCAAATTAGCTGATCGACTTGGAGAAAGAGGACGTTTTCGATTAGTTGAAATGAATAACGAAATTCTCCGCAATTCTCCAGAGTTTAATCGCGAAGCTGCAAAAAAAGCTTTAGATGAAAGAGGTGTATGGATTGATTTGGAAACAAAGGTAGAATCTATCACCAACGATAGTATTTCTTTAGAATACAAAGGAGTTGTAGATACGATTCCTGTAGATTTGGTAATTTGGACAGTAGGAACAAGAGTAACTCAAGTGGTACAAAATCTTCCCGTAAAACATAACCAGCGCGGAAAAATTACCACAACAACAACTTTACAGGTAGTAGATAATCCCGATATTTTTGCTTTAGGAGACTTAGCAGAAACATTTGACGCAGAAGGAAAACAAGTTCCGATAACTGCACAAGCAGCTTTTCAACAAGCAGATTATGTCGGTTGGAATATTTGGGCTAGTCTTACCAATCGTCCTTTACTTCCTTTCCGCTACCAACATTTAGGCGAATTTATGTCACTCGGAGTAGATAACGCAACCCTTACAGGTTTGGGGATGAAAATGGAAGGAACATTTGGATATATTGCCCGTCGTCTTGCTTATCTTTATCGTCTCCCAACTCTAGAACATAAACTTAAAGTTGGTTTTAATTGGCTAACTCGTCCTATTATAGAAACACTCTCGTAAAGGTAGGGACAAGGGGACAAGGGGACAAGGGGACAAGGGGACAGACAAGGGGAAATATAAACTTTCTAACTCCTCACTCCTCACTCCTCACTTTTAACTATGTCATAAGTGGATGAAACAGCCGAAAGTCATTTTTTTAGATGCGGTAGGAACAATCTTTGGTATTAGAGGTAGTGTTGGTGAAGTTTACAGTCAAATTGCACGAGAATTTGGCGTTGAAACTTCACCGACGACTTTGAATCAAACCTTTTTTCAAAGTTTTAAAGCTTCACCACCCCCGGTTTTTCCTGACGTACAAGAACAAGATATTCCACAACGTGAGTTTGTATGGTGGGAACAGATTACTCGTACCACCTTTGAACAAGCTGGTGTTTTACAAAAATTCGATGACTTTTCGGCTTTCTTTAGCGAAGTCTATATTCATTTTGGTACGGGTGAACCTTGGTTTGTTTATCCTGATGTCCAAAAAGCTTTAAATAACTGGCAAAAAAAAGGAATCGAATTAGGCATATTATCCAACTTCGATTCCCGAATTTATTCTGTTTTACAATCCTTACAACTCAGAGACTATTTTCGTTCTATCACCATTTCCACCCAAGCAGGTGCAGCTAAACCCAATCAAAAAATATTTGCGATCGCGCTCGAAAAACACAATTGTTTACCCGAAGCTGCATGGCATATCGGTGATAGCTTACAAGAAGACTACGAAGGAGCTAAAACTGCTGGGCTCAGAGGTATTTGGCTAAATAGAAATCAGTGAACAGTTAACAGTTAACAGTTAATAATCATTAAATGATAGTTGACAATTGGTGACTGATAACTGATTGGCTTCATCCTCTAACATCCGAATCAGGTTTTGATCACCCATACGCTTCGCAACTTCCAAACGACGTTGTAAATCGCGGCATAAATTTGCTGAGTGAGTATCATTTAACTGATTATTATTACTTTGATTGGGAATAAATAGGTTTTTACTTTTAGCAAAAATAGAATTTAATTTTTTACGCTGCTTCAATTTCTCTACTTCTTCTGGATTCCCCGAATAATAAGTAGCACCGCGATAATTTAACTCAACTGCATTGCGATTTACAGGAGTATATTCGGAATGATGACACTTCCACGTTGCACCCCGATATTTTCCACAAACTCCATCAGTAGTTACTTCAACTACTACAGGAGCATATTCATATTTAATTCCACGATAAGTAAGCTGCATAATCTCCTCCTTGCCTCTTTATATCTCAAGCATTAAACAAAACGAGGCACGTTCATAGGGCTAAGTCTTTACAAGCGAGTTAACTGTCTATGGATTGTTAGCTGCAAATTAAAGATGAACGACTCACATTTCTGTATCTATTGTAACGGTTTTTGGTAAAGTTAGGGTATCGTAACAAAAATTTCGATTTTCTTTAGAATTTGAAGTCGGGTTTTTACAACATAAATAAGTTGTTACGCATTTAATTTATATTTTTCTAGCGGGCTTTCCGGCCCGCACTACAAGACTTTAATAAAATTTGAATATACAAATTAAACGCTTTTTAGCTTATCGATAACATCAGGAAATCTCAAAAAACCCGACTTCTGATTACAATAAATCAAACTTGCAAAACCCATACCTCTTCCCCAACCTTCACCGATGATGTACCAACTTGTAAGACACAATAAGCATTAGTTTGAGCTAAATCAATCAAATTACCAGAACTTTTATTGCTACCTGCAACACTAAATTGGTAAACCCCATCAACTAAATTCAACTTTCCCCAAATATAAGTTTCCCGCTTACCATTAGAACTCAAATTTTGACGAGTTTGAGCTTTAATAAATGTGGGTTTCCAACCTTCCACAATCCCGGAAACTTTTTTAATAACTGGTTGTACAAAACGTAAATAACTAACCAAAGCCGAAACCGGATTTCCTGGTAAACCGAAATAGATTGGACTATTAGACATGGGGAAGGTAGCTACAGTTAAAGGTTTACCTGGTTTCATTGCTACAGCACGTACTTTGATTTCTCCTGCTAAAGATGCTAAAACTTGCTCAATATAATCGTAATCCCCCACCGAAACACCACCGGAAGAAAGCACGATATCGGCTTTAGCAATAGCTTGGGAAATCCCTTGTTTAAGCGCTTCGGGTTGATCTTTGATAATTCCTAACATCCAAGGTTCACCTCCAGATTCTTTTACCAAGGCGGCTAAAGCATACTGATTGGAATCAACAATTTGTCCAATTTGTAATGGTTGATCAGGTGTTACTAGTTCGTTACCCGTAGACAAAATAGCTACAATAGGACGACGATAAACATTAAACTTTGTACATTGCGCGGCTGCTAAAATAGCAATTTCCGGAGCATTTAATTTAATACCTACTGGTAATAACTCGGTTCCAGCTTGGTAATAAGCAGCACGATATCTGACAAATTCCTGGGGTTTGGGTGCTGCAAATATAAATACTTGATTTGCTTCACGACGAGTGTTTTCTTGCATTACTACAGTATCGGCACCTTTGGGCATTACTGCACCAGTGAAAATCCGCGCCGCTTCTCCCGATTGAATGTTAGATTGGGGTTGATAGCCTGCGGGAATATCCTCAACAAGTTTTAAAACCGCTGGCTTTTCCTCACTAGCTTGTTGTACATCTTGATAAATTACTGCATAACCATCCATTGCTGAGTTATCCCAGTGAGGAAAGTCGAGTTTACTGGTTACGGGTGAAGCGAGAATACGCCCGGTAGCTGTGAGTAAATCGACGGTTTCGATATCTTGTTGATTATTTAAAGGTTTAGCTAAATTAAAGATAATATTTTCTGCTTCTTTTACTGACAGCATGGTAATTAACTCCTATTTTGATGATTCTTTAGTAGAAGGGGATGCTAAGTAATTAGTGGTTATAAAACGAATAATTTTTTAATTTGTAACTCTTTAATAAAAGACGAAGAATAGTTTTTGTAAGTTAATTAGTCAATAATTTATTTGATTTAAATGAAGAATTATTAAATCAGTGAACAGTCAACAGTTATCAGTCCTGCCCGGTTTCAGTCGGGGATTTAACCCCGACTGAAACACACCACTTGCCGGAAGTGGGGGACTCTGACTCCCAATTGATTTACAGTTTTTAACTGATAACTGATAACTGATAACTGATAACTGTTGAAGAGTTATTAAAGATTAATGTTGTGGCTGTATAACTTACTGATACAGCTAAAGTTAAGGGTAAACACTCAAGCAGATACTTACATAACTTAAGTAAAAATAACATATAAAACTTATTAATATTATCTATCAATATGAAAAGTAAGGCTTTAGCATACGTTTTTTGGCTGCTATGTGTTTTTAGTTTATGCGGCGCTCAACGTTTGTACTGTAAAAGATATATTAGCGGCATTATTTATTTATTCACTTTTGGGTTTTTCGGCATAGGACAAATTATAGATTTGTTTACTATACCAACAATGGTGGATGAAGAAAATCTTAAATATCAAGCACTATACGGTTATCAAAATTTTTATAATGGCGTGAATCCACCAGTTAGTAGAAATATTGACAATCAGAGGAATCATCTACATGAAAATACTCCAAGTAAAAACGTATCCGATACCATAATAATTTTGCAAACAGCAAAGAACAATGGGGGGATAGTGTCTCTGTCAGATTGTGTGATTGCAACTGGTAAAGAAACAGCACAAGTTAAGCAAACCCTTGAAAAGATGTGTAAAGATAATTTGATCGAAATTACGAATCGTCCTGATTCCGGAGCTATCATTTATAAATTACTTTAGATTAATAAAGTCAATTTTCACTGCGATGCTGTTGTTAAGCCCAAGGATAATTAAATCAGTGAACAGTGAACAGTTATCAGTCCTGCCCGGTTTCAGTCGGGGTTAAATCCCCGACTGAAACACACCACTTGCCGGAAATGGGGGACTCTGACTCCCAATTGATTTACAGTTTTTAACTGATAACTGTTGAAGAATCTGATTGATTGGATTAAAACGCGATCGCGATCGCGTCGTGCAAAAGACTTGGAATGAACGCTATGGTAAGACTATTATAATTTTATTACGTCGGCGACTATTTCCTGGATACGAACAATAGACAGATAGTTGAAATAGTGAGACGTAATGTGAGAGAATAAGTATTTGTGTTATTATCTGCTGGCTTACATTGTTGGTCTGAATTATTATGGCTAAAAATAAAGGTGTTCGTATAATAGTGACATTAGAATGTACAGAATGTCGTACAAACGCCAACAAGCGTTCGCCTGGTGTTTCTCGTTATACGACTACAAAAAATCGTCGCAATACAACTAATCGTTTAGAACTGAAAAAGTTCTGTACCCATTGCAACACACATACCGTTCATAAGGAAATTAAGTAAAAATGGCTTATTATCGTCGTCGTCTGTCTCCCATCAAACCCGGAGAACCCATAGATTATAAAGACGTTGATTTGTTGCGTAAATTTGTGACTGAACGCGGTAAAATACTTCCACGTCGGATTACTGGATTGACTACTCAGCAACAGCGAGATTTGACTGCATCAATCAAACGCGCTCGAATTATGGCTTTATTACCTTTTGTAAATGCGGAAGGTTAAATTTAGTATTTCGAGGACATCGTGTTGCGATAAAATTGGTTGAAGCAGTTGAAGCAAATGTCCGAGATTTTAGATTTTAGATTATCCATGTAATTGGAATGGATGCCAAAATCTAAAATCAATTTTCGTTTTGTATTGAAAATGATTTGATTTTGGGATTTGATGTTGGATAATCCAAAATCTGGAAACTGAAATTTTGAATGAATAACAAGGCTTGTGGAAAAGGGGACGCTGGTAGAATTTAGGAATCAAGGCGATCGCCGTTTGGGAATTGTAGATCGTCCTGATGGTAAAACCCGTTGGATTGTAGTAGATGAACTTGGACAATCCAGCAGTCTTGCGCCGAGACAATTTAGCTACGAAGTTGTCGGACAAAGCTACAAGCCTTCAGATATACCGGATTTTCTGAAACAGGTAGAGTCGTATTTAGATCCTTCAAGTTTAGAAGTGGCTTGGGAATTACTGGTAGAAGATGGTGCGTCGGTTACTCCAAAAGAAATGGCGAATTTGCTGTTTTCTGAAATAGAACCAGCTCAAGTTTATGCGGCTCACTGCTTGTTATCGGATGATAAGATTTATTTTAAGCAAAAGGGCGACAGTTACGAACCGCGAAGCGCGGCGGCTGTTGCAGAACGTAAGCACCAGTTAGAAGTAGAAGCGCTCAAAGCGAAGGGACAGCAAGAATTTTTAGCACGAGTAGAGCAAGCGCTTCGAGGTGAAACAGTAGAATGGCAAAAGTACGATCGCTACAGACTTGAAGCCTTAGAAAAATATGCGGCATTACTCGCTGACGTGATACGAGAGAAAGTAAACTACGATTCCTTGGCTCGTGCTTATCCCCCACCCGCGCAAGTTTTAGAAACGATGACAATGCTCGAACGCACAGCAACTCCTCAAGGAGCATTTCAGTTGTTAGTTGATTTAGGTTGGTGGAGTCCCCATGAAAACTATTTTCTCCGTCGGTCTTCAATTTTGGTTCAATTCCCTAGTAAGGTAATAGATGTGGCGCATCAACGCTTGAATAGTCCTCCCCCAGATCCAGACCAAAACCGTTTGGATTTAACTCATCTCAAGGTCTATACGATTGATGATGAAACGACTACCGAAATTGATGATGGTTTAAGTTGGGAAATGCTTCCGGACAATCGAGAAAAGCTGTGGGTACACATTGCAGATCCGACACGATGGCTGGTACCGGAAGATGAGTTGGATTTGGATGCGAGGAAGCGTGGTAGCACGGTTTATTTGCCTACGGGAATGATTCCGATGTTCCCGGAAATTTTGGCAACTGGACCAATGAGTTTGGTACAAGGAGAAATCTGTTGTGCTTTAAGTTTTGGAATTATTTTAGACGAAACTGGTGCGGTAGAAGATTACAGCATTCATGCGAGTTTAATCAAGACTACTTATCGTCTGACTTATGAAGATGTCAACGATATTTTAGAATCTGGGATACCCCAAGAACCTGAAATTGCAGCCCTGGGGAAATGGGCAAAGATACGCAAAGCTTGGCGATACAAGCAAGGAGCCATCAGTATAAGTATGCCCGAAGCGATGATTAAGGTTAAAAATGATGAAGTGAACATCGAATTATTGGATGATTCTCCTTCGCGAAAACTAGTAGCCGAAATGATGATTCTTGCTGGTGAAGTTGCGGCTCGTTACGGTAAAACTCATAATATTCCTTTACCTTTTCGCGGTCAACCGCAGCCGGAATTACCACCGTCGGAGGAATTGCTGTTATTACCACCGGGTTTTGTTCGTGCTTGTGCAATGCGTCGTTGTATGCCCAAGAGTGAAATGAGCATTAGTCCATTGCGTCATGCGGGTTTGGGATTAGAAACTTATACCCAAGCAACTTCTCCGATTCGACGTTACAGCGACTTACTTACCCATTTTCAAATCAAGGCTCACCTTAGAGGTGAAGTTCCACCTTTCAGTGCAGATCAACTCAAAGAAGTAATGATGAATGTTACGAGTATTACTCAGGAAGTTGTCATGGTGGAACGACAAACTAACAGATATTGGGCATTAGAATACTTGCGTCGTCATATAGATAAAGCTTGGGATACAACAGTTTTAATGTGGTTGAGAGAAGATAGTAATTTAGCACTAATTTTGTTAGAAGATTTAGGTTTACAATTACCTATGTTCTTTAAACGGGCTGTGGATTTAGGCGAAGAAATATTAGTTAAAGTTATTCATTCAGACCCTCAAAAAGACCTAATTCAATTTCAAGAAATAGTTTATCAAGAAGTATAATTGGGATGGGGGATTCGGCATGATGAATAAAATTATCATCTTGGATACGACTATGCGGGATGGTGAGTTAAAGCCCGGTATCAAATTCAGTTTACAAGAAAAAATTTCCATTTCTAAATTGTTAGAAGAAATGGGAGTTGATGTAATTGAAGTTGGTTATCCAGGAAATTCATCTGCAAATTATGAACAAGTATTGCAGATATCTCAAATAATTAATAATTCAACTATTTGCGGATTCGCAGGTGCAAATCAAGAAGAAATTATTGCTGTTGCTCAAGCAATTAAACCAGCGAAAAGAGGTAGAATTCATACTTATAATAATGTGAATTTAAGCAATAAAGATAAATTTAAATTAGAGCAAGAATTAGAAAGTATTAAAAATAATGTATCTATAGCGCGACAGTACTGTGGAGAAGTCCAATGGAGTGCTTTTGATGCATCTAGAAGTGAATCGGATTTTTTGTGTAAAGCGATTGAAACAGCAATAAACAGTGGTGCTACAATTATTAATATTCCTGATAGCTTGGGTTTATCATCACCTGAAGAGTTTTCCCAACTTTTACAAATGATTTTTAATCAAGTACCAAATATTGACAAAGTAGTTGTTTCAGTTCATTGCCATAACGATTTAGGTAAAGCGGTAGAAAATTCGATTATTTCTTTAAATTATGGTGTTAGACAAATAGAATGTGCTATTAACGGTTTAGGTGCGAGAACAGGTAATGCAAATTTAGAAGAGATTGTTAGAGGAATTTCTGAAAAAGAAAATTGCTATCTATTCTAATTATAAATTTCTTGATTAATTTTCAAGTAAAGTAGCATCAACACCATACTTTTTCAGCCTTCTTAATAACAACTGTCCTTGATGTTTATATATAGGGTAGTCTAGGGTACCGGGCAAATTTTCCATTAAATTTCGTGCCATTTTTCTGTTACAGCCACTAACAAAAGCGATAATCGCAGCTGCTTTGAGTATGATATCTTGCGATGGTGCTTCTTTAACCCTTAATTTACAATTGGGAAAATGGCGATCGCCATTTTCAATTTTTTGTAAACTGTCGAAATTTGCGAGAATAACAATTCTATCTCCGGGTTCTAAAGGTGATTTATCCCAGTAACTAGGCATAATTTTAGGATGGGATTGTTTATATGTTTGGTAGAGAATAGGTACGACTCCATATCCATAAGCAATTTCAAACAGAAAAAATCCATTTAAGGTATCTCCTGGTTTAATAGTGTATTCTGCAACCAAAATATTTTGTTCGTTCATCCGCAACATATTACGAATGTGTTTACCAAAAGCGTTACTTACAAATGTTTCTGCTGCAAGTTCATAATCATTAATTACTTTTGCATAAGGTAAATATTCTCTAATTTCGTTTGTTTTATGATAGTCAAACGTGCGAATAATTAAGGTACAGTTAGGATTTACTTGATAAGCTTTTAAACTAATATTGATATTATCCTCCTCATTATCAGTAACAACAACAACGCTTTTCGCATTAGCAAGATTAACTTTTTGTAAATTATCAATAAAACTACCAATTAATAATTGCATTGGTGATAAAACAGTCCGTTTTACCTTTTTATCATTCATACCATATACTGGTTGCTGCCATTTTTGTAAAAAATCTGCAACTTTCTCACCGAGTTGACTTAACCCAATTACCACAATATGGTTACGTTTAGGATAAATAAATAATTGCTGAAATTTTTCGTTTAACACCCATTGAGTTAACCAAGCTTGTAATATACCCATTAATAGGATACCACTAAGCATATAGACAAAATTTATCAATCGTTCTAATATTTCTGGTTGTAATATTGTTTGTTTCTCTTCTCTCAAATAAACAGCGTCATATCCTCCCAAAAGCATAACAGCAGAGGTATATAAAGCTTTGAATGGATGATATCCCAAACCAAGACTTAGAAAAATAACACCAAAAATTAACAAAATCAACCAAATTAATAATACGATGCGAATAATTGGTTGATTGATTTGCTGTCTAATCCATTCTTGTAAAGCAAGAGCTTTTTGCCCTCCTTTTTTTCTAGATAAAAAATCAATAATTTTCTGCTTAAAACTGCTATATTTTTCTGAAGGTAAAGAAGATGATTCACCATATAAATTAACTAACTTGTTATTAACTTCGATATAAATAACTTCATCATTGGGATGCAATATTAAATTAGGTTTCCATTTATGAAATAAAGTTGGAACCTGTTTTCTTGCAGGAATATGACTGAGTACACGACAATCTTTAGTATTAATTTGATGTAATTGACGACTCCGCCATTTATGATAGGGATGAATCTTGACTTTAAATATCCCAATCCATTCATCTTCCAATCTAAAAAAACCGCGATTTTCATCTGCTAAAGCACGAGTTGCAATTACTTGTGCTGGTAATTCTGTTGCATCACAAATTACTAAATTATTTATATTTAGCTCATTTATATCATGTAATTTTTTTTGAGATGAACGTACAATTACACGAGCTTGAAGATTAAGTTTATTTATCTGATGAGCTACTTTGATATTTACTAATTCATTATCTGTAACTATTAATATCGCTCGACATTCTTTGATATTAGCCTGTTGTAAAATATCTAATTCTTGAATATCTCCAATTAAATAATTCTTTTTAATATAATTTGGGATTCCATCAACTTCCCATTTAATCTTTTCTTGTTTATCAATAGCAATTACAGATACACCAAAATTGTTGAGTAGCTTGACACAATGTTGACCTAAACTACCCAAACCACAAACTATAAAATGCGAAGATTGAGTCGATTGATTCTGTTGTTCAGATAGCAACATTTAGGAAACCTATCTATGTAGTTACAATTTTTGTTTGGCTTCGAGTAATTAAGTTTTCGCGCATTTAATTTGTATTTTTCTAAGGAGCAGGATGCGCGCAATACAAGACTTAAATAAAATTTGAATATACAAATTAAAGGCTTTTTAGCTTAATAGTGATACATATACTTCAATTTACAGTGACGCTACCGCATCACTGAAAGGAAAATTTGATCAAATGGGATAAATGCAATAAATAACTAACTAGAATAAAAAATATATTTTTTGTGATTGTTAATTGTGAGAAATACGACAATTAACTTTAAATATAAGAAGTATGCCAAAAATATTATATATAATTTTTTTTTGTAAATTTGATGTTTGAACTACGCTCATGGGAAAAACATTTAATAATTAAATTAGTTCATCATAATTTTAATAATATTTATTTAATTTAAAGTGAGTTGGATGTTCATTGCTTCGATTCGGCGATTATGATTAAGTAATGAGTAATGAATTCAAACTTATTACTTATTCCTGGGCTAATTCGTCGGGTTTTGATGATGATTGTTTGTTACCAGCCAGATTTATCTGAAAAACTCGACTTATGAAGATACGTTAAATTAGATTTAATCTGATATTAAACAATTATCAAGAGTAATCTGTCGTCAAATATAAAAAACCCGGTTTTTTCAAAAAAACCGGGTTTCTTAAAATTGTAATATCTGATAAAATTCCGAAATTATCGTTTAATTATCCGGATAAATTATCCAAAATTCCAACTTTGTGATTGTATTTAAACTGGAAACTTACTGAAATCCAAAATCCTCTTCTGTTGTAATTGGTACTTCCGATTCAGAAGGTGATTCTCCAGAAAACTCGATTTCACGATTTTCCGAAGGTTGCTCTACTTGATCATTGCTAGGAAGAACAACTTCCGACTCAGGAGTATCTTCAACTGTTGTTGCTGGTTGCTGTTGATTTTGAGATGAAACAATTTCTTGCATCAATTGCTCAATTACTTCTGTTTGTTCAAAATTACCTTGTTTGCGATATTCTTTATGAGCGCGTTTAAGAACTTGCTGAGCTTTCTTCAATTCCCCTTGCTTGTAGAAAGCTACTCCCAAATTGTAATAAGCAGAAGGATTATCCGGAATGCTACGGATAGCTTGAATATAAGTCTTAATCGCTTCGGGAGTTTGACCTCTAAGAGCTAATAAACCACCCAAATTATTATATGCTGCAATATTCTGGGGATTCAAGAATAATACTTCTCGGTAAGCAGAAATTGCTTTATCTGTATCTCCTTGTTGCTGCAAAGCTATTCCCAAATTAAAGTAAGCATTCGCATTGTTTCTGTCAAGATGGATTGATTGCTCGTAAGCCGCGATCGCCTGTTCAGTTTGTCCTTGCTGATACAATACTAATCCGAGATTATACTGAGCATTAGCCATTGTCGGCTCAACTACTAATGCTTGACGGTAAGCGGTAATTGCAGCTTCATTTTGTTCTTGTTTATGCAATGCTAAACCCAAATTATAATAAGCTTCGGCTAAATCGGGATTAAGACGAATTGCTTCTCCATACTCTTGTACCGCTGCATCCAAACGATTTTGCTTTAAAAAGATATTACCTAAATAATTCCGTGCTGCACCAAGATTAGAATCGCGATTTAAAGCAGCCCGTAAAGCTGATTCAGCCCCTTGGAAATCGCCCGTATTATAACGCATAACTCCCTGCTGAAACAAGCCAGCAGCTTCTAAATCTTGAGTGACAGCGGTTTGTGCTAAAAGTTTATTTCCAGGCAAATCCGCGATCGCAATTCCCAAGAAGGTAGCACAGGAGCAAAATAGTAAAGGAACAGAAGCGCGAATCACACGCTGGATTTGTGAAAATTTTTGAGACATTTTAAGCTTTCCCTGCACTTATTAACTAGATGCTATTTAAGTTAGAATGCCCATGTTCGAGAGTAAAATTGAAGTTTGTTTAATAAGTTTTGAATAGGGGGATGGGGAGACAAGGGGACAAGGGGACAAGGGGACAAGGGGACAAGGGGACAAGGGGATGGGGGGATGGGGGGAAATAAATATCAACTGTCAACTGTCAACTATCAACTATCAACATGGCATCACCGAAGGAATAAAAACGATATCGAGATTTTATTGCTTGTTGATATACACTCAATAATCTTTGTCTTCCAATCAAAGCACTTACCAACATCAGTAAACTCGAACGTGGTAAATGAAAGTTGGTAATCAAACCTTGCACTACTCGCCATTTATAACCAGGATATATAAATAAGTTGGTTTCACCACAAAATGGCTGTAATTCCCCTTCTTTTGCTGCTGATTCTAATGCACGTACTACTGTTGTTCCAACTGCAATGACTCTTCCACCTTTGGCTTTAGTAGCACGGATTTGCTCTACTGTTTCGATTGGTACTTCAATCCATTCTTTGTGCATTTCGTGAGTCGTGACATCTTCCACTTCCACAGGACGAAATGTACCCACTCCCACGTGTAAAGTGACGAAAGCTCGATTAATTCCGTTTTGCTGTAATGTTTCTAATAATTCTGGAGTAAAATGCAGTCCCGCTGTGGGTGCTGCAACTGCTCCAGGATGTTGAGCGTAAACTGTTTGGTACTGTTGGCTTTCGGCATTACTCGCTGTAATATAAGGCGGTAAGGGTATTTCTCCAAATATATCTAATAACTGCAATAAAGACGTTTGGGGAGGTAAATCAAATTCTAGTAATCTTCCTCCTGTGGCTTCGTCTGTCTGCAAAACTTTTGCAACTAATTTTTGACAAGGTTCTAAACTATCTTTCCTCGACTCAAAAATAATCTCGCTACCTTGTTTGAATCGCTTTCCCGGTTTGACTAATGCTAACCAACAATTGTGCTGCAATTCCTCCAACAGCAACACTTCTATTTCTGCTCCCGTAGATTTACGTCCGTATAGTCTCGCCGGTATGACCTTAGTATCATTCATCACTAGTAAATCCTGGGGACGAAGAATTACTGGTAAATCGCGAAAAATTCGATTCTGAGGTAATTTTTGTATCCCAGTATCAAGTGAATCTACGACTAATAGTCGCGAACTATCTCTAGGAACAACGGGGTTTTGAGCAATTAATTCAGGAGGTAAATCATAGTCGTATCCATCTAAAGAACAGTCTAAATTAACGTCTGTAGTAATTTGACTTGAAGGGTAAATACCTTGAGACAAACAGGTTTCCGACTCAGAAGAATTGGGTTTTTCCATAAAAGGTGGTTAGTGCATTGATATTTAGACTTTTTTAATGGAAAAAATCAAGATTATAGTTTATAAAGAAAATACAGTTATATTACTTTAATAAGTTTAAGTGAGATTAAGCATATTACTGCATAGAGTATATTTAAGTAATACGGAAAATAAAAGATAAAAATTGGGTAAACCTCCCCATCTAAAAACGGGGGCTTTTACCCTACCGGAGTTGGGGTCTATATATCAATAATAGAAATGTAGAGATGTAAAGTTGGCTTTGATCCCAAGCACTAAGATGGAATATTTGTATTACCTGGCAAATGCCAGTTTAACTTTAAGGGTAGTTCAATATTTGCACGCTAGACCCAGGATACCTGTTTCCTTCATCACCGTAATTCATCAAATAGATGGTTGGGTGGTTAGAGTTAAACTTGACTATCAGATTTCTCCAGATTTAGATGGTGATATCCGATCTTTCTTGAACGAGTTAGGAATTCGTTACGAACCTCCAATGCGAGTACAAATGGCACTTTGGAGTTTGGAAGCACAACAAAATCCGGTTGAGGTGATGCGTCGTTATCAAGTCGCAATTGTTTCTCACGGTAGCCCCGACAAAGAAGAAATTGAAGCATTCCGACAACAATTTGTCAGAGGATTGGGTTACTGTCCGGAAACCCTAGCATAAGAATTTTATCTAGGTGATTATTAAGTGATTATTAATTGATAATCAGTAATTTATCTATTTGTATTTATCACGAATATTACTCATTGTCAATTGAATATTCAAATGCTGCGGTAATGTATTCTTCTAAGGTTAAATAATATCCCGATACAGATAAACTGGCTAAAAAATTTGTTTGAGTTATTTTTCTCTGACAGCAAACAATAGCCACATCAAATTGACAAACATAATCTGCTTTTTCCGGAAACTTTGCCAGAAACATTGCAGCAGTGCGGCAAAGTTTGGCTTGTTTTGTTCGTGCGATCGCCATTCTTCCTTGAGCATCCCAACTACCCGGAGAACGGGTTTTGACTTCGACGAATGCTAAGGTAATGGTACCCAAATTATCTTCCCTTTCGGCAATAATATCAATTTCTCCCCAGCGACAGTGCCAGCGACGATGTAGAATTATCCAACCTGTAGATTTGAGCCATTGGGTTACGAAGTCTTCACCTAAAGCACCGATATCGGGATAATGAGAAGAGGAATGGTTTGTCATGAGCAGCTAAATTATCATGATTGTCAATAAAAGCAACTGGATTCAGGTAAGTATATTAAGTTTATTGTTTTGGGGATTGGTTTGTATTTTGCCGTCAAATCTAGCTCCCCAAGGGTTTGCATTGGATTACAACAAAGAAATATTAATCGAAGCAGATTTCTCCAATCGCGATTTAACTGATTCTAGTTTTACCAAAGCGAATCTTCGTGATAGCAACTTTAGTAATTCTAATTTGCAGGGTGTCAGATTTTTCGCGACTAATTTGGAGTCAGCAAATTTAAGGAATACCAACCTGAGATATGCGACTTTAGATTCAGCACGTTTAGTAAAAGCAGATTTGACAAATGCAGTGTTAGAAGGTGCATTTGCATCCAACGCTAGATTCGACGGTGCGATTATTGATGGTGCTGATTTTACCGATGTGTTATTACGTAAAGACGAGCAAGATAAATTGTGTCAATTAGCCAAAGGTACTAATCCCACCACAGGGCGTAATACTCGTGATACTTTGTATTGTCCAGGGAATAGGGAGTAGGGAATAGGGAATAGGGAATAGGGAATAATAATTACTCCTATTCCGGTCTAAAATGACTATTCACCCTTCTTGATTATTGCCGTTGTGTGAGACTTTGAACAATATTGAACGTAAAAATAAGGTTTGTAGTGTCACGCACCAACGGGTTATTGTGACATTCACCCTTCTTGGTGCGGTTCCGAAGCTTAAGTCATGAGGTTTTTATCGATTAACCTAATGTAGAGACGCGAAGCGCGTTCACGCCTTCTTCGTGCGGCGAGCGGGTGCCCGGAGGGCAAAGCGTGACGCGATAGCGTCATAGGGCATAATTTCGCGTCTCTACATCTATAATGCCCACTAATAATCCTTAACTGAACCGTATTGGAGTTTAAATAACAAAAATATAATCAAATATTACAGGTTCTCTCCGTTTCTGATTGAGTAATCAAGGATTCAGTATCGTCGCGAATGCTGAGCACAAACTCTCACGTTAAAATTAAAAGTGTTCCCTGTTCCCTGTTCCCTATTCCCTACTCCCTAATCCCTGACTCTTACATCCAAAATTCGACTAAGATTCTCCGATAGAAAAGCATCGTTGTTGATCTAATTCTTTCAAACGTTTTTTTTCAGCCATAAAAGCTTGGTAATAAGATTGATATTGTTCTGGTTGAGTTTCTGCATTGGTTTGCTCCCAAAGTTCATAAAAGTGACGGAAGCGTTTTTCTCTTAATACTTTTTCCATGCTCAGGGTTGCTCTTAAAATTTGCAGGGGAGTGCGAATTATTTGCTGTTGGGCTGTTTCATTTAAGTGGAATAAATGAGAAACTAATTCCATTTGTTCGGGAAATTCTAAATATCTATCTTGCAGAGTTGAAATTAATTCTGTGGAATAATTTGGATTAGAAATATCTGTTGATTGAATTTCGATAATTTGTTGCCATAAAAATCGATGATGAGACAAGCTGAATTGTAAGTTTTTTTCTTCTAAAGTTTCAATAATTGTTTTTCGGTATTCTGAAGAATGTAAATAAATTAGTAATAATAAACTTTCGGCTTCTTGTAAAAGGCTATATTCTTTGTTCGCAATTGGATTGATAACATCATTAGAATTATGATTATTTTTGTGAGATTTATTTGGTAAAGAATTTGAACTTGTATTTTGATAACTTATTCCTGCTTTTTGATGATGGGAAGAAATTTGAGTTAATAAATTTTCTACTCGTAATGGAGTAAGTCTAGAGTCTCCCAAACTGAGTATTTCTGCACAACGAGAAACATAATAATCTCGCGTATCTGTATTATCTATATTCTTTAATAACTTAACCATTTGCTGACAGACTTTTTGAAAATCTGTAGCTTGTTTTAAATCGCAATCTTTAGTAATTTGTTCAATCTGCCAATCCAACCATAAAGGTGCATTTGTTAACAGTTGGCGATAATCTTCTGAAGAATGAGTAAACAAGTATTCATCAGCATCTTTACCATCAGGAATATTGATAATTTTGAGTTTAACTTCACCCTTGTAAGCTAAATCAGCGACTTGACCAATTGCTCTTTCTGCTGCAATAGTTCCGGCTTTATCAGCATCAAAATTGAGGATTAACTGCTTAGAATCGCTGTAACGCATTGCTAAACGCACTTGTTCAATACTCAAAGCAGTACCCAAAGAAGCCACAACATTATTAATTCCAACTGCATGAAGAGCAATAACATCAAAATAGCCTTCAACTACTACAGCTTGGTCAAATTTAGAAATACCAGATTTAGCTTTATCTAAAGCAAATAAAGTTCTACCTTTATGAAAAACTTCGGTTTCGGGTGAATTTAAATATTTGGGTTGTTCATCACCTAAAGTTCTACCACCAAAAGCAATTACCTTCCCGGTAATATCGTGAATAGGAATCATCAAACGGTTGCGAAAAGCATCATAATAACCCCTACCTTCTGCACGAGTTTTAATTAAACCAGCCTTTTCCAACAACTGTACTGGATAACGTTTATCTTCAACTAAATAACGATACAAAATATCCCAACCAACCGGAGCATAACCTAACTCAAACTTTTTAATAGTTTCATCTGTTAACTTGCGTTGTTGTTGAAGATATTCTAAAGCAACTTCCCCACTTGGTTGCCATAAAGCGTGTTGATAAAAACGCGAAGCCACCTCAAGAACTTCGTATATTTGTTTACGTTCTGATATTTGACGTTGTAATTCTTGTCGTTGTTCAGGTTCTAAAGTTTGTACAGGTACCTGATAGCGTCGTGCTAAATCTAAGACAACTTCAGCAAAAGAGCGTTTATCCAACTCCATCATGAATTTGATTACATTACCACCAGCTTGACAGCCAAAACAGTAATACATCTGTTTGCTAGGACTTACACTGAAGCTAGGAGTTTTTTCATTGTGGAAAGGACATAATCCTAAAAAATCCTTCCCACGCTTGCGTAAAACAACTCGTTCGGAAATGACATCAACAATGTCAGCGCGTTGTTTGACTTCTTCAATCGTATCTTGGTGCAAGCGGGGGATTTGCATAATCAGTTGACAGTTGACAGTGGACAGTTGACAGTTAACCTTTAAGGGACTGTTTTTTTGTATGGAAGTCCTTTAACCTTTAACCTATAACCTTTAACCTTTATATCCTTGTAGGTATTACCAGAATGGTGTAAACAATCTTTTACGACAACTTTATAATCAGAGGAAATACTGAAGATGGGACGTATTTTTATTTCAGCAGGTCACGGGGGTAAGGAAACAGGAGGTATAGATCCCGGTACGATTGCGGGTGGGACAACTGAAGCCAAGGAAATGATTTTACTACGAGATTTAATTTTAACGGAATTAAGAGCGCGTGGGTTTGAAGTTCTTTCGGTTCCAGATTCTTTGAGTGCTAGAGGGAGTATTGAGTGGATAAATTCCCGTGCTAATCGTAATGATGTGGCTTTGGAAATTCATGCCGATGCTGCTTCTAGTCCTGCTGTAAACGGCGCTAGCGTCTATTATATTGCTAATAATGAAGAACGTAAAAGCAATGCCGAAACCCTGTTGATGGGGCTGCTACGTCGGGTTCCGCAGTTAAATAGTCGGGGGGTGAAGCCGGATACTGCAACTGGGATGGGACAGTTGATGTTTACTCGTCAAGTTGCGATCGCGTCTTTGTTAATGCAAGTTATTTTTCTGACGAGTCCCCAAGACCGTACTTTATTACAAACACGTCGTCGGGAATTTGCGGTGGGGATAGCTGATGGAATGGTAGCATGGAGTCGCGTAATTGATCCAGGTTCAACTCCGGCACCGGAACCAACTTATCCAGCAATAAATATTCAAATTAACGGTCAAACTTATTCAGAGCAAGGAATATTAGTAAACGGTAATGCCTATATTCCCATAGATTTAGTTGACCGTTTGCAAATTGATTTATCAAAACTTACTAATGTGCGTCGTCTGAACTACCGCAGAATAGTTTATGTCAAAGCAATAGAATTACGAGAATTTAATATATCAATCGCTTGGGATGCTGTGAATCGTACCGTAAGTTTAAAATCAAATTTAGCAATTTGTCCCAATCAAATTAGTCAAATCATGTCTCGTGGTGCAACTTCAGAAGTACAGCTACAAATCTTTTTGAGAGACAATAATCAAGATGCCTTGGTGAAGTTTCCTGACATACCGAAACTGTATCGAGAAGAAGCAGCAATTGAGGGAGTGAATCACGATATTGCTTTTTGTCAAATGTGTTTAGAAACTTCATTTTTACGTTTTGGGGATGATATTAAACCCCAACAAAACAACTTTGCAGGATTAGGAACTATCGGTGGTGGAAGCGAAACCGCATCATTTCCTAGTGCGAGAATTGGAGTCCGCGCTCATATTCAACATTTAAAAGCTTACGCCAGTTTGGAACCTTTATCACAGGAAGTTGTAGACCCCAGATTTCGCTTTGTGACGCGGGGTATTGCACCGTTAGTGACAGATTTATCGGGGAGATGGGAGGCTGATTTAGACTATGGAGATCAGATTGTAGCATTGGTGAAGCGGTTGTATGAATCGGCAGGGTTCTTATAGGGTTATTATCGGTTTAAGAATATCTCAAGCCAAATCAAACTAAATAATTCTCAATTAGATAGGATTGTTTGCTCAACAATAGTTAATTTGCCGATTTTTCTCAGAACATTTATTTAATTTAATTGAGCAAATAATTTCTATCTGAAAATATTGAATATATATATTGCTTAAATACTATAAGCAAAAAATTATTGCAACGAAATGACTCTAAGTGAATTTGTGAAAGCCAAAACTAGAATACAATCAGCTTCTATAAAGATAATTATTAGGTTTACAAAAGGTTAAGAACAGCAAGAGTATTAATTATATAGATGTAATCTTCTTAGCTATAATTTTTAGTAAAGCGCTGCTAGACTGCGGTTGTAATATCTTATGTACAGTTAATCATTATTTGGCTGTTTCTAGTCATTTTACTTTAAGTCATGATGTATTCTAATTTGAGAAAAAATTAGCATTAGGATGAACTACATCTAATAGAAAAAAAATTTTCCTGACTCATCAAGCTGAACTAACTTTGCTCAAAAAATCTATTACTAACTTAAAAATGAAGTTTAGAGAAATAGACGGAAGAATAAAAATATTACTATTAATGTTTTGCGAGATACTTCTAGGAGTAATTATTAGCTTAATAATTTCGCGAATCTCTAGCAAAATAAACAATGTAAAAATAAACTTAAATCATGTATTATTTATGTTAATAATTTTCTTGTTTATCATATGTTGTGTTTTAGTATTAGTTAAGTATTTTCAAAAAATAGAAAATAAAAATTCTCAAGAAGATATTCCACCTGACCAGAGTGCTGTATCAGTAACTACCAAGTTACAATCAACAAAAAAATTTTTACCTAGCAAAATTTTTGTAAGTACTAGTTTGGTAGTTGCTGGTTTTGTTGCTGCATTTATTGTTCAAAAAATTCTAAATAATTCTGTAATACCTCCCTTACCTGTGGCATCTCCCACTGCTATCTCGACATCGATTCCCAGGGTTACTAAAGTACTTAAATTTGCTCTGCTTCCCACATTAGATTTTAAAACTCTAGAAGAACAGGAAAATTGGAATAACTTCATTAAAGATATGGAGAGAACATTAGGGATTCCGGTGAATATTTTCCCTGTACAAAGTTACAAAGAGGCGATTGAAGCAATAAATAATAATGATGCTCAGCTTGCTTGGTTTGGTGGTCAAGCTTACATTGAAGCAGCCAAAGAAAATAATATTGAAGCATTTGCTCAAACTGTAAATAATGATGGTAGTAGAGGTTATTATTCATACCTAATTGCTAATAAAAATCAGCCAATATCACAGGTAAAATCACTGGATAAAAACCAAAGTGATCATTACATAATTGATGCGATAAAAAAGGGTTTATTAGTCACATTTGCTTTCAACGATAAAAATTCAACTTCTGGTTTTTTAATTCCAAATCTATGCGTTTTTGCTAAAAACGGTGTGGAACCTGAAACAATTTTGAATAATCCACCATCTTTTCTTCGTAGTCATGAAGCAACAGCACTTGCTGTAGCAGATCAACGTGTAGATGTTGCAACAAATAATAGTGAAGCTTTAGCTCGTCTGAAAAAAAGTCATCCCCAAGCTTATCAAAAAATCGAAATTTTATGGGAATCTCGGATTATTCCCAGTGATCCGATTGCTTATCGTAAAGATTTACCAGAAAACATCAAGAAAAACATCCAAAAATTTTTCTACAATTATCAAAATCAAACAGTTCTCAATATTATGGGATGGAGTGGATTTGAGCCAGCATCAAGTAGCAATTGGGATATAATTGGCGATTTTGATCATATTACAAAGAAAATAAAAAGTGGCGCATCTAACGCACAATTACAAGCAGAAGCACAACGTATTTGCTCTCCTTAATCAAGCTTTAAATTAGAAAAAAGACAAAATTAATAATATATAGGACTTACGCAACCGGCACATTTTCTTTGTAGGGTGTGTGACGCTTCGATAAAATTTGAACGTAGCAATCAGACTTGTAGCGTCACGCACCTTTTTTGAGTGTGACAGTAGCGTAAGTCCTGAATAATTCTTTGAACCATATTCCTTTTCAGTGGGGTTAGAGGATGTTTTGAAAGTCTAATTTAATACTTTACCGGGCGACTATAAGTCGCGCGCCACTTGCTACAAGTCGGTGGCAGTCGCTACAACGCCTGGGTTCCCCCGCAACGCGCTGCCTTGGGAACCATAGCCGAGCAAACCGGCACCCGCCGTGGCGGCGGGTTTCAGATTAAATAGTCCACCTTACGGTGGACTTTGTTTCTGTAGTAGCGGTAAAAAAGCGCCGGATACTTTTAAAACATCCTCTTAGGGTTTTTTCCAGGATTTTTTGTGACTACAGAGATTTTCTAAAAACCCGACTTATGAAGCTAATAGTCGAATACAGTGGGGTTAGAAGTCGGGTTTTTACAGTAACCCACCATAATAGTGCAGCAGTTATAGAATGAAGTTGAATAAAAAAATAAACAACTTACTACCAAAAGGTTGTCATTATGAGTCCAGAACAAGATTTATTAGCAAAGTGGCGTTCTTTACCCAAAGAAAAGCAAGAAGAAGTTTTAGATTTTGTTGAATTTCTTTACGATAAAAATTTGGTCAATAAAGCTTCTTTGGGAGAACGTTTAAGAAAAATTCGTACAAAAATAGTTGCGAATGGTAAACCTTTATTAGATGAAGAAGGAATAGCAAAAGAACTTGCTAGTCGTAGAGGTGGTTTACAGGGTAGAGAGGAATGATTTTAACTTATATTGATTCAGGGGTATTACTAAGTGCGACAGAAGGTGTGGGTAGAATTGCAGAGAAAGCTTTAGAAGTGTTGGGAGATTCAAATCGTCAATTTGCGTCGAGTGAATTTGTCAAGTTAGAAGTAATTCCCAAAGCTATTTATCATAAGCAAGCTGAAGAAGTTCAATTCTATGAAGAATTTTTTAGTGCTGTAAGCTACTGGGCAAATGACTTAGAAAAAGTGTTTCAAGATGCTTATAATATCGGTTGTAAATATGGTTTAGCTGCTATGGATGCACTACATATTGCTGCTGCATTATCACTGGATGCAGAGGAATTTATCACGACAGAGAAGCCGACTAAGCCGATGTTTAGGGTGTCGGGTATTCGATTAATTTCTATTTTTAATTAATTTTTCAGGGTGCGCTTAAAAAATATCCACAATGCACCCGGATGCGCCCAAGCGCAACTACGAACCAAATTCTACTTTTTCAATTCCCAAAGTCTTCACCAAAAAAGCCCACTTATCCGCAGCTTCTTCAATAATCTTTGTTGTCGGTTTACCTGCACCATGTCCAGCTTTTGTTTCAATTCTTATTAATACTGGTGCATCTCCATTATGAGCGGGATACAATTTTTTGATTTCAGGAATAGCCGCTTCGGAACCGCACCCTACAAATGAATGTCACAATAACCCGTTAGTGCGTGACACTACAAAGCTTATTTTTACCTTCAAGATTGTTCAAAGTGTCACATACCCTACAATCTATGGAGATAAGATTATAGCATTCGTCAAGCTGCGGTTTAACATAAATATCGCTCTCCACAGTAAAATTGGGATAGGAACCATATTTTTGAAGATTTATCGTTATAGCATCCTCGCATCAAAAATTATCGAGAAATAGATGATATTTTATGAAAATAAAAACTATGACGAAAGAAGTACAAACAGTCAAACGCTTCTACACTCCGGAAGAATATTTAGAACTGGAAGAACAAGCAGAATTTAAGAGCGAATACCGCGATGGAGAAATTATACCAATGACGGGTGGGAGTACCAATCACAATCAAATTGCCTTAAATTTGGCTACTTCTTTAAAAATTGCGACCAAAAAGCAAAATTTTCGGATTTATATAGCCGATGTGCGTTTATGGATACCTAGATATCGTCAGCATACTTATCCTGATGTGATGCTAATAGAGGGACAACCTGTTTACACAGGAAACAACACAACTACCGTGATGAATCCTTCATTAATTGCAGAAGTTTTATCAAAATCAACACAAAATTACGACCAAGGAAATAAGTTTTTATATTATCGTTCGATTCCAGAATTTAAAGAATATATTTTAATAGATCAATATCAATCTCATGTAATGCATTACGTGAAAACTGCCGATGGTAAATGGGTTTTTGATGAAATTGAAGGGGAATCTGCCTTAGTTTCGTTAGAAACTGTTGATTTTCAACTTACATTAAGTGACCTGTATGAACAAGTTGACTTTGTAGCAAATGATTCGGAGTGAGTATATCTTGGTTGCTAGATTAGTCAGTAGGTTGGGTTAGACACTAAAACAAATTGTATGGGTAAAAAAATTATATTAATCGTGTCGTAACCCAACATTAAGTTTGTGGATAAACGATATTTTATTGGATTTAAGATATTGCGGTATACCGATAATAAATGTTGGGTTATGGCACAATACGGACTTTTCTCTTTGTACCGTGAAGCCAATCTACTAACTTTCGCTGTAGGAATTCCTAAAAGGTAAGTAATCTTCCGCTCGTCATTCAACAATTTATATTTTAAAAATGAATAAGTATCGTTATTGATAAATTTAAGACATATAAATGAATATTGATTTACGGGGATATCGCCACAAGGTAGGCATGACTCAAGTGCAGGTTGCTAATATCCTTGGCATCTCCCTTGAAGAAGTTTGTGGTTATGAAGAGGCTCCTGAGACAGTTCCAATATTGTTGCAACTCATGCCGATCCTAGTATTTCTGATGAACAGTTGAAAGAAATTCCAAGGAGAGCTGCAAAACGGTTATACCGAGAGTTAAGCGAAACCGTTTTAGAACGTCGAAGAGAACAAACAGATCGCTCTATTACTGAAGCAGATTTACAACAAAGATTATTTACTTTTTGGTCAGAAAGATCCGAAGTTAGTAGGTTGGGTTAGACACGAAAACAATTTGTATGGGCAAAAAATCCATTTAGCGTCTGTGGATAAACAATATTTTATTGGATTTAAGATATTGGGATATACCGATAATAAATGTTGCTTTACGGCACTATAAGCGCTTCACTCGTTTAAATTATTATCTTCAAAGTGCCGTGAAGCCAACCTACAAACTGCTCAAGAGAAAGGAATAAATTCCTTACTACGAACTAAAACTTTACTCCTTCAATTCCCAAAGTCTTCACCAAAAAAGCCCACTTATCCGCAGCTTCTTCAATAATCTTTGTTGTGGGTTTACCTGCACCATGTCCAGCTTTTGTTTCAATTCTTATTAATACTGGTGCATCTCCATCATGAGCTGCTTGTAATGCAGCAGCAAATTTGAAACTATGAGCGGGTACTACTCGATCATCATGATCTGCGGTAGTTATCAACGTTGCTGGATAAGCTGTTCCCGGTTTCAAATTATGCAAAGGTGAATAAGCATAAAGGGTTTTGAAATCTTCGGGATTTTCCGAGGAACCGTATTCGGGAACCCAAGCCCAACCGATGGTAAACTTATGGAAACGCAACATATCCATTACCCCTACAGATGGTAACGCTGCACCGAATAAATCCGGACGCTGAGTCATGCAGGCTCCTACTAATAATCCACCATTACTACCACCGGCGATCGCCAATTTCTCCGATTTAGTATAACCATTGTCTATCAACCATTCCGCAGCAGCGATAAAGTCATCAAAAACGTTTTGTTTTTTATCTTTGATTCCTGCTTGATGCCATGCTTCACCGTATTCACCACCACCGCGTATATTAGGTATAGCGTAAACTCCACCCATTTCCATCCATATCAAGCTGCTAACGGAAAAGGTTGGTGTTAAAGAAACGTTAAAACCACCGTAACCGTAAAGATATGTCGGATTATTTCCATCTAATTTAATCCCCTTTTTATGGGTAATAAACATTGGGATTTGAGTCCCATCTTTGCTTTGATAAAAAATCTGTTTGGTTTCGTAATTATCAGCATTGAAATCTACTTTTGGTTCACGAAAAACCTTACTTTCACCAGTCACCATATCGTAACGATAAATGGTACCCGGTGCAGTAAAACTGGTGAATAAATAAAAGGTTTCGGTATCACTGCTTTTACCATTAAAACCACCTACGGAACCGATACCAGGTAGTTCGATTTCTCTAACAAAATTACCGTTAGTTTCAAAAATTTTAATTTGACTGCGTGCATCTTTGAGGTATTCAGCAACAAATTGATGATTAATAGTACCAACACTTCCTAAAGTTTCTGTAGTTTCAGGAATGATTTCTTGCCAATTTTTAGAATCCGGTTTTTTCGTATCAATAGCAATCACCTTTCCTCGTGATGCATTTAAATCAGTTTGGAAATAAAAGACATTTGCATCGTTATCAATAAAACTATAAGATGATTCAAATTTATTGATTAATTCGACAACTTGACTATTGGGATTAGTTAAATCCTGATAAAAAACTAAGTTTTTAGAATCAGTTCCCAACCAAACCGAAATAATCAAATAACGTCCATCTTCGGTAACACTACCGTTAAAACCCCACTCTTTTTGGTCGGAACGTTGATAAATTAAAGTATCTTCTGATTGAGGTTGACCTAATTGATGATAATAAAGCTTTTGATAGTAATTAACATCTTCTAACTTAGTTTTTTGATTTGGTTCATCGTAGGCACTATAGAAAAAACCTTTACTATCATTAGTCCAAGAAGCACCGGAAAATTTAATCCATCGTAAATGGTCTTTTAAATCCTCACCAGTTTCAATATTTCTCACTTTCCATTCTTGCCAATCGGAACCAGCAATTGATATACCATAAGCTAAATATTCACCGTTTTCACTAATAGATATACCTGAAAGAGCAACAGTACCATCTTCGGAAAGTTGATTCGGATCAAGTAAAACTGTGGGTTTATCATCAAGATTTTTCAGCGTATATAAAACACTTTGATTTTGTAAACCGTCATTCTTAAAATAAAAATAACGATTCCCCTCCTTAAAAGGAACACCATATTTTTCATAATCCCATAATTTGGTCAGACGTTTTTTGATATCCTCTCTCTGAGGAATTTTTTCTAAAAAACCAAAAGTAACTTTATTTTGCGCTTCCACCCAAGCTTTAGTTTCTGGAGAATCGGGATTCTCCAACCAACGGTAAGGATCTGCAACTTCAGTACCGTGGTAATTATCAACTTGTTGGCTTTTGCTAGTTGCTGGATAGTTTAAGTTCTCTACAGTAGTCATGTTTTTCTGGGAAGAAGTTACCCTTACATAGTACAAAAATGTACAAATAATAACTATTGTCAAAAAGATAACTAAAAATTTGGGTAGAAGCGAAAACAATTTTTTCATTCAGACTTAGCGTTGAATTTTCAATGTATGCAAAAAGCGCGTTAGCGTGCATCACGTTTTTCAATGATATACATATGAAATTCAATTTTTACGCATTTTTTGATTTATTCCAGAAATATTTGGGTAATTTAAGGCTATATGGAATTTTGTATTTTCGTCGATTGAATGGAGATGGGTGATGTTTGATTGGTTTGATGAATTTAAAGCAAGTGTGGAAGCAGGAATCAAGTCAGGTATTGAATCAAGCGTTTTGGGTTTAGCTCAGTCATTCATGAATGGAATCGAAGAATTTTTTAAAGTTCCAGAACCCGACGGAGCGTTTCAATTGATTCGTATAATTTTTATAGTATTAGCGAGCAAGATGCTCGCACTACTACCAACCAACAACTAACTACTAACCACTAACTTTTCCCCTTTGAGCATCCTCACAGCAGCTTCGAGCAAAGCTTCTTCTAAATACGGCTTGGTAAAATACCCACTTGCACCTAATTGAATCGCCATTTGTCTATGTTTATCGGCACCACGGGAAGTCAACATGGCAATGGGTAAATTGTTCAAGTCGGGGTTTTTCTGAATGCGCGATAATAATTCTAATCCATCACAACGGGGCATTTCGATGTCACAGAAGACAATATCGCAAGGTAAGCCGGAACGTAGTTTATCCCAGGCTTCTTGTCCGTCACGGGCTTGTTCTACACGATAACCAGCTTTAGTAAAGGTAAGAGAAAGTAACTCTCGCACTGTAATTGAATCATCAACAATCAATACTGTAGGGTCAATTTTCGCGTCCGCAGGTTCTACAGGTATGAGAGTATTTTTTTGCTCCCAAAGACTAATGCTACTTTGTTTGGATGTCCGACCTTCAAAAATATCTATTAACTCTAAAACATCAACAATTGGCATAATTCGACCATCTCCAAGGATGGTAGCACCTGCTACACCGATGGGTTTTGGTGCTGGCCCTTCAAATTGCTTAATCACAATTTCCTGTTCGTTCAAAACTTGGTCAACTTGCAGCGCAATCATCGTATTCCCCGAACGTACTGCAATTACGGAAACCATGTCATCATCTCTGTTACCACCATAAACGATGCCGCGACTCAACAGACGATTAAATGTTAACAACTCTTTGAGAGGACGGAAGGGTAGTTTTGTATCACGCCACAGGATATATTTTTTACCATCGGCATCTTCGCGAATGTTTTTAAGCGGCATATCCATGGTATCTTCCACACCATCCATGGGGAAGGCAATTCGACCTTTATCCGAAACGCAACACAAAGCTTTACAAATACTGAGAGTTAGCGGTAAACGAATCGTAAATTTAGTTCCCTTACCCAAACTGGAATCAGTACTAATTGTGCCTCGAATTTCACTGATTGAAGTCCGAACTACATCCATTCCCACACCACGTCCAGCAAGTTGATCTGCTTCATCTTTGGTGCTAAAACCAGAATGGAATAATAGTTCGTATACTTCCATTCGAGAGATAGTTTTTGCTTGTTCTGGGGTAATTAAACCGACTTTGACCGCTTTTTTCTTGACTTTCTCAGCATCAATACCAGCACCATCATCACTTACGGAAATCACAGTTTGATTACCTTGGTGGAAAGCGCGGATTTTGATTGTTCCTTGAGCGGGTTTCCCCCTGGATTCTCTTTCTTCTGGGGTTTCAATACCGTGGACGATGGCATTATTTAATAAATGAGTCAAAGGATCGGTTAGATACTGAAGAATCATTTTATCAACTAAAGTATCCTGACCTTCGATAATCAAATTTACTTGCTTACCGCATTTGATCGAATTATCTCGTACTCCTCGTTCCAAACGAGTTGTTACCTGAGAAAACGCTTCCATTCGCGATCGCGTTATTCCTTCTTGCAATTGTGAAGTAACTTGACGAAATTGACGGGCTACTCTTTCGTTATCTTCAACAACAAAGTCAATATCACTTGCTGATTCTCTTACCCGGACAATCAATTCAATCATTTCTTGGGATAGGGTATGAAAAGGAGTAAACCGATCCATTTCTAATTCGCTGAAACCCCTATCTGTATTGAAATTATAATTACTTTTACCGCTGTCTTTACGAGTCGCGAGTAAAGATGCTTCGAGTAATGAACGTTCGTAAAGCTCCTGCATTCTCGCACCGACATCGGAAAGATTCTGTATTTGAATAAGCAAGTTATCAAGGGATTGTCGCATTCTTTCTTGGTCTTGTTCCAATGTGTTACGATTAACTACCAATTCCCCAACCAGGTTGCTTAAGTTATCCAAATGCTTCACCGGCACCCGCATCAATTGTTCGCCTTTTGTACCACGAGTATTTTTAGGAGAAGTGGAGTTGGTTTGACTTGTACGGGGTATGGATGTGTTAGCTTGCTTAAGTAGGTTTTCTAAGTCGCTGAATTCATCATTGATGGTTGAAGCATTTTCGCTATTTGCTGTCTCAGATTCTGTTGATTGTTGCTGATTATCGAGGATAAGTAAATCTTCTAAAGCTGCAAATTCTGCATCTGGGAATTCTTGCTGTTCTAGTAAGGATTCCAAGTCAGAAAAATCATTAAATTCTAGTTCATTTTCAGCAAATACTATCTCTTCTTCATTTGATTCGGAATTGAAAGGTAAGAAAGTAATTTTTTCTTCTTTTGAGGTTGCTTGTAAAGTGATTTCATCATCAAAAGTAATGTCTTGAGAAAACAAATCATCAATTAATTGCGCTTCGGAATTAGTTGTAATATCTTGCAACTCTTCTGATGAATCGCTATTGATACTTACTTCTTCTGGAATTTCTAAATCAAAAGATGATTCTAAAGATTGTGAAGAGTCGCTGTCATCTACTTGTGGAGATACTTGTGTAAAAGGATTTTCTTGTTCAGAAAAACTGCTAAATAAATCGGATTCGATGGACAATTCCTCAACATCATTGTCATCGACTTTCAGTAAACTATCTCGCTCTGAGAAAGTTGTAAAGAAATCTTCTTCCACACTAGATAATTGTGGAACATTATCGTCATCTACTTCCGGTAAACTTAAATTATCTTCTTCTTCTTCAGTTGCAAAGAAATCTTCTTCCCCATCAGGGAATAATTCATCATGATTAGCATTATCAAAAACCTCTTCTTCATCACTCACACTTAATTCCAACAAATCATCTACAGCATCTTCTGAAAATGTTGAATTATTGGAACTGTTGTCTAAATTTTGTAATTCAAAATCTGCACTTACAGGTTTAGATATCTGATAATTCGTAGCTTCAAGTAAATTCTCTTCTAATATTTTTGCGACATCTTCATGAGGTATAATTTCGGTTTTTTCCCAGACATTACCCAAATTCTCGATAACTTCCGCTGAAGAATCATCAAATAAATCACTATAATCGTTTTCTTCACTTGGTTTTTCAAATTCACCAAATAAAGTATTTAAACCAACTTGCTCAAAGCTTGGTAAATCAAATATTTCCTCTTGTGCTGTAATCTCTGGGACTTCATTTACCGTAGCTTCTGTAAATAAATCGTCAAAATCAACCGTATCTTCGGAAGATTGTTCGCTATAAGCAATATTTTGATCGAAAAGCGAATTTAACTCATCTTCATCAGTATGGAGATTGTTCTCATCAAAACTAAGTTCGAGTAAATCGTTAATTTCCTGTTCACCATCAAACTCTTTGCTACCAGTCTCTTGAAAATTTTCTAATTCGGGAAAATCTTCACCAAACAACTGCATTATGGTCATTTCTTCCTTAGCAGTTGTTGAGTCATCTTGAGAAACTTCCTGTTCAACCGAGAGAAAATCTGCAAATTCGCTATCGGTATCTTTAGCTTGATCAATATTGGCTTCTACATCGCGATCGCGTTTTCGGGATTTATCGGCTTTTGCATCAATAATTTGCTCTTGCTGCCAATTTTCATCAAGTTCAGAAGACTCTGCTCCAAATAGATCAGCTAGAGTATTTAATTCAGATACTCCTACTTCTGGACCGTGAATATTTAATTCATGAACTACAGTCGGTGCATCGCGATCAATATTATCTTCTAATTGGTCAGATAACTCAAATAAACTGTTAATATTGTCTTCTGTTTCAACCCTATCGGCTGTTAATTGAATATCTTCGGCTTGATTATTCTGCTGTGTTAAATACAAAGCCTCCACAGCACCAACTTCTGAATAATTATCTACTTGTGAACTTAGGAGTAATTCGGTGTCGGGTTCATCAAACTCTAAATTACTGATATCTAACAATTCCACATCAGCAGCCGGGATTAATGCTTCTAATTGCTCACTAATGACAATTTCATTTTCCCGATTTGCTAAAACTAGCTCTAAAGCTTGTTTAATCTCAGTAATCGCAATTTTGGCTAAAGTTAAATAAGTGTTTTCTTCAGTTGCGATCGCGCTTGTCATCGAACGGCACAAATGACTCCAAGAAGGCAAGTTAAATTTATCGCCTAGCTCTGCTAAATAATCAGTACATTCCCGGAGCTTATCTCGATTTTCAGGAGTAGCTGGCTGTTTAAATAACTGCAACATTTGCCGCAGTTTATTCAATACTTCTGTTTGTAGCTCGCTATAATTATTTCTAGTAAATACTGCGGTATTTTCTGCTTTAATTTGTAACTTATTATTCTCAATAGCAGGGGAAACACTATTCTCAGTAGTAGACTGTTGAACCAGTTTTTCTAAATGTTCGTGGAGCCAACTAAATACTGGTTCGGCTTCAGCCATTAAAGTATTTGCAGTTTCCTCCGTCAAACCAAAAGGTCCGCTCAAATGTTCTAAGAGTACTTTGAGAGTATCGGAAACCCCAAGAAACAAAGATTCTAGCTTTTGATCAATTTTGACCGGACTATCCTTGAGAACTTTAAAGCAGTCTTCAAGACGGTGAGAAGTACGCTGAATGCTACTCAAACCAAGCATTGCCGCTCCTCCTTTAATCGAGTGAGCAGCCCGGAAAACTTCGTTAATTAAATCCGGGTCATTAAGAGTACTCTGGAGATTTAACAACCCCTGCTCGATAGTATTCAGGTGGTCAGTTGCTTCCTCAATAAAGTATCCTAAAATGCGTTGTTGTTGTTCCGGTAGCATAATATAGCCGTCTTGGTGAGTTAATTCAATTTTGGATTTTGGATTTTAAATTTTGGATTGCTCTCTTCTAAAAAAAAAGAGAATAATTGTTAATGCGCCGGATTTTGGACTATTTCTTGATTTTATGATTTGATTATGCAGGATTGTTTTCGTAATCAAGCTGCATGGCTTATGTAATCTAAAATCTAAAATCTAAAATTGGCGAACCTTTTTATCTTGATTCAGCGGTTTCCACTCGGAAACGTTCCACAGAAGAAATCAAATCACGGGAGACACCCACTAAATGCTGTAAGGCTCCGGAAACTCTTTGAGCTTCTTGAGAAGTTTCTTGTGCGGTTAATTCCACCGATTGCATTACTTGAGCCACAGCACGGGATGTTTCCGTTTGTTCCACAGTATCTGTAGTAATAGAACGTACTAGTATGTCAATTCTATTGGCAACTTGAATGATATTTTCCAAGGAACGTTTAGCTTCTTCAGCCAATTTAGTACCTTTAATCACCTGTTGTGTGCCTTCTTCCATTGCAGTCATTACAGAGCCGGTTTCGCTCTGAATTTGCATAACGATTTGTTCGATTTCCTTTAATGATTTGGCAGATTTATCGGCAAGCTGACGAACTTCATCGGCAACAATGGCAAACCCTCGTCCCGATTCTCCCGCACGAGCAGCTTCAATACTAGCATTGAGAGCTAATAAGTTAGTTCTCGAAGCAATCTGAGAAATCAAAGCGACAATTTTAGAAATTTCTTGGGAAGATTCTGCCAATCGTTTAACTTTTCGAGTGGTTTCAGCAACAGTTTCTCGAATTTCGAGAATACCTGCTACAGTATTTTCCACAGCTTCTCCACCTTTAAGAGCAATTTCGCTGGCATCACGGGCTACTGCTTCAGCTTCTCTGGCGGCTTCGGCTACCCTTTGAATTGAATCAGTCATTACCTGTACAGAATTGAGGGTTACAGCTAATTCTTCGGCTTGTCGTAAAGCATCACTAGATAATGCTCTGGCAAAAGTTTCGGAATTTGTCGCTCCTTTAGTAACTTCTCTAGCTGCAACCTTCACCTGCTGGACGATATCCCGGAGATTTTGAATCGTCAAGTTAAAAGCATCGGCAACTGCTCCGAGTACATCGGCTGTAACTTCCGCTTGTACCGTTAAATCTCCTCTGGCTGCTCCTTCCACATCATCAAGCAAACGAATTACCTGACGCTGCAAATTTTCTTTAGCTTCTTCCTGCTCCTGAGCCTTGCGTGTAGCTTCATGGGTTGTTGTAAAAATCACCCGCGCCATTTCATTAAAGCCAGCGGCTAATTGCCCAAATTCATCTTCAGAATACACCGTAGCTTGTGCGTTCAAATTACCCTTACGTACATAATCAAACTGAGTTTGTAAATCCTTGGTAGTACGACGAACTTGTTTGATAGTCAGATGTCCCATTGTTCCCGCAGTCACAAAACCAGCGATTCCTGCTGCTAATGACATTGCCCAACCTGTATTGCGTATAGATTCCCGTTGGTTGGGAGCAGAAAAACTTGTAGCTCCGAAACTGACAACTGCTACTACTACACTGGAGATAATTCCCACCATTCCCGCAGTTAGCCATTGTTTTGTTTCCAATGGAGCATTTTCTAAAACTGCAAAAACTCCTTGTTCAACATTTACTTGCGGTTCGATTTTATTGCGATCGTTCTGAGTAAAAACTGGAACCGCTTCTTGGGAATTGGAAATACTAAACAGTTCTGCATCCCGTTGCTCTAAAGGAGCATTATCCCTTTCAATACTGTCTCCAAATTCCTGATCGGAGATAGTAGGATGACTAATTTCAGCAGAATTTGAGTTTTGTAACTGGTTACTGCTCAAATTGCCATTAGTTTGCAGCATACCAGAATGAGGAAGTATGTCAGAAAATGTTGGTTCTCCTGCTGATAAATCGAATGCTGAAATATTCCCTAAATCATCAAATTCATCAAATTCGTCTAAATATTCAATGTTATTACTATGATTACGACTGTTGCTATCGCTGGGTTTAATAATACTCTTTGTTTCTTCATTATTAGTCGCAAAATCGTCAGTACCAAATACTTCTTCAAATGCTTCTAAGTCAAAACTGTCTTCCTGTTGTTGCTGCTGCTGATTTGGTAAGTTTTCTTGAGATTCCGGAAAATCCTTTGATTCTACCTGAGAAAAATCATCATTAAAAAACTTGCTGGGTAAGCTAAAACTTTCACTTTCTTCAACCTGATTATCGTCGAAAAAATCTTCTTCTTGTAAACTATTGCTGGGTGGTAGTTCACTTTGTACAAATGGATTTTGTTTAGAATTCGTTTCCGGTTCTAAATCTAAAAGAGTCGAATCAGAAGGATAATCCGTTGAAAACCCTTCCCTGATATCTTCCTGCCAAAAAGAAGGTAATTCAAGTTCGGGTTTTGAAATTTCTCCATTGTTTTGATTAACATCTGCTTCTACAACTTCGCTTTGAGCAAAAGGATTATCACTCAAATTATCTGCTTTTAAATGCGGTATCGTATCAAATACCTGACTCTGGTCGCCTAGATCAAATGGACTAGTTAAAGCAGGTTCATTGAGTAAATCTGTAACTTCTTCATTTTGAACTTGATTAAAAGCAGAAAAAGCAAAGTCATTACTATCCAAATTACTATTAGCATCGTCATCCAAAAAATTATCAACGGGCTTTTCTTCCTGGGGGAAAAAATCCGATAAATTTATATCGTCAGTTCCATCATCAACTTCCTGACTTTGGACATCTGGTTTGATTTGATTTTGATAATTATTGATATTATTGATATTTTCCAGACCATTACGAGCAAAATCAACAATCTCGCGGTCATTTGTTAAATTTAATACCGCCTGATATTCTGCTTGTGCAACATCGTACTTTTCTAAAACATAATATACGTGACCCCTGAGTAAATGGGTATTTGGGTCATCAGTCAAATGCTGTACTACTTGGTCAATGAGTTCAGCCGCCAATTGATAATCTTTCTGTACATAGGCTTTATAAGCCTGCTGATATATTTGTGTATAATCTATACTTGATGCCATTTATTGCCTCCTTTCGGTCATCGGGCCCACCGGGCACTCCGTAAAATTGCCATTTGGTCGAGCAACCGCAGACACCGAGGAATTTCGGTATCTATCAACCATTCTCCCTTTAAAAAAGGAGCCATAGTATCCGGCACGTTGGTAGGTCTTAGATGCTGTACATCAAGCCAGTCCATACCTCCGATTTCTTCAACGGCCAAACCGACTATCGTGTCTTGTTCTTCGATCGCAATCACTGAAATTTCTGCCCTATCGGTATTTAATGGAGTTGTTTCTCCCAGAAACTGACCCAAGTCAGCTACCCAAATAACACGACCTCTTAAATTTAGAGTACCCAAAAGTAAAGGTGAAACATTAGGAATCGGAGTCATTCTGTCAGGACTTAATTCAATTACCTCCCGAATGCCAGTTGCTGGTAATGCAAACTCCTGATGTGAAGGAATGAAAAACCTTAAATATAATTCCCCGTCCTTACTTTCGACATTCAATTCAGGACGGAGCTGATCTTGTCCGACACCTCCTAAAAAATCCGGTTTGTGTTCCATATTGCTTTGATCCTTATCCTCGCAGCAGTTGTTTGACTGTTCCAACCAATTCCGTGGGTTGAAAAGGTTTGGCAATATAAGCATCAGCTCCTTGCTTCATTCCCCAGTAACGGTCGAATTCTTCCCCTTTAGAGGAACACATTACAACCGGCACATTTTGAGTTTTGGGGTCGGACTTTAACCGACGGCAAACTTCATAACCATTCATCCGAGGCATGACGATATCCAACACTACTAAATCGGGACAAATACTTTGAATTGTCTGTAGTGCCTCTAGTCCGTCCGAAGCGTGAGTGACCGACAAACCACTTGCTCTGAGCAGGTCTGTAATCATCTCCCTTTGTGCAATGCTATCTTCCACGATCAGAACTGTACTCATAAATGTCTCATTACCTCCCGATGTAGATGTCCCTTTATTAGGAACATTCCCTAGTCTCCCCGAATTATGCTGTATTAAAAAAATTATTTATTCACCGTTCTAGTAAGTATTTTGATAATTAGCTTGATTTGCACTTAGTGATAATATTTTTACTCTATCTTTGCTTAAATCAACAAGTGCTGCTTTCTGCGACATTGGCGATCGCCAATTAGTTTTGAGCAAGATATTTTCTAATTAACAATAGCAATTCGGTTTGCTCGAAAGGCTTTGTCAAATAATCTGTAGCCCCCACCATATTTGCTCTAACTCTATCGATATAGCTACTTTTGCCGGTGAGCATGATAATCGGAACGAGTCGGAATGCCCTAGAGTGTCGCAGCATTGCACAAAGCTCGTAACCATCCAAACCGGGCATCACAATATCGCATAAAATCAAATGCGGCTGTCTCTGAAAAACCCAATTGAGTGCCTCCAAAGGATTAGTAAAGGCGATTGCATTATAGCCTTGTAGTTCTAAAATAGACTTTACACTTTCGCAAATAGCGGCTGCATCGTCAATACATACTATTGCTTGTTGGTTTTTCTGGGAGTGTTGCACAGTTTCTTGTTCATGGGTTAAAGATAGCACGGTATCGTTGGATACTATATGTATTAAACCCTGTTGTACATAAGGATATATAGCTTTTGCTAATGTCAAAACATCTCGATTTAGATAACGAGCCAGTTGACGCAGGGAAGTTTTACCATCAGTCCAATGTTGTAATTTTTCCACGGTAGAAGAAGCCAAAGAAGAACGCAGACGGTGAATGTCAGTCAAAAAAGGACATTGTTCTGGAGACTGAATATAGGGATATAACTGCTTCCACTCCTGTAACTGCTTGAAAACTTTGCTAACAAGAGGAGCAATTTCCAAAGTAATCAGTTGGGGGGCTAAAGGTTGATCCGATTCAAAAATAAAATTGCCTTGACGTAAACTCAATAAATCAAAAAAAGTTTCGTGTACCAACCCATGTATGATGCTACGAGCCTGAATCGGATTAATGATATCTTGCTCCAATAGTCTCCATAAATAGCCGTATTCGGGTGCAGACAATGACTGATCAGAATCTGTTTTTGAAAGTGTTTCGTCTCCTTGCAGTTTAATTCGGTAGTAGCGTAAGTAATCGCGAAGACGGAATACAGTACTATTACCTTCTTGAGAGTAGATTATTTGACCGTTGAGGAAAAAAACAAACCAAGTCCGGGGCAAGGATTCTTCAGTAGAACCGTAATAAAATTTACTACTGTTACACGAATCATCAGTTTGAATAAACAGTGACCCAGTTCGCTGTCCCAACTCAATCAATTGCAGGATACTGCGTACATCAATCTCACTTAAATTTCCCTGCATTTAGCAACTAGGCGCTCCTTGTTATCCAGTTTACATTCTTTGTTCATTGTGTCCAATTTTTTCCAGAGTTAACAGAAATATCTGAATAATTAGCAAAAAAAAGATCAAAATACTCACGAAAACACTTTTACCAGATTTATAATTTTTATTTATAACTCAACAAAGATCAAAATTTAGGATTTGTAAAAAAGATTCCCATCCCCCATAGGCAAGTTTCTAATTTGTTCCTGCTTTTATTCAAGTGAAGGGAAATATTCCTTAATAATCCTGTTGATTGTGAGTAATAATACGGTAGCCATCGACCACTTCACAAGTACAAAATGTACAGATACGATGGAAGTCGATTATATAAAATCAGTATGTGATTATTTAACACGTATATGACATTTACAGTTGTATTATTTCGCCGATTTAAAGTGAAATAAAGCATTAATGTCGTGATCTATCGTTTTAAGAAACAATCATTCAAGTACATCAATAAGGATTTGCGGTGTGCTGTATTTAGCGGAAGTACAAAAACAAAAGGGTGGTTTACTCGGTGGTGGTGCCAAAACCGAACTAAAACTGCTGGCTTGTCAACGAAAAGACCAGAATTGGAGTACGGTAAACGAGGAAGTAATTGCGGCTGAAGAAGCTAGCAAACTAAATGATGGTGCGCTTGTGCTAGCTGAACTGAATCCAACCCGTCAGGTACAGCGATTACAAGAAGCTGGTCGTCCACTAGTAACCATTTTGCAGAATTTTTCTCGTCAACTGGAAAAATTTAAAGTCAAGGAAGAGGAAATAGATCAGTGGAAAGAATCCTTAACATTTCAAGGACAGGAATTAAGCCGTCGTGAAATGGATTTGGAAGCGCGAGAAGAACATATACAACAAATCGAACGAGAAGCGCAGCAGGTAGATGCAAAACTTCAAGAGCTTGAAAGTTCTCGCGAGGAAATTCAACGATTACAGGAAGAAATCGAGCGTAACCGTCAAGAACTTGCAGGTGCTTGGGAGCATTTACGCGGTGAACAGCGTCGCTTGGAAGAACTCAGCGCTGAAGTTAACCAAGGAGGGGTTTTAGATGAGGAACAAGCTAGGTTAATCAGTGATTTATTAGAAAAACTCTCTAATAATATTACTCATCCCTCAATGGTTGGCGAACATCTCGCTCATGCATTTGAGATGCTAGAAACTCAGCAATCTATCCTGAGTCCTCATTTTCAACAATTAGAAAAGCAAAAAATCGAAGCTAACGAACATTTGACGGAAGTTGAACGTTTATCGGCATTGTTGCAAACAACTAATTCTTCTTTGCAGCAAGTTCAAGATTCTTTGTACGAGAAGAGATTAGAGTTAAAGTCAAATACGGCTACTCTTGAAAGCAAGCAAGAATGTTTGCAGATGCTAGAAGAGCAATTGCAGGAAAGACAAAAATTACACGAGCAACTTAACTCGTTGAATAAAAATTATCATAATTCTAGTCAGTCGAATTTAACTATTAATTTTGATGTCGGACTTGTAGAATCTTTATCTATAGAAGAACTCAAACAAACAGTTCAAGATTTGCAGCATAAATTAAATATTGACTCCAGTTTTGTTGAGGAACAGGAACAAGAACTTAATTACAAGCAACAAACAATAGATGAATTACAAGAAAAGATCAACTCAGTTTCTGGAGAAGAACGTTGTGTACTAGAAGAAGAACTTTCTGATGAAAAAGACAGCTATCAGATGCTCAACGAAACTTTAGTCGGTCAGCGTCGTAGTTTGGTAGAGCGTCAGGAATCACTCACCCAGCACCAAACATTACTATCTCACAGAGAAGGAAATCAAGGAAGCCAACAAGGTGAAAAATTAGATTTAAGTCCGATAGTAAATCAAGTTGAACAAGAGCAACAAAAGTATTCCCAACAACTGGAAAAATTACAAGCTGAAATTGAGCAAATGCGTCATAGCATTCAAGCAGCCGAGGAGATAATTGACGCTCAAACTGAAGAACAGGATACTAAACGTCAAGAATTGCAGACAATCGAGGCAAATTTGTCGGCGCTGCAAACTGCAAACGCTCAAGTCTGGGCTAAAGTTAATCTTTATGAAGAAACCCTCCAACCAATACAGGAATCCTTGAATGGTTTGCGACACAAATTGCAAGCTATTAGTGAAGCTTTGACACAATTAAACGAAAGTAGCGATTCTCAACTGCAAACGATTACACAGATGCGTTCTTCTATCGAAAATTTAATGGCTCATTAGACATCTCCAAGAATGTAGAGATGCATTATATCGCGTCTCTACAAGGTTTCTGGGTGACGCATATTTAATTTCCGGAGATGGTAAAAAAACAAATTAAAGGCTACTGAAATTTCAAGAAATATCTACTTTAATTGTCGTAATAGTTAATACACCAAGCTTTGAAGCGTATTTGTCTTTATTCCACGTTGATTTCATGCACTATTAATTGCTAAGCTATTATAAGTAACCTCTTAAAACTCTTAAAGAAAATTTACCCCATATTTAAATTTTAAATTAATTTTAAATTTAATCTTAATTGGTTGTACTTTTCTCGTGACATTTGACACTACAAGTTTTAGTTTATATATATAGAAGTAATTGTGCGCTAATATACTCAGGTCTATTTAGCAACTTTTAAACGAAGCTATTAAAATTATTTAACGGTCGAGTTGACCATGCAGCAGTATTCCAGCTTACCAGAGCAGAACTCACAACTAGATGCCCATTCATCGACAGTTTTAACAACCATCGAGCAACTTCGAGTCGAGTTGTGGCTGGAACGCAGTTTGAATCAACTGCAAAATCGTCTTAACAATTGTCTGAGTTTAGCTCTTAGTGAAGATAAACAAGAAATCGTTACAGTAGAAATTTTTCAAACAGTAGTAACCGAACTTGCAACTGCAATTAATTCCGTAGTCGCGATCGCCCTTCCAGAGTGCGTACCGAACACCCTTCCAGGGCGCTTACCAAACACCATTGTCGAACCCGAACAATCTGCCTATCAAATTTGCTATATTTCTGCCGATTCAACAACTGCGATTCCAGCTTCATCCTTGGCTGTAACATTAAATAAAGTTCAACAAAGCAAGTTGACGTTGAATTCGGAGATCAAGTTGCCGCAATTGCAGCAACTGGAAAAAGCGCAAACTGCTTGGTGTTTGAGTAATGATATTCTTGGGACTGTTGGCTGGTTAATTATTTCTGGGAAATCTTCGATAAATTCTGCTTCATCTGTAGGTGTTAGCGAACAAATACCAAAATTAATGGTAAAAGCTACACAAATGTGTATTGTAGCTTTAACTCAAGTCAAACAAATCGAATCGTTACAGCAACAAGCACAGCAACTAAATAATGGTAATCAGGAGCTACAGCGTACCAATCAACTGAAAAACCAATTTTTAGCAAATACAAGCCATGAGATTCGCACCCCTTTGAGTTCGATTATTGGTTTTACTCATTTGCTGTTAGCTCAGGGTTATGACCCAAATAGGCAGCGTCATCATGAATATTTAAACATTATTCAGTCTAGCGGTAAACATCTTCTGGCTTTAATTAACGATATTCTTGACTTATCTAAAATTGAAGCGAACCAGTTAGAAGTGAATTGGGAAAAGATTGATGTACCACAACTATGTCGTAATGTATTAGCACTGGTAAAGGAAAAAGCTGCTAATAAAGGTTTACAAATGCGTCTGGAAATAGACGATAATGTGACAAACATAATAGCTGATCCGTTGCGACTCAAGCAAATACTTTTAAATTTACTTTTTAATGCAGTCAAGTTCACTAAAACCGGAACAGTTGGTTTAGAAGTGAAGCCCCAAAATGACCAAGATGAATTTATACGTTTTACAGTTTGGGACACCGGAATTGGGATTTCCGAAGAACATCAGAGTGAACTGTTTCAGCCATATTTTCAAGTTTTTAACGATAAAGACGCTTCTAGTCAAGAAGGTACAGGTTTGGGTTTAACGGTGACTCGTAAGCTTGTTGAAATCCACGGTGGTTGGGTTGAAGTAAAATCCGTTGTCGGCAAAGGTTCGTATTTTACGATTATGCTTCCCGTAACCCAAAATCAAGTTGCTGAAGTTACCGATACCGTTGAAGAATATCAAATCCAAAAAACTAACTCAACTAATTCCCACATAGGGACATATACAGGAGAAAAATCTTCAAATATCTTACTTGTGGAAGATGACATACCTAATGCTGAGTTAATCAAAACTTTTCTAGAAAGATTGCAATATCAAGTAACTTGGGTTAGAAACTCAGTGGAAATGTGGAATGCTTTAAAGCAGCAACATTACTTCCTGATTTTAATGGATATTATTTTACCAGATACCAATGGTCTGGCATTAGTAAAGCAGTTACGAGAAAATCCAGAGTATTCTCATATCCCCATTGTGGCTCAAACTGCAATGGCAATGAAAGGCGATCGCGATACTTGTATGACCGCAGGAGTAAATTACTATATATCTAAGCCGATTGATTTACCGCTTTTAGAAAAAATTGTATCTCAATATATTGAAACAGTTGTGGGGTGAGAAGTCGGGTTTTTAGGAGTGTTTGATGATATTACAGATAATTGACGTAAAAACCTGACTTGTATCCGATTACTTATATTTCTCTTAAAATAAAAGAAATAAAGTGGTATAATCTTGCCCTTGGATTGGGAAATGATGTATATAGAAAAACTAGAGCAATTAAAAGCTTTATTCAAAGAGATGGAACAAGCTCTAATTGCTTATTCCGGTGGGGTTGATAGTACTTTAGTCGCTAAAATTGCTTATGATGTTTTAGAAGATAAAGCTTTAGCAGTAACTGCTGTTTCACCGAGTTTATTACCAGAAGAGTTAGAAGATGCCAAAATCCAAGCAGCAATAATTGGGATTCCTCATCAAGTCGTGGAAACTCATGAAATGAAAAATCCTAATTACACATCTAACCCCGTCAACCGCTGCTATTTTTGCAAAAGCGAATTACATGATACACTAAAACCCTTAGCCCAAAAATGGGGTTATCCTTACGTAATAGATGGGGTAAATGCAGACGATTTACACGATTATCGTCCGGGTATTCAAGCAGCAAAAGAAAGAGGTGCGCGTTCTCCTTTAGCAGAAGTTAATGTAAGTAAAGCGGAAGTTCGTCAAATTTCCCAACATTTAAATTTACCTTGGTGGGACAAACCAGCACAACCTTGTCTAAGTTCTCGTTTTCCCTATGGTGAACAGATTACTGTAAGTAAATTACAACGAGTCGGTAGAGCGGAAGTGTATTTACGTAAATTAGGATGGAAAAATTTACGAGTCCGTTCTCAAGATGATACAGCACGCATTGAATTACCACCAGAACAAATTCAGAATTTTATCCTCAATACAGATTTAAAATCAATCGTATCAGCATTTCAAGAATTTGGTTTTATGTATGTAACTTTAGATTTAGAAGGTTATCGTAGCGGTAAATTAAATCAAGTTTTAACTAAAGAATCCTTAGAAGTGGTGAAAAATTAATAATAAATAATAAATACTCTCTCCTCATCATTGGTAAATCAGATGACTCAAAATAATTCTCATCCCCAACCCACTCCCCCATTTGATCATACAAACGAGGATACACCGGAAATGGGTGGAGGTTTATCTGTAATTGGATATTGGGCTGAACACACTCTATCACCGGAAGGAATTAAACTTTGGAAAACTTTACTACATAAAAGCGCTTGTTTATCTTGTGCTTGGGGAACTGGTGGACAAAAAGGTGGTTTTAGTAATGAGTCAGGGGAAAAATTACAACGCTGCATGAAAAGTGTTGAATCAATCTCAGCAGAAATTAAACCGGCGATTCCCCGGCAATTTTTTGAACAACATAGTATTAATGAGCTTCAACAACTCACTTCACGAGAAGCGGATCGACTTGGGAGATGGAGTTTCCCCGTAATTTTACGTTATGCAAAGTCGTATTACGAACATATTAATTGGGATGAAATTTATCAGATTGCACAGAAAGCTTTGACTAAAACCCCTGAACGAGTCGCTTCTTACAGTTCGGGACGTTCTTCTAATGAAGCAGCATTTTTATTACAGTTGATGATGAGAACCCTCGGTTCTAATAATTTAGCTGATTGTTCCGATTTGTGTCACGCACCTTCTACTTTTGGGTTGAAACAAACTATTGGAACTGGTACTTCTGTTGTGAGTTTAGAAAGTTTAAAACATTCTGATTGCGTTGTTTTAGCTGGTTCTAATGCTGCTTATAATCATCCCCGATTGATGAATGAATTGATTAAATTAAGGGAACGGGGTGGTAAGGTAATTGTAATTAATCCGATGATGGAAGTCGGTTTAGTCAAATTTGCTTCCCCTGCTTTTCCCGTTAAGTCGCTGTTCACAGGTTCCGATATTGCTTCTGTTTATTTACAACCGATTCCCGGTAGCGATGTCGCATTATTTACGGGTATCCAAAAAGCATTATGGGAAAGTGGCAAGATTCAACATGAGTTTTTACAAGCATATACAGAAAATTGGCAAGCGGTAATTAATCACGTTAAAAATACATCTTGGGAAACAATTACTACAACTTGCGGTGTATCTCAAACAGAAATTGAAACTGCTGCAAAATTAATCACAAATTCCCAAAAAGTTGTATTTGCTTGGGCTATGGGTATCACCCAACATCAAAATAGCGTTGATAACGTTTATAGTATCGTCAATACTGCCTTAATGACTGGTAACATTGGTCAAGATGGAACTGGAGTCATGCCAATACGGGGACATTCCAATGTCCAAGGTTTTGGTTCAATGGGAGTAACGGTACGACTCAAACAAGAAATTCAACAAGCATTAGAAAAATTATTAGGGCGATCGCTCTCTAAAGTCCAAGGATACGATACTCATGCTTTAATTGAAGCTGCGGATGCTGGAAAGGTAGACACGTTGATTTGCGTTGGTGGTAATTTATATGCAGCTAATCCCGATTCAGAAAAAGTTAAAAGGGCTTTAAATAAAATTGAAACGATTATTTATTTAGCAACCAAACCAAATCTCGGTCATTTCCACGGATTAGCCAATCAAAATACAATTATTATTCCCGTATTTAACCGTTTTGAAAATCCCCATAAAACCACTGTAGAATCGGGTAACAACTTTGTCCGTCTCAATGACGAAGGAGAAACCCATCTTGAAAAAGCCGATTTGATTGCAGAAGTAGATTTTTTAACCGAAGTAGCCCATCGCATACATGGAGAATACCCGGTAAACTGGCGTAAATTACAAGATACCAAATACGTTCGACAATTAATCGCTCAAACAATTCCCGGATACGAGAAAATGGCGACAATTGACGAAACCCAAGAAGAATTTACCATTAATGGACGGATTTTTGAAAGTCCCCAATTTCCCACACCCTCTGGTAAAGCCAGAATGTTTGTTACACCATTACCACAGTTAAAGCTTCCAGAAATCAAAGACTTTGAGGTTGCCGATGGTACTCAGGGTATAGTTGTGGCATTAATGACTGGACGCAGTTACGCTCAACATAATACAGTAGTTTATCAAAACGAGGATAAATATCGAGGAATACCCCATCGTAACTGTATTTTAATGAATAAAAATGATGTTGAAAAAGCCGGTTTTAAACAACATCAGCGAGTCACAGTACGAGGAAATGTTGGTGAATTACAAAACGTCGAAATTATTTATGGAGCAGTACGTGAAGGTGCCGGAGTGATGTTTTATCCGGAAGTCAACGTGATTTTTCGAGCAGAAGTTGAACAACGTTGTGGCACACCAGCTTTTAAAAGAGTCCCAGTTTTGGTTTATGGGAATTGATCAACTTATCTGAAAACCCTACTTGTTTACTATTCGTCGAATTCACGTTACTGCTACAACTTCACCTGTTAAACTGGTATCATAACCACCAAGTGATTGCAATTGGGAAATCACTTGTCGATGACTCAAAGTGCCGAGTAATTTTTGAACAGGTGCTTCTTCCAGATATTCCTTGAGAACAACCAAATCGTATCGTGATCGATGTAAGGGAATAAATTCCAACCCAAAAGCTGTAGCAATTGATGCTGAACTCACACCCGCATCTGCTTTTCCATTAGCTACAGCCAAAGCTACCTCTTGATGACCATTGACTATATGGTCAAATCCCTGTACTGCTGCAAAGGTGACTTTTTCCTCTTGTAATTTCCTTTCTAATAACTCCCGACTACCAGAACCGTCTTCACGATTAATTATACTCACCCCTGGTTGTGCTAAATCAGCAACTGTTTTTAATTTCTTGGGATTTCCTTGCTGTACTAAAAGTCCTTCTTCCCAAACACCAAGGTTAATCAGAACTGCTGCTTTATCTTTCAATACACGATGCACAAAAGGGGTATTATACTCTTGAGTTTGTGAACAATACAGGTGCATCCCAGCAATGTGAACTTCACCCCGACACAAGCGTTGTAAAGCAGTCATGGTGTTAGCGAAAGTCAAATGTACCCGTAATTCCGGATGCCAACGTTCCGCAGCTCTTGCCCATAAAGATAGTGCAGGAGAACAACCGGCTAAAACTGCCGTATGCAGTAATTTTTGTGGCTCTTCTAAAAGTTTTACCAAAACAGTATCTACACCTAACAAACGATTTCCTTCACCATCGGAGGGAATCATTTCGGTACGAAAGGCATCCTTTCCCCGGAGCGGATGAGCTACCCATTCACCCCCGATGCGTGCTAATATGACTCGCAAACCCTGACCATAAGGTAAATTCTCGGCAGGTATAGCTGTAATTTCTGGTAAATCTTCTTCTAACCAAAACAAATCCTCAACCTGACAACCCAGAGCTTTTGCTAAACGTAAGGAAATTGTAGTTGAGGGAGCATATTGTCCTGATTCTACACCGCTAATTGTTTGACGAGTAACACCAGCTAACTTTGCCAAATCCTGCTGACTCATACCCAAGCGGGTTCTAATTTGTTTTAAGTTGTTGCGAAGAACTTCTTGTTTCACCGTTGATTATTGTTTTTTGGCATTATGTACAAGTTACGAATGGTTCATCTGATGATTAATTTTGATTTGATCGGTTAGTTTTTCTCAAAATTGTCTAGAGACGTTATGTATAAGGTCTCTACAGCACATCGGTAGACGAACAAACCTTTCATAACTTATGTGGTGGACTACTAGTACTTCACCACATAAGTTATGAGGGGTAATGCGTTTGTAGTGGGAGCGTCTCGCTCCCTGGTAGTAGCTAGCGACCAAGATGGTCGCACTACCTCGATCCATCAAAATTAATGTGGTGGAGTACTAGTACTTGACCACGTTAATTTTGATGGGTGAGTATCCAATCCGCCGGGGAATGAAATTCCCTGTCTAATAGCATAAGTCCTCTTAAGAGGACTTATAAATACCCCTCATAATTAATGTGGTGGAGTACTAGTGGTCTATTTCATTAAATTTGATGGGGTAATAAATTCGTAATTCGTAGTGCGTTCGCGTAGCGTGTCCGTAAGGACATACATCTTGCTCGCTGATAGCTAGCGAGCAAGATGCTCGCACTACAAATATTTAACCTAGCAAAACTAATGCAATCGACTACTAGTAATGACCAAACTCAAGTGCATCAAAATTTTCCAAATTCCTAACCCCTATGAAAAAATCAATGTTCAAGGTGCTAATGGTTTAACAACAGCGACACGGGATACACTGCGGGGCAATTGTCGATGATAAACGCTATAAACCAACAATAAAAAAGCAGAGAAATTCCCCTCTAAACAGAGCTAGCCTCACTTTTTTTAATTCGACATTAAGCGTGCATGAACCCAATTTTAACTCTTTTTTGATATTCACAAACCATTTCATGAATTAAATAAATATTACAAATTACTATAAGTTTTGTTACAAAAAATATATAAATGTAAATCTTAATTTAAATAGGTACCATCTCACCCATGCCCAATCCCCGACTTACTCAACTACTTCATTCACCGGGAACCGATCAATTAGCTGAATGGCACGTTGAGCATTACGCTTGATATCTTGGGGTAAATGGGGAACGTGGGGGATTTGTGATAATAAATCTAGGGTACGACGTAAGATTCTCACCACATCTCCTTCATCTAAGGTCGTATTTTCACATAGTTCTACCCAGTCCATTCCTAACGCCCATTTTTCCACTAAACTAATTAATTCAAGCTCCAACCATACGGGTAAAGCTACACCATATCTATGTTGTAATTGAAACACCTTGCGACGAATTGAGCGTAATGAAGCTAAACTATCGGCTACTTCACTGCTAAGTTCAAAAAACACCCTACTGTCGGGACGAGAAGTTTCTGTTACTAAAGCCGCGATCGCAGTGGCAAAATGATGGGGGTCTAATTCATTCAATTTACCGCTATTGAGGACTAAACCCAACCATAATTCATTTTCTCCGCGAATTGCAGCAGCCATTTGTCCTAATTGGGTAGGTAATAAATTATCCAAACATTCAAAATATTGGAGAATTTCGATTAATTTAATAAATTCCTCCCAATGATGTTCGGACTGTTCTTCTACTTGTAATTGCAATTCTTGAATTTCGGCTTCTAATTCAGCAGCGCGGGTTTGACGTTTATATACACTAGCGGCATTGCCCAACTCATGTAGGGGATTACTTTCCATTTGCTCTTGCAAACTTGTAACCAAACGCATCTGTTCTACGACTTCCGGAGCCATAGAAAAATCCGCCGCTGTTTGGGGGATTTGTGCGGCGATCGCGGCTGTTGTTTGATTCCCACGACAAGATTGTCCTGGTTTCAACGACAATGTGGATGGTGGTAGTAAATCGGGGGGTACATCAATGCGGGGTAACTGAGCGTACAAATCGATTGCATCATCAACATTGGTTACATACCAACGGTTATCCTGTCCCAAAGATACCAAGAAAGGGGTTTGTCCAGAACCTTGTGTTTTACCGATTAATACAGCGGTTACTGGGCTAGAAGCATCGACATTTTCACCATATAAACTCAACAGCGTTCCGGAAACGGCAAAACTCAGCATCATGCTCAATTCTTCTTTCCGGGATTCTGCTGCTTGCTCTTGCAAAGTTTTCAGTAGTTTCCGCTCTATCTTCAACCGCTGACGTAACTTTTCATACTGCGCCACATCTTCATCGCTGACTTGAGCAATTTGCGCTTGAATTTCTGCTGATTGTTGTCTGGCTTCAGAAATCTTTTTATACTGCGGTTGCAAATGTAGATTCGCTAAATATTGCCCGAAACTGCGTTCTACCAGTTCTTTGGCTTCTGCCAATGTGTGGGTTTGCAGCAAATTCAATACCATGCCGTAACTGGGCGTAAACTGACTTACCAATGGGTCTGGTTTCGATGTCGCTAAATACCCAGCTTCTTTTACACCTTCAAAGGGAGTTTGCAGCGTCACCACATGACCGACTTCATCCATCCCGCGACGACCGGCTCTTCCAGCCATCTGTAAAAATTCGGAAGGATTTAATAAACGATGTCCGTTATCAGTCCGTTTTGATAGTGTGGAAATTACGGTTGTTCTTGCAGGCATATTAATACCAGCGGCTAAGGTTTCCGTTGCAAATACCACCTTAATTAAACCCTGCTGAAATAGTTCTTCAACTAATCCTTTCCAAGCGGGTAAAATTCCCGCATGGTGAGCAGCAATTCCTCGGTATAACGGAGCTACGTGTCCAGCACGACCTGCATCGGGATTGCGAGTGAGAAATTCATCAATTTGAGGTCGTAATCTTTGGGCTTCATCTCCATTCACCAGCCATAAATCTCCGACATCAGCCACAGCGCGATCGCAACCCCGGCGGCTGAAAATAAAGTAAATTGCTGGTAGCATATCTCTAGAACGTAAATGCTCCAAAATATAACTGATACTGGGAGATTCTTGTCTAGCAACGTGTTTGCTTCTTTCCCCTTTCCTTTTCCTGGGGACGAGACGAGGATTTAATTGAGTTTTTTCTTTATTAAGTAAAGGAAACAGCCCCCTACTATTACCAAAATGAAATTGCAAAGGAACCGGACGAAAATCCGAATAAATTAAATCAGTCGGACCGTGAACTTGGTTCAACCAATCGGTCAACTGAGCGCTATTGTCAACTGTTGCACTCAGAGCTACCAGTTGAATTGATTCCGGACAGTAAATAATTGACTCTTCCCAAACCGTCCCTCGTTGACGGTCATTCATATAGTGGCATTCATCTAACACCACCGCTTCCACATCTATTAAAGAAGTACCAACTTGTCCGATTGGTGTACCGTAGAGCATATTACGGAAAATTTCCGTAGTCATCACCAAAATTGGAGCATCTCGGTTGACAGAAACATCTCCAGTCAACAAACCTACCGCATCAAAACCAAATTCTGAACGGAAATCGCGTAATTTTTGATTCGACAGCGCTTTGAGAGGAGTAGTATAAAATACTCGTTTGCCTCGTGCTAAAGCGCGATAGATAGCGTATTCACCCACTAGAGTTTTACCAGAACCTGTGGGCGCACACACGACAACGGAACGTCCAGCATTCAGAGAAGCTATCGCATCATTTTGGAACTGATCGAGTTCAAAAGGAAAAACGGAACTCGGATCAACATCTGGGGTTAAAGCAGGATAATTCACTCAAATTTTAATTGCATCCAAACTGATTTTCAACTATACATCTGATTCAAATCGCATTAAGCACGAATCAACCAAGCTCTCTTGCACGGCTTACACGTATTATACTTATACCGCATTCAATTTGAATCACTTTCTCGACATTTCGTAAAAAACTTGGTAAAGGGGACAAGGGGACAAGGGGATGGGGGACAAGGGGACAAGGGGATGGGGGGACAAGGGGACAAGGGGATGGGGGGACAAGGGGACAAGGGGATGGGGGGACAAGGGGACAAGGGGATCTTTCAAGGGTAGGTATTTAATAAAGCCATAGATAAGCAGGTAAAATACTTATCTGATGGGAATAGTCACAAATACCTCAAAAAGATTTTCAGGTGTGCAGGAGGGTCAATGCAAGTAGGTAAGAG